>Ga0116107_1000349_pt1 | contig 38017 bp, 56 predicted proteins | sample June2015DPH_6_10_FD_88969 | JGI IMG/M metagenome (GOLD analysis project Ga0116107, IMG submission 88969) | Peatland microbial communities from SPRUCE experiment site at the Marcell Experimental Forest, Minnesota, USA - June2015DPH_6_100 | ecosystem: Environmental > Terrestrial > Soil > Wetlands... | reverse complement strand
GGCGATATACGCGTTCCCACTCCCGGGGATCTGCCCGGAGATGTCCGTGATCAACACCGTGGTCCGGACGCCCGTGTTCGGGGCCGCCGAGGCGTCCCGCGAGTAGGCCCCACCGTAGCTGATCACCGTCACGGCGTCAGTTCACCACCAAGATCACGACCGAGTTGCTCTGGATCCCTCCTCCGGTCCCCGGAGGCTGCACGCCGACGCGCAGGAGCGTCGTGGCCACCTCTGTGTGCGCCGGGCCCCAGGATCCTCCGCCGTCGCTCGAGACGATGGCCTCGTATCCCGCGGGGACGGCCGGGTCCGTGGGCCTCTCCCAGTAGTAGGCGATCGGTACGCCGGAGCTCGACGGCGAGGAGAATACGACCCAGTACTTTGTCTGGGCGGGGACTGGCACCGGGGTCGTCAGCACGATCGGCGAGCCCGAGTACGTGTACGCGAAGAGGGAGTCGAACGAGCCCGAGCCGAGCGGGGACCCCATGGCCGGAGCGGTGCCCGAGCCGTTGTCGGGGTAGATCGTCGCCATGAGCGTCCCCCCGCCCCCGAGGGAGTAGACCGCGGTGACGGTCCCGGCCGCCTGGAGGATGAACGGTTGGGCCAGGAGCGAGGTCGGGCTGACGCCGTAGCCCGTGGCGTCGTCGAAGGGGTTCCCGATCGTCTCTGCCGAGGTCACGGCCCACCATGTGATCTCGGTCGGGCCCTGCACGCCGTTCGGGCCCCACGTCACCCCCCCGTCGCTGCTGAACAATTGGTAGAAGCGGTAGGGCGTCACGTTGCGTTGGAGGTACCAGGTGGAGGTGGCCGTCGGGGCCGACCACACGATCCAGTAGTCCACGCCGGCGAGGATCGGGAAGTCGAAGCCGGAGATCGTCAGGGCGCCGTCCTGCCCGAAGGTGGCGCTGTCGACCTGCTGGATCGCGAGCTGGCCGGCGGGCTGCGCCGAGTAGGTGGACGGGGCGTCCGAGAAGAGCGCCGCATAGACCGGGATCCCTCCCAGGTTGGGCGGATAGGGCTGCAGGACGCTCGTGGGGGTCTCGCCGTTGGCCTGAGACTTGAGCTTGACCGTCACCGAGGTGAGGTTCCCGTCCTTGCTCGGGGTGAACCTGACGGCCGTCTGCTGCGTGCCGCCGATCCCCTGCGGGCCTGTGTAGTGGGACGCGGCGTAGTCCACGACCTGGTACGCCGTGAAGTCTGCGCAGAAGATCCCGCCGAACCAGTAGGAGGGGAAGCCCGGTCCCGACTTGGCCGGGTTGACCGTCGAGCCCCGGATCAGGCCCGCGATCGGCTGGGCGCCCGTCGCGCCGGAGTCGTAGGTGTCGATCTGGTAGGCGTGCCCCGCGATCAGGTTGACCGGTCCGGGGAACTGCGTAGGGACGAGGCCCATGGACCCGTGCCCGACCCCTGCCTGGGTGAGGACCGTGGCCCCGAGCGAGGTGCTCGTGCTCGTGTCCGTCAGGCTGAGGCCGGCGGTGTATGGCCCGAAGAGGATCGGCCAGTCCGAGAGCCACGGGGCGATCCCGTTGATCGTCATGTCGGTCGCCGGGACGAACTGCATAGGCGGGACCGAGCTGCTGGTGTACCCGAACGGGTAGATGATCAGGTCACTCCCGTTGGCGTCGAGGACCCAGAGGACCGGCACGCCTTTGTTTCCATCGACCCCGGGCGGGGGGGTGTAGGAGGCGTACGCCGAGGGATCTACCCAGCACTGTCCGAAGTTCATGTACTGGAGGTAGTAGTTGGACGGGGTCGAGGCGGAGCTCGAGAACGAGAGAGTGTAGTGGCCGGGCGTGAGCGACGAGGCCGGCGTCAGGGTCACGTAGGAGGTCCACCCAGGGGCGTCCGAGGGGACCGATGCTGGCGGGATCGTCGCAGTAGCGAGGACGTTCGCCCCGGAGGAGAGCGTGACCGCGATCGGCGCGGTCGGGGCCCCCTGCCGGAAGGCGCAGATCGCCACCTGGATCGAAGTCTGCTTGGACGGCAGCAGGAATGAGAAGTACATCTCGCCGGTCGTGTAGAGGGGGAGGTTGACGGGTCCGCTGATCTCGTCGCCCGGGAGCCCGCAGTAGATCGATGGGCCGAACATGTTCGGCCATGCCTGAGTAGGGACCCAGCCGTTCGGGAGGCTCATGAGAAGAACCGGTCCATCTCTGACTGTTTAATCCTTGGCGGGGTCCGAGTGTACTCCATGTGGGGAGACTCGGTAATCAACCCTACCGCGAGCAGCTCCTCGACCGCCTGCTCGAGGAGTTCCTGCCTTTGGAAGTTGGGCATCTCCGGGTAGGTCTCGAGCATGACTTGCCAGAGGTCCCAGCGGACCACGGAGCCCGTCTCGGGGATGATCTCCATGAGCTTCTCACGGATCGCCTCGGTCTCTACCTTGGGCTTCTCGAAGAGCTCACCCTGCTCGGGACTGTGCTGGCCGTACTTCCAGAGGTTCTCGAACCTCCGGCGGCCCTCGGCCTCCCTCTCCCTCATGCAGCGGGCCGCGATTACGTCCGCAAGCGTGGCTCCGGGAGGGGCCCCCTTCATCAGATCATTGACCTCCCGGAGGCGCTTGCGGGTCGTGTCGTCTTCAAGTTGTGAGACGACTATGACGCGCTGGGGACGTACGACGATTCTCATGGCTCGATCATCCTGCTCACTGTGTCCGCGACCATGTCGAGGAGGGTGCCGGACGGTATATCCCTGTCGGGCGTCGAGACGTGGTCGTTGTTGCAGAAGATGTGAACGTGCCGAGCGCCCAGGTGGCCGGCGTCGTGTATCTCCCGCAGGTAGCAGTTGCCGGCGGTGTCCTGCTTGAGCTTCTCTACGAGTGCCTCGGCTCTGGGCAGCTGCTCGACGAAGACCGGGGTGTCCGTGGTCAAGAAGGGCTTGTCGCCCGTGGAGCCCATGCCGACGGTCCGGGGGACCCTCGTCTCCGCGCCGCCAAGCTCTCCCACGACGAGCTGATCCGGGCTCAGCCGCTTGAAGAGCTCGGGGTCCATGGGCGGGGCCTTGGTCAGCCAGGAGATCGTGCCCCGAGAGTCTACTTTGGAGCGCCCCAGGTACGCGTTCCAGCCGTCCCGGGCCCGACGCTTCCACTCCTCCCTGATCCTGATGTCGTTGTAGTCGAACCCGCACCAGCAGTACTCGCTCCCCGGCTCCCCAACGCAGAAGCTACCGTCATAGATGCTGTCGACGAGGTCCCTCCCGATCCGCTCGATGAACCGCTGGGTGGGGCGGACGCACAAGCTGAACGCGTCGCTCTCCTGAGCCCGCACGAGGACCCTCAGTATCCCGCCTCCACGAGGAGCCGGTCGAGGTCGTCGAGGTTGCAGCCCTTGACGTGGAGGTGATCGCGGTGGTGGCCGAGGGCGCTCGCGTTGTCGGGGAGGCCCTTGTGGATCTCCACGAACTGGCAGGAGGGCCAGCGCGTGGGCATGTCCGCCTCGAAGTCGTTGACGCCGGTGTCGTTGAGGCCGTAGTTGTAGAGCGGGATGTCCCCGTCGTTGAGCGCGCCCCGGATGAACTGGAGGGTCGCCTCCTGGTCAGCGGTGTCCTCCTGGACATCGCCTTCCGCAGCGGGGTAGAGCCCGATCACGCACTCTCCAGGGGCGTTCTCGTAGGAAGCCGGAAACCTGGCGCTGATGTTGAAGACCTGACCGGGACGGCCCTTCTCAAGCCGCCTCTCGATCAGCGCGCAGGGGAGGAAGCCGGGCTCCTCCCGGAGGGTCAGCCTCAAGTCCCGAGCCCCTTGCACTTTGCGACCACGGCCTCGAGGATCCGGTCCGAGAAGTTGATCATCTGGTTGACGGCCTCCTCCACGTCCTCCTTGTCGTACTCCTCCTGGGCGACTGCGTGCTCGTCCTCCCTGATCTTGTGGACCGCCTCGTCAACGTCGGCGATGAACCCCTCTGGGATGCACTCGAGCTTCGCCAGCAGCCGCACCGTGTCGGCCGCGTTGAGCGCGTCCGCCGCGGCGTATCCCACGTCGGCAGAGGAGTCGTTCACGCTGTCGAGAGCCGTGGAGAACTCGCTGGCGAGGATCCCGTAGATCCGGACGCACTTGTGGCACGGCTCCTCGGGCGGGGCCTTGACGCCTTCGACGACGGCCGAGAAGACCTGGCTCCACGCCTTCTCCTGCCACTCCGGGGCCTGCCGCATGACGAGCCTCATGGCCCGTACCTCTCGGCGAGCCTCCCCCGGCGGACGAAGCCCCGGGGACCCTGCTCCGGAGGAGTGGTCCAGCAACCCTGCTCGGTAGGATCGTAGCGCACGCCGTCGACCTCGACCCACGCGTGGAAGGACCCCTCGTCGCTGTACCCGACTACCCCCTTCGCCCGGTAGCCGTGGTACTTGAGCACGTCCACCATGAGGTCAGCGACCACGTCGCAGGCGAGGAACTCCTCCCCCCCGGCGCCGGCCAGCTCCTTCTCGGTCCGCTTGAGGACCTCGTTGACCTCCTGAGGTGTCCTGGCGGCCCTGAGCTGGGCGTCGACCCTGTACGGCACCGGGATGTACTTGCCCGTGGCGTCGTTGAGGTAGTTGAAGGGGAGGGGCGCGTGAAACTGTTCGGAGCGGATCAGGAGCCTCATATCCAACTGGAAAGGGGCCGGTATCTATAAGCGGTTAGCGACCCACGATCTAAAATACTCAGATCGCGAGCGTGGAGCCATGTACGAAGTCGTCTTCACGGCCATGGACAAGCACGCGGCGTTCGAGATCGCACGGGTGATCGAGGGGGAGACGGGCTTCAAAGGGACGGTCAGGCTTTCGAGAGGAGCTTCACGTCGTACAGGTGGTCAGCCCCAGCCGCAGCCTTCGCGTACCATGCCTCCGCCGTCGGGAACCCCGACCGAGAGACATATTCGCCGAGGTCCTGCGGGCCTGAGATCTCCTTCACGAGCTCGATGTTGACCTTGCCCAGCTCCTTGAACTGGAAGATGTTCCCCTCCCGGGCCATGGTCTCCCCCACGGACTTGCGCTTGCGCCGAATGGTGTAGACTTGGCCGCTGTTTAGCAGCTGATCGCGCGCCTCGGGCACGTTGAAGAAGATCGGGGCGACCGCCTTGGCGCGGATCAGGAGCCTCATGGCTATGACTCCCCCAGCGTCCGCTTTAAGCACGCGTCATACTCTGCGAGGGCGGCGTCGACCGCTGCCGCTACCTTGTCGGCCACCTGCCTCCTGATCTCGGAGGGCGAGTCACCCACCTCGCCCAGGGTGTGGCTCGCGACGACGGCACCGAACGGGCGCAGGATGTCCATGCGCTGCGTCCGCTTGATCCCCTTCGGGGAGGGGACCCCGAGAGCATCGTAGACTCCCACGATCGCCTCATCCCTCGTCTCGCTCAGGGTCCGCTTGTACTGGTTCACGGTGTGAGCGGGGAAAGTTATCGCGCGAGAGTAGTCGGTTTTCGGCAGGGTCTCCTCCGGCACGTACACGTCCTTCGTCGTCCTTGAGGGGAAGCCATAGTGCAGGAAGCCCACCAGGTGGTTTATGGCCTCCCGCTGTTCCTTGATGCAGAAGGTGGTCGCCCCGGGGACCGCCTCGCTCTCCGCGTAGCTCAGCCCTGCGTTCTTGCACCTCGTGAGCACCCCTCCCAGGCCGACCTTCAAGCCGCAGTCCCGGGTCGCCAGATACCACGGGTCCTGGAGCTTCTCTTTGGCGTACTTGATATGCCCCTCTGGGTAGGCCCCGTTGTAGGGCGCGAACTGGCCCGTCGGGCCGTCGATGTATCCCTTGAACTTGCCTTTGGCGTCGGTCAGGACGCCCTCCTCCTCGCCCGGCCTGATCCTCCTCTGGTCTCCCGGCCCCTCCACGGCGCCGTTCGGCCCGTAGTACCTGCCCCCGGGCCCCTTCCCGAAAGCGGCGTCCTCCCCGATGTGCATCCACCGCTCGAACTCGGCGTCGTAGACGATGTCGGCTGAGTTGAGGCCGGTCTTGTCATTCACCTGGGAGAGGTACCAGTCGGGGACCTTCGACTCCCGCCTCACCGCAATCCGCTGGGGTCTCACGAGGATCCTCATCTCAGTTGCTCGACCCTCCTCTTCATCCCCTGCACGTAGGCGTCCAGGAAGGCCCGCACGGCCTTCTTGCAGAGCGACGCCTCTTCCTTGCGCTCCATCTCGACCGCCAGCGCGTTCAACTCCTCGCGCCTCGGGCCCGCGACGAGCTCCTGCCAGAAAGCCTCGGCGTACTGCTCGCCCTTGGAGAGATCCGTCCTCCGCTCCTCCCTCGACAGGACGCCCCAGTCCTTCTCGCACTCGTAGTCGAACGACTCACGGGCGCGCTCGAGGAGCTCCCTGAGTTCCCTCTTGACGTAGGAGCGGCCGACCGCCTCGGGGACCTTGGCGTTGGACACGTCCGAGCCGTGCGTCAAGCGGGTCGTCCAGTCCACATTATCGATCTCCATCTCGATGTGCCTGGCGAGGGCCTTGTAGTTCTCGAGGACGAGCTGCATGGCCTTCTCGCCCACGGCTTGGGTCGGCGCGTCCCCCACGCCCGCCCGCCTCGCGATCACGATGTCCGTGTCGAGGAGCTCCTTGAGGACCTGCTCCGAATTGGACGACATCACCTCGGTGAGCCCGATCTCGTAGAGCTTCGGCGTCACGGCCTCCTCGTGGATTAGCCGTCCCGCCCGATTGATCTGCTCCATCGTGGCGCCCTCAACTCTAATCCTGATGTTGAACTTCTGCTCAAGACACGCGATCACACTGGGGATGTCCTTGGCGAAGCACTCGTAGCCCCCGTAACTGCTCATGATCGGCCTCGCAAAGCGGGTCCCGGGCTTGAGGACCTCGGGCGTGTCGTACTGCAAGTCGGCCCCGAACTCCTTCCGCCCCCAATGGTAGCCGATCTCGAAGTAGTTGTACTCCTTGTCTCCGCGTTTGATCTTCGTGTCCCTGCTGACCAAGAGGGCCCTTGGGTGCTCCCCCTCCTCGGCGATCGCCGTGAAGACCAGTTCCTCCCCCTGGGCGAAGATCAGCACGCGTCCGGCGCAGGGAGAGAGGCGTTGCGACCGCACGAGGAGCCTCATGGGGCTACCTACACGATGGTCTGCCTAAAGCCGTTCCCCCGGAGGAACTCGTTGGCTGCCTTAATCCCTTCGGAGTTGTTCGGGAACTCCTCTCCGGCTTCCCAGGCATCGGGGCTCCTGTCCGCACTTCGGAAGATGTCGATCACGATGAGCGAGCTGCGAGAACCGTATCTGCCGTATCCCTTTCTCACATGTGCATCGAACCTTCGATCATCGGTGAAGATGTCTTGGCCCTGCTCGGTCACGACCACGAGGGCCCCTGACGGCTCCGGCAAGGGCGGTGGAGATCCCGGGAGGTTGAGGTTCATGGGCTTCTCCCTGCCGGCCATGCCGAAGAAGTTCCTCGCGGCCTCACGCTCGGAGACCGGAGGGGCCTTCGGTGGTGCTGGCCGGTGGGCCTGATCATAGAACGAGCGGAGGAGGGCGTGACGCTCCTCTATGGACCCTTCCCAGGATCGCCCCGCCAGGAAGGCGCTGCGCTGCTCGCTGCTGAGCTCTCTCTCCCACCAGTTGGTGATGTCGAAGAGAGAGGGCTCGTTGGGCGATAGCTCCCCGATCTTCTGGCCGAACATGTTCTGGATCTCGAAGGCGGGCTCGGCTTCCTTCTTCTTCCTGGCCCTCTCCTTGTCCTCATCGCTCAGGAAGTCGTCGAGCGATTGGGGGAGCACGATCTGCCGCTGGGGCCTGACTATGATCCTCATGCTCCCGGCTCTCGGTGGAGCTCCGCGCGGTAGGTGCGCTTCTCGGCCGCAAACCCTTGAGGGCACCCCTCCCGGTAGGCGAACGCGTCGACGTAGTTGATTACCTCTTGAAGGGTCTCCAAGGCGTAGAATTTGTCCTTCTCATACCCGCGGCCGGCAAGGGCGGGCCACGTCGCAGCCCAGGCGTCGTCCAGCGCGGTCGAGAGCTTGGAGAGCCTCTCGCAGCGATCGGCGTGCCGCCCCTCGGCCTCCTCGTTCCCGCTCTGGTGCCGGAGGAGGATCCTCATGAAGGCACAAATAACCCGGCGGCTCTAAAAGCGTTCAGAAGACCTTGCACGACCACACCAACCCGGAGACCTGCCTCGAGTGCGCGATCAAGCACGTCGGAGCGGCGATGATCCACCTCAGCGAGGCTATGGCCTCCTCGGACCCGGAGCGCTTGAAGCGCCGGCTGCTGGAGGTCACTTTCGACCTCAACGAGGCGGAGACGACCCATCTCGCAGGGAAGTACCCCGAGCTCGCCCAGGAGGTGCGCCAGATCCGGAAGAAGATCGAGGAGGCGGCCCTCGGCGCCGAGGCGCAGCCGAACGTGACCCGGGAGGATCTCGAGCGCATAATCAGCGACCTTCTCGCCCAAAGGGAGCGTGAAGCCGAGGGAGGAGTTAAATGCTCGGCCTGCTCCAGAACCGTAGCTATGGACACTTCCGTTGAGATCGACCCGCGCTATGCCAAGGTCGTCGGCGACAACATGCAGGAGGCGGTGAAGGTGCTCCTCGACATGGAGAGCGCCAAGTACGGGATCCCCGTACCCGAGGTTATCTTCGAGGAGAACGTCCAGCTCTGCCCCGGGACCTCGTGCACGGTCATGGACCAGAAGAACCCGATCCGCTCGACCAAGATCTTCCTCAACCCCAAGCAGTACTCCCCCCGCACGATCCTCCACGAGTGGAACCACTACGGCGCCACGGTCAAGGGCGCCGAGGGATGGAAGGCCAAGATGAAGGAGCTCTACGGAGCCGACTTCACCGGCGACCCGGACAGCGAGGAGGAGGCGGACCGCTTCGCCCTTCTCGAGATGCAGGGCCTCTTCCCGAACCAGGTGGTCGCGGCAGACTCCCAAGGGATAAATACCGGGCTGGCGTCGGAAGGTGCTAAGATGTCAGGACAAGTCACGGTCTACCGAGACTCCAACGTCTTCGCGAACCTCGACGGAGCGTACCGATGGGCGGAAGGCTGGACCCACCTCAGCGCCAAGGACCTGAACGAGGCTTACACCCCCGAGATCCTCGGCACCGCGCTCGAGACCGGCATCGATATCACGTTCACCCCCTCCTCTTCGGTCGCCGTCAACATCATCACGGGCCTGATCCTCGCAGGGATCGGCGCCTTCGCCCCCTCGAGCATGATCGGCGCGGAAGATCGGAAGATGCTCAAGGAGTGGGAGGCCCACCACGTCACGAGAGTGATCACCTACGCGGACCCGAAGAACCTCTCCGCAGCCTCCGCCCAGGCACGCACCCTCGGCAGGATGGTCGGCGCAGGACAGTTCCAGGCCGCAGCACAGGCGACCCTCAACCCAACCTCCGTGATCACGACCGGTTTCAGGTCGGCCCTGAACAGCGTGGCCGCGCTCGGAGGGATCCCGAGGAACGCCCAGATCCCGCAGACGAACGAGCAGCACTCGTCCACGTCAGTGAGCGGGACCGGCGGAGCTCCTCCGTTCCAGTAGAGCTACTCCCCTAAAAATAACCCAAATTGGGCCGATGAACCCCCCGCGGGGCGAGGCATCGCACTTTTAATCCAAGCCAGCGTGCGCTCTATCTACCATGCTCGCAGCTGACGACCTCCTGATCGCGGGTGCCGCCGCCGGCGCCCTTTACATCGGGGCCAACGTGGCCAACTACTGCTACGGGCTCGCCCGCGTCTGGGACGCCCACGCAGACCTCGTCAAAGTCCCCGGTACGCTCTCGATCAACATGCCAGCCTACAACGAGACGCCGGAGGTGGTCTCCAGCGCCCTCCGGTCGATCGTGGACCAGAACATCCTCAGGGAGAACCCGAAGAAGTACGAGATCGTCTTCCTCGCCTCCGCCGGCGACCGGCTGCTCGAGCAGGTCCTCCCGGTGGTGAAGGAGTTCACGAACAAGATCATCGTCGCGCCGCGGCGGGGGAAGCTCCTCGCCCGGGACATGGGGCTCAGGGCCTCCTCGGGAGAGTACATCGTCTCCGTCGACTCTGACAGCGAGTACCCGCCCAACTGGCTCAACATGATGCTCGAGCCCTACTCCAAGATGAGGGCGGTCGGCACCACGGGGTCCTCGGGCACGGTGTACCTGGAGCCGCTCACGAACATCGTCCAGCACTACGGCTTCCTGGCGAACGCGATCACGGCGAGGTGCAGCACGTTCCCGAGGCAGGCGTACTTCGACGCCGGGCCGTTCGACCTCAGCGTGGAGAAGGACTACTCGCCGATGAAGTTCGCCAAGGTCTGGGAGGAGGAGGAGTTCCTCTTCAAGGAGAGGCTCGAGGCGCTCGGGCGGGGCCCGGTCGTCTTCGTCGACGCCCCCGTCGAGCACGCCTACGAGTACGGGCTGATGCCGGGAAGGGGCCTTCACTCGTGGGCTGAATGGAACTGGCTCGGCCTGTAGGTCACGGCTCGGTCATGGCGTAGCGCGGGCGCTCCTCACGACGGTCGAAGGTTCCCGCGTCTTTGAGCACCGTGTAGGTGATGCCCACGCCGATCGCGACGATGAAGAGGATCCCGATCACCTCGACCGCCGCGAGTATCTCCCCCTGCGAGATGCCGGGGGGCGACTCGTTGCCGATCGTGAGGTCCGTCACGAGCTGAATCTCGAGGGGGTCAGGGGTGAAGAAGTCCTGCACGCCCAGGAAGCCGCCGGAGACTCCCCAGTTTCCCTCGCCCGCGTACTTGACGCCGGTCACGGGGTCGGTCCAGTTGACTATGACGTCGCAGGAGGATCCTGCGCCGACGCCCGAGAAGGGGCTGGGGTTCGAGAAGGACGCGTTGCCGAAGCCGTCTGTCGTCTCGGTGGCGTCGTAGCCGCCCGCGATCCCGAAGACCGGCGGCGCGTAGACCTGCACGAAGGCGCCGTCGAGGGCCGTGCCCACCTGATCGGTCACATGGACGGTCGGCAAGAGGTCCCTCCCCTAAGAGACATTGACGAAAGCCTCAGTGGCCGTCGCCTCGTACTGCGAGGTCTGGGAGAACGCGAAGAGGACCGTGTGGTTGCCGCTCGTCGTGAGGGGCCCGATGGTGACCACCGGGTCGGCTCCGAACTCACCGGCGGAGTCGGTGGTGACGGTCGTCGTGGGGACCCCGTCCACGCTGACGGCGATCTCCGCACCCACCACGTAGGCTCCTGCAGGGATGGTCACGAGGGACCCCCTCAGGTTGATGATGCTGGTCGTCGTGGCGAAGTCCGGGTTGGCCGTGCCGGTCAGCAGGACCGGGGTGAGGCCCCCGACCGGGTTGTTGACTGTGATCGTGACGTTGGCGGTGACCGATTCGTTCCGGGCGTCGGTCAGGACCATGGCCACATCGTAGGTACCCGCCGTCTGGTAGAGGTGCGTCACGGGCACCCCGTTCTCGGTCGTGGCCTGCGTGCCGTCCCCGAAGTCCCAAGCCTGGGTGAACGGCTGCACCGCGGTGCCCTGCGAGACCTCAAAGGTGACATTAAGGGGAGCCGGGCCGTCGGTCGGATCGGCCAGCAGGACGGCCTTGAGCGGCCCGGGCGTACCCTGGGCGTACGCGACGTAGGCGAGCCCAGCTGCTATTGCGACTGCGGCGACCCCGCCGGCGACTATGAGCCCAGTGTGATCCGCATACTCTTCGGGCATCTCGAGCCTGTCAGAGGGAGCCGCGGATAAAAAGCCTTCACGGGAGAGCCGGGACCACGACGAAGGTGGCGGAGGTCTTCTCCCCGCTGACGAGGTCCGTGAGCACGAGCGTGTCGTTGCCCTCCGGCACGTTGGCCCCGACCGTGAAGGAGTCGATCAGCGAGCCGGTAGGCCCGGCCGCGGTAGGGTTGAACTCGACCGTGAGGCCGGATCCCTGGACCTCCACGCCGACGCCGCCGTTGGGGGTGAACCCGGTGCCGATGTAGCCGAGCACGGAGCCCTCGAAGACGATCGGGGAGGTTATGACCACGCTCGGGTTGAGCGGAGGAGTGCCGAGCTCTACCGTGAACGGCTTCTGCACGGAGATCGAGGCGTTCTGGGGGTCGACGGCGATGAGCTCATAGTTTCCGGGGGCGAGGCCGAGGGTCTCGTAGATCCCGGAGGCGTTGCCGTCCACATCGGTCGTCGCGCTCGAGGGGGAGGAGCTGGTGCCTACGGTGATCGCGGTCGAGGGAGGGAACCCGGTTACCGCCCACGCGAGACCCTGCCCGGGCATCACCGTCGAGGTCGCGAGGACCAACTCCGGCGTGCTGGGCGGCTTGGCGCCTGCAGGGAGGATGAACTCGTAGAAGGCGAGCACTCCGACCACGATAACCGCCACTACTGCCGCTCCGGCCCAGAGCCCAAGATCGGGCTGCTGGTCTATGTACACCTTGAGGTTCTCTGTCATGATCTCAACCAGGGGTAAAGGGCGCCGTCACGCTCACGCTGGCGTGCTGGCCGTCCGTGCTGACCACGCTGACCGTCCCCTGCAGCGAGTTAGGGTAGCCGGGGAAGTCCCTCTGGAAGGTCCCGTTCCCCGTCTGCGTGTAGCCGTCCGACCAGGTCAGGGTGTAGGTGAGAGGCAGTTCGCCGCCCATGGTGTCCACGCCCAGCGTCACGATGTACGATCCGTCGGGCTCGGGGCCCAGGATGTCGCCGAACGACTGGGTCACGACCAGCGTGCCGTAGTTGATGGGAGGAGGAGGCGGTGGCTGGGTCGCAGCGCGGACCGAGGGCCAGAGGTAAATCATGGCCCCGATCAGCCCACCGATGATTAGCGCGATCTCGCCGGCCGTCCAGAACCAGTCGTCGTTGGAGGCGGTGGACTTCTGACCTGCCATTTCCAGTGTTCCGGGGGCGGCGCCGTATTTGAGTTAGGCGGTAGGGACCGGGTACGCGATCACTTCGTAGTACTCGATCAGCTCGTCGGCCGGCGACTTGTTGCTGAGCTCGCTGGCCATCTGGGAGCCGACGAGGGCGTGCCCTGCCAGGCTGGCCATCTCCCGGATCGCGAGGCCGATCGAGCCGTGGTGGAAATAGCCGGGGTGCGACTTTGTCCCGACATTGGTGAAGGGGAAATCGTCGATGTCGTCCTCGACGAGGAAGTCCCCGAGCGCGTAGAAGGCATCCAGGAGGAGCATGCGCGGGTCCGTGCTCAGCCGGCCCACCTCTCACTGATGAAGTCGAAGACGTTCTTGGCGCTCAGGTGCGGGGCGACCCTGATCTGCACGAGGCGGTCGGAGATCGCATCCTCCATGAGGTGCGCCACGGCCGCCGAGGCTCCCTCGCTCTGGGGGCGCCCGTACTTGGTGGCCACGCCCGCGCAGGCCCGGGTGGCGCTGAGGAGGTCGTGGTTGACGACCCGGTGGTTGGGTCCGAGATCCTTCGAGGCGGCGTCCAGGATGCGGTTGCAGCCGTCAATCACCTCGGCCGGCACGCCGGGGAGGACCCCTTGGGTGATCCTGTTGTGGGCTTTCCTGTTCACGGGTCTCTGATCGTTGCTCGGGTGCCGTCTTTATTAGTGAATCGGGCCGTACAGGGAGCCATGGCCCTCCGATTGCGGACCGCGCACGTACACCTCAGCCCCGAGGAGCAAGAGGTGAAGCAGCTCCTCCAGGCGCTGCTGCTTAAGGCAGGGTTCATCAAAGACATGACCGACCGGTCCTGGAACGACTACTGCACGCACTACGTGCTGAGAAAGGAGCTTCCCAAGTTGCAGGAGATAGCCGCGGAGCAGAAGGCGATCGCCGCGGAGATCGTGGAGAAGAGGAGGGAGGCGGCGCGACCGCCCCCCAAGAAGCCCCTCTTCGAGTGACTACTTGTAGGGCCCTGTACCGCGCTTGGGACCCGGCTCGGGCTCGTCCAGGCGATCGTCTGCGATCCTCATTCCTGCAGCCCATGCCGCCTCGAAGACCTCAGTGCGGCCGACCCTCCTCGCAGCGGAGCGGTGGACCTCGGCGTAGGCGGCGAGCGCCATGATCACGAGAGGCAGGTTCTCGGGTTTCTCTTCGCTGCAGGCGCCCCTGATCTTGCCGTAGATGCGCATCATCGCGTTCTGGTCCTGCTCGGGCGTGGGGTTCGTCGGTTGGGTCCGCTGGCGGCGGTGGAGAGGCCACCTCATGGGACGAAGACCTCCTGCTTGTGGATGTTGACCTTGTATCGGCACCTCGTGCAGGTCGCGTAGTCGTTCCCCCTCGACTTGGACCCCTTGCCGGTGTAGTCCCACTCGTTCCCGCAGTGCTGGCAGCGGAGGATCAAGAGTCCAGCCTCCCCGCGGGCGTGGGGCTCAGCAGAGAGCGGGCGAGCGCCCGCGCCACGTTGACCACGACCGCGTTGCCGATCTGCTTCACCGTGTCGGTCTTGGTGCCCTTGAAGATGTAGCCCTTGGGGAAACCTGTCGCGGCTGCGAGCTCGTGTGGTTGCAGCATCCGGAAGAGGAAGTCCACGATGTAGTCGCCCTTGGAGGTGGGCACCACGAGCCCGAAGTGGTTCCCGGTGCCGACTATCGTGTCCAGAGGCGCCTCGACCGAGCGAGCGCTCCCGTCGATGTGGCCGGGGTCCGTGCCGTTGAGGCGTACGAGGTAGGGCTGGGCGAGCCCATAGCGCTGCTTGGTCGTCAGGGTGTCCAGGGGCTCCTCGACCGACCGCGGGCCCTTGCCCCTTCCGAAGTACTTGATCAGGTACGGCTCGACGATCGAACCGCCGCCGCGCTGGGTGATGGCGCCCAAGGGCTCGTCGATGGACTTGGCGGCGTTCTGGCCCTCCAGGTGGTAGTAGCCCTCGACGGGCAGGATGAACGGCTGGACGAGCGCACCGGCGCCATGGGACGTCACTGCGGGGAGCGGATCGCCGACCGAGTGCGACCGAGGCACCTGGCCGTCGGCCTCGCCGAAGTAGGGGATGATGAAGGGCTCCACGAGCATGTTGCCCCTCCCCTGTCCGACGATCGTCGGCAACGGATCGCCGACCGACCTCGGGGCGCCTCCGGACGCCTGGCTGAGGACAAAGGGCTCGACGAGGGCGATCGGACCCGAGTTCTGGATGGACGGGATCGGCTCGGTCAGCGCCATGGAGCCTCCGTGGGCGGTCGTGATCGTCTTGAGAGGGTCGCTGAGGTCCCCGACGCCTCCGCCGTTCTCCATGAGGACGAGGTAGGGGGCGCCTCCGAAGCGCTTGAACCCTTCCATGATCCGGCGGACGGTGTTCTCTGCGAGGGGGCGCTCGCGGTTGGAGATCGATTTGCCCTTGAGGGACCAGTCGATCACGGAGCGGGCCGACTTCCACTTCTTCCTTCCGTGCCCGGTCTTGCTGTGCGTGGGCTCGGGCCACACGATCGGCTTGTTCCCCTTCCGGGCGAGAAGGAAGAGCCGGGAGCGGGAGGTGGCCGCACCGTAGTCGGCGGCGTTCAGGACCCGGTAGTCTACGTTGTAGCCCATCGACCGGATCACATGCACGAAGGCTTGGAAGGTCTCGCCCCGGCGTGACTTGATGATGCGGCCCCGCGAGTCCCTCGGTCCCCAGCCCATGAAGTCGGGGACGTTCTCCATCAGCATCGAGTCAACGCGGAGCAGTTCCGGCCAGCGGAGCACGTCCCATGCCGACGCCCTGTTCTGGTCGGTGCGGGGCTTGCCGCCCGCGGCCCGGGAGTACCAGGTGCACTCCGGCGCACCGGCGAGGAGGTGGACGTGCCCGCCCGGTATGACTTCGAGAGGGTTGACCGAGCGCACATCGTCGAGGATGTGCCTCGCCCACGGGTGGTTGGCCTCGTGGGTGGCGACCGCCTCGGGCCAGTGGTTGATCGCGAGGAGGTCGATCTTCCGGCCGAGCGCCTTGCACTCCTGGGCGATGCCGGTGGAGAGCCCGCCCGCGCCGGCGAAGAGGTCGACGACGACGGTGGGGCCTACCAAGTGTGGGCACCCCGTATCTCGGTCGTGTAGCAGGTCAGTCCCATGGCCCGGATCACGGTCACGTACGCCTCCCACTCAGCGATCAGTAGCGCCGCACCTCGGGCCTGGTCGCGTCGAGCACGGCCGACTGGGCCATGGTCCCGAAGAAGAGGACGAGGGCGAGGGGGATCAGCCCGGCGCCGAGCGCGGCGAAGCAGAGTCCGTCGTTCACGATGTAGTTGACGTAGGAGAGGTAGAAGAGTTCGCAGGCGACGTAGGTCAGCGCGTAGCACACCCCAGCGGTCGCGAGGGCTGTCACGAGCCAGATACCCGTGGAGAGCCTCACGCTGCCGCCACCAACTGGGCCTGACTGGCCAGCTTGATCGTGCGCATCTTCTCGGCTTCCTCGACGTTCTCGGGCCGGTGCGTACCCCTGCCTCGGGCGACTCCGTGGAATCTCCCTCCGCAGATACAGGCGCACTTGTCCTTCTTGGCAGCGTGGCACGTCCCGCTGCAGGTCCGCCGGTGGCCGTCACTCCCCTGTTGGGAGAGAATGACGGTCACTTCTGCGCCGCCTCCGTGGAGCTTGCCGCGTCTGAGTCGCACCGCTCGCACACTGTGACCTTGACCACTTAGGCCACCTCCTCGGGGATGCCGGCGAGGCGTCGGAGGATCGATAGCGCCTTGTAGACGTGGTAGTCCTCGTGCTCGTAGTCCTTGAGGACCGGGTCGAGGGCCGGGGTCGTCGCGGCGTCTGGGCATTTGTCGGGGTCGAGCACGGACTTCTCCAAGTGCGCGATCGCGTCCTTGAGGGGGGAGTAGGTCTTCGTCGTGGAGTTGATGTAGGCCGAGCGCTTCTCATCGAGGACCCAGAACCGCTTCTCCTCCTCGTCGGTCAGGGAGCCGTTCTCCGTGAGGGCGTCGTACTCCTTCTTCTCGTCCGGGGTCAGGGGGGCGGGTACGACCTTGATGGAACCGCCCTTGTCCCAGTGGACGTAGCCTCGGACTATCTCGGCCGAGCAGAGGCCGATTATCCCCATGCCGTCGGCCAGTACCCACGAGGGCTTGACGCCGCATCCCTCGCACTCCTCGTTGTCGTCCTTGTCCTCGAAGGATGTCGGGCCGTCGAAGTTCTCCCGCTCCTTGGGGCCGAGCGTGATCTCGATCCTCCGGCTCGTGGGGAGGTCCAGCAGGGTGACGAGGGCCAGTTCCTCGGCGGTGAAGCCCGCGGTGTGGTGTGGGGCTGAGTTCTCAATGACCTCAGTCTCCTCCGCTTCCCGGGCCTTCTCGCGGAGGGTGACCAACCTACGCCCCCTCCTGAGAGGCGAGGGTGGGGACGGTCCCCAGCTCCCTCTCAAGTTGGTCCTTGGCCAGCTTCCCGAGTTCGGCGCGCTTCTTGTCGTATGCTGCCTTCCCCTCCTCGAAAGTCTTGTAGCCTGGGCCCGCCTCAGGCTTGTGGTCTCGTTGGTCGGCCGGCTGCTCCATGTAGTTCTTGAACGACTTGTATTCAAGGTTCGTGAAGCAGGCGTAGTTGGGCTCCCACTTCCAGCCCAGGCGGTAGGTGTTCGTCCTGCCAGAGAACTTTTCGAGGTAGAGCCTTCCGTACATCTCCAGCGTTTCTATCTGCTCGTCCAGCCCCTCGAAGTGGTCGTATGTGGTGTGCGTGACCGTGCTCCACGCGACCAGGGTCGAGGTATCTATGCTCTGGCGTCGTCGGGTCTCTTTCTGTCTCTGCTCTTCCTCCCACAATCTGCACCGCTCCGACTCGTCTTTGGCGTCCCGGTCCTTCTTGAGAAGGTCGAGCGTCCGGGTCACTGCCTCGCCGCGAGCCTTGAGAAGGTCGAGAGTGTTCTGCATGGCCTCCTCCTGGTTCTTGTGGTACACGAGGACCCTTTCGAGCATGATGATCGTCTCCTCCTGGCTCGGCTTCCAATCTCGTCTCTGGTCGGGATCAATGGGCGTTATCTGGACATCGAGTTGGAAGTCCACTGTGTCGGTCTTGATGTGCTTTCTGGCCTCGTCGGCTTCGCAATAGGCCGACCAAACTTCTTTCCATGGTTGCCATTCCGGGTTATCCCACTTCCCCTTTGAATCCAGTCCTTGGCTCAGTAGCTTCGCCTCGATCGCGTCGGCGTTCTCCTTGAGCTTGTTCACCAGGTCGTGTGCGGTCGCGTAGACCCAAATGCCCTGCATCTACGCCGCCCCCCCCTCGCCGACGTTGAGGGAGCGCTGATAGATGAGGTGGTTGTTGTGCTTGAGGTCGAGTTGCCGGAATCGGTTGGCCTCTGCCGCGCTGAGCCCGTCGGTCGCCATCAGCTTGTCGTACTCGACCTTCTCCTCGGGGGTGAGCGCCGGGGCCACCTCGGTGATGTCCACGAACTTCTCGATCTTCTCGTGCGCGGCGCAAAGGGTCTCTCCCTTGGCCAGCTCTGAGGGCTCGAAGGCGGTCGTCATGTCGATCCCGCAGGTCAGCTTGACCGTGTAGAGCGCTGCGGGCACGCTCTGCGCGGGTTCAGAACCTTCCGTCGTGGTGCTTTTCATGGCGCCAGTAGGTCAGTGAATTGTGCTATTAAGCGCACGCTAAGGGGAGTTGACCAAGTACGCCCTACGGGTCCCCGGTGGGGAGGTCCCGGCCGGCTTGGGCAGCCCGGCGGTCGCGTTCTTCTCGGGGACAACTGTACCCGCGTGCGGTCCGTGCACCGTGGAACCTGCCAGCCGACCCTACCTCTCCTATATGGTGGGGCGTCCCGCTTGATCCTCGTGGGCGGCCGAGCCGGCTGGAAAAGGGGGCTTGAACGCACCGGTTAACTGCACCGGCTACGGCTCGATCAGGCGGCTCGGCTGGTGGCTCAACCACCGCCTCAACTGCTGGCCAGATAACCCTCAATTCTTATTAACCGTGGGCCCCTCGCGAGCCCATCTTGGCCAGAATGAACGCGGAGGAGAAGGAAGTTGCGGCGAAGGCTACTGCTAAGGGCATGCTTGACGAGTCCTACAAGGCATGGGAGGACGCCGGGTCCGTGGGGCCCTGGACCGTCGATCTTGCGCTCATCGCGGAGGCCACTGGGCTCAGCCAGAACGTGGTTAAGGGGCTCAAGGGACACATGACGCCCCCCAAGCCGTCGGGGACACCGGCGGCCAAGCCAGCCGCTCAGCCGGCCCCTCAGCCCGAGCCCGCGGTCGTGGTGCTTGAGGACGGCACCGTGAAGAAGCCTACCCCAGCCCAAGCGGAGAAGCCCGCCCCCGGGTCGATTGTGGACAAGCTCGAACTGCACACCGACGCCGCGCAGGGCCTCCGTGCGATCCTCAAGATCACCTCGGGAGCCCCGGGACCTCAGGTCGCCGGCGTGCTGCAGGCGGTCGAGGACGAGCCCGAGCGGTACACGAACAACGGGATGGAACTCTACTCGTCTCTCCAACTGGCCGGTCTCTCCAACCAGAGGGCCCAAATCGCCACCACTAAGTGGCTCAACCGCGTGGGGTCCCAGAAGGAGGCACTGCACTTCTCGGACCAGACGAGGCTCCTGGCGGGAGGGGAGCTGGCCGTCGGGGCGGAGGACCCAATCACCAAGACTAACAGGATGGTCAGGGACATGATGGCGCAGCAGATTGAGATGATGCAGCTTTCGATCCAGCGTGACCAGCTCGCGGCCATGCAGAGGAGCGGGGCCCGGGGACCGTCCGACGAGGACGACAACAAGACCCGGCTCGACAAGATGATGGACCGCATGGAGGAGATCAAGATTATGACCTCGGTCTTCAAGGACTCGTCCGGGACGGGGCCCGTGAACGGCTCCGACGTCGCCTATGAGGAGCACACCGAGTACGAGGACCAGAAGGACGCGGGCACCGGGCAGGTCCTCAGGGTCCCCGTCCGCACGGTGAAGACGCCTATCCTGCTGACGAGGATGGAGCACGGGGCCGGCCAGAGCGGGTCGAGCCAGATTCTCGGCCGCATGACCGACGCGTACATGATCAAGATGATGGCGGACGCGATGAAGGGCACGGGGGGAGGGATGTACATGCCCGGGACCGTGATCGAGATGGTCCCCAAGATGGAGAACGGGAAGGTCGTCATGGACGAGGCCAGCCAGCCGGTCATGATTCAGCGCACGAGCTACAACGCCCCGGGAGCCGCAGCGCCCGCGGCGGGCACCTTCACCCCGAAGGACGCGGTGGACATGACGATCAAGATGGCCGAGGTCTTCAAGCCCCAGAAGAGCGAGAGCGACGCCACCATGACGCAGTTCTTCATGAAGCAGGCCACGGACGCTCAGGCCGCGATCGCGAAGATGTACACGGACCAGATCAATTCGATGAGTGAGTACGACCCGGTCGGACAGTCCGTCGACACGCTCAAGCAGTTGCAGACGCTCGGGCTCGCGGGAGGCGGGGAGGTCAGCGAGAAGGCCGCCCTGATGGGGCTCGAACTCAAGAAGTGGCAGATCGACGAGTCGAACAAGATGCAGCGGTGGCTCGCAGAGCAGAGAGACATCAAGGACGGGAGGAAGGAGTCACGCCAGCAGATGGCCGAGGTCACCCAGACCCTCCGCACCGCGATCAAGGACATAGGGGGCCCCCTTGCCCAGAACTTCGGAGAGGGGCTCAAGAGCGGGATGGCCAACAGGGCCGCCCAGCCCCAGCAGGCTCCCCAGCAGAGAGGGACGCCGCCCGCCGATCTTGGCGACCTGACAGACACCGAGCTGGCCGCGGAGCTGACGAAGGCCGCTCAGGTCAAGCGCGTCGTGTCCGACGCCTCCGTGAGGCTGATTGAGGAAGCAAGGAAGCGGGGGCTCGACCCGGCACATGTCGGCCAACAGCAGGTCGCTCCGACCGTGAGCGAGGTCGGGGAACAGGAAGTCGGCGGCCCTTAGAGCCCAGACCGTTCATCTCTCCGCACTTCTTGCAGACGTGCACCTCGATGTAGCGGAAGTCGTACTGCAGCGCGAACCCAGCCGTGTCGAGCCAGACGTGCCACGCCTTCACGATCGGCCGGCCGCAGAGCGCGCACCGGTACCACCGGTACTCCGGGTCCGCCTCGATGTTCCAAGTCAGGATCGCGGCGAAGAGTCGCTTGAAGAGGGGGCCCTTCTTCAGCGCCGGCATCAGAGCACCCCCTCCGTATCCTCCGCCTCGACCAACTCCGACCAAGTCATGTCGAAGCTCTGGGGGTCGTCCGCTTTGATCGCGAGCCGCACGTAGACTTTCGCCGCCCCCTGCAACTCCGCCAGCTCGGCCTTCGAGAGATGAGCGTAGTTGCCCATCAGATCAGGACCTCGATGAGCGAGGATCGCACGACCTCGACCTCGTCCTCGTTGACCTCGAAGAGGTGCTTGATCTTCCCGTCCTGGGCGACCAGCTCGTTCAGCCAGTTGAGATCGGATGCCTTCACCTTCCCCGTCTTGGTCCTCTCCACGTCCAAGTCCACGTAGAGGATGCCGTAGACCGTCAGCCCGTACAGGTGGTACTTCGAGACCGAGTACACCATCCCCCCTGCACCGTAGTTTGCCCTGACCACGTCCCCGGCGTGGACGAGGGCCCCGACATCGTCCTGACCGGCCGGCGTGATCCTCAGCATCGTGCCGTCCGGGAGGACCGCGCTGCGCCCGCCCGGGGCCAGCTTCGCGACCTGCCTCTCGCCCTGGGGGTAGTTGAGCCCCCGGAGGTACGAGTTGGGGTAGCTCACGTCTCAAGCACCTCCAAGAACAGGCCCGCGTTATGCAGCGCCTTGTTGTCGATGTCGGCCTTCGTGACCTGGCCCATCACCGCGATCGTGGCCACAATCTTGTCAAAGATCGGCTTCTTGCCGTTCTTCGTCACGATGTGCAGTCGGATCACGACCCGGGTCATAACCTTGGCCTTAGGTTGGTCCACCGGCTTCTCGGCGGTCTCTTCGAGCGGAGGCACCCACTGCTTTTCCCCCGGGGACAGGATCGGTGCCGGCGTCTTCTGCAACTGATCGTGGACGTCCGCCATCATCACCTCGCTGGCGGGCGGAGGGTGGGAGACCTTGTAGGGAACCTCGGCCTCCTTCTTCTCCCTGCGCGCCTCGGCGGACTTCTTCCCGGCCTCGACCCTGACCTGCTGCTTGAACTTGTCGGGGATGTACCGGCGGATCGTGGCCTCGCTCAGAGGAAACCGCTCGATCATGACCCTGCACACCTCCTCGGTAGGGGTCCCTTCCTCCTCGACCGTCTCAGCGGCCTTGGTCACGAGGATCGTCCACCATGAGGCGGACTTCTGCTCGTGGATGTTGTCCATCGCGGCGAAGGCGTAGGCGTCGAACTTCGTCTTCACCCGCTCGTCGGTCTTCTTGCGATCGACCTCGGGCCACTCCGGGACCGCCTCCTTCCTCCCGGCGCCCGCCAGGATGCCGAACCGGGAGACGATCGCTGGGCGGATCGGCCCGTACTTGGCGTAGGACTTGCGGATGTTCTCCAGGTACTCAGCGTGGGCGACTGGGTCTCGCTCGGGGTCTACGACGAGGGCCTTCTCCTCGCCGGTCAACGCACGGGCCTCCCCATGAGACGGAAGTTCTTGAGGACCCTCTCGCAGCCGCGGTGTCTCGCGGCGGAGTAGGTCCTGCACCTCTGGCACCAGTACATCGGCCGCCGGGCGCTCAAGCGCTCGCCTCCCTGACCTTGATCTTCTTGACCATCTTCCCGTCCTTGTACACGTCGACCTCCCCGTTGCCCGTGTCGATAGGAGTGTGCCCCGACTTGCGCAGCTCCTCGACGAGCATAGTCATGTTCTCGCGATCCTTCACCAATGTTGGGCGCATCAGGATCGCCGGGGACCGATCGCGAAGTACGGCCCGCCCTTCTCCCGGGGGATCCAGACCACGGAGTCTGCCCCGTACTGGCCCTCCAGGTCCATCTTCAGCTTGCCGAAGCCGTCGGTGTCGAGCATCAGCGAGGCGACCGGGAAGACCTGCACCTGCCCGTTGGCGGAGCGCACGTCGACGTGGTCCTCCCTGAGGAAGAACTGAACCTCCTCGACCGCCGGCGTCGGCTTCTGGTCCACCGGAGGCGTCACCTTGGCCTCGGGCGTCACGTCCTTCGACTTGGCCACCGCCTCGGCCACACCCTCATCCTCGAGATCCTGCGTGAATATCCGCGAGGCGCCCGTCACTCGGAGCACCGCCTCGACGAAGGCCCTCTTGCTGGCCCTCTTGAGGATCGTGTTCGCCACCCCGAAGATCTCGTTGGGCGGCGTGAGGACCCGGTACTCGAGGTAGTTCTTCACGCTCCGCGTCTCCGCCGTGGCCTTGTCCACGTCCTTCGGGAGGTACTTCTCGCTGACCCAGCGGAACGCGAACCCGGGCTCCCTGCTGTTGGCCGAGCCGAACCCGTTCCCGAGATAACCGTCCTTCCCGTAGAGCCTGCACTCCACCCTGTACGCAAAGTAGGGGTCCGTCGGCTCGATCTTCTCGACCACGTCGGCCGTGAGGAGATCGGGCGCCATGCTCAGCCAGCGCGAGAGGATCTCGGCACCAGGCTTCCAGAGCGAGGGCTTCGGCGTACCGGGGATCCTCCCGTAATCGGTCCCCTCCTGCAGGACCGACTTGTAGATCGTGTTCAGCAGCTCAGGCAGCCGTTTGAGCGCTTCGATGTCCATCCCCGTGAAGTCGATCGTCCCAGCCCGCACCACCGTTAATCCGTGCTCTGTTTCTGACATGTGGAGCGGTTCGCTAAAAGGTACGTATAAAGGTGATGATTAAAGCGCGGTGTCTCTTGAGACATTACATGAGCTTTTTATCCCGAGCAAGCATCAAGCCTCATTAACGATGCCGCCCGAGGAATCTGTTGAGAGCCGCGTGGCAGTCTTGGAGAGCAGGATCAACACGGTGGAAGGGCAGAACAACGCGATCCTCACCAAGCTCGACAACACCCTTATCGAGGTCAGTAAGGAGAGGATCGACATGGCCGAGGAGCGTGGTACGATTCGTCAGTACAAGCTCCTGATCCCGGTGCTGACCGGCACGCTCGGCTTCATGGGCGGGACCCTCGTCACGCTAATCGTCGCGCACATCCTCTAAGCCGGCTTGCGGACGACGATCGCGTACTCGTGCCTGATCCGCTCCATCTCCGGGTACCGCTTGTACTGCATCTTCACGTCGTCAGTAGCACCTCGATCATCTTGAGTTCTTCCTTCGTTACGTTCACCTGTCCGTTGGGGTTGTAGTGCCACTTCTTAGGCTCAATGTACCCGAACCTTTCCCTGAGTTGCTCATCGGTCATACCGACCTTGGGGGGAGACGTGAGGGTCCACTGCCAACCATAAGTCTGCTTGAACCAGAGCCGCACGACGCGCCAGTAGGCGAGGGCGACCCTCACCTTGCGCGCGTCCTTCACTTTCTCCTGATTGTAAGAGTCGAGGAGCATCTCGCCACGGAGGAGGGCCTTCGTGACCGTGCTCAGTTTGATCTTGGCTGCCTTCACACTGGATGCAGCTCATCGAATTTGGCGAGGATCGCCTTGCCATCCCACTTGATTAACTGTCCTCGGTTGTGGAACCTCGTCTCAAACATCCTATCTTGCAGTGCTGCGAGCTTCTGAGCATACTCTCTGGTCCAACTCTTGCCTCCCTTCTCTGCTATGAGCCTCAATGCCTCCATTGTTATTGCCGCGTGCTTCCGTTTGACATGAAGGAAGGGAGTTAGTGCCTCGATGAACGGAAGCAACTGCACACCCCGCACCTGCCACACATAGACCTTGTTCCCCTCCTTAATTATCGAGTGCCCTGCGAGCCCCTGCAACCACTCCATCACCTCTCGGTCGTTCTCGTGGTTCTTCAATGCGACTTTGAGCACCGGTGAACATCCCATCGCATGGTAGACCTTCCCTTTGTGAGTGCTCGTCCTCAAATGGATCGCGAGGTCAAATGTGCCGTCTCCATCTACCAACCCTGCAACATAGGCCGCATCTACGCCTCTCATTATGGCGAACTGGCTACACTTCCATATTTGAGCTTGCTGGTTTGCGAACTACAATGGCGTACTCATGCCTAATTCGGTCGATCGAGGGATATTTTTTATAGAGCATGATCCGCCAGAAGGAGAGGTTCCTGATCCGCATCTTCACCACGTCCTCGAACCCGAACCCGACCGCGTGCAGCAGGAGCCAGGTCTGCCAGGGCAGATCCACGACCCGCTTATTTCTGTTAAAAGCTTTGACGACGATGACCGCTAATCCTCCAGGCTTGAGGACGATGAACATGTTTTCATACACTTTTTTCATGGCCTGCAGGTAGGTCTCCTTGGTCAGCTTCCCGAGCGAGTCGGGGTGCTCGATCCTCCCCCTCTCGGCCTTGTCGAGGAACCGGGCCTCAGCTGCCGAGGAGGGCGCGTGGCCCTGCCCGACGTGCGCCCCGGCCTTGTACTTGAGCATCCTCGCAGAGGTCGAGTGCCCCTTGATCTTCCCTGCAGCCTTCTTCGCATCCAAGTCGCCGGAGATCTCGCGCTTGAAGTCGGTGTCCTGAAAAGCCTCGGACCCCTCGTAGGGCGGGGAGGTGAGGATCCCGTCGATCTCGCCGAGATTGTGCTGGAGGTGCTGAATGTTGCCTTCGGTGCTCCCGTAGCTGCTGTCCCCGCCTCTCAGGTGTATCCCCTTTTCTTTCCGCAGTTTGTCGCTGGCCGGTCCCTTCTCGCCATCGTGCGACCCGCTCGCGTACGGCGGGCTCGTGATCACGGCGTCGATCGAGCCGTGCTTGAGGTTCCCGAGGTTCGCGTCGGACGTGTCCTGGCCGTACTGCCTCGTCTTGGCGAGTTGCGGATCCGTCGTGTACCCCTTCCTCCCCTTCCCGAGCGAGTCGGAGTACGCCGGCGAGGTGATCACCGCGTCGATGTTCCCGTGGGTCTTGATCTCGCCTATGTTCCCGACGCGGTCGTTCGAGTACTTCATGGTCTCGGTCCTGCCCTGCATGACCCCCCGCACGTTCGGGATCGCGGTCTTGTTGAGCCCCTCGCCGTCGGTCCTCGTGTTGTACGGGGGCGAGGTCACTATGCCGTCGATCGTGCCCGAGTACGAGCCGTGTCCCCGGACGCCCAGCTCCTTCTCCTGGGCGATCTTCTCGGTCGAGGCACCGGTGCCGTGACCGATCCCGAGCGAGTACGGCGGGCTCATCACCACCCCGTCGATCTTCCCGTGGGCGAGGTTCCCTATGTTCCCCGGGTCCTTGGAGTACCCCTGCCCGCTGATCGCGATGTTCTGGTTCGGCTGGTCGTGGTGCTGCTCGATCCACTTGTCCGAGTACCCGGCCTTGCGGAGCCGGTCGAGGTCCTTCACGTTGCGGTTCTTCCTGCGCAGCGAGGCGGAGTACGGGGGAGAGACGACCTCGGCATCGACCACGCCGAGCAGCTGGGAGAGCCTCCGGGCGTCTCCCTTGATCACGGTGATCTCCCCCTTCATGAGCATCGGCGCCTCCTCGATCTTCTGCTTGAGGCCCTTCTGCCAATCTACGAACTTCCCCTCGAGCTCGACCGTGACCACGTTCCGGCCCAGCGGGGCGCCGACTGCGGCCGTGGTCCCGGCCCCGCTCATGGGATCCAGGATCGTCTCCCCGGGTTTCGTGTACCTGGTGATGAGGTACTCGCAGAAGCCGACGTGCATCTTGGCAGGGTGGGCGACCGCGTCGGGGTTCTTCCCGTCGGACTTGGGGAAGTAGATCCTGTACTTGCCGAAGCCCGGGGCGGGCTCGAAGAGGAGCTCCTTGGCCTTCCTGACCTGCTCGATCTGAGAGACGAACTCGGGCCCGTGATCCTTCTCATCGAACTCGGCTTTGTCAAGGATGAGCTGGCCCCACCACTCTTGAGGATCTTCTGGCACGCGGACACCTCGCAGATTAAGCTTATAAGCGTGCATCATGCACGGTCCGTGCATGATACGTAAGACCATTACGATCCGCGAGGACCAGGACACATGGTTGAAGGTTGAGAACAAGAACTTCTCCCGCATGGTTCAGGACATGCTCGACCAGAGGATGGCCGAGCTGGCGCTGATGAGGAAGCACATGAACAACGGAGGGAAGGAAGAGTGAGGCAGCCCACGCCCCCGGCCGTTAGAGACCCTGCTGAACGAGGCGCTCTCAAAGTGAGCTTCACAGAGACGTCTACGGTGGGGACGGCCAAGAAAGGCATAGACTCGGTCAGGGCTACGATCCCCAACGCCGTCGCCCAGGCCCTCGGAGTCGAAGACGGCGACAAGCTGCTCTGGACCGTCACCGTGCAGGACAGCGAGTTTCGGGTGGGCGTCAGGAAGAAGACCAAGGAGGCATAGAGAACCGTGTGCTGGAAACAAGAATGGGCGAGTGCGATCGGCAATATTCAGACGGCCATCAGACACATCGAACGCGCTCAGGCCAAGCTCGAGAGACGCAGGGAGAAGGCCATCGACAATCTCGGTGCAAAGTGCAAGGACAAGTGGGCGTCCAAGCTAATCTCCAAACGTATCATAAAGAACACGGCTGGGATTACAGAGTGCCAGAGGACGATCGCTGCCCTCGAGGCTCAGCAAGCCAAACTGCACAAGATGATTCAATCGTACGGGATCACCAACGAGCAAGGCCGTGGACAGTCTAAGCGTCTTGTACGGAATATGGGGCGGTACAAATCCTCATGACCCTCACGCTCTGGCGGAAGCGCGGGAGCCGGGACGCGACCGTCCATGCGTACCTCGGCAATCAGCCGTTGGCGTTCTTCTGCGGTTTGAAGTGGGGCGTGCGAGGCACCTACGAGAGGGTCGACGGCCTCCGAATCGGCCGGAGCAATCCCTGCGACCGTTGCTTCAAGGAGGTCATGCGACAGATCGCGGCCGGCGCGCTGGTGGTGACCGTCGCGTGAGGACCGAGGAGCAGGAGGACTCCTACGAGCTCCACGTCGCCCGGGACTCCGCGGACCAGAAGCACGGCCACTTCGTCAAGTACCTCTTCTACGCGCTCGAGAACGCCGACGTGGACAACTTCGAGATCCTGTGGCCCGTGCTGCAGACCATCATCCGCAAGTACAACATCCGCTGCACCTGCCACACGTCGCCCTGGACCGGGCCGATCCCTGCGTGGGTGACCAAGGACGGGACCGCCAAGCCGGCCGAGCGCAAGGAACCTGAGACCGTTCGAGAGTCGCTACACGAGAGTCTCGATAGCGCAATAGAATACCTTGAGGGCTCGGGCCGCCTTCCGAAGAACTTCTGCAATAGAACTAATATCCACGACGGGAACGTCTTCTTGACCACGACTGAGGGCTTGATCGAACGTGAGGGCCCAGAGAAAGGTTGCTACATCGACTTCCGGATACTACCCAGCCAAGGGCCCACGCTGGGGCAACTGGCCTCCGGTGAGAAGAAGTGAAGTGGATCAAGGGGGTCCTCTACAAGGTCGGGACGGGGGAACCCGTGGACCTCCTCCTGCACCACATGATCGTCTTCGGCGTGACCGAGTTCTCGGGCAAGACCACGGTGATCGAGAGCGCCATCGCCGCCTCCGGCTACCGGGGCCTCGTCTTCCGCGCCAAGCGCGGGGAGCTGGGCTTCGAGGGGGCCAAGAGGATCCCGATCTTCTTCGACGACAGGGGCATAGTCACCTGGCGCAACCTCATCGGCCTCATGAACACGATGTTCGACTCGCACGTCGAGCGCATCCCGGGCATGGAGTACGCCATCCAACAGATCTGCATGGAGCCCACGCAGGCCAAGACGCTCAAGGAGATCGCCGACCGGGCCGACAGCAGGCTCACGGTCGAGAAGGCCGGCAAGAAGGCGGGCGGGTTCATGGAGGGGGTCTTCGGCCGCTTCGTGAACTACCTCAAGGAGATCCTCCCCGAGCTCGAGAAGATCAACCCGACCAACCGGCTCGAGATGGGCGAGGAGGGGCTCTATGCCATGGACCTCACCGGGCTCTCCGACGCCGTGAAGAACCTCATCATAGCGAGCGTGCTCAACAAGGTCTACCACGATGTCTCGAACGTGATCGTGGTCATTCCCGAGGTGAAGAAGTACATCCCGGCCGGCCAGGGCACGCCCGTCAAGTGGGTGGCCAACCTAATCCTCTCCGAGGGACGCTCCGTCGGCGATTACATGTGGCTCGACACCCAGAACATGAAGGGGATCGACAAGGAGCCCCCCCGCAACATCAGCGTGAGGCTCTTCGGCGTGCAGCCCGACCCCTACGAGATCCGGGAGTTACTCAAGGCGCTCCCCCTGGGCGAGAATGGGCCCACGGAGAAGGAGATGATGACGCTCGAGATGGGCCAGTTCTGGGCGAAGATCCGGAGTACGTTCGTGAAGGTCTACGCTCGACCCGTGTGGCTCCCCGAGGGCCTCGCGATCAAGGTCGCCAAGGGGGAGGTCGCCGCAGACTCGGACGAGGTCCAGAGCTTCAAGAACGTCTACAAGCTCGAGGAGCCGCCGATCTTCACCGACGCACACCTCGTCAGCAAGATGAGAGAAGAGCGGATCGCCACTGAGGAGGACTGGTCCGAGTTTGAGCCAAGGCTGAGAGCCCTGGAGGAGGGAGCGGCGTGATGCGGAACTGGGAGCGGGGGCACCGGGAGTGGAGGTGCAAGACCTGCAACAAGGTCGTCCGTCGCCGCACCCACCACAACGCCCCGACCGGCATGGAGTGCCTCGGCAGGGCGTTCGAGGAGATCGGGGCGCAATCACGATGATCAAAGAGCAGATGGAAAAGCGTCTGGAGGCGCTCGAGGCCGAGCTGCCGAAGCTGAGGTCGGAGAACGACCTCCTGCGGAAGGGATCGATCGTCCTCGAAAAGAGGGCAGTCTACCTGGCTAACGATGTACAGGCTGAGATTGCCCAGCAAAAGGTCCTCCAGGCGGAAATCGACCGCCTCAACCTCGAGCTCGTCAAGGCCAACGACCAGCCCCTCCTCAAGGCTTTCAGCGACTTCGTCGAGGACCGCCTCAAGACCTACGACCTCGCGCAGACAGCAGGGAGAGAGACCGCGCAGATGGATCAGACGCTCCCGCTGTTGGAGGTCAAGACCAAGATTCCGGTGAGGGTCGAGACCCGGACGTTGCCGGAGGTCTCCACGCTCACGACCAAGGGCAAGATCGTGCTCCTGATCAGGCACGGGAAACTCGACGCGAAGAAGCGCCAAGCCGAGATCTCCGCGTTCCTGCCTCAGGGCATCCACAAACTCGAGGTGATGGGAGCCCTCAACCAGCTCGTCGAGGAGCAGGTCCTCATCAAGGTGAAGGAGGACGCCTCGCACGTCGCCTTCGTCAAGCACCCGGACGTTGAGGCGGTACAGGCCGGGAAGGGCGAGTAGTTGACACTGCGGCGCTCGATCACGGACCCGGACACGCTCCTCGTGGCAGCGTCCAAGTCGCTCCTCGTGCTGATGGTGGTCCTGACGCTCACGTCGTTCCACCTGCACCCCTTCTGTATCCCGTTCTCGGCCTACTCGACGACCTGCTGGCTGAGCTGATCGGTCGTGTGCAAGGCGTGCCGGGCGATCCCGCCCTGCGACTGCCCCTGCAGGCTCGCCCAGCCCGTGCCCAAGAAGACGGCCCCCACCCTCGAGATCAACAAAGCCTACTGTCTCCACTGCCGTCACATTCCCGGTTTCAGACTGACATCAAGCGGCCAGTATAGATATGGGCGTCCGACCGCTGCTCCGGAGTGTACTGGGGCAGGTCGAGGATCCGGAACACGTCAGCCTCCTCTGGAGCCGGGATTTGTACCCGGTGGTGCCCCGGAGTGATGTGGGGCTTCCCGAGCGGGATGTACCGGTCCTTCTCGTCCAAGTGCTGCCAGATGATCCCCTGATCGAACTCGATGCCCTTCGGCCACCCGTAGGACACGAGCCAGTGAGTGAACGAGGCGTCCCCGGTCCGGATCGTGAAGATCGGCCCCCAGTCCGCCGGAGGAGTGACCACGAACAGGTCCACGGACTGCCCCCGGTACTGGAAGTTGTAATATTTCTCGGAAAAGGGCGCCTTCATCGGGATCGCCCGCGTCCCCCGGTGGTTGACCCTCTCGAGCCCGGGGTGGATCACCTTCCTGGCGAGCAGCTGGTGCATCCCGGCGTCGAGGCCGTTGTCGAGGTACCCCTCTGAGCCGAAGAGGCCCGGGTTGAGGACCAGCAGGGGCTTCGCCACGAGCTCGAGATCGTGCGGCTCCGGCTTGCGCCTCCGGACCCCGCCGGCGACCTCGATCCGCTCGCAGTACGGCTTGAGGACCGGCAGGAGCTCGGCGGCGAGTTGCTCGGCTTCGATGAGCTGCATTAACGGTCGATCTCGGGTGCGGTCCCGAAGAGCGTCCCCTGCTCCCCTGCGAAGACCTCGTTCTCGATCTTCTTTTTCTTCATGTAGAAGCGGTAGCGGGCGTCGTCGACCATGTCGTTGACCGCCTGGCTGAACCCGATCCCACGTATGTCGGAGATCTTCACGATGAAGTTGTAGTTCTTGTTCGAGAGAGAGACGCTCTGCACTGGCACGAGTATCTCCTCGGAGTTTATTACTAATAAATCTGCGGTGACCCCCCCACCCCATCATTTCCACTGGAGCCACTGGAACTGCGTCTCTTAGATGCTGAGTGAGGAGGAGGAGGAGAGAGAGATTAGATGCTCGCTCTTGGTAGGAGGTCAATCTAATATCTGTTCATCAGTTTAATCCTCTTCACCTCAGCATCAACTACGCGCCACCAAATCAGGAGCCAGACCGGGGCGAGTTCCACTGGTTCCAGTGGAAATGGACGGGTGGGGGGGTCTTCAATAGTTTTAACCCCTGCACCCGTTCTCCTGCCATCCAATGACTCGCATGACTGAGGTCCTCAAGGCCCACGGGGTCAAGACCAAGGGGTTCGTCGCCTACGGGGACCCTGCCGGGGACCCTACCTCAGACCAGTGGTACGCCGCGAACGGGTTCACCTTCTACCCGAGGCAGGATGGATCGAACGGCTACGAGGCGTCGACGCTCGCCGACATAGCTCAGTACATGTGGCTGATCACCTACTCCTACGGGTTCGGGTACGAGACCCAGTTCTACCCCAACAACAACAACGTCCTCGCGGTCGCGCCGCAGGATCAGGAGTTCTACCTCTCGGGAGGGGTCCTCTCGCCGGCGCTCGCCTTCCCCGGATCCGGAAACTACCCCGGGCTCGTGATCGACTCGCCCTACCTGATCCAGTGGTTCTCCGATCTCACCAACCAGGTCGTCGCCGGCGTGGGCTTCGAGAGGGTGATCGGCGGTCCGGCCGACTGGGTGACCTCAGACCACTCGGTCAACTACGCAGGGGCCCAGGGAAGGGATGGGGGGCACAACATGAACACCTACGCCAGGTACGTGAACAACTACTACGGATTCTCGACCAACTTCTACCGCGGCGACATCTCGACCGCCGGCACGCACAACACCGACGGGTCCCCGTGCCTCCTCTTCCCGCTCGTGGGGCAGCAGCCCAACTACACCGCGGCCAACTGCGAGCCCTCCGTGGCCATGGCCACCGACGTGTCCAAGTACCACCACTCGAACGGCCAGAGCTCGTCCTTCGCCCAGTACTGCGGCACCGCCAATGCCAATCTCGAGTACGAGGGGATTCAGAAGCCGCTCCAGGCCTACGGCAAGGTCTTCTCCCGTACCTCCATGCCGGCGAACTTGATCGCGAACATCCCCGCCTACGCGAGCTGCGTCTTCGAGACCATGACCCAGGCCGTGTCCGCCGCCTTCGGCGTGCTGATGTCCACGGGGCAGGACTTGACCTGCACCCCCTTCTTCAACTGGGCCCAGCCCGGGGACGACTCCTCTAACCCCGGCGGCGGGTACAGCGTGGCCACGCAGGCGACCGTCCTCTCCTTCTGCCTCGGCGTGGTCCCGTACTTCTCGACCTACGACATGCTCGAGGCGGACAGCGACTACGCGAGCGCCCTGCAGCAGGTCACAGCGACGACCATGACCGAGTACACTAAGCTCTGGAACCAGATCCCGCTCGGCGGCTGGTACGGCACTGACCTCAATGCGGTGAACGTGCTCGTGATCGACCACTTCTACACCAACCAGGAGACGTGGTCGGCACTCGGCCTCATGTGCCACCCGTGGGGCACCGACTCCTATCTCTCGCTCTCCGGCTGGAACCTCTCCAGGTTCAACGTGATCCTCGGCATCCCGAACGGCCAAGACCCCACCTACGCCGCCGATCTGGCGCAGGTCGAGAGCTACGTCTCGAACGGCGGGACCGTGATCGTGCAGAACAACACCGGCGCTCCCGCCAACCTGACCGGCATCGGCACGACCGCGGCGCCGATCCCCTACGGCCACCCGATCACGGAGCCCTACGTCAAGGCGGACCTCGACGCGGCTCTTCCCAACGGGTACGGGTACATCAACCAGTACGGGAAGGGGCAGGTGATCACCCTCAACGCCTACGGGTACGGGGACGGCTTCAGCCTCGGGGACGCGTCGAACGGCACGGGTGGCTCGGACTCGCTCGCCTCGGGCCTCGCGTACCTCACGTTCAACGCGATCCTCTGGGCCTCGGGCCAGCCCTGGGCGATCGCGCTTCCCAAGTACGTGCAGCGCACCTCCTGGGCCGCTCCGCTCAACTACAACGGCCAGGGCGGCTCGAGCGGTGTCGGCATCCACGCGATCGGATACCCTCTCCAGTGCATCCTGCTCAGCACCGGATCTGCCGCGACACCCGTCGCCTTCGACCTGAACCCGGCCTTCTACGGGATATCGGGCTCAGCCGTCTTCCAGGACGCCAACACGGGCGCGACGTCGGGCCCCAACTTCACTCCGACGATCCCCGCGCAGGGATGGATGGCCTTCAACACCACCGGCGCCCAGACCCAGCCCGTGACGAGCAACTCGGTCGTGATCTTGGTGGTCACATGAGGCTCCTAATCCGAGCTGAGTCTCCCTGCCGCTGCGCGCTTAGGGTGAAGACTGCCACGGGTCAGCTTCTCGCTGCGTGGGACGCGGCGATGCGATTGAAGGACGAGAACACCGCGCTGCAGTTCATACAAGGGGCGGATAGCCTGCTCGACGACATCCGTGGCGACTGCGGCGTCACCGTCAACGACTTGCGGCAGAGACTCTCCGAAGCGGAGCGGGCCGCTCGGCGCCTCGAGTACGACCATGTCGCAGGGATCACTCTCCAGATAAGCGCGCTCTTGAGCGACAAGCTGATCGATTGCATGGGTCCGAGAGAGGAGATACCCGCTTGAGGCTCGTGATCCACCCGCAGCGGATCGTCGTTGTCCCCGTCCGGGACAGGGAGCCGGTCAGGGCCGAGGAGGGGCTCGACTTCTACACCGGGCAGACGCTCGACCAGCCCCCGGAGGCAGCCGCAGCGCCCACCGAGCCGCCCATGCACTACGTCAACCCGTGGTACCGGCTCGATCAGGAGCTCCGGAAGCGGGGTTTCAGGAAGCTGAAGAGCCCGAACTACCTCAGCGACGCACAGGGAAGGCGAAGGGGCAACTACGGACCCACCCAGCCGAAGGGAAGGTTCGCAGACTACGACGGGACCGTCTACGTGAAGGAGCCGATGCCGAACTACATCTGGGTCGAGGCGGCGTGGATCCCGGCCCAGGCCAACAGCAACGGCCAGTGGTGCGCGTACTGGTCCCCCACGCCCAACGGGGTCGTCACCAAGTGCGGCAAGACCGAGGACGAGGCCGTGACCAGCCTCTTCGAGCTCATGGCCGAGGCCACGTCCGGCGACGAGCAGGGCAAGACGATGAACGTGGACCTGCCGCCGGGCCCATGATCGATCCTTATTAGGATCGTAGATCACCGGATCAGACATGCAGAGGCAGCAAATCCTACCGATTTGCGCGATGACGGGCAAGCACGAGCTGAACGAGGACTCCGACGGCAAGTACCGCCGCACCTTCTGCGGGAAGGCGGCGAACGGCTACGGCATGATGTGCTACTCCTGCGAGATGCTCTTCGATCCCAGCGAGGTCAAGGACATGTTCGACCACTTCGAGGTGTGCATCAACGCCCGGGGCGACGAGGAGTTCTCCCTCTACAAGGTCGTGCCCACACTGAGAGACCGGGCGTCGCACAAGTCCTGAAATCTTTAAGTCAGCCGGAGCCGGGAAAGGCCCCATGGTGTTCATAGGGGGCGCTATCATCGGTGCCGCGATCGGTGCGATCGGTAGTGGGCTCTACGAGTACAACCAGACGCCCCAGCCGAAGGCCGAGGACGCGCTCAACTTCGTGGTCATACTCTCCGTGCTCGGCGCCCTCGCCGGCGCCGCGATCGCGGAGCTCACGGCGCCCCCGCTGGGAGCCTACGGGATCCCCGGGGACATCGAGCAGGCCACCTTCGGGTACGCAGAGAGCGGGCCACCGCACATCTACTGAGGGGATCCCCATGAGGGTCCTCGTGCGGTCGCAGCCGCGGTTGATACCGTACCACAAGTGCGCCTGCGCCTCCGCCGACACGGTCGGGTTCATCGACGACACCATCACCAACGTCCGGGCCGGTGACTGGGACTACGCCAGCATCCTCTCGGAGCAGCTCGCCGACCGCCTGAGGTCCATCGACACGGCCTGCAACACGAACGCGATCAAGTACAACGACGACCTCCAGGACGCGGTGCGGAACAGGGACCTGCACGCCCTGACCGAGGCCAGGGCGGAGCTGATCCTCGGCTTGTGCGGCATGGAGTTCCCCGACGAGGGCTGGGCGCTCACCCAGCAGGTCCTCGCCCGGGTGATCCAGACGCACGAGGCCAAGGAGAAGGACCTGGCGAGCCTCCGATGAGGCTCTACCAAAGATTCACTAACCCCGAGCCCACACTGGAGTCGTACAGCCAATGAGGATCCTCGTGAGGCCGCAGACGGAGCCGGTGCGCAGCAAAAGCACCTACGACTTCGCCGAGCTGGTCTCCCGGGGACAGGAGATCTCCGACGACGAGATGGAGGAGATCGCCGGCAACGAGGGCGAGGACGCCGATTACCCGCTCGAGTCGGCCACCTCGGGGGAGTTCGACTGCTGGAAGAAGCTGAAGGCGGCCACCCCCCGGGGCCTCCGCTACAGGGTCTACGCCACCGGCGGACCCAAGGCGATCGTCTACGGTCTCGACACCTCGAACGGTTGGTACGTCCCCCTGCTTGTCGTGCCCATGGACAAGGACGGAAAGCCCCCGCCCTGCGACAACGGGAAGAGCTACTACGAGATGAGCCAGAGGGACGACGAGGAGGAAGAGGAAGAATGAGGCTCGTAGTGCACGCCCAGCATCTCGTCCAGTGCCAGGGACGGCTCCTGATCCGGCCGTCGCGCCCGGGAAGGGACACCCGCAACGAGTCGATCACCAACTACGTGCAGTTCGAGGCGCTCAAGCGCTGGGTCCACAAGTACCTCCTCCCCGGCGCAGGGTCCACGGAGATCGACTACGCCCTCGTGCAGGCCCGCTTCAAGTACGGCAACTACTCGAGGCAGGAGGCAGAGCAGGCGATCAAGCGGGCCCAGGGCGGCCCCCCGACCGGGGACACGTCGACCGCCCACGAGGCCGAGTGGAAGGATATCTCCGACGCCATGGACTGGAACCAGATCAACTTCGACGAGCAGACCCTCCAGCAGGCGAGGGATGCGGCCGAGATCGTGAAGGCGGCCCTGCAGGAGGGCCTCATCGAGCCCGCGGACGTGCAGTTGTACCGTAGACCCCCTCCCGACGTGGGCGCCAAGCTCAAACGGGACTACGAGAACCGGATCACCGAGCTCGAGAGGGAACTGCAACGGGCCTACACCCGCGCCCGGGAGCTCGAGCAGCGCGCGATCAGCGCAGAGGCGAGGATCCCGCCGGCCGTGCCGCCGAGGGGCCTCATCATCACCCCGGACATCGAGGCGGCGGTCCTCAACGCCTACACCTCGGCCCTGGTCAACCGGGGCGTCCCGGTGGAGTCGGCCAAGCGCTACGCCTTCGAGCAGCAGCTCTCGATCTTCTCGGAGATCTCCGCCGCCCGCAACATAGACGAGGCGGAGCAGCTCGCGGCCCAGACCGCAATCGAGGACTACCAGAACATCCGCGAGGCGAACAAGCCCGGCATCAAGCAGATCGTGATAACCCGGGGCCAGGCGAGGCGCGACTACCTCCTCAACCAGATGCTGGAGCGGAACCTGTCCAAGGCAGAGCAGAAGGAGCTCGAGGACCTCGAGTCCGGGGCCCCCGGCTCGGAGCTGACCGAGGAGACCATCGAGTACGAGAAGCCGCGCTACCACATCATCGCCGAGGAGGGGAAGCTGCCGGTCCCCTACCCGTTCGACCTCGGGGCCTACCCCACGCAGGGGGACGCCGAGGACAACCTCCGCTTCTTCGAGACGAAGGGCTTTAGAGGCAAGGTCGTGGAGTTGGACTGATGCCGTTCGAGATGCTCGGCCCCAAGCACGAGGACCAGCCGGAGATGATGCCGCTCCCCAACCCGCCCAAGCTGGGCGTGATTCAGACCAGCGCCTCGGCCCTGATCTCGGACTACCGGGTGGCCACGATCTGGGTCGCGATCATGGAGAGGGACCCCGCCGAGGCGAGGGAGAAGCTGCTGAGCGTGATCAAGAACGACATCGGGGCCACGCCGCCCCCCTCGTTCGAGGTCCCCTGCATAGTCAAGGAGGAGGAGGGCAAGAACTACAAGGAGAAGGCCGCGATCAGGAGGGCCCAGCGGAGGCAGGCCATGTCCTACGCCTCCCTGGTGGACAAGCTGGTCAGATACCGCCCCGAGTCGAGGGAGTACGCGTGGGAGTCGTGGGACATCGACCAGGAGAACCGCTCGGTCTTGTGGACCCCGTACCAGTGCGATGTGTTCCGCAAGACTGAAAAGCCCACCAACGGCAAGAAGAAGAAGACCATGGAGAAGCTCACCGACATCGAGGCGGAAACTTGAGGCTCATAGTCAAGGCACAGCAGGCGCCCGGCGACTGGCGCTACCTCGTCACGTCCCTCCGGACGGATCTCTCGGGCCTCGGCAGGTCCGACTTCGACTTCCGGAACCAGTTGGCGCAGCTCGACCAGATCGAGCGGACCGTCTCCGACAACGAGAACTTCGTCGCCGAGAAGATGCGCAGCATCGAGGAGAAGGCTACGAGGGCCATGCAGGTCAACCAGCAGGTCAAGCAGCTGCTCGACGACGCGCTCGACTCGCTCAGCTCCACGGCGACCGTCGGCTACGAGGCGCCCGGGGCCCTCGATAGATACATCAGGGCAGCCTCCGACGACATCACCACGGCGAGGGGGATGCTTTGAGCGATTCCGACACCGTGATCCTCCGAAT
>Ga0116107_1000325_pt1 | contig 39867 bp, 86 predicted proteins | sample June2015DPH_6_10_FD_88969 | JGI IMG/M metagenome (GOLD analysis project Ga0116107, IMG submission 88969) | Peatland microbial communities from SPRUCE experiment site at the Marcell Experimental Forest, Minnesota, USA - June2015DPH_6_100 | ecosystem: Environmental > Terrestrial > Soil > Wetlands... | reverse complement strand
TTTGACCGCTTCGCGGTCAAAATGTTTATATACTAAAACATTGTTTTCTTTATAAATGTTTCCAAATGTTTATATACTTGAAAAATTGAGCAAATGTTTATATACTTTGAGAGCATTTATGGTTTATGGAAGATTTTGTCGGGAAGACGAGACCTTTCAGGGTAAAGGAGGAATAGAAAAATGTGTCCATTAGCGTGGAAACCCAGTGAGCCGGGGAGAACGAGAGGCTCGAGCTTGGCGATTGGAGACGAACTGCTGAAGCAAGTATTGCAGGCAGTGAGAGACAGCAAAAACAAGGCTGTCGAAACGGACTTAAAAGCCTTCACAAAAGAGCTAGGGTATGAGGGACAGGCGGCAGCGTCCACCATTACATACCTGATAAACAAAAAGCTCGAGGCGTCAGGTCAGCCCCTGAAGTGCGGATATACGAACAGTGGGAAAACGATAAAGTTCTTCCAGCACAAATGGGTTCCGAAACCTGAAGAGACATCATAAATAGGGCAGGTTATACCCCTTCCCTTATTTTTTTTTTAGTTTATTTCGAGGGAGAGGGAAAGATTGCCGCTTTAAGATAGGGATGTGTAGGGCATGAGCGGGATAAGTAAGCCAAATTTAGATAAGCCAGTGTTTAAGATATTTCCTGAAGCAAAGCACAATATAGAGAATAACAAGTGTGCTACGTGTGGTAGGGAAATAGGTACTTTCAGAGATGATGATTCACGGAAAGAGTACTCAATTAGTGGAATGTGCCAGAAATGTCAGGATAGCGTTTTTGGTTACACTAATTTAGCGACAACAGAAGTGCCTTAAATATAAAACCAACTTGATGAGCGAATCCCGGGAGCTCAGCTTGCTTAGTAACTTGTTAGTGAAACGCGGTTGTTGGAGAACGGGGTAAGATATGAGGGATGGTGTAGGTATGGAATTTAAGGAAGCAGTAGCAGAGGTTACTAGGGGCATGAAGGGAGAAAGGGTTATAGTTCCGGGTGTATACAGATGGAAGAGATTGCACGAAAAGGCTAAAAAGACTATGTGCAGGAACTGGAATCCAGATGGGAGTAGCGGTTGTAAGTTATTCGGTCCACAAGCGAGATGTTCATCATGCAGACCGAGATTTAATGTTCCAATTACGTCTTGCGGAGTGTTCGGCTGTGTTACTAGTGTTGATACGATGTACTGTTCAGTGTGTAAAAAGTATTATTGTAATACTCACGAACACTCGCATAAAGATGAAAACGGAAAGATGATACAGATGGGAGGCACTGTAGAGGAATCAAAGACGGCGTACGTGCCTTCAGAAAAGATATCGGTTGTTGGCGGTGGTCTTACACTAAAGGGGGTATAGACAATGATGGCTTTAGGACAGGATGATATGAAGGCTATAGCTTTCGATTTGTGCGTGACAGACCCTATGTACGGAGTGTTAAAGTCGATGCAAACTTTGAATGCTGCTAAGGTCGGTATGATTATGGGAATACTAAAGAGCGCAGGTACTGAACCCGGGGTCGTGCAGAAGGCTTACGATGAATATAAGGTCAAGATAGATTCTATAACTAAGAAGGTTGTAGATTTGTTGAATTCTATCGAAGATTCTCATGATGGCGATACGATGGTTGCTTTAATACAGGTGATGGCGGATTCATTGGCGTCTCATATTAATGGCGTTAGAACAAAGTATCCTGATGTTAGGACTGGGGCTTACAGCGATGGGTCGTATCAACAGGCTATTGATTATGCCACAGGGAAAGCGGATTCTAACGTTATGAAAACGCTTACAATGTTTAAATTGAAGATGAAAACGCTTTCGATGTCAGAATTGATGAACAGCGGGTGTGATTGTCCTTCTTGCAGTGAAATCAGGAACGCTAACAATAATGCAAAGAGGATGGAAGACAATCTTAAGGATGCAAATAGTGGAAAGGAGGTTGCTTAGATGACTAATGAGTTCAAACTTCCGATAACAGGGATAAATATAGTTGTAATTGGTCAGTCCAAACTACCAGAACGTGAGTATTTGCGAGTTGTGAGATTTGAGCGTAACGGTAAAACTCATGATTTTGTAATGAGTTACGATACGTTAAAAGATTTTATAGGAGATGAGTGAAATGAGCGACGAACCAGATATGTCGTTATTTTGTCACTGCCACGCGATGATGACTGCAGTTACTATTAGTGTTGATTTGGAGACAGGAAAGAAAGAAGTTATTAGGTGTTGTAAGAAGTGCCACCCTAAGGCTGCTGATATGATACAGTGGGTAAATGATTATTTTGCAGGGAGGAGGGGTGCTCCGGATTTCACACCTGACCAAGTTATCGATATGGCGTTGAAGGAAGATGAAACAGCGTGGGTATTTAGTCAAACACGAGATAAATTAATGATGGAAAGACAAGAAGCCGCGCAACGTGAAATGATAAAACAGTCAACAAGACTGAAACACTCTGACAATGTGAAGTGGATAACGGCTGTTCCTTCATAATAGTTAATAAATAGATATTTTATAATTTTGTTCAGGAATTGCCGCTTTATGCGTTGATGATTAGAGGTGAAATGTGATGAGAGGGATGCAAACAAAGAGGTTCTGGAGAAATAGAGATAAGGCTGTGAGATTCGCTATTAAGCATAGTGTTAAAATAGATGATATAGGGCATGACAATATGGGATATTTTGTAGAGTGGATGCCTGAAGATGATAAGTTTACAAGGGGAAAGAGGAGATAAAAATGACAGCATATTCAGCGTTGGCAGCAGCAGCAGAAGTGCCTTTAAACACAGAAGAATTTCAGATGAGCAAAATGTGTAGGACTACTAATGGTAATTGGGGTCTGGGTCTTAGTGGTGGAGTTTTACGTTCAAGGCTCACTTTAGATGAATTTGCTGAGATGTTCAAATCGGGTTCTATTCAAAAGATGACTTGCAGCGGTGAAGAAGAAGATGATAACGGGCTACCAGATGACTTTGATGCCAACTTTTCAGTTCCGCCCGGTTCTATGTTTGGGTGATTTACATGAGCGAAGTAACTGGAGTTCGTATATATCGGTGTACTAGATGTGCCGATAGATGTATTCTTACTGCATTGGTTCAGGGTAATAAACCTTTACCACTACCGACAGTTTGTCCTTGGGATTTTCGGTCTAAATGGGAATTGATGAGTTGATTTATATGGATAAAAGAGATGATGTGGCTGAACAGTTGGAAATGGATAGATACAGGAATAAGACTCCAGTGTACTATGTTCAGGTCAATACAGAGTATCCATATGGAATGAATTGGGTTAATGTGACGTTTAGATATAAGTTTTACAGCAAGAGTGAAGCTATTGAAAGAATGTCGTCCTTAATAGAGGATGCTGCAAATGACTTTAAAGATGAACGTATTAGGATGATGTCGTGGAGAAAGTATAGGATTGAAACTGTAATGGAGTGATTAAATGAGTTTTGAAGGATGGAATTTAGAAGATTTTCAGAAGCTAATTGATTCGTGTCGACGTGATATGAATTTAGCATTGGGTAATTGGGAGAAAGCGAGAAGGGCAAAGGAAGAAGCTGAGTTGGGAATGCTTAGATATATGAACTCGAAATGTTAGGAGTTGATTAAATGAATGTTAGTGCTGATAAGATATGGAAGTATGCACAGGAACACGAATATTTTATTTCTCCTTACGATGACATTGAGAGGCGCGTTAAGAAGATGAATGAAAAGGGTTGCTGTCTATGCGACCCTAATCGGTTAGAGTGTCCTTGCTGGCAGGCAGAGATTGAAGTTGTAAAGATGGGCAAGTGTAAATGCAATATGTTTGTATGCAAGGCTTTTTACGATTGGATGATGAAGAGAAAAATTGAACACGAAAAGACAGGCAAATGGTCTAATGAGATTTATGAACATAAGGAGGGGTGAGAAATGAAAATGAAACTAGTGGCTATACCGATAGAAGATGGGGTGTGCGATATACCAGATGAAGATTGTTTGGTATTGGGGTTGACGGAATTGACAAAAAAGAATGATAGTGCTATTAGTACTACTGTTCATGCAGTCGCTATTTTAGTACCTATAGAGTGATATAATGAGTGGAGAGTGGAATTGTATTGAATGTCATAAACTAACAAGAAGTCATAGAATAGGTGCTGGAGTTTATGTATGTCATACCTGTTATGTGAAAGACCCTAATAAGTATGACGTTATGAGGGCAAATCAGAGTGCGTTGGATGCCAAGGCTGCACTCATATTTGCAAAGATACTTGCAGCACAAAGAGCAAAAAGACAAGTTAGTATTCCGCTTATTGATAATGTTACATTAGTTGATAAGTTTATTGATAAGAGGGAGGAATAGGTATGGTTGAAAAAGAAACAAAGAAAAAGAGCAAAGGGACAAGAAGTCCTAGTAGGGCTGAGCACTATAGGAAGATGGAGAATGAAAGAAGGAACAACGCGAGGTACGTGAGACGGCACCCTAATCACTTATGCAGTCCGTCGTGTCCAATGTTCAAAGTGGAGGTGCCAAAATGAGTAAAGTTACAAAAGAATCATTAGTGAGTGAGGTAAGGAGATTAAATAGTATCATAGATAAAATAAAGGTGGATAATGAGAAAGTGAAATATACTTGCCTTGCTAAGAGTATTGAAGTTGGAAACTTGGTGAATAGACTTGAGGCAGCTAGTCGCGAGTTGAGTGATTTGCAATATAAAACTGCGCAAGATAGTGAATTATTACGTAGTGCTCGCGATGCATTAAAAATCAAGAAACGTGAATACGAGTCATTTCGCGTATGGGTTGATAATCGGTTTGGTGAAGAAGTCAAACTTGTCGGTGAACTCGAAAATGAGAATATTGACTTGGAAGATACTATAGTTGCAATGGCGCGCGAAATGTACGGGAATAAAGAAAAACGGGAATCACAGTCATCGAGAGATGAACCCCGCGTGGGGTAGCGTGAAAGGAGGAAAGTGTATGAAGACACGAGATAAAATCGTGAAGAGCGGTAGGATGACCGCTGACCAGCTAGACGCGGCTATTGCGTTGAAGCTGAAGGAAGGAGCTAGGTCGGAACAGTCCGCCTTGAATAAGGTGTACAGGGATACCGCAATTGAGACCCTAGGGAATCAAGATGTGGCGGGATTCTGGATGCAGGAGTACATCAAGAAAAACAACAGGGGCGTCAGTGGATATGTCCAGAGGGAAGATGGGACAACACTGAAAGTAGCGGTGGTTGAAGGAACACCAAAGCCAGATTCGACACTCGGTAGGAAGCTGAGGATGGCTGACCCGGTGATACTCACCAACTGTGTGCAGAAGAAGAATGTCTATACGGGGACTATCTTCTACGAGACAAGCAAGACAACCGCAGTTAGGGAAGCGAAAATCACCACGTCACTGGTGGACTGCTGTGCAGACTTCTCCGAGAAACTGGAGGACGGAATTTACGCCCTAAGGGGACAGATATCCCGGGTTTGGGGTATAAGATCATATGGCGTGAAGGACGCGGAAATGGAGCCAATCGTTGGCAGGGGAGACGTTGTGAATCTCCGGCTTGTGGTTGATAGCGGTGGGTCGACTGTGGGCGTAAAGATACCTGATACTCTCAGGTTGAAGATGCTCATCGGAGATGACCTAGACTGGCTAGACGACCCAAACTCCATAAAGGAACTCTCGGATATGTTGAGAGGAATTCCAGTTGTTGTGTTTGGACGGCTGGGCTCAACGATATTCAAGGGAAAGCCAGAGGAGAAGGCAGTTGCACCGTTTGTGCAGATAAAGAACTTCGGCTTTGTGCTCCCCGTAGAGGAGAAGGGCACAAAAGCAGTTGTTGGCAAGTCTGCAGAAGTGGATGAGGACGACGACGAAGTCGCTGCAACCGACTAATAGGGGTAATCACCCCTATTTTTATTTTTTGAGAGGTGATAGTGATGGCTACAATGGATAAACTAGCGAAGAAAAGGGAAAGAGAAGCTGCCCAGAAGAATAAAGGTAAGACGAGTGACGAGAAGATGAGTGATAAAAAAGCAGCTGACCTTGCTGAATTTACAAGTGAAGCTCAGGTTAAAACGGCTGTGACGTTCTTTAGGGAGCCGTTTTTGAGCAATTGTTTTGTTTGCAAGAGAGGTTTCAATATACTGAATGATAAGATGGCGTCTTGCGGACATACATTCAATATCACGCCCGGCAGTTTGTGGGTTAAAATGTGTTATATGCAGTTGGGAGGATTTGAATTAGACCCTGTAAAGGTTGCTGAAGTCGAGACAAAGTATAGTGTCAAGTTGTGTCCTCCGGAAGTTCCAGCTTATGTGAAGTTGGAAGAGGCTGCTAGGTTGGAATCTGAAAAGCAGAAGAAAGCCGCTGATGAAGCGGCTAAGAAGATTGTTCCGTCATAAGTTGTTGTTACGTGCTGTTCGGATATACCCGCTGTGTGTAGAAACTGTTTAGTCGTTCGATATGGAGTTTCCCTCTGTCTGTTGTTGACTATACACAGCGTGTCCATAGAACAGCACGTAAGTTAGGGGTGCGGGTATGGTGTTAAAGACGTGCGGCTGTTGCGGAAAAACCTTAGATGATACAGTCGTTAGATTTGAAGATTGTCCTAATGGAAATGATGTTTGTGACAGTTGCGTTAGGTTGCATGACTTTTATAGAAGTTATCCATGTATGAAGGGTCGTCTTTGCGAAGCAGATGTTATGGGGGTTAATCGTGGTAACAGTTGTCCAAACTGCTGAGTATCAGGATATGATTAAGAGGATAGACAGTCCTGATTTCAATTTAAAGGATTTAGAAAAGTTAAAGGATATTTATAGGAGGGATACGTATTATTTTGTGCAACATCCGTTTTACGGGGCTATCTTTGGAAAGTTGATAGAGTGGGCTGAGTGTTATTTCTTAATGAAAAACGTGCAGGGGGAAAGTAAATGATAGATATGACAAAAAACATACATATAAATTTGGGTGCGAGCGGAAATAGAGTGATAACAATAAATTGCGACAATATAGAATCGTGGGAAAAGATGACTGATTTATTGTTATTAATTAGAAAACTGATGATGAGTACGGATGAGTGAAAGTAATGGTTGATGTGAAGAGTCCAATTTATTGTAATATAACGCTGTTACAATCAGCTGTTGAATGTGAAATACTTAGTCCTAAGAGTAAGTGGAAGATTGTTATCAACCAGCTTGACAGTTATATCGAAGGGTTGGAAACTAAACTCGCTGAGTTGGAAAAGATTCAAGATTTGAGGCGGTTAGATAGTTTCAATGGAGAGGGGGATAAGAAATGATATATGGAGTAATTGTACGAAGTAGTTTGTCTAATTGCATAATTTTAGTTGAGGGCGACGCTATGGATGACGCTATAAAAAGAGTAGTTGATGGTTACAGTGTAAACGATTCTGTTTCATTTGAAATTCTGCCTTTACAGTTTATTATTGCTAAAAAAGGTAGAACTAGCGATGTTCAGAGATTAATACTTAGTGGTTTGGAGAGGACATAGATGACAGTTGAAATGCGAGATATTAAGCGGGTTTATACAGTCACTGTTTTTGGAAGGATTTTCACTGATAATAACGGTGTTCAAAGACATATAGAAGAAATAGATAAAAAGATGTTAGAGTTTGAACTTGACTTTAATGAAAAGTATTTGTTGCGAATGCACGTTGTTCAGGAGAAGTGTGATTGATGCCAGAAAGACGGTGCAACGAGTGTGTGCACTTCATAGAAATACATAAGCAAAGATGGGGCGGAGGTTTAAAGTGCCCTAGTGATACAACAGAAGGACGGAAAACTGTTCACGCTAGGGATTACGCGTGTGATGCGTTTGTAGAGGCTGAAGAGGGGGCTATGTGATGTATCCAATAGAGATGAGTGAAGATTGGGACTGGTGGGATGAAGAGATAGTGTGGTGATTTAGATGACACATCATAATACTACGAGATGTCGGCGTTGTGGTAATGGTACTTTACAGATGAGCGGATATAATAGATACTGTCCGAAATGTGGATGGTCAGATAAAAAGAAGGTGAACTAAATGGTTGATATACAGAGAAGTCCGGAAACAGATAAAGAAGTGTATGATATTTGTAGAGGGTGGCTTGATAAAAAGAGAGCCGGAATTCATGTTAGTGATTTACAAGCGCCTAGGCTTGCTTATCTTAAAAAGATTTATGGTAATAGGATTAGTGATAAACAAGTTGGAATGTTTATTTCAGGGATTGCAATTCATGGAATTATTGAGAGCTTGGCTATTAAGTGGGGAGACACTAAGGAAAAGAAAATCGAGATGGAAGGTATATATGGAAGTGTCGATTGCACGAGGGGTGGATTACCTGTCGAAGTGAAGTCGTCAAGAGCGTGGAAAAGCGATATGGTTTCCGATGAATACGTTAAACAGTTGAAGATGTATTGTACTATTATGAACAAGACTAAAGGTTATATCATTATATTTTTCTTGAACGTCAAGGAAGATGTGGTGTATGAAGATGGAACATCTGAAACAGTTTATGGACCGAAAATAGTGTGCCACGAAGTCAACTTCACGGAAGATGAGTTGAAAGCTGAAAAGGAGATAATGATTAATAATAAGGATGTGTTAGCGTTCGCGTTGAATAATAAAGACCCTTCCAATCTTCCGAAATGCGCTAAATGGAAGTGTAAAGATTGTGGTTATAAAGTTGAGTGCAAGGAGATTGACCAGCCAAAGATTATTCCTGTAGAGGGGAGTAATCTAACGTTTGTAGGGAAGTGATTGAAATGAGCATAGTTGTGATAATGAAAAATAAAAGCGAATTTTATTGCGAATCAGTTGATTTTGACTTTCGGAAAAAGATTGCTAAGTTGTATCAGTTGGGTAAGCGAAAGAGTGTTAATACATTTGAATTGGAGTTTATGACAGCTGTTACAATGGATAAGATAAGAACTATTTATTGAGGGGGAGAATAGGATGGGACGGAAGGTAATTGATAAAATAGTTGCTGACGAGATATTGGCGGTTGGACAGTCGTTGAACTGTAAGGGATTAGTGATTGTGAACGCTGCAAAAAAGACATTAAGAGTAAAGGTTTATGCAGTTGAAAGTAAAAAGAAAGTTCTAGCGTGGAGGGATGGGTATGCAAAGATGTCAAGAGTGCGGTGAAATGTATGAAATAGAACCTTTTGAGTGTAAAAACTTTTGTAAAGAGTGTAGGAAGAAGCATTGCAGAGCATTTATTGTAAGGTGCAACGGTGAGAAGTGATGAGCGAATTTTGTAATCACGCGTTTCTAAATGCTGACGGGACTATTAGATGCAACTGGAATAATCAGTTGTGCGTTAAGTTCAAGATTGTTGAAGATAAAATACAGGCGTGTGGCGGATATGAGTTTGTCGAATGGAAGTGATAAAGTGACTTATAAATACAGTGAAAAATTAGTGATGAGCAGCGAAGACGGAAGAACGTTGGGAACTTTTGAACGAACTTTTACAGGCTATTATTTCACGCCTTACATGATGGCAACTTACTCAGTTGAAGATTTAGGCGCAGTTATGAAGAAACTTCGAGAATTGAATGAGGGGAGATTAAATGCAAATAAAGTTTGAGTTTGGAGATAAGATTAGTACACAGGGACTGACTATTAGCGTGTCTAATGGAATAATACACGTGTGGAATAGTCGTGGAGGAAAGGTCAGGGTTTCAGATGATGAGCGAATGTGTTCTATAGATGCTTCGACGTTGTTTATAGAACCATTGGCAAAGGAAGAAAAGCGGGGGAACGCCGGTGGGACGGCGGATGTCTTTTGAGGCATCGAACGGGGTAATCCATCTACACTGCTGGACAAGTACCGTTCAGATAGTTCAAATCTATCCCCTCGCGCTGAGGTGTGCAAATGGAACAGAACGGAATAGATATGTGTAGTCATTGTACTATTTGGATTATATTTTGTCCTAGTTGTCCTTTTAATAAGAATAAAAAGTCGGCAACGGGAGGTTGAAGGAATGACAGAATGGAAAAAACTTGTTGGAAAAAGAGTGCTAGTGAAAATAGGTTGGGCTAATTTGGATGAGTGGAGAGTGGATGAAGTTTTGCCGTCTGGAAATCATGTGTGTCTTGGACATCATTGGCACGATATAAATAAGGTCACACTGATTGAAGTTCTTGATTAGGTGATTTAGCAATGGACTGGGCTACGCTAAGGAATGATATAAAAGAGTGTACTAAGTGTTCTCTCTGTAAGACAAGGAAAAATGTAGTTATTGGAAGGGGGTCTGGAGAACCTATAGTTGTGTTTGTTGGCGAAGCCCCGGGTGAAAGTGAAGATAAAAAAGGGATGCCTTTTGTAGGACGAGCGGGACAATTGTTAGATTCTGAGATTTTGAGGATTGGATTAAGTTACAACGAGTATTTCATTTGCAATGCAGTTAAATGTAGACCGTTAAGTCAGTATGGCAACAATAGAAAGCCGACTGATAGTGAGGTCAATGCTTGTATAGGTTTCCTAGCTGAACAGATAAATTTATTGAAACCTAAAGTTGTCGTGATGTTAGGGGCTACCGCTAAGCAAGCGTTTTATACGTGTGGCGCTGATACTGTCGAATATTGTTTAGAGTTTATTCATCCTGCATACGTGTTACGAAAATGGAAAATGTATCAGGTGTTTAAGAGGCAATTTGATAAGTTGAACGAGAGGATGGTTGAAATACGTGACGAATGGCAAACACATACAGTATTCTAGGATTGGCATTGTTGAAAGCGTCAATAAGTTTTATAATGTCAACGACGGTTGTTGGTATTATCATACTAGAGTACGCAGATTTGATGATAAAAATACAGTGGGTGTCGAACTTACTGTAGTTACTCGAGAAAGGATTTTCAAGAAAGGACAGTTTGTAAAGGTTACTGTGGAACGAAGGTGATTTATTGTCGGGTTGGGGCAGTGAAACAGTTACAAAGGAGACAAGTCCTCAATTCAAGCCAGTCAAACGAGGAAGAAAAGTTACTCAACAAGAATTTACTAATCAAAAAAGGGCAGAAGATAGGGGTGAGATGTTTAAAATCGCAGATGTAAAACAAGTTAAAAAGGAAATAGTTAAATCATCTGTGCTTGAGGGTTATGCAGCGGGTTCAATCGTTTCTATAGTGGGTGGACCGAAAGCAGGGAAGTCGACATTTTCGTTACAAGAAGTTATTCAAGCGTCAAAGGAGGGTTATGATTCACTGTATATGTTTAACGAATCGCCTAAAGTCAGATTTGCAGATATTATTAGACGTAGGATGGCACAAATGAAGGTTGGAGATATGGATATGGCTAATCTTACGTTCTGTAATGTTTACGGAGAGGTATTGGGGAGTGCTAGTTATGCTAGTATTGATGCTTATATGATTAGATTTTGGGGCGGTAAGATTAGATATTGGATTAAAGGAGTAAAGAGACCCAGATTCATTGTTATAGATTCAATTTCAAAGGTTGGTAGAGTGTATGTGCCTCAACTGTTTAAGATGATGGAAAGTTTTTGTGGTGGGGTTATAGATATAATGGATGAGTGTAAGAAGTATCCAGTTGTGCTGTTAATACATCAAAAGTCGGGTGGATACTGGGAACGATATGATGAGAGTGTTGTTGGTGGCGCAGGTTTGATACATGAAACAGATACAACTATTAATATTAGAAAGTACGAGGTTAATAGAAAAATGTCGGTGGACACTGGTTTCGAATGGGGTTCTAGGTTTTATACAATTCAAGTTGATACAAGAGATGTAGACTGTCCACAAAATGAGAGGATGCTACATTTCAAAGATGGATATTTAAAGGTTGGTTCAGGACTAGAGGAGGCAATGAGAGAAGCGGCAACCGAGCGAAGAACGCAGCAAAAAATTGAAAGACCGGGTTTGTGGATGAATTGAGATGATTGTGTTATGTTGAATATTTCAGAAGGTGATTTTCATTTCTTGGAGTGGTACTGGAATCAACGATAAAGTAGAGATGCTGAGACCTACCAAGAAGATAAATCCGGAAGATTTACTTCGAGATTTTATAAGCGAGTACGTTGAGTTCTATAGCTATATGAACAAAGCAATTCCTAAAGATTATCTGGAGGCGTGCGCTATATTTGCTATATCTGCTGTCGTTGGTGGCAGGGTTAGTATGAGAGCGTTGGCTTCGGGAGAAGAGAAACCAAATGTGTTTATTATACTACTTGGAGCGTCTTCAATTTCACATAAGTCCACGCCTATTAAGGTGGTTGAAAAGTTGTTGAGAAGTATAGACGATATTACATTTCTTTCTGGGAGATTTTCAATAGAGGGAGCTGTTATGGATTTGAGAGTTTCTCCTTGCGGAATTATCGTTAGAGATGAGTTTACTGGTCTCCTTGCTGACGTTAGTAAATCATATGTGCAAGATTTAAAAGAATTCTTTTGTGAGTTATATGACCGCAAAATAGGTGCTAGAAGTACTATTAAATACGGAAAGGTCATAGTTAAGGAGCCGTGTAATTCTTTCTTATCAGCTACAACTCCCGATAATCTTAGTACAAAACTCAAACGCGAAGATTATTCAGGTGGGTATCTTCCTAGACATTTATTAGTGTTTCCAGAACCTACGCGCGATGATGGCGGTATAGATATAATGACTGTTAAGGATATGAGTATAGAGTTTAATATTACTCAAACGTTAAGATATATTTCTGGAAAGTTTCCAAAAGATTCAGTTACCGATGTTCGTTTTGAAGGTTTTATAGATAGAGATAATACTGGAGAAGCTTATAAATTGTTTAATGAGTGGGTTATAGTCAATAAAGCTGTAGCAAAGGAACAAAGAGAGGATGTCGAACCTTTTTATGCTAGATTAGTTGACTATTTTATTAAATTGTGTATGATATTTCAGTTGAGTGATATTCATACTGAGGTAGTTATTAGTGGAGAAAAAGATAAGGTTGAAAGGTATTTTATTATTACAAAGAAAACAGTAGAAAGAGTTATTGTTTGGATGAATAAATATAGAAGTTTTCATTTAAACAGAGCATTGAGAGTTTTGAGTAATATTGATATTGAAAGAGTGTATAATATCATTAGAGCTATTTGTGAGAGAAATAACGCTGGAAAGGCACAGTATTCTGAAGTTTTAAGAGCAACTACATATTTAACAGGCGACTTAAGAAAGATAATTAATACACTTGAAGATTCAAATAGGATATCTATTACAAAGACTTTAGATGATAATAAGCACAGGAGAAAGCCAGCTGAATTTATTAGTTTGACTAATGTGAAGTGATGATATGATAGATTTATATCCTAAGTTTGTAGATGATTATCCTCGAGGTTGTTGGAAAGGAGATACGATAGACTGTACTCTTTTTTCAGCAAATTGCGTCGAGGACGATTATCGTGATAATAAGTTCAATAAGTTCAGAAAGTTCCATAAGTTCGACCCAGCTTTTCAGGTCATTTTAGGATTTTCTTTCCAACAACCCCGAGGATATGTATCTATGCACTCCGGACTCGTATCTTGTTGTGTCTCATGGAACTATCTTTTCGCAAACTAAAAAGATTGGAGATGATATAGTGCTACAGTTAGAGGAAGCAAAATGTAAAAAGTATAAGTGCGAACGGTGTGGATATATATGGATACCTAGAGTAGAGTTGCCTAGTTACTGTCCTTCGTGTGGCACTGAATTTCGTTCTAGTGACAATAATCATGGTTTTTTTGTTTCTAACGAGTATGGCGAGTTTGATGATAGTATTTGTATTTCTAGAAACAGTGATATTAATGATGTCGACGTTAATGGCGTTGAACATATTAAGAGTGATTTAATTGGTTATAAAAATAGCGGTCTCGAAATAGTAATACATAAAAGCGATATTATTAATTTTTTAAAGAGTTCACTAATTAAGTATAACTTTGATACTATGTTTAAAACATTTAGAAATATTATAAACTTACACGAGTTGATAAAATGCGAGTTGTATAACTTAGGGTGGAATATGGGATTTATTCCTATGGTCGAATTTAGTTCGAGATTTAAGATTTTTGATGTGGTGTGGACTAAAGATTCTACCGTAATTGCTGTTTTTGAAATTAATAGTATCACTAGTATAGATGGTGTTAAAACGAGTTTAAATATATTAGGTAATCCTCAGTTTTTTAATGTGATTATAGATAGAAATCTTAACATTGATATACATACTGGAATAATTTAGGTTGACGATAGGTGAGTTCATGGTCTTTGTAAAGTTGATTAACGGTAGTAGCAGGAAGATGGAAGAACTGCAAGATAATAGTATTCATCTTTGTGTCACGAGTCCACCGTATCTAGATGCAATAGACTATAATCGAGATAATCCTGAAAACATAGGCAATTATACAGGTATGGAATATTACAAGTTGATGTATGATGTTTATTCAGAAGTGTATAGAGTATTGCAACCCGGGCGTAAGTTTGCCTTAAATGTTCAGGACATTCCTAGTACTGAAGAGACTACGGGATTGGATTTAGTTGGATTCAGGTCTGTACTATTGTGTGAAAAAATAGGGTTTGAGCTCATTGCAGATATTGTTTGGACTAAAGGTAGGAATCGTGCAGGGGGAACTCCGATGGGCACGATTCCATTCCCTGCAAGTCCAGTGATACTGGGAAACTGGGAACACGTGTTCATTTTTAGAAAGAAAGGAAAGGCGGATTATTCACACGTCACTGTTGATATGAGAGAACCCAGTAAGCTGACTACACAAGAGATTGCTGATTATATATATGCGACGTGGGATATAAGACCAGAGATGAATCGTGAACATCCCGCGCCATTTCCATTAGAGTTACCAACTAGGTTGATTAAATTATATTCGTTTGCAGGTGAAATAGTATTGGAGCCGTTCACTGGGTCAGGAACTACATTCATAGCTGCGAAGAATCTAAGAAGGAGTATAGTTGGATACGAGTTGGAATACAAGTTTTGTAAGATGGCAATGAGTAATATAGTTTGGAATCAGCAATATATTGATGGGACTGAGGCTTATAGATATGATTTCATTAGACGTGGAGTGTATGACGAAGTGAAACCGGGGGCGTTGTTATGACTAAAACATTGATAGTTGGAAAGGGTATAGTTCAAGAACTTGTGCCTGTGGGTAGAACGAGGGTTTATGTCGCAGGGATTTATGCAGGACTTTACAACAGAACATTGTTTGTTGAAGAGTTGAAAAGTCGTTCGACGTTGTATCCTCCGGGTGAGATTAAGTGGGAAGATGTTATAGTCGAACTTGAAAAACTAGGTGTAATTAGATATCAAGATGACGATATTGCAGTCGACACGCCGTTTTCTAGAAGTGTAGTAGTGGATACGTGGGAAATGACTTCTACAGAAAAGGTGACGACCAGAACAGTGAAAACGATGGTTGGATTACTTAGGTGGGCAAGTAATAAAACTCACGGCGAAGATAAATACAAACGTGTCATAGAATTACTGGTATATTGGACACCTGATAACACGGATATAGTTGATAATGATGCGTTGAAGATGGAGTTTTTCAAGCACTTGTTAGAGTGCACTCCTAAGATGGTTAGTTGGGGATTTGGTGTAGATTTTGTTATGTCTCCGGTTGACGGTTGGGGTTATCCATATAACAGTAAAGCATTCAGTGGAAAGGCTGTGTTTGAAGTAGCAGAGACACCTACGGATTATCCAGATGGCTTTTGGGAATACGAGGACTATGACATAGATGAGTTTAATGAGGGAATACAATTAATCAAGGAAGGAGTTATGACTATAGACGACCTCAAGTTGCGTGCTAGGAGTGGAAGAGAAGCCACTGAAGGAGATGTTGAGAGGGGCAAAGCAACTAGAGTTGGGCAAATTATAGGCGGCGGAGATTCAGGCATAATTGATGCTGACGCTTGTGTTGATGACCTTAGAAAGTTGCGAGGAATAAAACGTATGGAAATAGTTGAGAAGGTGGAGTAAATGGTAAAAGAAGTGTATCTAGATTATGATGATGTGACAGTTGAGCGTATATTAGGTGATATTGAGTTATTCAAGGCTATATGTCCTTATCTCAAGTATCAGATATACAAGTCCAGACCAGACAAGGAAAACTATCATTTAAAGATATATAACATAGACATACCGATGCACATGGTATTATCGTTGATGCAAAGGACACAATGCGACCCGGCGTATATAGCGTTAGTGGCACACAAGTTGGAGTTCTTCATTCGAACATCATCTAGATATGAGAAAATCAAGGGAACTATTAAACCGGAGTTTATTCCGGCTCCAGAACTAATTCAGGAGGGATAAATGAATGACAGACAAAATAACATTATTGCTGCAAAATAGAATAACAGGAAAGGAACGAAAGATAGATGTGAAAATAACACCCGGGTATGACGTAAAAAGCATATGGGTAGTGGCTAGAAGTCCGGTGTCATTTTCAGCAAGTGTGGAGTGATGAATATGTATATATCAGATGTTCCGTTAAGAAACTGCCTACGATGCGGTGAGATATTTAGCCCTAAAAAAGACGAGAAGTATTGTGAAAAGTGTTGCGACTTGAGTTGTTTTGGGACGTTTCACAATCATAGGTGGAAGGAGTGTTTAGGCTGCCACGCGCATTTTAATTGTGAATCTACTAGTAGTAATAAGAAGTGATAGTGTGGGACAGTTTACTCTTCAATTTACAGAATGTAATGATACTTCCACTGATGCCGCTTCCACAGTTAATGTTAAGACATCTGGGATTGCTTCGAAGTGTAATAAAAGGAGAGAGAATATGTGTTACGTACTAAGCGGAATACCAGAACCAGCAAGTTGTCCTTGCACATATTTCGTTACATCAGATAAGGACGCTATTAAGAAGTTTAATGATTTGTGCTTAGTAAATAAATGCAAAGGACAGATTAAAAAACATAAAGCGGGGGAGGTTACATATTGGGACTTACTCGCGCTTGACGTTCATAGAGGTGGTACTAGTGGGTGACGACTGTTGGGATTTACTAAAGGAGTGTTTGATGGAGCATAAACGAGAGTGGCTCGACTTCATCCAGTCATGGTGCGATGATAAATCTAGATACATCAAAGAGGTTGGTTTTCCATATCGTAAAGTCACGCGGGATTTGGAGCAAACTTTCCGTCAGTTATTGTTCTTTTCTGCACAGATGCACAACGATACGTATATGACAGTGTATAGTTTTAGAAAGATGAAAGAAACAGACAATCCTAAGAGGAAACATATACCAGATTACAGTACTGCTATGATTAATAAGATTTACTGGGAACTCGATTTTGACCACGATAAAGAAGGAAATCTAGATATGGCGTATGAAGACTGTATGAAGTTGATGGACTTTTACAATAAGGATTGTAGAGTGTATTTCACTACGAACAGAGGTTTTCACATATATTTAGATATGGTAATATGTCAGTCCAAGGAAGGTTTGAGGAATTATACTAAGGATATAATTGAGGGGTTGAGATTGAGAACTGCTGATTTAGGTTTTATGGGAGACACCGCGCGCATAATGCGTATTCCGTATATTCCGCACAGTAAGACAAAACAGTTTATAGTTCCAGTCCACAGGGATATGAGCCTTAGAGATATGATTGATTATTCTAGTGTATGTCACATTCCTAAGCCTATAGTTAGAAAGCCTAGAGGATTACGAATGGCGTGTGATTAAAATGACAACTGTGGAAATACAACGACGCCTTGAAGCGTTGAAAAAGAAGAGGGAAACAATGCAGAAGTATGAGAATTTGTGGAAAGGACGTATTACATTAAAAGAGTTACTGAGAAAGGCGGGAGAAAAATATCCAGAAACTCCAGATTGGTGCGCGTTATGTATGAAGGAAATAGATGTTCCGTTTGAAACTCATTTATTAGAGTATCATAAAGTTACAATGAAACAGGTATTATTAGGTGGAGATTACAAAATAGAGAACAATGATTTATTGTTAATGATGATTAATGATGTATTGGAACACAAACAGCGTTTAGTTTGGGGGTGAATGGTTAGATGGTCGGGATTATGAACTTTTCGGATGAACAATGGGAGTGGTTTATTACAGGCGATGACGATTATGATATTGCAGGTAAATACTTATTTTTTTCGGAAGATAGGGAACTGTTAAGAACTATTGCTTTAGATGAAGTTGAGCACAACGGTTTTCCTCAGGCAAAAATACCTATAGTCGGCGCTAACATATCAGATGATTATGTACTATGTTTATATTATAAAGATGACTCCAGAAAGGAAGAGCTGCGAATGAAATATTTGGGTATCAATGCGTTAAAATATAGGTTTTGGAAGAGTAATGAGGACACTCGTAATGCTAAGTATTCTAAACAGTTTATTGAGAATTGTAAGGTGAAAGAATGACAGATGTTAACATACACGATATTAGTGAGCCGTTGCCAGTGATTTCAGATGTAACGATGGCTTTATTTGATAAACATCATTTTCCGCCTAGGAATAGAGTTGTATGGAGTTTTGTTAATTTACCTTTTATGAAAAGAACTAAATCGAATTTAGAAGTTATTATACGTAAGTTTCACGATATAAACTCAGATAACTCTATTCCTACGTATTTAAATTCATATCGTAGTTTATTTACTGAAATGAATATAGATATGCCAATGTATGATATTAAAGACAGTCGAAAGACATTGGAGGTGATAGAATGAAAATAGATATAGGAAAAACTTTGGAAAAGGAGATATTGAAAGAGTTCGAAAGGTTGGAAGATGGCATGAGGATTGATGTTAGGTTCACTGTGGCTAGAGAAGATGCAAACACTATATCAATTATGGTAGACAATAGAGTTCTTATTATTGGTGAACTTTTCGAAGATAAGGAAGTGGATTAGATGACAGAAAAACAAATGGATATAGAATATGTGAACAAGCTAGCGGATGAGCATTGGGCGTTTATTTTTGATACGCTAAAAGTGCACGAAGTGAACTCGGAGCAAATAGAAATTGCTAAGCTTCACTACAAGTCCGCGTTTATACATGGATACAAACACGCTTGGGAAGATTTGGTAGGTGATTAATATGTCAAAAGATATAAAGTTGTTTCCCAACTTGCGTGGTATTAGTAAAGCATTATTAATAGTATTAGCTATGGTAGATACTTGCCTTAGTGCAGGATTTGTTATAGTTATAATCATGTATCCTTTCCGCGATAACAATATAATAGCGTTTGGAATGTTAATTGTTGCCACTCTAGCGTGTGCTGGTATGGGAATTTGGAAGTTCTTAACGTGGCTACAAGTGATGGATAGTATTGATTGAGGTGATGTTATGTTAGATGTTAAACAGAAAAACAAGTATAATCGTGATGCTTTGCGTGAATTAAGAAGGCGTTATGTCGGTGACAGAATAAAAGAATATTATATGACTTGTTTTTACTGTAAAGGCTAGGAGCGGTGTCCATTCGCGTATGATTTATATAATACAAATGGAGATTGTTTAGGTTTAAAGTAGGTGATATTGTGCCTTGGGGAGAAGATGAACACAGAGACTTTGATAATGAAAGTATCAAGGGCAAACGCTATATAACGTTCAAGGAAGTTCGTGAATACGGATATGTGAACGCTATAGAAAAGGTAATGCAATTAATGGAGCCGTTCAAGACAACGACATTTAGAAGTAAAGATATGACTGGTCGTCGTTTCATAAGAGATGGATATCGCGGTAGTAATACTGATTTTGAGATTGAAATATGGAAGGTTGAAAAGACACAGTTTATTAAACTAACGGAGGAACAGTGCAAGGCTGACATAGCCACAAATAATCCGCCTATAAGTAGGAGTTACAAACAAGATATGTTTCATATACTGCATTTCTTGCACGGCAGTTTATATTTCCCTAGTACGCTATATATTAATCATATAAGACCAGTTGTTAAAAATAGACAAATTAGTCTAGATGGAAAGGTTTTAGGAAGAAAGTTTTAATCTTCTGGACACGCGGGACATGACTTAAGCATTATTTCAGTCAATTGTTCTTCAGATAGTCCTGTTATTTCAACCAGTTTTTTAAGCATTAATTCAGGGTTTTTTCCCGCAAGTTCCCTGAAAATATCTATACACTCTTGCTTGGACTTTGGGTCTTTCGTGGATAATCGACAAAACTTATCTGATACTACGCCTTCAAGTTCTTCTGGCATAAAAACACTCTTGTATATATATGAGGGGCTACGGAATATTACATCGTAACCCCTCTGGGGTAAGCCCGTAGGCTTACTTCCGGCGTCTGACAGATGTGCCTGCGCGGCAGTCCCAGTACGCTTGCATCCTCGCTATCGGGTCGTCGATAGTCTGGACCTGGTCTGCACATGCCATTGTCTTCTCAAGGGCGCGCGTCCATCTGTTCATCCTTTCGGATGGGGTCAGTGCTGACATTCTTTTAACCTCCATATATGGAGAATACCTAGGGATATATAAAGGTTTTGATTTATGTCTGACGAATGTTAAAACAATTATTAGACACACCTTCAGATGGAAAGATTCGAACAACTCATCAGAAAACCCCTCGACGCAATGTTTATTAACCCCCATTGTATATCTCTTTCAAGAATAATTAAAATAACGAGTGTAGTTGTAATGAAGGTGATGGTGTGAAAGGAGATGTTGAGAAGAGTACCGAAATGGACAAGTTGAAGACCAAGATGAAGTTCAATTCGATTGACACTAGGTCTACAAAGGGTGAAGTTATTGCGTTTAAAGTAGATGCTAGTGAAAAGAAGTTCCTAGATGATTTTTGTGAACAGTTTAAATTTACAATATCAGAGGCTTGTAGATTTTCAGTTGACATTACGCGTGCAATGAATGAAGGCGGTCTCCTAGAGGAATTTATAAGGCAATTTGCAGAATACAAGAAGGAGCAAAAAGATAGATGAAACATATTATCGTAGCTTCCACGAAAGGCGGTGTCGGCAAGACTACCGTTTCTATCAATATAGCGAGGAAACTGTCCACTCGTTATAAAGTAGGCATACTTGATGGAGATTTAACATCGCCGTCTATATTCAAGATACTTAATGCTCCAGTTAAGAAGTTGAAAGTTGGACGTGACAAAATAGAACCTATTACGTTTGCAAATATGGAGATATTTTCTACTGCACTGTTGACAGGGAATGATGATATGCCGATATTGTTCAAGGGTGAGAAGAAGCGTTCCACCATAGAGCAATTCATCCATAAGATTAACTGGGGCGATTTAGATTATCTAATCATAGACGCTGCCCCGGGTTGCAGTGATGAATTAATAGAGTTGATTGAAATATTTAAGGACAAAATAGATGCAATGGTTATAGTTTCAACTCCTTCACGATTGTCAGTCAATTCAGTCAGGAAATTAGTTTCACTGTGCCATAAAAAGAATATAACGATGGCAGGTATAGTCATGAATATGGCATATTTCGATTGTGCAATTTGTCATAGTCATAATTACATATTTGGTAATTCACTTTCTATTCAGGGCACTGTGAGACAGTTTGAAATAGATGTGTTATGTAATCTTCCAATTAGTACTAAAGTTGAAACTAAGCCGTTCAGTATTATAGATAACTTTCGATGGGTGTTTGAGGTGTTATAATGGTTGAAATTGGGAAAGAGCTAAAGTCTAAATTAATTAGTTACTTAATATCTAAAGGTATTGATAGAATCAATGATAAACCGGAAGTTATCAGTGCTATAGTTGAAGAAATGAAAGGTGAAGATAGAACTATATTGTTGATAATAAAGGGATTTGATATAAAGGGTTTTGGCATCGAACACGGTGTTCTAGCTGAGTATGGAGATATAAAAAATCCAACAGTGACTGTGACAGTTAGTGAAGATATATTTTTACAAATGGTAAGAGGTAAACTAACATTGCGGGAATCGTTTTTTTATGGCGACTGCGATATTAGCGGTGATAATTGGCTTCGCGAACTAATTATATTTGATAAACTGTTTACTGAGTTTATTCATTTAACAAAAGAGATGGGAATATGAAGGCGTGGACAGATGAGGAGCTGGATTTACTATATAATAATTATAGTAAGCGTGATATGAGTCTCATATGTTCATTGCTATCAAATAGAAGTAAAGCTGCTATTATTATCAAAGCTAGTGAAATGGGTTTGAATATGCAACGACGAAATATAAACGAAAATTATTTTAAAGAATGGGGTGGCGATATGGCATACTCTCTAGGATTTTTCTTTGCAGAAGGTGGCATTTATAGTGATAATAGAACTAATACTAAGTATTTTTCTATAGGCGTATGTTCTAAAGATAAGTACGTTCTTGAACAAATATTAAAAAGTATGAATAGTGAGTATATCATTTATCATAATATTGGTACTGATAGTTATCACACATCTATTCACAATAGCGAATTTGTAAATGACCTAATTTTATTGGGTTTAGATTGTAAGCGCTTTCCGGAAGTCCCAGATGATTTTTTATCTAGTTTTTTGAGAGGATTTTTTGATGGAGACGGTTCAGTGTATTTCAGGGAACAATATAATGCTAATGGCGATATGATTAGATATATTGAGGCATATTTTGTCGAAGAACGTATTGATTTTATAACTGAACTTAGGGATGTGTTATCTCAACATGGTCTAGATTATGTGAATGTGAATAATGTATCAGGTGAGAATTGTTTTAGGATAATATATCGGTCGGAACAAGCTATAAATCTTTTTAAGATGTTATATCCAAACAATATTAGCAATATTATTTATTTGAAGCGTAAATATGATAGGTTTATTGAATATATGAATAATGAGGCGAACTGATGAGCGAATATAAGCGTTCTTACTGGGGCGATATATTGGTAACCTTGCACCTCCCTAGGGCAGCTTGTTTCTATGCATTTGTAATCATAGGTTCGTTTCTATCTCCAGTCATTCACTGGGATAGGTTAATACTTTCATTACTATCAACATTCTTTTTCCTTCAGCTAACAGCATATGCTTTAGATGAATTTAAAGGTCGTCATTGTGGGACTAGTTTGACTCGCCAACATCTATTTCTTAGAGTTTGGATAGGTTCACTGTGCGCAATTATAACAGGCGCGTATTTAATATTTACAGTTTCACTATATTTACTTCCGTTATCGTTGATAGGCATAGTACTAATATTTGGTTATAATTACGAAACACTGGGTCTTCACAGCAGATTTGTGTTTATGGTCGCGTGGGGTTTTTTTCCTTTAGTCGGTAATTACTATTTGCAGTCGCTATCATTTCCAACGTTAACAGTTATTGTATGGGGAATGTTCGCGATGGTATTTGCATATTTACATATTATAACTTACGGTAATTGTGGTTGTAGAGTTCATGAGAAATGTTTAGATGCTCCTAGATGGGATTGTCACGGTCAGGTGTGCAATGTTAGATTGACATTACCAAAAAGTGTTCATAAACTACAAAAACGCATAGCAAGTTATGAGGTGTTGATGTTATTGATTATAGCCATTGCAGTTGTTGTTAGTCATTACGGGTGGTAATTTGCTCGTGGAGGGATGAATAGTGAAACATTATGAATTTATGTATGTTATTAACGTGAAGGAAACAGTTGCTGTCGAGGGTGACACAGTTGAAGGAGCCAAATTGTCAGCCAATGAACTAATGCTAAAACATTTAAACGACATAGTAATTGATAAGTTGGATGATTATGTAGTTGACGCTTATGTTGTCGTCAAAAAGCGTCTTAAAAAATAGATTGAGGAGGGATTGATTTGGTCAGTAATAAAAAGAGTGTCGTAGCTGAGGATGAAATAAATCTAGATGAATACATGGCTAGTCTAGGAAAGAGGATAGATGATAGGATAGACAGTATTCTTGAAAAGTATGACTTTATGGAGTTCATAGCTCCTATCAGACTTGCTATGGTCGGTAAAGCCGGAGGCAAGAAGTTACGTCCTACAATAGCCACACTGATATGTCAGGCTTTAGGCGGCAAGGATGATGATAACACTTTAGAGGTTAGTGTTATAGTTGAACTCATTCATCAGGGCAGTCTTGTCTTAGATGATATACTGGATGGTGATAAGGAACGTAGGGGTAAACCCAGCCTGTGGATGGTTGAAAATATAGGTAAATCATCTATTGTAGGTTTAATAATGTTCCTAGGAGCTAATAAGATAGGTATTCATCGTGTCCCTAGGGCTGAAAGATTAGTCATGGAAACTGTTGAAAACATGGCTAAAGGTAATCAAGTAGATATTGCAGGCTTTGGTTGGGACGAAAAGAAGTACATGGATATGATATATTTAAAGACTGCGTATTTATATGGTGCAGCTGCCAAGTTTGGAGCCATAATGAGTGACGCTAATGACAGTATCACTGGGACTGCATTTGAGTACGGTCGTAATGTTGGAATGTTGTATCAGCTGACTGATGATTTGACAGATATATTGAAGTCTCAAAAGAATGAAATGCTCATCGGTGATATGCGACGTGGTAAGGTAACACTTACTCAAATAGATATGTTCAATAGAGATAAAGCTGCTCAAAAGTTCCTTGAACGTTATTCTAGGAGAGAAATAACTGCTGATGAGTTGACTGCATTCTTCAAAATAGATGAAAAAACGCATTCCGTAAAGTATGTTGAAGATAGGATTAACGCATTTAAGTCAGCTTCGAATGCTTCACTTAGCGCGTTTCCTAACAACAAATATACAAGAGCATTAAAGGTGTTACCAGATTATATGCACGACGCGCTCATGAAGGAGGTATGATATGTTAGACCCTAAGGCAAAGAAGGTTCTTGACAGTTTGGTTCATAAGTTGACAGATGACGAATTGAATGCTCTATATGATGTGTTTGCAACAGCTAATATAGAAAATCTATATGCCTTGCTCAATACAGCTATATCTTCGCTAAATGATGAAAAGATAAGGAGGCATTTAGATGGCTAAAGAGCAACCAATGAATTTATTTGTTGAGATACATAAACTGATAATGACAGACCAGAATGCAATGGCGTTTGCAAAGTTGATGAATTCGCCTTTAAAGCAAGTTGCAGACGTACTTGCTTCACAGTTCGAGCAATTGATAGGTGTTCTTGCTGTCAATATACACAACTCAGACCAGTTGAAAAATGCAGTTCAGATGTACGTAATACAGACTTTGGCGACGACGCCGATTGTGATTTTCAGAACGTTCTTTAAATCTAAGTGAAAATTGATATTGTAATGTACTAAGGGGTGTCTAGTATGGCTATAGGAGATAAGTATAAGTGTAATAAGTGTCATTATGAATATACTGCGGTTATTACTCGTGAGGCAGAACGTTGTAAGAACGCTCTGTGTGATAGTACTGATATAACCAATATATCACCTAAGTCTTTACCTGAACATACTGAAGATGTCAGTATATTTGATGGTATCGAAAAGACTCCTACTAAGGATACGTCAGATATTGATGCAGCTTTACATAGGTTAGAATTCAAAGAGGTAGAAACTGAGGAAGAAACACGTAAATTGAATAAAAGGGAGGAAAGGAAAATGGCGAAAGAGGATAAACCAGAAGGATGGAGTGGAACGGCAACGGGCGATTACGACCCCCAGATGGAGTTCAAGTCCATTCTGAAAGATATGGGACTTAAGAACAAGATAGAGAGTATCACAAAAATGTTCTATGCGGGCGACATAGATAGTCCTATTCATATGGACGAATGTCTAAAGACTGCCGGTATTGATGTAGCTAGACGTCGTTTGGCTATTGCGAGTTACTATGGTCATATACCGGACGAACTCAAAAAAGATGACGGCGACTCTAGTGATGATGATGCTAAAGAAGCCAAGAAGGCAAAGGGTAAGGACGTAGACCCATTAAAGGAGTTTTATAATGAACAAAAGCGTAAGAAGGCAGAAAAGCTTATGGAAATAACTGCTGATATGGAAATAGAAGAACTTGAAGCTAAACTAGAAAAGAAGGCTGAACGTTTGAATAATAAGAATGAAAAGTCAGTTAACGACGTGATAAGGATACCAGCCACAGATGCTCAAGGTAATATAATAAAGGATGAAAAGGGCGTTCCAGTGATAATGGAAATACCTAAGAGCGATATGCCGTTTTATCTCATGACGCGCGGTGATAATAAGCCTAAATCAGAAGGTGACAGTTTATTCAAGGAACTGTTCATTCAACAAAATAAGCAAATAGCAGACCTTCAGAGTCTTATTATAGCTAAGGCTCAGGAGGGCAACAAGCCAGATGAGCGTGCCATACAAGAAAAGAAGTATTGGGAAGAACGTGCTGAAAGGGAAAGAGTTGACCGCGATAAGCTTATGGCAGAACTGAACAAACAGCGTCAAGAATCCATAGCTGAAGTATACAAAATGCGTGAGGAATTCATGAAGAGAGATATGATTGAGTTGACTGACACGCTCAAGGCTGTGAATAAACCCATAGAAGTACAGTTACATGAACTAAAAACAAAAGGTGAGTTGGCTCAGTCGTTCGGTCTCATCCCCACAGGTGCTGACCCTAAAACTGCTGTTCAGACAGAAATTGCTAGGGGTTTTGGTGAGGAAGGAAAGGCTCTTGTCAAGGAAGTTCGTGAAGGTGTCAGACAAGGTGTTCAAGAAGGTCTCACTATGGTAAAGGAAGAGCGTCAAAAAGCTAGAGGTGTCACTCCGGCTCCACCTCCTGACATAGGTGTCAATCAAGCAGATAAGGATGCAGTCTATGCTAAATTATTCGCGAAGATGGAAGAGGACAAGAAGAATTTGGAAGGCGAGCGTCAACGTATTGCTGAAGCCAAAGCGGATTTAGACAAGAAGTCGGCTGAACTAATAGAAAAGTGGGAAAAAGCTAATCCGCAGCAACTACCTCCAACGCCGTCTCAAGAGCAACCTAAGTCTCCTTCAATAGATGAAACAGTTAAAGGTTTAGGTGTTACTTTGCCCCCTGAAAAGCCAGTTGTTCCACCAGTCGTTCAAGAACCACCTAAGCCGTTGCATATCGAAGTTCATTCTGAACCAGATACTAAGGTCGAACCTAAACCAGTTGCAGAAGTTGAAGACCCAATAGAAAAGAAGTTGAAAGAATTAGAAGGGAAGGGGTTATAATGAACAAGCATGGAGAAGTAATTTGTGAGAACAATCGAAAGTGCAATGTGACTTACGGCACAGGACCGGACGAGTGCCCTCATAAGCGTGCGCATTATCCTATATGTACTGAACCTAAGAGCAAACATCGTAAAGCAACTAAGTTTTGTAATGATAAGGGCGGTCTTTGTTGTTACATAGATGAAGAGACTAAGTGTGCGTGATTGTATGGAAGAAATTATTGATGACGGTGATGATTGGCGTATTAAGATAAAGGAATCAGACAAGATTTTTGCAAGAAAGGTCGGCACTCAAAAGAATACAAACATCAAGGTTGATGTTGCAGTTGATATGAAAGATGTTAATGGCAAAAAGACAATTGACGTTAGTGTGGCTAACGTGTATTATCCCAAGAGTAAATATTCCCGAGAAGATATTGAAGCCAAACTTGATGATATAGTCAAAAAGGCTACAGACTCATCTTGTCCGCTCTGTCAAAGATTCAAATCAGCGTTGTCTGTAGAGGAACGAAAGACAATACTTGATGATTTAATGTTGCCTAAGCCAGAAATGTTCACTCCTAGGACAGTATCAGCTCCTATGATTGACGCGCTAGGTGATGTTATTGACAGTTCGATGCGCGCATTTGAATTGCTTGTCCCGGGTATAGATGACCTTAGAAAAAAGAGCTCATCCAGTAAATGATGTCTGACAAAACTTCTGAACAATCTTTCGACAACAATAGTATCCTTTATATATATATAAGTAATCTCAATTTATGACAAAAACCCGGATAACCGATATATAGATATATCACGGGTTAGTTTTATGGAGAGTGTGAAGATGGGAAAGGAAATAAATGAGCCCGACCCGCTTAAAGGGTTTTTGGACGATGCCGCAGATTTGGCAGGGGTTTTTAGACCCGATGAATTCTTGCCAGTTCCACGCGACCTAGTTCATGCGCTTGGATTGCCTACGTTGAAAGAGGCAGTACCTTCCCCGAAGGATATTGGCGACTCGATAACGAGCAAAAGGAGCATGCCGAAGTTCCCTCCGTTCCCGACGCCAAAGGAATTCGTGGAAAGAGTCCAGTAAAAGGAGTGGATGAAAGATGGTTAACGAACCAGTAGACCCAGCAAAAGAGATTGAAAAGCTGATGAGCCAGTTTAGGAGCGAGGCGTCAAGCGTCGCATCCGGCGTGGCATCATCGATTGCAGACGCTCTTGCGTTACCGTTCAAACTGCCTTTGCCAGCGTTTAAGGCAGCTGCAGACGCAATAGCACAGGCACCAGCGCCAGCGGCTCCAGCGGCTCCGCCAGCGTTTCCGGCGATACCGTTCCCGCCAAATCCGTTTGGCATAAAGGGAATAGGTCAGCCCCGTGATGGAGCTGGAATGCCCGGATGGACAGGTGCGATACAGGAGAATGTGGAACAAAAGCCAGATCAGCTTGCGTTCCTTGGTGCGGATATAGGGATGTGAAAGAGATGACAGTAAAAACAGTATCTGTTGCTCCCGGTGTCGAACTAGACATTGAGGAGTTCACGAAGGATGAGAGCGACCTGTTTGACCGCGACTTTGATAAGCTCGTGGCGTGCTATACAAAATATAGCATAAATCAACAGGGAAAACACGTCATAATGGACTTGTTCATGGAGAACAAAGATGTGTTCAAACTGATTGGGCAGGCAGCCAAGAAAGCCATACAGCCATCGGCTGGTGTGTTCCAAGGCATGAGAGCCTTGACTGGATTCGGTATGCAGTTGATACGACCTTCGCATATCACTCCTGATGTACAGGGCGGTGCTCAAACACCAACGTTCGACGCAGTGACAGCCGGTGCGTTGAATGAGTGGCAGGGACTATACCACAATGGCGCGATAGGTTCTGCGCAGACAAGCCCGGGCAACGGGTGGAACGCTACACCTTTATACCTGAGAAAGGAACTTGCTATCGGTATAGTGGGTGTAATGGAACTTGACGCCAGCCCCAAGATTGAGGAAGTACAGTTTGAAGTAAACGGCAAGCCTTTGCCAGTCTTCAACATGCTGACTCAGATAAGGGGAACGGATATGCAGCTTTTCAGGTTCCCGGTAGTGGAATACCTGAAGCCCGCTGTTCAGTACAGGTCTCAGGCAAAGTTCGGTGTTGCGGCAGGCGCGACAACGTGCCCAGTGCCTTTGGGTATCACGTTTGTGACGTCGGACTGGATGAGGCAGCCCCTTGTGGCAAACAGACCAGCAACGGTAGCCCCGTAAGGAGTACTCCTCCTTACTTTTTATTTATTTGGAGAGTGGATAAGATGGTACTACCGAATCAGGTGAATGAGGTGCCGAGGAATTCATCAAAGGCTCCGAGACACGTAAAGATTGTGATTCCGGCTTCTCAGGTGGACACTGATGCTAATGGTCGCGTTACCATAGTTATCGGTGCGCTTAGGCATGTGAACGGCGCAAAGATAGACGCTGAGCCTTTTAATCTATCACCGTCGTAAGGATGTGATATAGATGGCAGGTCCAAACTGTGGAACGTATAAGGCAGATGTAGTTTCCATTCATGGGAACTCGCTTGTCGTGCAGATATCGGGAACGGGAAATGCAATTGCCAGTCCCCTCGATAGTGTAGGAAATCAACAGAACCTATGCGAATTGATTGTTGATGCATGGGGGAGTTAGGTGGAACGATGACAGAAGTTATAACTATACCCGTTAATAAACTCCATGAAAAGAAGAGTATTTTAGCGGGCAAGCGTGTAACTGATGTTACCATTGTTCCCGGTCTGTGCAATAAATACACTGTCGAAACAGCTCCAATTGTGAAAACTGGCAGGCTCGGTCGTTCAGGACGCCAAAGGGTTAGAGCCATTGTCCCGCCCAAACCCGTTAGGGGTCGGTTGGGAAGAGCTGGCAATCCGTATCCTTCGCCAGTGAACAAACCAAAGACTTCCTCAAAAAAGAGGAAGTAATTTTTTTTATTTTCATTTAGACACATCGAGATAAGAGAAGAGGTGTAGTTATGGTAATATTTGAACGCATTCCAACGTATTTAGAGAATAACCTACTCCGGAAGCAGAACTTCGGTCTGAAGTTCGCTCAAGGATGGGTATTCGGAAAAGTGATTGATTTCGAAGACGTCCAGATGATTTTTGACAATTATCCTGTATTGCCGGGATTTACATCGACTACAATAGTTCCACCTAAGACTCAGCCTGACCAGTGGAACGAATGGAAAGATATACAAGCTAACGAAGCAATATTTTACGAGTGGGATAGCGGAATGATGCTTCAGGCATTCATAGGAATACATCCGTCTGATTGCAGATTATGGAAGAGGTTTCCATCACCAGTTCCTCGTGGCAACTTGTCTAAAATCAAGGTTGCCTCAATAGGTGCAAACACAATAGGTTGGATAGATGGGCATCATAATGGCAGTCCGTTCAGTATGCCTTCAGCCCTTACAGAAATGCTTATACCCAAGGAACTAACAATGATTGAGTGGGCAGTGTATAATCCGCTACCTATAGCCATTGCGCCTAAGTTTAGGATAAATATTAGACGTCATAATGTTAAATACTACGACCCATCAAAGAAGTCAGACATGGACAAGATAAATGATATGTGGTCGGGCAAGATGGCGTGGAAACCTTGGTCTCCGGGTGTAGATTCGTGGGCATACGACACATCAAAGCAGCTGGGTGTAAATCCAGTTATGCTTGGAGGTGATTAAAAATGCCAGATTATACCGAAAGTGAACTGAGAGATAAGATAATGTCTTGTTACATAGAAGCTGGAACTGTTCCAGCTGCTATAAATGACTCAATGTTCATAGCGTCGATATTTTTCACAAATAAGAAACGAAATATATTTGCGCTTTCAATGTCAAACAAGAAAAATACTCCAGTTACAGTGATAATCACTTATAAATTAAAAGTACTTGCGAAGTGGACACTGCCAGCCAACACTCAACCTCAGTTGCCTCCTATATTGTGCGATATAAAGAGTCCATTCCTATCTGTGCTAGGTTATACAGGAGAAATGATATTCGTTTCTTGTAGTGATAACAATGGCGCAGATGTGAATGTTACGTACTATGATGAGCCATAATCGGGTGATTGGGGTGAGCGCTAATGCAAATAGTATTTCCCTCGAGACCCGATGGTAAAGAGACTCTGACATATGACCTTAGAGATGATAACTGGACACTGATATACACTCGCAGTCATGATTTCGTTGACTCGATTGAAGTTCACAATTTATCATCTCAGGCTATATATAAATCCCCCACGAAGAACCCGTCCGGAGAGAATTTTGAGACTATAGCTCCGGGTCAGTCGCAAGATGAGGATTTAGACCCAGTTGAGATATACGCGCAGCGCTCCTCCAACGTTTCGAACCCCAAGGTTAAAGTCACAGTCCGATGGTTTACAGATAAGCAAATAGCCCGTCTTAAGCAAATGGCAACAAAGTTCGAGGTGCTATAATGCCAGATTCCAGACGTTTGTGTCATATGATGTATCTCAACATAGCGTCTGAAATTGAAGAAGCAAAGGGTAGCAAATCTACTGATAGTGAAGAGTACTATGCACTCAGCGACCTTTTAGAAATATTGAAACTGAAAAAAGAAGAAATGATACGCGATTGTATTAACGACGCTGGTGATTAAATGGGTGGTAAGCGTTCCAGTGATTATTCTAACGACAGTTCGAAAGTTCCAAATCAAGAAGTACGTAATGAAGTCACAGGCACATCGTTCCCAGATGGTGAATTTGCCAAAGATGTTTATTTAAAGGGCGTCGCAAATGGCGTGAAGTTACCAGTCGAACTAACTTCAACTGAAGATAAACCAACTAATGTCCAGCCAATGGAGGAAATAGTCCCAGAAGATGTTATTGCAGTCACTGGCGGTATAACATTAGAAGAAGCACAAAGTTTGTTCAACAAGACAAATACAGTTCCAGTGGTCATGCCGTATTCCGTAGTTTTCACAATGTTTTTAAAGAAGCCATTTCGTTCAAGTTACGCATATCCAGTGTTGAATAATATATTCAATCCGGATATATTACTTGAACTACGGGATATTTACGGCAATTGGGCTAGTTATAATGTAGGTGGAACACTAACTCAAGTGGACACTCGCATAAACGCTATTAGAATAACGAATATGGCTGCAGAATGCAGTCCTACTAATGTTACACAGATTATTGTAGAAATGTTTTATGCGCGAGATGTGAACGGTGGTGGCGGTGTCACGTCGTCTGAAGCTGAACCTATACATAGTGAAGAACATCAAACCCTAATTGCAGAGGATTGCGAGGCAGTAAAATGTATACTAAATGGCGCTCCTTTGAGTGAAGACGACCTAAAGCGTTTATTCAATAAACATAGTTATGGCGCAAACCCTATCGTAGTTCGAGCTGGGCTTTTCTTAGACTTGCCGCTCAAGATACCAATTAGATTAAAAAATATAAAAGCTGTCGGTAATGACAATAGATACATAGGAGACGGTTTGACTGTGTGCCAGTTGGGAGCATTTTTGCCAACGGGCATTACTAAATCATCATATATACAGCCGTTGTTAGTTGGCGAAGAAGTTATTGAAATAATAGTATGGGCTGGTGCAAGTGATATAGCGTTGTGCCAAATAGTTGCTGAAAAGTATTTTGATATCCACACAGACTCTCCAAGTACTGAGGCAGTCCCTGTGCATACTGAAGAACATCAGACACTCATTGCAGAAGATTTTGAACTTATGAATTGTTATCTAAACGGTAACAATTTAACTCAGGCTCAACTTGACCGTATTACTAATAAACATACATCAATAGGCGACCCGTTGATTATAGAACCTTATGGCACACTAGCTCTAACAACAAAAGTTTCAACTAGAGTCTGTGCAGCAAAAGCGTTGAATAGTGGTAATGCACCAATTGGAAGCGGGGCAACTGTTTCAATGTTGGATTTTAATGATGTTTTGTATACGTCGCTGCCAAATCAGTCATTATATGAATTGGTGGAAGTGCGTGAGGTAAATATATATAATCCCAGTGATTCTGATTTACCTATTTATCAGGTAGTTGTAGAAAAGTATTTTGATAATCAATCTAGTCAACGACTTGATGGTAGAACGTATTTAGCTTATGACGATGGGAAAGCCGTTCCTGTTTTACCAATTCCACCGCAAACGCCACTTACAACATCTTTAGTTGAGTTCCCTTTCGGTTTCACTCCTCAGAGTTGGGATTTAGTTAGCAAAGAAAATCCAGACCCAACTATAGGGCATAATATATACTGGTCGTGGGATGGAATAAAAATCGAAGGTATCTTAGTCCCGGGCGCGTCCTTTGGTGAGGACACTCATCATAGGTCAGTTTGGCTCATGGGTGAAGTTGGCGGCGAACTATATGAAGTGTTGGCGAGGTGATTGAAATGGCAGGTCCAGGTTATAGATTACCAGTAGTAGTGAGTGGTGGAGGTGGTGGTGTGGCAGCACCAACGAAGTTATTTAATCAGAGCTATGAAAATAAGCAGTTTAGTGGGCAACAGTTTGTGATGAATACGTCAGTTCCGATAGGAAACACTGTGAGAGCGTGGAATGGAAACTGTGTGGAGCCTTCAACTGGCATATTCTTCGCGTGCGACGGTCAGGACTGGACGCAGTTTGGAGGAGCAGGGAGTGGTGCAGGTTGCCTATTGGAAATGACTCCAGCGGGTGTTGCCACTGAGTTTGATATAGGAACATTATACAGTATGCAAGCGGAGTGTATTGCTTATAGCGCAGTCGATGGATGTTTTTACTTGGTTGGCTATGATAAGTTATCAGGTAATACATACATATACAGCATAACTGGTCCATCAGGTTCGCGTGTATTTACACTTCAGTTGACTTTACCCGGTTGGCACGGCATAGCAATCACAATAAACCAGTCTAGTGGTGATATATGGGTATCGGATTGGTCAAGCAACAACTTGCATCTGTTTCATTCAGTCGGCGGAGTTATTTCGGAAGATGCATCCAGTCCTATCGCGTTAATAGGTATGCCGAGTAATCCGACGCATTGTTTCGATGTTTGTGTAGATAACAATGGTGATTGTTGGATAGCGACTAATTTCACAACTAGTATATTTAGGGTAGATATTGCAACATTGACGTCTCAACAGTTTTCACTTATGAATCCCATAACAAATATTGTTGTGTGTCCAAATAGTTTACCGTTGACAATCACGCCACCGACGAGGTTTGCGTATGATTCCGCTAACGATTTGATGTACTTCACAGGGAGATGTAACTCACCGCTAGCGACATATGTCGTTACGTTTAAGCCGTCAGATTACTCTTGGCTTATCGGTCCAGGTCCAACTACACCGTTGTATAATATGGAATTTACGACTTTGACCAGTGTGTTCTTGAACAATTACGCCGGCGGTATTGCAGTACATCCATTAACCGGTTCTTTGTATATGACAAATGCTAACGGCGCGCTATCATCTGCTAATATTGTGTGCATGAGAGCAATGACGCCATTTGCGTTATCAAGTAACTTTGTATCGAACTTGCAACCGCCGTTTGCAGCGCCTTGGGGGGACGAACTGTTCAGATATTACAATCCAACTTACGTAATGAAATGTGTTTTCTCTAATGTTAGTGGCACAGTTAGATTGTGGTGGGCAGATTGGAACCAGTTGCCTTCTGTGGAGGGCGGACTAGGTGACATGGGCAACTTTGTAGATAGTACTGTAATATGGGAAACGTTAATCGCGCCCACTTCAGGTAAGAAGATTCGTGTCAGAAATTGCAACCTTCAGGTAAGCACTCCTTCCAATGCAGGTTTTGTATATTTAAAATTTGCAACAAGTGGGATAGATATAACTCAGTATGGAACAAACAAGAGTGCTGGTCCAGTATTAGAAGGTCAATACATTGAAGGTGCAGTCAACGAGCCTGTGTCTATACAATCGATGTATTATTGTATTATGACATCAATACAGTTAGCGTACGATGAAGCTTAAGGAAGTGGTATTAATGGTTAAATCGAAAAGTAAAGTGAACAAAACAGAAACTGAAGTCGCAAAACCAGTTAAGTCTGGCACGATTGATGGATACAGTAAATATAGTGTTGGTAATCACGAACATCTTATCTTGTCAGAGGGAAAAGGTTACAAAACTACAATATCGCTCGATAGATACAAAGCGCTCACTCCGGAGCAAAAACTAGAATTAAAAAAGTTAAAAAATCGTTAATTGTCAGGGGGGCTTTGAATGAGTTATGGAGACATCGCTACGTGGATATTAACTAGTCATGTAACGTTCGCAATTGCAGGGGGTGTAGGTGGCTTTCTATCAGACGTTTTACATAAAGGTTATATTGAGTTTCCATCTCGCATTCAAGTGTCGGGTCATCAGGGTATGACTATTGGTTTCCTAGCAGCGTTCATATCTGGTTTGTTTGCCGGAATAATTGCTGACAATAGTTGGGTATTTAGTTTCCTTGCAGGCGCGGGTTTAGGTGCAATAGTAACAGGTGGAGCAACTATCATTAGAAAAAGTAACGGCACGACTGCAGTCAAAGAAGAAAAAATAGTGTGTTCCTCAGATGGTAATGCAAATGGAAATAAGTGAACAAATTCAGAGAGCTGTGTTCGAACAGGGCGTTCTTTATGGCACGTTGCTTCACGATTCTATGGAAAAGTTTGGAGCGTTTGCTCCATTAACACAGTTTGGAACTTCTTTCTGTAGATTAGTCACTCCTTACTGTCCATTAGCGTTCGACGATGAAGCGAACTATGCAATGCCCAATCTCAAAGAATTTATAAATAAAATCACAGTTCCGTATGTGGCAGAGTTGTCATACGGAATGACGCACGTTGTCGGTGGTATTTTTACTTGCCCGGAGTACAAGAATGCTTATGCTAAGTTGATTGAAGATTTAGGTGGTTACAAACCAGAAACAATGATAAAGTTAGTTTTAGACATCCCAGAAATGGACTTTGCGACGTTCACATACAATACAGATGCCCATTGGATAGACATAGACAGAAAACTAATTTTAAAATACACTCCGTACTTCTTTAGTTCACAAGTCGCTTTGGATATTATGTGCGTAGAGGTATTCCCTCCTTATTGTCAGTATGCTTTACATCGCAAAGAATCTAGTGAACAGTGTAAACGTATGGCAGCAGCGATATTTTATGCAAACGCTCAGTCTCATCATTTAGTATATAATGCAATAAGTAAAATCAGACCGGAATACGGTAACAAAGTTTTCATGTCGTGCATAGACGAAATGAATAATATGCTAATCAACGAGGCTAAAATAGCCATGTCTAGTATAAATACATAGGTGGTAAAAATGGTAGCACACATAGTATATTACGTAGGGAGCTTTGTAGTGGGACTGGTCGTTGGCGTGATTGGGGGATACAAGGTGTTTAAGATAAGGTCTGACAAACAATCTGTCAAGAATACCTTCAAGACGGAAGCGCCCGTGAAAAAGGACGAACCCAAAAAGGACGACTCAAAGGACGACATAATCGATGATGAGTGATTGCAATGCCAGATGAAAACTGCCAGACCATAATTGATAAGATAAACAGATTGCTTGAATTCGAATCACACGTGTGGAAATCCATAGATAGGAAGATTTGGAAACTTGATATTCCCACTGATATACGCGGCGGTGATGAGAAGTGGTTCGAAACCAAGGAAGAAGCCAATAAATGGGCAGAAGAAAACATCCCTAGTGAAGAGTGGCATCACGCGTCTATATATAAAGACATAACTAATAGTGAGGGTCTTCACACTTTCGACATTGATGAGATTAAACGGACGTTCATTAACGATTTCAATGAGTTAATAATGCAGCTAGAAACGTGTCCAAAGTAGGTGATTGATATGGTCAGTGAAGAAGAAATTCAAGATGGCTGGTCAGACGTTGATGAAGGGAAAGAATTCTTCAAGAGTAAAAGCGATTATGAACTCCGGGAAATAATTGCCGGTGGAGCAGCTGATGGGAGGTCCGCTCTAGAAGTTCTCATTGACAGGACTGATGTTGGAACACTTATAGGGACTATAAAAGATGCGCCGTGTTTCCTCAAAAAAGAAGTTGTTGATGATATTATAGAAAAAAGAGGTGGTGAGTTTAGTCACTCACAACTTGAAGACATAATATATCATCTCGCTGGCTGTTTGAAGTGATTTGCATGGACAAAGAAGAGAAATTCATAGATTGTGAATACGAAGTCAAAAGAATATTGAGAGACTTTGAGTATTCTCACGAAGTATATGAATCTGAGTTTGATAGAGTTTCTCATTTGCTTATAAACTTGGAAATAACAGCTCAGGAACATACAGCTTTGATGGAAGAAATAATTCATAATGAACAAATTGAGAGAGAAAAAATAGCTCTAAAACTAATATCTGTTGTAACAAGATGTTTGACACATGGTTGAAGAATGACAGACTACAATTCGTTCGGTCGGTATCTCCAGAAAACGGAGAATACTCAAAAAATATCGGATTGGGTTAGCCATAATGCTACTTCTAAGGAAGACGCGTTACAAAAGATTACAATGATTGTCCATGATTACAACAAATATGGTTCAGATATGGAAGTTCACGGTGTCCTTGAAAAGTTTGCTGAACCAGACGAAACACTCCAGAAAGGTGCAGGGGATTGTGATTGTAAATCAGGTCTTATTGACGCAATCATAGACGGCTTATCTTTGAATATGAAACCTGATGAACATCGCGTTGTAATAGGCAAATACTTTGGTGATGTTCCCAATCCTAGAGAATATCACGCGTGGAATGAAGTTCGTATTAAAGACACTTGGTATATACTAGATGGAACATCGGGTAAGATGTTAGTGTCTCCTTACATCAGATACTTTGATTTATATTACATTTATCCAGATAGGCTTCAGGTCATCGAACCCATATCTGAAGCAGCAATTCGTACAGTTATGTTACCTTTTATCTTGGTTAACAGTGTTAATCAAGATATATCGTTTGCAATGAAAAAATAGGTAGGTGAAACAAATGTCGTTTGGTTTAGACCCTCTAGCAGATGTGAAAGACAGAATACAGAAAGTAGAAACTCAGTCATTTACTACGCTTCCCAACAATGTATCAGACCTCCAGAAGTCCGTATCTGACGTCAGTGGTAAAGTTGACACAGCCAATAAAAATATATCTGACGTTCAATCATCATTGAACAGTGTTAAAAGTCAGGTTGATACTGCCAACAAGAACATATCCGATGTGCAAAGTTCAGTCAATAGCGTTAAAAGTCAAGTTGACACTGCTAATAAAAACATATCAGACGTTCAAACTTCAGTTAATAACGTTAAAGGTCAGATTGACACTGCCAATAAGAATATAAGTGGAAATGCAGAAGATATAAATAATGTCACTGGAGCACTGATTAAACTCAATAATATAGTGAGTGATAATAACAGTAAAGTGTCCGGTATTCAAGATTCATTTAATAAGTTGAGTAAGACAACTTATGGAAATAAGAGTGGTGTCGATGCTATCACTCAAGGACTAACAGATGAATACAGTATTACAAAAGACCCAGTTGCGTGGATATCTCTTAGTCTCAATAAGATATTATCTCCAAATCCAGCTGGTTGGTTCACTTCCAGTTTCAACGCTCAATTCGGAAATAAAGCGCCGGCAGACTGGTTCACTGGACAGCTAGGTGATAAGTTCCCAAATATGTTCAAGAACGCGTTCCCAACTTCATTCAATAGTATGTTCCCATCAGCGTTCAACGATGCGTTTAGTAAGAATTTTGCATCATCGTTTAGTTCGACGTTCAACAATACTTTTCCCAACGCATTCAATAACGCTTTTCCGACAGCGTTCAATAAATCATTCCCTGACGCGTTCAACGGTAAATTCCCAGACGCGTTCAAGGGTTCGTTCCCTAACGCGTTCAATGGCGCGTTTCCTTCAGCGTTGAATGGCATATTGAAGCCGGACCCAGTTTCGTGGATGAAAGCGCAGTTCCCTAGCGCACTAAGTGGTGAAATACCTAGTCTCCCGACTTTAATGAATTTCCAGAAAGATTTTAATGGTCTGGCTAATCCGTTGAAAGCCATTAGCGATAAGATGAATAGTATTATTAAAAGCGCTACTGATAACATGACTAGCATGAACGCGTCCATTAATAAGACATATAAGTATAACGGTTATTTTGTGCCAGTCATAAACGCATATGACTATAATCCGTTTTCGGTCGCTGGTCTCCCGGCATATTTAGATAAACTAAGTCAATTAATTGTTTATCACGTAGGAAAAGCAGCGAGTAGAAAGGAAGAATGGCTAGATGTGGCTATGACTACCGCTATAGGACTGGCTCCAGTTGTAAGCGAAATGAAAACAATGATATCTAGTATGAGTAGTTTCATGAACGAAATGAATGACGGATTGAACCAGATAAAATCTATGATAGATGATTTGACAAAGGCACTACCAGCTATGCCCAAAGAAGTTCCGGGTATATGGAAACCATAAGTTCGATAAGTTCAAATAGTTCAGGTGATTACCATTTCAGACTGTAAAGCATTGGAAGATATTGTATTTTTTATCGATGACGTTATCACTGTAAAGTCGTTTAACTATCTTAGTGTTTTCACAGACCTAAAGAATGAATTTAGTAAGTTGGGTATGCAAGGTTTCGAACACAGGGCGGAAATGGTAGAAGGCGACATCAAGAATCACATAGATATGCTTAAGGTGATAAGGGAAGAACTTCAGAATAGAATAACTAAATGCAAGGAGAGTGAATAAAATGTCATACAGACCAGAGAACTTAATGGAAATGAAACTGCCGCCTACCCCTAGGGAACTATTCAAGCGTGCAGGCG
>Ga0116107_1000318_pt1 | contig 40323 bp, 38 predicted proteins | sample June2015DPH_6_10_FD_88969 | JGI IMG/M metagenome (GOLD analysis project Ga0116107, IMG submission 88969) | Peatland microbial communities from SPRUCE experiment site at the Marcell Experimental Forest, Minnesota, USA - June2015DPH_6_100 | ecosystem: Environmental > Terrestrial > Soil > Wetlands... | reverse complement strand
GTGATTTTGACTGCGTGCCCTTGAAAGAGGCGCTGAAGAGGCTGCAAAATCTCCGCAATCAATCATCCGGGCCTGTACCGATCGATGATTATCCGCCGATACCTGCAAAAGAAGTCAGCATCCAATTGAACGGCTGCGATGTCGATGTGCTGGGGACTGCCCTGGACCAGGGATACGGGGCCTACGTAGCCCGGTTTGCCCTGGCGCCGTACACGCTGATGAAGGCGCCCCGTGTCTATATGGTTTTTAAGGCCATCGAGGATCAGGAGGCGGAGATCGTCAAGTCCGAGCCTCCGGCACAGACCCTGGAGGAAGAGAACTTCGATGATCGCTTTGACATAGTCTTTGTGGCCAAAAAACCGGTTGCAGCCTTCGCTGAGGCGCTGAACAAGATCTCGGAAGTCTCATTGTTATCCCTGGAGCAGATCGACCAGGAGTACCTGCGGCAAAAAACTGTGCGGCCGGCGCACTTGGACAGAAGCGGCCAGGAGGACAAAACCTCTCTTTCGGCCCGGACAGTCAGGGTGAACACGGAACGGTTGGACAGCCTGCTTGACCTGGTAGGGGAATCGGTGATCAACAAGACCCGGCTGGAGCGGCTCTGTTCGTCCCTGAACAACCCTGAGATCCAGGAAGCCGTGGAGCATTTGGGGCGCTTGACTGCAGAAATGCAGTCGATTGTGATGAAGATGCGGATGGTCCCGATCGAACAGGTGTTTAACCGCTTTCCCCGGATGGTGCGGGACCTGTCGCGAGAGTTGAACAAAAATATTCAGTTCAGTATTGAAGGCGTGGAGACCGAGCTGGACCGCACCGTGGTCGATGAGATCGGGGAACCGCTGATGCACCTGCTCAGGAATGCCGTCGATCACGGTGCTGAATTGCCGGAGGAGCGGCTGAAGGCCGGGAAGCCGGAACAGGCCCTCCTTCGCCTGGCTGCCCGCCAGGAAGGCAACAGCGTGGTCATAGAGGTAGTCGATGATGGACGTGGGATAAACCTGGAAAGGGTTTGGGAGAAGGCGGTCGAGAATGGATTGCTGGCGGTGGATGCCGTTGTCGACGAGTCAGCCCTTATGGACTGTGTTTTTAAAGCAGGCTTCAGCACTGTTGAGAAAGTTAGCGATGTCTCCGGCCGCGGCATGGGGATGGATGTTGTCAAAACAAAAGTTGAATCCCTGGATGGGAGCATTGAATTGGACACCAGGATGGGACAGGGCACAACGGCAAGAATCAGGCTTCCGCTGACACTGGCCATTATTCGGGCGATGTTGGTGGATGTTGGCGGTGAACAGTACGCCATACCGATGGGGGTCATCGATGAGATTGCCCTGATCACTCCGGATCGGGTCAAGAATTTGGAGAAGAGAGAGGCAATGCTGCTGCGCGGTAATGTGCTGCCCCTGGTGAGGCTCTCCGAATTGCTGCAGGCGCCTGCGGCAGAGAACGGGGAGGCTGGCTTCGTTGTCGTCGTCCGAAAGGGAGGGCAACGGTACGGACTTGTAGCTGATGCGCTAGCCGGCATGCAGGATGTTGTCATCAAACCGCTGGGGAAGCTATTGAAGGGCATTCCCGGGCTTGCAGGGGCAACTGTCTTGGGCGACGGGCAGGTCTCGATGATCCTGGCAGTCGATAGCCTATTTTAATGGGAAGTGAGATGCCTCTAACCTCTCACATCACACATCACAAAGGGAGGCAGTGGAATGGCTGTGACAGAAGACCTGGATAGCGGACTGCAGGTGGTTGTTTTCACTGCCGGCAGCGGGGAGTACGGGCTAGGGATTGGCCAGGTTCAGGAAATCATCCGGCCTCTCCCCATCACCAGGGTTCCCCGCTCCCCCGAACACATAGAAGGTGTTATCAACCTGCGGGGGAATATCGTTCCGGTCATCGATCTACACAGGCGGCTGGACCTTGGCCGGAGAGCGAATTCGAAGCGAAGCCGGATCATCATCGTTCGCACGCAGGATCTAATCGCGGGGATCATCGTCGATAGCGTCAAAGAAGTGCTCGATCTTCCGGCAGGACATATCGAACCGCCTCTGGCCGGCAAGACGGAGGCCCACCTGAGCGGTATCGGGAAAAGCTCCGGCCGCGTCATTCTGCTGCTTGACTTGAAAAATGTTCTATCGGGAGGGATGCCTGAATGACTGTCGGCAATATTTCACCCGTAGACAGCTCTTTTTCAGAAATACCGAAAAAGGGGACCAAGCCGGCCGCGGCCGGCTTCAGCGAGGTGCTGGCGCAGTACCTGCCACAGGCGGTCCCTTTTGACGATGTGTTCCTGGACGCCGGCAGTAAGTACAACGTCAGTCCGGCGTTATTAAAGGCTGTGGCCTCTGCTGAATCGGACTTCAACCCTGATGAGATCTCGTCGGCCGGGGCTGTCGGCCTGATGCAGATAATGCCCGATACGGCTCAACAGTTGGGCATCGATCCCCGGGACCCGGTCCAGAGCATCCACGGCGCCGCCAACTACCTGCGAACGCTCCTGGATCAGTTCAACGGCAATGTGACACTCGCCATAGCCGCCTATAACGCAGGGCCCGGCGCCGTGTCAAAATACGGCGGTATTCCGCCCTACAAGGAAACACAGGACTATGTCGTTCACGTGGCTGACCTGATGAAAAAATATAGTTCCAACAGTACCGGACCAGAGTCCGGAGGTGTCAACTCTGTGCCGGAGAGCACCGGCAGCCGGGTGCCCTCCGGGCGCGACGCCACAGCCCTGGCTGATCTGTTGTTGATCTGGACAGAAGCCGAAAGGAGGAATGCCTTATCCAAACTAGACTCCGATGATGCATCCGGGGTGGCCCCAACAGAAGCAGAAGATGTGCTATAACTGCTCAGCCTATTCAAGACTTAAAAACACCCGAAGTTAGTTGTTCGGCTGGCTAGCTGATTCCGCTGGAATGCAGCCAGCCAACTGCGGTGGGTTTTCATCCGCTGATGGCGCCGAAAGATTTGAGGACTACCCTATGTAGCTACAAATCTTTTTCCGACATCCGGCCTCTTGCATCCGGCATCTGTTTTCATATAGGACTATAGTATCAAAATAGGGACCTGTCTCCGGCTGTCGTCGAGCCTTGTATACCTACGCATATAAATGTTTTATGCGTATGTGAGGTCCTGGTGTGGAATAGGACATTAGTAATAAAGTGCGTAAATGTTATGGATGACTATCTAGATATTATTTCCTGGTTCATATACAATATTTAGTGAATATATAGGTCTCATGAAGGAGTGGCAACGGTGGGCGAAAGACAGGCCGTGCTGTTCCGGTTGGAAAACAATATCTTTGGAGTTCCGATCTCCAATGTGCAGGAGATCATCAAAACTCCAGCTATTACTGCCATCCCCAATACTCCGGAGTTCTTCAAAGGTGTAGTCAATTTACGGGGTAAGGTCATTCCGGTCCTGGGACTTAGCGAGAAGCTGGGCCTCAGGGAGAGCGACAGCGAAGAAAGGCGCACCATCATCGTCAATGTGGGGATCAATACCGCAGGCATTATCGTCGATGCTGTATGCGATGTGTTGAAAATAGCCGAGGACAGCATAGAGACCGAGGTGAACCTGTGCGATACAGCGAGCAGGGCTATTTCGGGTATAGCCAAGCTTGATGACAGGCTGGTCATCCTGTTGAACCTGGATCAACTGTTGGCTTCAGACGATGTTTTCAGCTTCGAAGAGATATACAAGGCCATCGAGGAGTACTATCGTTTAAATTCCTGAACGGAGGAGCCTGTACATGAACCTGTGCATGAATTGGTTTTACAATCTCAGGGTCGGAGTAAAGCTTGTGACGGGCTTCGTGATTGTTGCCCTGATGGCGGGACTGATTGGCTTTGTAGGCATTCTTAACAGCAGATCAATCGCATCCGTCTGGCTGATGGCGATCCTGGTCTTTTTTGATGTAGTCCTGGCGCTTGGCCTTGGCCTGTTCAGCACCAAACAGATTGACGAGCCCTTGAACCGGATCAGCAGGGCGGCAGAGAAAGCGGCCTCCGGGGACTTGAACGTGAACGTCGGGATGGTGAGATCACATGACGAGATTGGACGGCTCATCAACTCTTTCGGTGGGATGATCAGCAACTGGCAGGAGATTATCAGAGGCATACTTGCTGAAGCGAGTGAACTGAGTTTTTCGTGCCAGCACCTGTCGGCGGCGATTCAGGAAATCACGGCAGAGGTGGAGAATGTCAACTCGCTCACGGAAGAGATCGCTGCGGGCACGGAAGAGTCCAGCACAGCCGTTGAAGAGGTAAGTGCTTCCAGCAATGAGATCACCAGAACCGCCGAGGAACTGGTTAGAAGCTTCGATAGTGGAGCGCGGACAGCAGACGAAGCAAAGGAGCGGTCTGAACAGGTCAAGACCAGGATCGAAGCGGACATCAAAGCCAGCAAGAGCCTCTACAAGGAAAAAGAGGGGCGTATTTTAAGGGCTATCGAGGAGGGCAAGGTGGTAGTGGAGATCGGCAGGGCGGCCGAGATCATCTCCGATATCGCAGACCAGACTCACCTGCTGGCCTTGAACGCTGCTATCGAAGCCGCCCGGGCGGGAGAGCAGGGAAGGGGTTTTGCTGTTGTAGCATCTGAGGTGCGGAAGCTGGCGGAGCAGTCGGCGAAAACAGTGGCCGGCATCCAGACCGTGATCAAACAGGTACAGGATGCATTCACGAATTTATCGGAAAATGCCCATGAACTTTTACAGTATATCAACGAGAAGGTTAATGATGATTACAACAATATGGCCTACGCCGGTGAGAGCTACCGCCAGGATGCGGAGACCATCAGCGATCTGGTCAGACACTTTAAAGATAGCGTCAAGCAGGTGACCACGTCGCTGGAGGAGTCCGACAGGTTGATCGGGTCGGTGGCCGCTTCTTCTGAGCAGGCTGCTGTCGGCACACAGCAGATATCCCAGAATATGGGATCAATTGCCAAGGCCACCCAGGACGTGGCCCAGATTATTGTGGCCCAGGCGGAAATGTCAGACAAACTGAACGGTATTGTGCATAAGTTCAAAATAGATTAGATTTTGGTAGTTAGTGGCATCATCGAGGTTCGAGGTTCGAGGTTCGAGGGAAAGGCTAATCGAAATTCGAGCAACGAAGATCGAAGATAATCGAAGTTCGAACTTCGAACTTCCAACATCGAGAGTGGCCTACGGCCATGTGGGGGTTTCCAGCGATGCCTGCAAAGATCTTGAAAGCTGACTCGATCATTGTAAGTCTTTACAAATCTGTGTCGTCAGTCAACAGCGACAAGGCGGATGCAGCCCGGCAGGCTGGTTCCTTTGACGGCAAAGAATCCCAGATGGTCATTGCCGAGGCCAAGTTGACGATCTGCAAGCTGTTGAACGATGCCAAACGGCAGGCAGAGGCGATCATTGCCCAGGCCAGGGAAGAGGCGAATCAGATCCTGGGGCAGGCCTCGGCAGAGAAGGACCGGGCCAGAGAATCCGCTTATCGGTCAGGTTATGAAGCCGGACAGTTGGCCCTGCAGGCCGAGCGCAATCAGTTGCTGGAGGAGCGGACAGCGCAGACACGAGCAATCGAGCAAGAAAGGTCACGCCTGATCGGGGGCCTCGAGCCCGCAATGATCGAATTGTCCTTACAGATAGCCAGGAAAATCATCCATGCCGAGTTGAAGCTGGCGCCGGAACAGATCGCCAGTATAGCCGGGGCGGTTCTTGCTCAAGTCATGGATTCAGACAATGTGACCTTGAAAGTGAGCGCTGATGATTACGCCGCTGTCACTGACGCCCTGGCGGATAAAACCGGGGGTAAGACCGCAGGTGGCTCCAGGATTCGTTTCCGGGTGGATCATGACCTGAAGAGCGGCGACTGTCTCGCCGTCACACCGCATGGCACGGTTGACGGCACCGTTGAAGGGCAACTCAGCGAGATCAGGCACAAGTTGATGGAGGCTGCTGAAAATGGTTAATCTCGAAAAGTACATGCATTACATCGACGGGTATGAACCGATCAAGCAGCGTGGCAGGATCACCCAGGCCGTCGGCCTGACTACCGAGTCCTACGGTCCGCCCGGCAGCATCGGGGAACTCTGCTACATCGATACCCCCGATGCGCGCATCAAGGCCGAAATTGTGGGGTTCCGGGATCAGGCAACCGTCCTGATGCCCCTGGGAGAGATGAGGGAAGTGCGCCTGGGATGCCAGGTGGTAGCCTCCGGTGACGTCTTCAAGGTCAGGGTGGGGCCTGGCCTGATGGGGCGCGTGCTCAGCGGCCTCGGCGATCCGATCGATGATCAGGGGCCGATTCCTGACGCAGAATGGCGGGCGGTCATGTCAGACCCGCGCAATCCCCTGAAGCGAAAGAGAATCAGAGAGGTGCTCCCGCTGGGGATCAAAGCCATTGACGGCCTGCTTACCTGCGGCAAGGGGCAGCGCATGGGCATCTTTGCCGGAAGCGGGGTTGGCAAGAGTACCCTGCTGGGGATGATCGCCAGAAACACGGCGGCAGATGTCAATGTGATCGCTCTGATCGGTGAGCGTGGCCGGGAGGTGAAGGAATTTATCGAGAAGGACCTGGGCGAGGATGGCTTGAAGCGTTCCATAGTTGTTGCCGCAACCTCTGATCAACCACCCCTGGTGCGTATCAAGGGAGCATTCGTCGCCACCGCCATTGCCGAGTATTTTCGCGAACAGGGCCGGGACGTCCTGCTGATGATGGATTCCATCACCAGGTTCGCCATGGCTCAAAGGGAGGTGGGACTCGCCGCCGGAGAGCCACCTGCTACCAGGGGCTACCCCCCTTCTGTCTTCACGTTGTTGCCGAAACTGCTGGAGCGCGCCGGTTCGTCGAACAGCGGAACGATCACCGGATTGTACACCATCCTGGTTGAGGGAGACGACTTCAACGAGCCGATCACCGACGCCGTTCGCAGCATCCTGGACGGCCACATCATGCTTTCCCGCCAGTTGGCTTCCCAGAACCACTACCCGGCTATCGACATCCTGAATTCAGTGAGCCGTCTGGCGATCGATCTCGTCCCCCCGGAATACCTGGAGAAAGTCGGGTCCTTCAAGAGCATCATGGCAACCTACCAGGAAGCCAGGGACCTCATCGAGGTCGGCGCCTATAAAGCCGGAACCAGCGCCCGGATTGACGAGGCCATCACCATGTTCGAAAAATGCATGGCTTATTTACGGCAAAAGATTAACGAGTCCTTTGCTTACGATGACGTCAAGAACCTTCTCGGCGATTTGTTTCCCGGCGCTCGATGAGAGAAAGCAAGGTGATCAAAGTATGTACACCATGCTGCATCTTCTTTTTCAAGGCAATAACCTGATTGAGTGTTGGGCTTCGTCACCAATGTGGAGATCATGAAGCGCTTTCATTTTCACCTGCAAAAATATCTGGATTTGAAGAGGCAGGAGGAGGATATCCAGCGTCTGATCCTCTCCAATGCCCAGGCGGTTTACGATGAAGAGAAGAGGAAGCTGGCGCTGATCGACCGGAGAATCGAGGCTCTGCTAGAATACAGCACAACTCTGCGCCAGATGCAGTTAAACATAGGCCTTCTTTTATTTGCGGAGTCCTATCACACAGTTCTGTCGGAGCAGAAGGAAATCCAGGCCATGTCGGTCGAGGAGGCCCTGGTGAAACTGGCTGCAGAAAGAGAGAGGTACCTGGCCCTGCAAAAGGATAGGAAGTTGCTGGAGCGCCTGAGGGAAAAGCTGTGGCAACAGTTTTACCAGGACTACCTGAGAGAGGAGCAGAAAGCTCTCGATGAGATCGGGACAAACATCCGTAAAAGAAATACAGATCTGACTTCCGACTTCCGGCATCCGACAACTGTTACGGGAGGGGCGCCGTTCTGAACCCGCTGAAGACAGTGGTATTTATTGTTCTGATCTGCCTTATCCTGGCTGTTGCAGGAGTTGTAGCAGCATCGATGATGGGATTGATCGACTTACGGGCTACACTGTCAAAAATACCGTATGTCGATGAATTTGTGGCCCCCGGCCAGACGACCGAATCGTACGCCGCCCTGAAACAGGAGAACGACAGCCTGAAGAAGCAGGTGCAGGCCCTGACGATGGAAGATGAGGTCCTGAGCAAGGGGTCGCAGTCGAACAACAATGCGCCCGGTTCCGGAACCGGCGCCACCGGCGCCGGTGGTCTTACGGGCGGTGGCAGTGCTGCCGGGAATCCCGTGTTTGATCAGGCGCAGCAGCAGGTGTATCAGAATCTGGCCAACTACTACGCCAGCATGAAATCGGAATCGGCGGTGGCCATTCTGGGCAACCAGGACCCGCAGATGGTGTCGGAGATCCTGTATGAGATGGATAAAGACGCGGCCAGCCAGATTCTCGCAACGATGGACCCGGTGCAGGCGGCCAAATTGTTAAAGCTGATTGCGGAGATCGACAGCGAGGTCAAGGCACAATCAAGCGGTTCCACGAGCAATCTCGGGGCGGGGGAATGATGTTGAGATTGGTGATCAGGACGGCGAAGCTATGCTGGAGTCTGGTATGTATCTGGATGCTATGGGTGGGCACGGCCTGGGCGGCAGGCCAGCCGCTCGGCGATCTCCAGCCATACCAGGCGCCGACGCCTGTTGCGCCTCCAGGCATGAACATGGGAAGCGAGATACTGCAGTTGGTGCTTAGCCTGGTGGTAGTGATCGGGCTGGCGCTCGTTCTCATCAAGTTTCTGCAGAAAAATACCATGTTATCCAGGCAGAGCGCCTGGGCGAGAATCGTGGACCAGGTCTCTGTGGGGCCAAATAAGATGCTGGTCCTGGCGGAAATATTCGGAAAGGTATACGTATTGGGAGTGACAGAGCACAGCATCACCACCCTGCTGGGCGAAAACGACATCGACCTGTCCCAGGTCAAACAGGCATTTGCCGAAGCGGAAAACCGGAAAAGGATCGTGCCCTCATACCTCGGCAATCCGTTTCGGGGCATCCTGGATTCCAGGATCGAGGACCTGAAAAGGCGCTACCACAGATGACTACCCGCTCTAATGCCCCCGCTTCTCCGAAGCGGTGGGATAAGAGCGGCTACGCACTGTGTTAACTGGTTACCCGATGGCTAACCGCCACTACACTCCCACTGAAGTGGGAGCCAAGTGGCGTTAAGCCCCTGGATCAGTGCAACTATGGCTTCCGCCTTCGCCGATGGCTCGGCACAAGCCAAGTTTTACTGATAAGCTTCAGTGGGGAAAGCAATCCCCCGCTGAAGCCAAGAACCAGTTGAAGAGCACAAGTGGAAGGATGGTTCACCCAGGTGAGGATAACGAGGGAAACAGCCCTAACGATCGCCTGCTGTATCCTAGTCGGATTGTCCGGCTGTTTCATCCTGGCCGCGCCCATGGGGCACCTGGCCTTTGCCGCTACTGTTCCGCCCGTTGTTCCGCCCGTTCTCATACCGCATGTGAGCCTTAACGTGGGCACATCGAACAGCCCCCAGGATGTATCGCAGTCTTTGCAGATCCTGCTGCTGCTGACAATACTGTCGCTGGCGCCGGCCATCCTGATCATGATGACATCATTTATCAGGATCATCGTTGTATTGTCATTTCTGCGCAACGCCCTGGCCACACAGACGATGCCTCCCAATCAGGTGCTCGTGGGGCTCGCCCTCTTTTTGACTTTCTTTATCATGGCCCCGACCTTTCAACAGGTGAATACGACGGCCTTGCAGCCGTACCTGGCGGGGCAGATCACCCAGGCAGACGCCTTCCAGCGCGGCATGGAACCGATGCGCACTTTCATGTTCAAGCAGACGCGGGAGCAGGACCTGGCCCTGTTCATGTCCATATCGGGGGCACCCAAACCCAGCACCTACGATGATATCCCCACCTATGTGCTGATCCCTGCTTTTGCTATCAGCGAGTTGAAAACAGCCTTCGAGATCGGGTTCATCCTGTTCGTGCCGTTCTTGATCATTGACATGGTGGTGGCCAGCACGCTCATGTCCATGGGTATGATGATGCTGCCCCCGATGATGATCTCGCTGCCTTTCAAGATACTGCTGTTTATCATGGTGGACGGCTGGAGCCTGCTGGTCAGGTCGTTGGTCCTAAGTTTTCATTAAATAAAAGGAGTGTGGGCGATGACAGAAGGATACATCATCACTCTAGGACGGGAAGCCCTTTATACGACCCTGCTTATCTGTGCGCCCCTGCTGGGCGTCAGCCTGATCATCGGCCTGACCATCGGCATTTTTCAGGCGACGACCCAGCTCCAGGACATAAGCCTGAGTTTCGTGCCCAAGATCGTCGCCGTTTTAATCATGGTGGTCATCTTTGCTCCATGGATCATGAACATCCTGGTCTCCTTCACTCAGAACCTGTTTATGAGTATTCAGAACTTTACCAGATAACCTGTGCGCCGCATTCCCGGTGTGCCGGCGGGCTTTCGCCGACCTGTGCTCCGCATTCTTCAGTCCGGGCGTAAGCCCGGATGCGGAGGGCGAAGCCTCGAGCCGGCGTTCAGGCCGGGCAATAAGCCCGGATGCGGTGGACTCCCGGAGGGCGCCGATGGATCTGCTCGTTAACCAGGGACTGAGCCTCTATCTACTGATCTTTGCCAGGATTGCCGGCTTCTTTCTGACAGCAATACCCTTTAGCGCCACTTACATCCCCAACCAGGTAAAGGTATGGCTGGCGGTCATGGTCGCCTTCCTGGTCTTCATGGTCAACTTGAAAGCGCCGCTGCAGATCCCGGACACTATCATCGGATATGTTTTACAGATGCTGGGGGAGATGCTGATTGGCTGTATCCTGGGCTTCATCACCCAGATAATTTTTGCGGCCTTCCAGTTGGCCGGCCAGTTGCTTGACATGCAGATGGGATTCGGGATGGTCAACGTGCTCAACCCGGAGGCCGATATCCAGGTGCCCCTGTTCGGAAATTTCCTGTACCTGTTCGCCCTGCTGTGTTTCTTCGCAGTTAACGGGGATCACGTCCTGTTAAGCTGCATCGCCCAGAGCTACAAAATATTGCCGGTAGGTGGCGAGATACACTTCAGCGGCAATTTCTATAATTACATCTTTGGCATCGCGGGAGATATGTTTGCCATCGCCTTCAAGATGGCGCTCCCGGTTTTGGGGTCGCTGCTGGTCACCGAACTGGTCATGGGTATCATCGCCCGGACTGTGCCGCAGATGAACATTTTTATGGTCGCCCTGCCGATGAACATTGGCCTCGGCCTGGGGTTGGTGATGGTCATCATCCCGGTCTTTATCTGGGCGTTTGAAATGCAGTTCAACCAGCTTTATCAGCACCTCAGCAATGTGCTGATGATCTTGCGGGGATGAGTGCGAGGGGCGCAATGAACTGAAGGTCTTGAGGAGGTGAGGCGCCCTGGCCGATGAGGACCGTACTGAGCAACCAACTCTAAAACGGCGCCAAGAGGCGCGCCAGAAGGGCAATGTGGCGAGCAGCAAGGAGTTGAACTCCGCCCTGGTGCTCCTGTGCACCTTCTTGTTCCTGAAAGTCCTGGGGCTGTATATCAGCGGTCGCTCGCTCGCCTTTATGCAGCAGATCATGGAGTTTACCGGGCATGACTGGGACAGCACCACCGTTTACCAACTGCTCAACCTGTCGGGGGTTGCCTTTGCGGAGATCTGCTTCCCCATCATGGGTGTCGCCCTGTTGGCCGGATGTGTCTCCAGTCTTGCCCAGACCGGCTTTCTGTTCACACCGGAGGCGATCATGCCCAAACTGGAGCGGATCAACCCACTGGAGGGTTTGAAAAGGATCTTCTCACGGCGGGGGCTGGTCGAGCTGCTCAAGGCTATATTTAAAGTCGGACTCTCCGGTTACATCGCCTATGCCGCCATCAGATCCAATCTGTACATCTTTCCCCGTCTGATGGATATGGCGGTGCCGAATGCCGTCGCTGTCGTGGCGAACCTGGGCAGCACCATAGTGCTCCGGGTGGGCTTGTTTCTCCTGGTGCTGGCGGTGGCCGATTACATCTTCCAATACACCGAGCATATGAAATCACTGCGCATGACCAAACAGGAAGTCAAAGAAGAGATGCGCGAACACGAGGGGGACCCCCAGATCAAGGGGAGGATGCGCCAGCGGCGCAGGCAGTTTGCCATGCAGCGCATGATGCAGCAGGTGCCCAAGGCCGATGTGGTCATCACCAACCCGACGCACTTTGCCGTCGCCCTCAAGTACGAATTGAAAAAAGACAAGGCCCCGGTGCTGCTGGCCAAGGGCGTCGACGAGATCGCCCTGCGGATCAGGCAGATCGCCGAGGAGAACGACATCATCATCTACGAGGACCCGCCGCTGGCGCAGACCCTGTACAAGACGGTGGAGATCGGGCACGCCATCCCCGAGAGCCTCTACGAGGCGGTGGCCAACGTGCTGGCCTTTGTCTACAGGCTGCGCCCCTGGCAAATGAGAAGTGAGATGTGAGCGCGCCCGGTCCACCGGACCCGGCACCACCGCCCTGGCGGGCGCGGAAGCGGGAAAGAAGGCATTGGCTTTGCAAATGCCAGTGAGATATGAGATGTGGCGGGTGTCCCGCCGGGTACCCTCTGGGTCGGGTACCCGGCGGGCGTGAGGGTATTGAAGGGAGGTGGTAAGTGACCCATGGCGGATTCATCTGTCACTGCCTTCCGCTTTCGTTTCAGCGATGTCGCGGTCGCCGTTGCCGTGATCCTGGTGGTGGTCATGATGATCATCCCGATCCCGACAGGACTGCTGAGCTTCTTCCTCATTTTCAACATCACCCTGTCCCTGATCATCCTGATGATCTCCCTGCTGATCCAGGAGACTCTGGAGTTTTCGGTGTTTCCGACGCTGCTCCTGATCATGACGCTGTTCCGTCTCTCGCTCAACATCTCCACCACCAGGCAGATCCTGTTGAACGCCTATGCCGGCGAGGTGGTGCAAAAGTTCGGCAGCATGGTGATCGGGGGCAACCCCGTGGTCGGCTTCATCATCTTTCTGATCCTGGTAGTGGTCCAGTTCATCGTGATCACCAGGGGCGCCGAACGCATCTCCGAGGTGGCCGCCAGGTTCACCCTGGATGCCATGCCCGGCAAACAGATGAGCATCGATGCCGACCTCAACGCCGGGATCATCACTAACAAGGAAGCCCGGCAGGGACGCCAGAAAATACAGCAGGAGGCGGATTTCTACGGGTCGATGGACGGCGCCACCAAGTTCGTGCGGGGAGACGCCATCGCCGCCCTGATCATCCTGGTGATCAACGTGCTGGGGGGATTCATCATCGGGATTGTCCAGAAAAACATGGCCTTCCAGGATGCCCTGCAGACTTACACCCTGTTGACGGTGGGCGACGGATTGGTGACGCAGATCCCGGCCCTGCTCATCTCTACGGCCTCCGGCATCATCGTCACCAGGACCGGAGTCGGCACCAACCTCACCTCCGACCTGACCAGCCAGTTGCTCGGCTATCCGAAGGCCCTCAGTATAGCCTGCGGCATCCTGATCTTGCTTGCCCTGCTCGGCATGCCCCCTGTGCCCGTGCTGGGGATATCGGCCATCACAGGATTCACGGCCTACGCCCTGGACCGTTCCTCAAAGCAGATGAAACGTCAGGAAATAGAAACTGCCCGCAGCCGTGAGCTGGATGAGATGAAAAAGCCGGAGAGCGTGCTGGGCATGGTTCAGGTGGACACCCTGGAGATCGAGTTGGGCTACAACCTGATCCCGCTCGTAGATATCAAACGGGGGGGAGACCTGCTCGACAGGGTGCTGATGATCAGGAAACAGTGTGCCCTTGACCTGGGGTTCGTCGTTCCTCCGGTGCGCCTGCGTGACAATATGCAGCTCGACAGAAGCGCTTATACGATCAAAATCAGGGGTTCCGTGGTGGGAAAGGGAAAATTGATGATCGACCATTACCTGGCCATAGGGCCCGATGTGAAGTCCCGGTTCCAGGGCGTCGAAACGGTGGAGCCCACCTTCGGCCTGGCGGCCCTGTGGGTCACAGGCGCGATCAAGGACGATGTGGAGGCCGCAGGCTACACCGTGGTGGAGCCCTCTGCCGTGGTCGCCACGCACCTCACCGAAATCGTGAAGAGGCACGCCTACGAGATCATCAACAGGCAGGACGTTCAGAACATGCTCGACAACGTGAAAAAGACCAACAGCGCCGTGGTAGGCGAACTGACACCGCTGCTCGGCCTGGGCGAGATCCACAGGGTCTTGACCCACCTGCTCAGGGAAGGCGTATCCATACGCGACTTGAACACCATCCTGGAGACCCTGGCGGATTCCGCGCGCCTCACCAAGGACAGCGCTTTTCTCACGGAATATGTCAGGCAGGCGCTGAGCAGGCAGATCACCAGCGGTCTGCTGGAGGCGGACCAGAAGCTCTACGTCCTGACCTTCGAACCGGGGCTGGAGCAATCATTGAAGGAGAGCCTGCCTAAAAATGAACAGGGGGCGCACCTCAACCTGGATCCCCTGCGTGCCCAGCAGATCATCGAACACCTGCGCGCGAGCGTGGAAAAGGCGACGCAGGGAGGACACCAGCCGGTGGTGCTCTGTTCGCCCGTGCTCAGATTCTATTTCAAGCGTCTGTCTGAAAAAATACTGCCTAACTTGACCGTGCTTTCCTACAACGAATTGCAGTCCGAAATCCAGGTGGAGTCGCTGGGTATGATCAGTGGTTAGCGGTTGGATGCTGGAGGTAACTGATATGGCGGCGTCATTAGAGAAGATTGAACAGCAAACCCTGCTGTGGGAGAGGTTCCTGAAAGATCGGGACCGGAAGTCGCGGGAGCAGATCATCCTTTCTTACGTTGCCCTGGTGAAATATATCGCCGGGAGACTGGCAATCTTTTTCAAGGGCTATTACGAGATGGATGACCTCGTCAGCGCCGGGATCCCCGGCCTGATCAACGCCGTTGACAAGTATAATCCCGGCAGGAAAGTCAAGTTCGAGACCTTTGCCTCGATCAAGATCAGGGGGGCGATCCTGGACTGGGTCAGGTCTTTCAGTTGGGTGCCGCGGTCTGTCTACACGGAGTCGCGCCGGGTGGAACAGGCCATAGCCTCGCTGGAGCAGTCACTGGGGAGGAGCCCCGGGGATGAGGAAGTGGCCGGCTGCCTGGGAGTTACTATAGACGAGTACCGGCGCATGCTGGAGAAGATCGCCCCGGTGACCCTGCTTTCGCTTGACAGCGACCGGCGTCAGAATCAGGCTTCAGGCGAGTTCGATCGAGATAGTGGTACGGAAGGTATCCTGGAGAACATCACCTTCGAGGAGACCAAGCAGGAACTGGCCGACGGGATCTCCAGACTGCCGGAGAAGGAAAAACTGGTGGTGTCGCTCTACTATTACGACGGCCTGTCCCTGAAAGAGATCGGAAAAGTGCTGGGCGTGACCGAGTCCCGGGTTTCGCAATTGCACACCCAGGCTGTCCTGAGACTCAGGCGCTTTTTAGTCGTTAGTGGTTAGTGGTGGAGGAGCGCTGCATGGAATACGACAGCTTCATCAAGAACCTCGATGATATGATCGGGATCGATCTGGCAAATTACAAGCGGACCCAGATGGAGCGCAGAATACGCAACCTGATGAAGTTTGAGGGTTGTGGCGATTTTGAGGCATACCTGAAGGTATTGCGGATCGATCAGTCCAAGCTGGAGAAGTTGATCGACCACCTGACCATCAAATTCTCGGAGTTTTTCCGCGATCCCGCCCAGTGGGAGATGCTCGAAAAGAAGGTTATCCCGGAGCTATATGCCGGCAACCGGCAGCTCAAGATCTGGAGCACCGGATGTGCTGCCGGAGAAGAGGCCTATACCCTGGCGATGATCCTGGCCGACCGCGGGATAGTCGAGGCTTCCCTGATTGCCACCGATATCGATGCCAATGCGCTGGAAAAGGCGCGCCTGGGAGTTTATGCGGACAGGTCTGTCAAAAACGTGCCGGATGTCCGGTTACAGAAATATTTCAATATGCTTGGCGCCTCATACCGGGTAAAAGACCGGCTCAAAAAGACGGTATCTTTCAAGAGACACGATCTGATCGAGGAGCCGCCGCCCGACAGCGATTGCGACCTGATCGTCTGCCGGAACGTGATCATCTACTTCACCGAGGAGGCGAAGCACGTGCTCTATCAAAGGGTGATCGGGGCATTGCGGGTGGGTGGCTATCTGTTTGCCGGAAACACGGAGCAGATATTCCAGCCGGGGCAGATCGGCCTGGCGCCTGCCGGGGGGCAGTTTTTCTATAAAAAAGTCTTGTAAGGAATTATCCACAGATGACTACCCGCTCTAATGCCCCCGCTTCTCCGAAGCGGTGGGATAAGAGCGGCTACATCACTGTATTAACTGGCTCTAAGCTTCAGTGGGGGAAAGTAATCCCCCACTGAAGTCAAGACCCAGTTGAACAGGACATTACCGCTGTTGTGTCGAAATTATCTTTAAAGTTCGACCGCGGCCTGACGATATATAAGCAGAGGTGATCAAGATGGATCTGAGAATACCGGGCAGCGAGATCAATTCAGTTTCCAAGACATATAGGACTGAAACGGCAAAAACAAGTAAAACCGCAACGGGGACGTCTGCGGCCCCGGAAACTGCCGACAGCGTGGTGCTGTCTCCGGATGCCGAGCAGACCCTGGATATTACCAAGGCGGCAGAGGCCAAGGCCAAGGAACTGCCGGACGTCAGGGACAAGGTCGTGGAGTCGCTTCAGCAACAGATCGGTAATGGTCAATACCAGGTCGAACCTGAAAAAGTGGCCGCCGGCATGCTGGCCGAACTAACCACCGGAGGCGGTGAGGAATAGCGATGCCGGACAACCACGCCGATCTGCTCGAAGTCCTGAACCAGCAGTCAATTGTTGTCGACGAACTCATCGAACTCGGCCTGGCCGAGACCGACGCTTTTAAGATAGATGACGTCCCCCGGATTATATCGATTGTCGACCGGCAGAAAGAGGCGGTCGACAGGATGTGGAAGCTGGAGCGGCGCAAGGCCGAGATAATGAATGGGAACACACCTCTTCGAGGAATACCCCCGATGAACAGCAGAGGGGTTCAACTTGTTTTGGAAAATACCCTCTCTTGCCTGGTCGATCGATCCAGAAGGCTGCAGAAGATCAACGAGACCAACCGCCTGCTGGCGCGCATGTCCCTGAGCTTTAACAGGATGATGCAGAAGGCACTGGGAATAGCGGCCAACGGCGGCTACGACCAAAAGGGGATGCCTGCGGCTCCCCAGGGATATTTGGGAAGACTCGACGCTTCTGCGTAGGGGAGGGTGCGGCATTGTCAGACCTGGGTTTGAGCATCGCTGTAAGTGCACTTATTGCGCAGCAGGACAGTCTCAATGTCACCTCCCAGAACATCGCCAATGCCAACACTACCGGTTACAGCCGAGAGCAGGCGGAGGAGGTGACCAACCCGTCAATACCCGTTCCAGGCCTGAACTCATCTGGTAGCCCGGGACAGTTCGGGACGGGCGTGGATGTGCAAGCCGTCACCCGCACCCGCGACCAGTTCCTGGACACCCAGTACCGGCAGCAGAACCTGCTGCTGGGCGAGTCCCAGCAGCAGAGCGATGCCTTGAGCCAGGTGGAGACGATCTTTGGAGCTACGTCAAGCACCACCGGGCTGAACTCTGATCTGGACAGCTTCTGGCAGGCCTGGAACACTCTCAGCCAGGAACCTGAGAACCTGCCGGAGCGCACCACGGTGGTGGAAACGGCGACCACGCTGACAGACGATCTGCAGGGCACGCAGAGCCAACTGACGACCCTGCAGAGCAATTTGAACAGCGACATCGGTCTCGACGTCAGCCATATCAACGACGACCTCCAGCAGGTCGCCAACCTCAACGTCACGATCCAATCGGCGACCGTGGCCGGCCTATCCCCCAACGACCTGCTCGACCAGAGGGACAACCTGCTGGATGACCTGAGTACCTATGTCAATGTCAAGACGGTGATCAACTCTGACAACACCGCCACGCTGAGCATCGGAGGCGCCACGGTGGTAGAGGGGTCGAGTGTGGCCCAGTTGGCAGCGATTCCTGACTCCAGCGGGAACAATCAGGTGGGCATCGACCTGGGCAATGGCAATAGCGATATCATGCAGTGGTCGACCCTGGGAGGCGCCCTGTACGGCCTGCAGCAGGCCCGGGACGTGGGCGTCCAGGGCTACGTGAACGGCCTCAACCAATTGGCGTCCACTGTTGCCGGCGCCGTCAACAGCCTGCACGAAACCGGGTATGGTCTGGACGGAACGACCGGCATCCCCTTCTTCGTGAATGGCTCGGACGCATCCAACCCTGAAGACCCCAACAATATCACGGCAGCCAATATTGCGGTCAACCCCAATATTGTCAACAATCCGCAGCAGATCGCCGCATCCTCCGGTGTGACCCAGTCGACCACGACCACGCAAGGTGTTGCATCCGGCACAGCGCAAGTGGAGACGCTCGCCATCGAAAGCGGAGTGTCAGAAAATGAGGCGCTCAAGGTCGTCGTCACGGCGGCGGGTATGACCAATTCCCCCAAAACTCTATCAGTTGCCGTGTCCAGCGGCGACAGCGCAGCTACTGTCGCCGGTAAGATCCAGACCGCCTTGAGCGGCGATAGCGATGTCAGTACATTCTTCAACGTGACGAACAACGGATCGGACGTGGTGTTGACAGCCAATACCCCCGCTGCCAACGATAGCACCATGAATGTCTCCGTGGATGGCTTGGTCGCTCCCGGCGACGGCAGCAACGCCCTCAGCATCTTCAACCTGAACAGCCAGAACCTGAACTTTCCGACCGGGAGCGGTACCGGCACGATCAGCGATACGGCGAGCAACTTCTACGGCAGCATGATCTCCGATCTGGGAGTAGCATCCAGCCAGGCGGGCAACGATGTGACCAACCAGAACACCCTGGTCACGTCGTTGAACAACAGCAGGCAATCGGTCTCCGGGGTGTCGCTCGACGAGGAGATGACCAACATGGTGCAGGAGCAGTCGGCTTATGAGGCGGCGGCCAAGCTGGTCAACGTGATCGCCAGCATGATGCAGACCGTCATCAACATGGTGGGAGGATGAGCTAGATGAGAATAACCCAGAGTATGATGGCAAACAATGTCCTGAACAACCTGTCGAATGACCTGCAGAGCATGCAGACGGCCGAGAATCAGTTGTCGACCGGGTTGGCGGTGACCAAGCCGTCGGACAACCCGTTGGCCACCAGTCAGATTATGTCGCTGAATACGAGCATCAGCATGCAGGGTATGTATTACAGCAACATGCAGTCCGCCAGCAGTTTCTTGTCCACCACGGACAGCGCCCTGACCGACACGGTGAGCTCCCTGCAGCAGGTGCAGTCATTGGTGACGGAGGGGGCGAACGGGACTGAAAACTCCACCGATTTGCAGACCTTGGGCGGGCAGGTGAACCAGATCATCAGCGAGTTGGTGCAGACCGGTAATGCTATCAACGGCAGCCAGTATGTATTTGGCGGCACTCAGACGACAACCCCGCCGCTGGCGACCACGACCGATGCAGATGGGAATATCACAGCAGTGACCTATCAGGGGAACAGCGGGCAGATCAACTACGAGGTGGCCCAGGGTGTGCAGATGCCCGTCAATACGAACGGAGCCGATCTGTTTCAAGTTACAGGTAATACAAGTATGGGTAATACGAATATGTTCAATACCCTCATTACCATCAAGAATGATATGGAGAATGATGACACGACGGATCTGAGCAGTATGCTCAGCCAGATCGATGACATCACCACCAACGTGGAATCCCAACAGGCAGCGGTCGGCGCCAAGGAAGATCGCCTGAATACGGCCATGACCAGGAACCAGAACGACAATACGACGATGACCACCGCTCTCTCCAACCTGCAGGACGTGGATATTGATCAGGCCTCGGTGGAGTTCAGCGAGAAATCGAATGTCTACCAGGCGGCCCTGGAAACAGCCGCCAAGGTGATGACGCCCACGCTGGTGGACTACCTGACAACGTAGAAATCAGAGGCAAGAAGGCAGGCTTGAAGTTTCACTTCAGGCTCCTGTGCTCTGCATTCCAGGTCGGAAGTCAGATCTGATTATGTATCTAACCTAGTGATTGAACATAGCAAAAACATACAAGGCAACAGAGCTTCAGGCCTGTTTTCTTTGGCTATTTTAATGGCGAGTCCTAGTTAACAGCGAGAGTAGATGACGGGGAGGAGTGTCGGGGTGTATCTGGACGGAAAAACCATATTGCTTACAGGGGGCACAGGATCATTTGGACAAAAGTTTGTCGAGTTGGTTCTAAAAGATGCAGATCCTGCCTCTATTCGTGTCTATTCACGGGGCGAACACCGCCAGTTAGAGATGCAGCAGCGGTTCAATGATGATCGCCTGCGTTTTTTTATCGGCGATGTGCGCGATCGCGACCGCCTGTACCGTGCAATGAACGGCGCCGACATCGTCGTTCACGCCGCAGCCCTGAAGCAGGTGCCGCTGGCCGAATACAACCCCATCGAAGCAGTGAAGACTAATATCGAGGGCGCCATTAACGTGATCGACGCCGCTATTGACAACAAAGTAGAGAAGATACTGGCTATCAGCACCGACAAGGCCGTTCACCCGGAGAACCTCTATGGCGCCACCAAACTGGTGATGGAAAAACTCCTCATTCAGGGTAATGCTTACACCGGTGGCAGGAAGACCAGGTTTAGCTGCGCCCGTTATGGAAATGTGCTGGGAAGCCAGGGCAGCGTTATTCCCCTCTTCATCAAGCAGAGGGAGAATGGGTCAGTCACCCTGACTGATCAGCGGATGACCCGCTTCTGGCTGTCGCTGGAACAGGGGGTGCGATTTGTGATCAACTGCCTGGAGCAGATGCATGGCGGGGAGATATTTGTGCCCAAGATTCCCAGCATGACCATGATCGATATGGTAACAGCCATCGCCCCCAATTGCCAGGTAGAAGTGATCGGTATCCGCCCCGGGGAAAAGCTGCACGAAGAGTTGATCTCGGAAGACGAGGCCCGGCTGACGGTCGATGTCGAAGATATGTACGTGATCAAGCCATCCCATCCATGGTGGCAGGGCGCCAACTGGGCACAAGGAAAGCCTGTGAAAGAAGGATTTCGTTATGCCAGCAACACCAACTCCTGGACATACACTCCGGAGCAATTACAGGAATTATTGAGAAAAGAAGGATGGGATTGTTAACCGCCTCGGATGAGGAGATGCTGAGCCGATGAAGCATATTCCCTATGGTCGCCAGGACATCACAGACGCAGATGTGGCAGCAGTGGCCGAGGTTCTACGATCTGACTGGATTACCCAGGGACCGGCCATAGAGAGGTTTGAACGGGCGGTAGCGAAATACTGTGGAGCTAGATATGCAGTAGCGGTCAGCAGTGGCACTGCCGCGCTGCATATCGCCTGCTTGGCAGCCGGCCTGGGCGCCGGCGACTATCTGTGGACATCCCCCAATACCTTTGTCGCCTCGGCTAACTGTGCCATCTACTGCGGGGCGCAGGTCGATTTTGTCGACATCGACCCCCGGACCTACAATATGAGCCCGGAAAAACTGGCAGAGAAGCTGAGTCGAACTGGTGCCAATGACCGATTGCCCAAGGTAGTGGTCCCGGTGCACTTCTCCGGTCAATCGTGTACCATGCAAAGGATTCACGAACTAGCTGTCGAATATGGGTTTATAGTGATCGAGGATGCCTCACACGCTATCGGCGGCAGCTACAAACAGCTCAAGGTGGGCTCCTGCTCCTTTTCGGATATGACAGTATTCAGTTTTCATCCGGTAAAGATCATCACCACCGGTGAAGGCGGCATGGTCTTGACGAACAGGGAGGACCTGTACGAAATACTGGTCCGGCTGCGCAGCCACGGTATCACCAGAGACCCGCGGGTGATGCTGGACGAACCGGATGGACCGTGGTATTATCAGCAAATTGATCTGGGGTATAACTACCGGATGGCTGACCTGCAGGCGGCCCTGGGACTGAGCCAGTTAGGGCGAATAGATGCTTTCGTGGCCAGGCGCCGTGAACTGGCCGCCCGTTATCATCAAGCCTTGCATGATTTGCCGTTGACGTTACCCTGGCAGCATCCTGACAGTTACTCGGCCTATCATTTATATGTGATCAGGTTGCATTTGCAGCGCCTGGAAAAAACCAGGCTGGAGGTTTTTGAGGTTTTACGCCAGGCTGGTATCGGGGTAAACGTGCATTACATTCCTGTTCACACCCAGCCCTATTACCGGAGGTTGGGTTTTAAACATGGTGATTTTCCGGAGGCGGAGCGGTATTACGAGGAAGCCATCACTCTACCGTTGTATTATGCTCTAAGTGAAGAGGATCAAGATTACGTAATTGACAACCTCAAGAAGGTGTTGCAGTGAAAACGGTAATTATCGTACAGGCCAGGATGACTTCGACACGGTTGCCAAAGAAGATCCTTCTGCCTGTGTTGAATAAACCCCTGCTCGAGTATCAAGTAGAAAGGCTGCGCCGCGTCAGGTTGTGTGATGATCTGGTCATAGCAACTACTGAAAACAAGACCGACGATCCGGTGGTGGAACTGTGCAGAATGTTGCAGGTTCCTTATTTTCGTGGCCCGGAAGAGGATGTCCTGGCCAGGTATTTTGGAGCTGCCCTGGAGTTCGAGGCTGATACCGTAGTGCGTATCACCTCTGATTGCCCGTTGATAGATCCTGAAATAATAGATAAAGTTATTGATGCCTTCAATGGCCACGGGGATCGGTTTGACTATGTTTCTAATTCCTTGAAACGGACATATCCTCGCGGCATGGATACCGAGGTCTTGCCATTCAATGTTTTGAAGGAAGCATATGTCGAGGCTGTTGCTGCTGAAGAACGTGAACATGTGACGCCATTTATTTATTTACGGCCCGGGCGTTACCGGTTGGGCTCAGTTGTGAACGATGTCGATCATGCAAACTATCGCCTGACCGTCGATACCAGGGAGGATTTTGAATTGATCAAGTTGCTCATTGAAAAACTTTATCCGTCTAACCCTTTATTTAACCTGCAAGACATCCTGGGCTTGCTATTGGCCAATCCGGAATGGGCTGCAATAAATTCTCATATAGAACAGAAAAAGCTACAGATCGAAGCGAGGAGGGAAGACCATGGTTGACTTTGACACGGAACAGGAACGTTTCTGGTTTGGAGAATTCGGAGATAGCTATACTGATCGCAATAAGGGGAACGAACTGATTTGCGGCAATATCTCTCTTTTATCCAGCATCTTCAAGCACACCGGTTCAGTTGACTCTCTTATCGAATTCGGGTCCAATCGTGGGCTCAACCTGATGGCGATCAGGAGCTTGCTGCCGACTATCGAACTAGCAGCGGTAGAGATCAATCCAAAGGCAATTAGCATGCTTCAGAAATTAGATATTCCGGTTTACCAAGAATCTATCTTGAATTTTACGCCCGATTACCCCCGGGATTTTGTGTTATCCAAAGGTCTGTTGATTCATATCAATCCAGAAATGCTTTCTCGGGCTTATGATGTTTTATATGAGAGCAGCCGGAAGTATATTTGTCTCGTGGAATATTATAGTCGCGTGCCGGTAGAGATTGAATATCGTGGCCATAAGGGCGTTCTTTTTAAAAGAGATTTTGCAGGAGAACTGATGGATAGATTCCACGATCTTGAATTAATTAGCTATGGTTTTGTATATTATCGCGATAGGCATTTCCCCCAGGATGATCCGACCTGGTTTTTGTTAGAAAAAAAATTGAACCAACAATGACATCGAAGGCCGTGCAGTTATGAATGTAGTTTTTCGTGTTGATGCATCTGTGCGCATAGGGAGTGGCCACCTGATGCGGTGCTTGACATTGGCCAACGTCATGCGTGACCAGGGGGCGGAGGTATTGTTTGTCTGCCGCGACCTGCCGGGCAACCTCTGCCATCTACTCAGGAAGAGGGGCTTCAGGGTGCAACAGTTGCCTGATCCGGTACTCTATCATCAAGGAGAACGGCGAGAGGCGGATGGCGATCTGGCGCCTGAAGTTGATGCGCAGACCGATGCTGATGAAACAATGGCTGTTCTAGTTGCAGAGAGTAAGCGCAACACTAACAGGGGGATAGACCTGTTGGTTGTTGATCATTATGCACTTGATTTTAGCTGGGAAGAGAAGATGAGGCCATGGACCAGAAGTATCATGGCGATCGATGATTTGGCTGACAGGCGGCACGATTGCGACATCTTACTGGATCAGAATTATTATAACAACCTGGATGATCGATACGAGAGTCTCTTGCCGGATCATTGTCTCAGGCTGTTGGGGCCGAAATATGCCCTGCTGAGGCCGGAATTTCTCGTGGAAAGACAGCGGCTCAGAAAACGCGATGGCATAGTGAGGCAAATGCTGGTCTTTTTTGGCGGTAACGATCCCTCCAATGAAACCGGTAAGGCGCTACAGGCTGTACAGATGCTGGGTGAGGTGGATATTGCCGTTGATGTAGTGGTGGGAGCAGGCAATCCTCATCAAGATCAAATCAGGCTGCTTTGTTCCCGCATACCAGGGACGTGTTTCCATTGTCAGATAGATAACATGGCAGAACTGATGGCTGGCGCAGACCTGGCTATTGGCGCCGGCGGCACTGCGATGTGGGAGCGTTGTTACTTGGGGTTGCCCTCACTGGTGGTGATTATTGCTGATAACCAGTTGCAGACTGTAATGGCCGCTGCTGGAGCCGGAGCCGTGATCAGCGCAGGCCCCAAGGAGTCACTGCGGCCTGAAAAGCTGGCGCATCACATAAATGAGCTGATTTCCAGGCCCGATCAGCTCAGGGATATGTCCGTCAATGCCTTGAAACTGATGGGTAGCCAGGTTAACGGACGGTATGATCTGCTGATAGTTCTGCTAATGGGGAATGAGCATGTTCGATCGTGAAGAGTGCCGCCTCCGGTTGTTGGAAGAAAGAGACCTGGCCATGGTGCTTGGTTGGCGGAATAACGACAGGGTGCGTTCTAATATGTTCAATGATCACATAATCACGATGGACGAGCACCTGGTATGGTATTCCAGATTGCAGCAAAAAAATGATGTTTGCCTGATCTTTGAATGGCAGAGCAACCCGGTCGGAGTGATGAACTTTGTCGGTCGTGATCCGAAACGCCATACCTGCCACTGGGGCTTTTACTTGAGGCCAGAGTCCTTGCCGGGAGGTATGGGAACGGCGATGGGGTATCTGGGGCTCGAGTATGCCTTTGACAGACTGGGCGTTGACTGCGTGATAGGTGAAGCCTTGACTTTTAATAAGGCCAGCATCAGGTTTCACAACAGGCTGGGGTTTCGGAGCGGCGGGACGGTCAAGAAAAGCAGAGGGTCTGGGTTCTACGATGACGCAGTCATTTTTTCCTTGCTGAAAAGTGATTGGTTAGCCATCCGTAGTGAACTGGAGAGGGGCATTTTTGCTTCTGATTAAGAATTAGAGCGGGGTGTTGGCAGGATGAACAGCGTGGAAATTGCCGGTAGAAAAGTGGATAATGAATACCCACCGCTGATCGTCGCCGAAATGTCCGGGAACCACAACCAGTCGTTGGATCGCGCCCTAGAGATCGTGGCAGCGGCTGCCCATGCCGGCGCCCAGGCGATTAAGCTGCAAACATACACCGCAGATACCATGACCCTCGATCTCGACAGCGACGATTTCTTTATTGGCGAGCCCACCAGCCTCTGGCAGGGAACCAGCCTGTACAAATTATATGCTCAGGCATATACGCCCTGGGAGTGGCACAAGCCGATATTTGATCATTGCCGCCAACTTGGCCTCATTGCTTTCAGCACTCCTTTCGACGATACCGCCGTTGATTTCCTGGAAACGCTGGACGTACCCTGTTATAAGATCGCCTCCTTTGAGGTGGCAGATCTGCCGCTCATCGAGAAGGTGGCGGCGACCGGCAAGCCGATGATCATTTCCACCGGCATGGCCACCTTGGCGGAGCTCGATGAAACGGTGAGGACGGCCAGGGCGGCCGGTTGTAAGGATATCGTGCTTTTGAAATGCACCAGCACCTATCCGGCCACCCCGGAAGACAGCAACCTGTTGACGATTCCGAACCTGAGGGACCTGTTCAACTGTCAGGTGGGACTATCGGACCACACGATGGGAATAGGGGTGGCCCTGGCGGCGGTGGCGCTGGGAGCGACCGTGATCGAAAAGCACTTCACCACCTGCCGTGCTGACGGAGGAGTCGATGCTGCCTTCTCCATGGAACCGCTGGAAATGGAGGCATTAGTTGCGGAAAGCCGGCGTGCCTGGCAATCGCTGGGGCGTATCCAGTATGGCCCTAGCGAGCGCGAAAAGGATTCGCTCAAATATCGCCGTTCTCTGTATATTGCTCAGGATATGAAGCAGGGCGACACCTTAACACCCGATAACCTGCGTATTATCCGACCCGGTTTCGGCTTGGAGCCAAAGTATTACAAATCGTTACTGGGAAAGAGCGTTAAAAGAGACGTCGACAGGGGGACGCCGGTCAGTTGGGATTTGTTGTAACCCCTATCTCTTCATTTACCATGTTTTTAATAAATGTCAGGTATCTAGCTGTAACATCCAGCAAAAATGTCTCAAATATTTTAAATGCTTCGGGGGATTTCTCTTTGGGGCCGAATTTGCATTGGACAGCAACCAGGCGATGTTGGACAATTGAAGAAAGCCCGGACATGATCACTTCTTTATAGAAATTGTTGCACTCAAGTTCTGTGTTAATGTCATTGATGGGGATCATTTGCTCATTAAGGCGGCTTATCTTGAGTTGCCGCTTCTGCAACTTGTCAAGCTTTCGTAATAGAGCCCATTTGTCCCGGTTTTTTCGTTCGATAAAATCGATCTGATCCAGGAGGTGATCATAGAAACCAACAAAGTCATGTTCGCCGGCGTTATCGTGTGTTGTCACATCTTGAGCCTCTTCGATTATTTTGGCTACGTCGCACCCTTGAGGGTTGATATAGCGAGCGATCGCCTCTCTAAAGCTCAAGTTTTCGATCCCGGGGATCCCCAGACCCGCCTCCGTGGCATTGATAATCTGTACCCTACCCCCATATTTTTGATTTTGAAGTTCCAAAGAGTGCCGCATCGATAAAAAAGCATTATCCGTAATCACGGGCAATCCATTAATGTCAAGCATGTGATGAGGCGCCCCGTTGTACGAAGCCAGACTGCCCGCTTCTTCGCCGGCATGCACTTTATGGTCATAGTAACACAGGTCCTGGCCGATCAGGATGATGGGATTGCAGCCCAGTTTGAAGGCGTAATCGATTGCGCAAATGGAGACTGACGGATTATCGTCAATAACAGCCATACTCTTATTTTGAAAGCGATGATAATAGTACTGGGCCAGCCTGTCGTTGCTGGTGGCAAACCACAGGATACGGTTGGGGAACTCCTGGCTTATCCTGGGATGCAGTCGAAATGAGCCGACGAGGGGGCAAGTTCCCTGATAGCCCTCAAAGATGTCTGCTTCGGGCTCCCAGGCGTCCATCGCCATAGCGAGGTGCGCCTTAATGCCGCGTTGATCCAAAATCCTGGCCCCTGTCCCCGGAGCAACGATTAAAGCCCGGTCGCCGATCTCTTTCAGCAAGTCAAGGTGGCGCTCCAGAGAAGGGCCGGCTGACACTATTATAGCTGGTATTTCATGGTATTTATTGTATAAAATATCTGCCTGCGGCCCATGCTCTTTTACGGATTTTAATTGGTGTGATGTCCATATATACAAAGACTGGTCGGTGGTCGCTATGGTTGACATGATTATGTTTGTCCTATTTGCAAAAAGACGTTCCACCTCGTCGTAAAACTCGGTGAAGATGCTGCGGTATGATAAATGATACAATAGCTTGATGGTTGTGTTAAGTTGTAGCTGATTCCAGATCAATCCATACATCTCTTGCGGTTCCCTGATCAAGTGTAAGGAAAGGTGATCCAGGCTCAACAGGGCGCTGAGATCGCGTTGGGCGAGCATGACTTTAAACACGTTGTCAAAGGGCTCGATAATATGAACCTCGCGGTATTTTACATGGTGCTCCACTAGATAGTCCACACAGTAGCCCATCCCCAGGCCAAAGATGATCAGGGTTTGCTCATCGTCGTTGGCTTGTCCGAATAAATTCTGCATCTCTCTTTCTTTATCGTAAACGCTATGCAAAAAGCAACAGCGGTCACCCAACTGTAATTTTATGGAGCCTTGAAGTTCATCCAAGACCTGCAATTGGGGATGGCGAAATTCATCAGTGATTAGTTTATCGAAAAAATCTGGGGCTTTACGTTTGAAAAAGTCAAGGTTCTTTGAATAGATGCCCATCAAGTTGTCCTCGCTATCGAGTTAGCATTGGTATTATCTCATATTGAAGAATATCCGCCAGGTGGAGATAATCCTTGTTTTGTAAAGATTCCAGGCAGGCCCTGAAGAGTTGGTTAAAGCGTTGGATATCGTTTGCTGCCAGCTTGGAGAGGGCGCCGCTGGATACTATATTTTCGAATAAGCCGGTCACTTGCACCGGAAGTTCTCCGACATTGTAGGCGAAGATGTTATCCTGGATTCTTTCATTGAGGGCTGGAATGTCCAAGCCGATCATCTCACTTCAAAAATATCTGTGAAAAAGAGTCCGTACCTATCGAAACCGGGAACCACTCACCTTCGTGTTGATAATTAGATAATCTTTGCCGTTATTCCTGCAAAAAGTTAATATAACAAGTTCTGGATTCTATCTCCTGGTATCGATAAAAGCTCCCTTGATGGATCGGCGACGCTTCTGATAGAGGCGATTGGCCATTCTGGTCTGCCGCACCTCGGCGATCTTCCCTTTGAGCGAACTCATCCTCTGCTCCAGTTCATGACGAATGCGCTCGTTGGCCACAACCAGGCGGCTGAGAACGACCTCGATCTCGTTCTGGGCGGCTGTCGGGTGATCTGCCGCTGAACCTCCCGCCCACTCCACTATCCCATAGTCTTCCCTAAGGGCCTCGAGCCGGTCGCGGAGTTTCCTGCGCTCACCCAGCAGGGGTAGCAGGTTCTGCGTCGCCCCGCTGGCCAGACTTTTTCCCAACTCGTTCGTCATGGCCTCCAAGTGAAGAAGCAGGCCCCGGGCTTCGTCCCAGGCGTCTTGTTCAGGCTTGTCTGGCACGATAATCACCTGCCTGGACCTGTTCGGCGGCTGCCGCCCAGGATGCGCGTAGCCCTGTCGCAATACCCAGTATCTCTTCGATGATGGCCGCATCTTTCCGGACGTTGGCCGCGATCAGGCGCCGCCTCATATAATCGTAGAGCCGGTAGAGATTGGTCGAGATCTCGTAGTTCATCTTGAGCGTTGCCATCAGTTCGGTGATGATATCCTGCCCCTTCATAAGAAAGGTATGAGCGGTGGCGGGATCGTGCTGCTCGATCGCCTGTTTAGCCTGCTTCAGGTAGATCACCAGCCCATCATAGAGCATGAGCAGCAGCTTTTCCGGCCTGGCAGTGGTGACGGCTATCTGACGATATTGGTTGTAGGCGTTGGCCGAATCGCCATACATGAGAGATCACTCCTTTTCAAACGAAGCATAGCGAAGTTTGAATTAAGCCATGTGCCTGTTTGCGAAGCAAACAAATGGCACGGCTACTAGTTCATATAACTTCGCTAATCAGATGGAGATTGAACTCCCGCTGATTTACCAATCTGAACCCGCCACCTGTAGAGGTGGGGGACATCAAAGCGAAGTTATATCGATTTTATGAGCAGAGGGCCAAGACGTGCATGATTCATCCTGCCGGCAGGTATCAGGCATGCTTATCGACCAGCATCCCGCCCGCCTGTTGAATGCTGGATGCAAGTTTAGGAATCTCCTGGGGTGGGACCTCTCTGATCACCTCGTTGGTGAAGGGGTTGATCACCTTGACCACGAATTTGTTAGTTTCCTTGTCCATGCTAAAGTTGACAAGGACACCGTCCTGCTTCAACAGGCTGACGATCGATCCCTCTGACAGATCTGACTGATGCTGAACTTCCTCAGGTTGCCCTGAGGCCGGGCTGCTTCCGCCGCTGCCAGTTGCCTCGCGTCCAACAGCACTGCTGACTGGCAATTGGTTAGTGGCCGCCATATTGCCCTTGATCTGCATTGCTCATCCCCTCCTTGGCACTAAAATGCCCGCTTTTTCTATTGTGCTCATTAACTGCTGCTGCTACTGCTGCTAAACATCTCCGTCAGCCAGGAACTCTCGGTGTTCATCTGCGACAGCGTCTGCTCCATGGCGTCGTACTCAGTGTAATAATTCTGCTCCAGGTCATTTAAACGGGTGTCCCAGGTGGAGATCTGAGCATTATCACTGTCAATCTCCTGCCCGATGAAGCTGGTGTCGTAGAGTTCGCCCGAGTAGCCGGCCTTGTCGGTAGTCTCCGAGATGGAGTTGGTCAGGGTGTTATAGAGACGGGTCGCCAGACCTTGCTGGCTGCTGTCGGATATGAGGTTGCCGTTGGAGTCGAGGCTGGTCGTGAACAGGGCCATCACGGCCTGGGGGTTGGATTGCAGCGCCTGCGTCAGCTGGTCCGTATTCAGGGTAAGCTGTCCGTAACTTGTGTATGATGAACTGGTGGTGAGGCCGATCACTCCCATCTGGTTGGCCGTGGCGGTCACCTGCTGCGATCCGTTGCTGACGCTGACCGTTCCGCTCAGGCCGCTGACGGGAGTGCTCATGGCGTCGCGCAAGTCATTGAGGACGCTCTGCAGGAGCGGGTCGCTGTTCAGCTGGCCGCTCTGGGCCTTGGTGTTCCAAGTGTCGACCTCCGTGGAGTCCAGACCCTTGGCGGTGATGGCATCCTGGGTGAGGGGGGAATAGCCGGAGTAGACTGTCTGGGTCAGCATGTTGTTGACGTCGGTCAGTGTGTTGTTATAGGCGGTGACGAAGCTCTGGATGGTGCTGACGACCGAACTGGTGTCGTTGGACACGGTGACGGTGGCAGGATTGTTGGCATCAATAGTGCCCACCAGGGAATAGGAGACGCCGTTGATGGTGAACTGGTTGCTGTCGAAATTGTAGGACGTGCCATCGACCTTCACGGCGGCGTCGGTGCCGGACACGGTATTCGTGGTGCTGCTGGTTCCAAGCAGTGTTTGCATCAGGTTGGTGCCGTTCTCGTCGGTATAGGTGATGCTGTTGGACGATCCGGCAGCGGTGGAAGTCAGGTAGAAGCGCTGCAGGGTGCTGTCCCAGGAGGCCTGAACGTTCAGGCCGCTGTTGTTGATGTCGTTAATCACGTCATCCAGCGACTGGCTGCTCGGATCGATGCTGAAATCCTTGGTGGTGGTGCCGTCGCTGAGGGAAAACGTGACGTCATTGCTGGTGGAGCCGTCGCTGTTGGTGACTGGGGTGGTGCTCAGGTTCAGGCCGTTGAGACTGCTGAGATCTGCCGTATCGGAGGTGAGGGCGGTGATCTGCGAGGCCGAGGTCATATTGGCGCTGGTGGCCAGCGAGGATACGGAGATCGTGTGGCTGGTATCCAACGCCGAGGTCCCGGCGGTGGCAGTGACGGCGCTGCTGGACGAGCTGGCCTGTTTGGTCAGGAATGTTCCCTGCAGCTTGAGGTTGGAAGCGGTGCTCTGCAGGCTCTGGAGATCGGTGTTGATCGTCTGGTAGTCCTGCTGCTGCCACTGCAGGGTCTGCACCTGCTGATCGAGGGTGTCCTCCGGGGCGCGCGCTGCGGTCATCAGCCCCGATACGATGCTATCGACGTTGATGCCGTCGACCAGACCGGTGACGGTGTTGGTGTTATAGAAATCGGATGTCGAACTCGACGACGACGTCGTCGCTGCTGATATGTCCATAGTACTCACCACTCCTCTTGTATTCCCTCAAGATATGGAAAATTTGGCTTGCGCCGGGCCGAAGGCGGAAAGCTTTGGCGCCACTGATGTTCACTTTGCTCACCCAACTAGGGAAGCTGTTAATTTCATTCTGACAAGCACAAGGTATCCATTTAAATTATCGTCAGCGGCGCCGCGATCTTTAGGAAAAAAGGAGAGGGGCCGCGGACTTTCGCGGCCCCGATTGCTTGTTGATGGTTTCTTGAATTTACGGCAACAGCTTGAGGACGGTCTGCGGCACCTGTTGCGCCTGGGCCAACATGGCCGTGGCCGCCTGGACGAGGATGCTGTCCTGAGTGTAGGTGGACATCTCCGAGGCCATGTCCACGTCGACGAGCGTGGCATTGGCCGAGCTGATGTTCTGGGAAGAGGTGGTGAGGTTGTCGCTGGTGTCCTGCAGCCGGTCCTGGTAGGCGCCGAGAGTAGAGTTCTGGGCCGATACGGTGCTGATGGCGTTGTCGACGGTGGTGATGGCAGATTGGGCGCCCGCACTGGTGGTCATGTCGAGGCCGTTGACGCCGAGGGCAGTAGAGCGCATGTCGTCAATGGAGATGTACATGGTCTGGCCCTGATTGGCGCCGATCTGCAGGGTCAGGCCGCCATTGTTAGTGACAGTGATCGATGCACCACTAGCAGCACTAGCAGTAGTAGCGCTAGAGCCATTGACCTTGAACTGCAACCCAGCTCCCGATCCACCTTGAATGGTGATCGTGTTTCCGGTAGCAGAGTACGCTGTTCCGCTCGAGTTGATCGAAGCATCCGTTCCATTGACCGTTCCTGCAAGTGCCGTAAAGGAGTTGGTGGAAGTTCCGGTGATGTTTATGGCCGAACTGCTGCCAACGGCAGTTGAAGTGATCCCTATGTCGCCGCCTGACAGGGTGGCCGTAACCCCAATGTTGGCGTTGTTGATTTCATCCAGCACATTCTGAACTGTGTTGCCGCTAGTAAATGCGAAATTGACACCATTAATTGTTATTGCATCGGTTGCTCCCGTCAACAGGGCATTTACATTGGTATAAGCCGCGCCGCTGGTGATGTCCTTGCTAGCAGCCGTAGCTGCTGTCCATCCACTCAGCAACACGGTAGCGCCTGCTTTAGTGTTGCCGGTGCCTCCCAGAATGGTGATATCCGCTGCGCCAGAGCCTGTCACGGCTGCGCTTACGGCGGCCCCGCCGTTGAGCAGGTTGATGGTGTTGAACTGGGTGGTGTTGCCGATGTCGTCTATCTGAGCCGTGTACTGGTTGATCTGGTCCTGGATGGCCTGCAGGTCCTCGGTGGTGTTGGTGCCGTTCGATGCCTGGACGGCCAACTCCCGCATGGTCTGCAGGATGCCCTGGGTCTCGGTCAGGCCGCCCTCTGCCGTCTGGATCAGGGAGATGCCGTTCTGGGTGTTGTTGTTGGCCTGGCTGAGGCCGTTGATCTGGCCCTGCATCTGCTCGCTGATCGTCAGACCGGAAGGATTGTCAGCGGCCGAGTTGATCTGCTTGCCTGAAGACAGTTCCGCCAGTGCCTGGTTCATGGCGGTGGTGTTCTTGTTCAAGGCGTTGAAGGTATTCAGGGCCGCAACGTTGTTGTTGATGATCATTTGGCTTAACCTCCTTTTTGACTTTTGTGAAACTGCCTGTCTCGCTTTTGATATCAAGCGGCCGCATACCCGGGATACTTGGCTGCTCAATACCCGGCAACTTCCATTCACTGTTAATATCGTTCATGGCGCCTGGGACTTTAGAAAAATAATAAACAAAAATTTTTGCCCCTCAAGACGCGCTAAATGGGTGCCGGGTTATTTAAGGTAAGTAAAATTTTTAGAACCTCGCCCAAATAGTTAAAGCGGGGCGGTTATCTTCCGAAATAGTATACGGAGACTTTAGGATTCAATGCGTGAGGGTGAGCGACATACGCCACTCCAGAAGATTGGCAGGTTGTTCACCCGGAATGTTTTTCTGTACGTGAGCGCCGGGGGGGGTTCTGGTAGTCAACCAATAGGACTAAAGTAACAAATTGATACAACAATAAAGGAATTAAGAAATCTGTTGCAGAAAAAAAAGAAATTACAGGCAATGACTGAAAGGTCAAACCAGGCGCCAAACAGGGACGTGAAGTCAACGAGCCTAAGGAGTGGTGATATGGCATGAGTTCGGCTTTTGATGCAGACAGGCCTCCCTGATTCAGGTATTAAGCAGCCAAACCCGGGAATTTTGGCCGCTTAATATAGAAAGCAAGACCGGTTTTACGTGTGTTCTGATGGTAAACCATGTTGAGTTGAAAGGAGGAAAGAATGTGCGTAACAGAAAAAGGATAGCGGCTGTCCTGGTCATCTTGTCCCTGCTGCTGGCTCTGCTGGCGCCAATGACGGCAGCGGCGGCAACGGCCAAGGTCACAATTACCCCAACAACCCTCAGTCCTGCCACGGCGGGACAATCTTACACTCAGGCTACGGCATTTAAAGCCTCAGGCACTGGGACGTACACTTACAGTTATAACAGTTCCTATAGGAGCGGGCTGCCTGCGAGTATGGACTTCAGTACGAGTACGAAAAAGATTGAGGGTACTCCAATAGTAGCAGGAAGCTTCACGTTCGAGATTGATGCTTCTGTAGGCAGCGCTGTTTACGCCAGTGTCTACCCCACCCTGACGGTGAAGGCGCCAACCATCACCATTACAGGCACCCTGTCGGCTGTGACTGAGAACGTGCCCTTTAACCAGACCCATGCCCCGCAGATCAAAGCTACCGAGACTGGCAACAGCAGTATCGTAATAACCTTCAGCAAGATAGGTGGCACATTGCCAGGGGGGGTAACCTTCTCGACGGCAGGGGCTCTCTACGGCACAGCGACAGCGGCGGGAAGTTTCCCCTTTGTGGTTGCTGCCACCGACGCTAATGGCTTTTCCGCCAGCAAGAGCTACACCCTGACTGTCAAGGCGCCAGTCATCACGATCACAGCCACACTGCCGGCGGCCTTTGAGGGAGTCTCATACAGCGGCAGCTTTACCGCCAGGGAGGCAGGCTCTACCGGGACGGTTACCTGCGAAGTGTTTTTCCTACCACTCCCTTCAACGCCGATTAATAATCAGAGTCCCATCCCGCCGCCTGCTGGCCTGGAGTATGCTATAGCTAGTAATGGTAATGGATCTATCTCCGGTGTACCGACAGCGGCGGGCATCTATCCGTTAGAGGTTATGGCTGAGGACGTTAATGGTTTTTACGTTACCATGAGCTACACCCTGACTATCAAGGCGCCAGTCGTCACGATCTCAGCCACACTGCCGGCGGCTACCGCAGGAGAAGCATACCCGGCAAAAGGTACAGCAGGCTTCACGGCAAAGGATTCGGGCAATAAAAACGCCGTGTTCGGTTACTCACAGTTCGGTCTGCCTTCTGGCTTGGAACTGGGCGCCGGGCCTGTTGCCGGGGCCGTTACTGGCACACCGGCAGTGGCGGGCAGCTTCCCGATCATGGTCGTCGCCTCAGAAGTTTATAACAGCACCACGCTTGCCATTGCTTATGGTACCTTCAGCCTGACAGTGAATGCCCCCACCATCTCCTTCAAAACCGCCACTGTACCGGCAGCTACTGCAGGCAGTTCGTACAGCGGCGCAACCTTTCAGGCACAAGAGAGTACCAATACCAGCGCTACTTTCACCTACACCATATTCGGGCTGCCGAGCTGGTTAACTGGTACACCTACTACATCTACTAGCGGAACTTTCACTATCAACGTCATCGGAAACGGAGACGTCCCGACAACGGCGGCCGGAAGCTACCCGTTCTTGGTCATCGCCCAGGACCACAATAACTTTATCTTCAGCAAGAGCTTTACGCTGACGGTCAAATCATCGTAGCAGATGATTCACCAATCCAACGATCGCAGAACGAGGCTATCCCTGATGTGACGGGATAGCCTCGTTTGCTGCCTGGTTCAGCCAATTCCAGATCAATGATGCTGGGATGGCGAGGAAGAAGATGCCTGCGTCTGAATGGCGGCGCAGGCATCTTCTTGATTACTTGCGGTTAGACCGAATTACGCTTGAACCATGTTGACCAGGGTCTGCAGCAACTGGTCGTCGGTGGTGATCACCTTGGAGTTGGCATCGAAACCGCTCTGGGCGATGATCATGTTCGACATCTCCTGAGAGAGATTGACGTTGGACATCTCCAGTGAACCGGTCTGGATGGTGCCGAGGCTGCCTGTTCCTGCCGGCTGGACGGTGATGGTGCCTGAGTTGGCGGTCGCCTCGTAGAGGTTGTTGCCGTTGCTTGCCAGTCCGCCGGGGTTGGGAAAGTTGGCCAGGGCGATCTGCCCCAGGGCCTGAGTAACTCCGTTGGAGAATGAACCCGTAATTGTTCCTGTCTGATCGATCGTGTAACTCTGTAGCGTCCCTGATGTATAACCGTTCTGGGATTGCACCGCGGCAGAGTTGGCAGCGTCATCCTGAGTCAGGCCGGAGAAATTGAGAGTTATGCTTACCGGCGCTATATTACCTGTTGTTGGCGCAAAAGAAAACGTTCCAGTGGTCCCTGAGGGCAGTGCGCCAGTGTCACCAAACTGCAGGCTGCCGGTTCCACCGGAGGAAGGGGTATATGTATTTCCCTGGCTGTCGGTGATGCTATTAATGTTCCAGCCCCAACTGCCAACGCTGTTTTTTGTAAAAGCAAGATCGACTGAGTATTGGTCTCCCAGCGCATCATACACCTTCGGGATCACGTCATCCGCCGGTGTAGTGAAGGTCGTGGCGTTGGCGCTTGTGGCGCCAATGCCAACGAGATTGCCGGCAGGTGTGGTGGGGGCGCTACTAAGGGCAATTGTAAAGGCATTGACGGCAGTGCCGGAGATCGGAGGAGTAATGGTGTAGTCAGTCGTCGTGGCTGTTAACGAATTGACGATCGGCACTGTAGCCGTTCCTGTTGATGACGTAACATCTCCCGTGGCAGAACCCATAGTAACCGTGCCGGTGCCGTACGATGCCCCGGTGCTGGCGTCAGTGACAGTCCAGTCCCAGGTGTTGAAAGCGCTTCCCTGGGTAAGGGTAAGCTTGCAGTTTGTTGCATTGCCATTTCCATCATATGCCGTAAAGGATGTGGACGCTGCGCTACCCGTGGGAGAGAAGCTCTGGCTGCTGGGGTCGGTAGTGAATGTGCCGCTGGTGGTAAATGCATTGGCATTAGTAGAGCCGGTGGCGGGAGGAGTGATTGTGTCTGCTCCGACAGTCGCTGAACCGCTGCTTGCCGTCACAGTTCCATTGGAATCCAGTGTCATCGTCCCGGAGCCGTCCGATGCCCCAGTGCCATCAGTGACGGTCCAGTTCCAGAGGCTGGACGTGCCGGACGTGCCTGTCTGGGTAAAGTTGATCTGTGCCGCGGTTCCGTTTGATACAAATGGCACTGTCTCTGATTCGTTAAATGCCAGCGTGCCGTTGTTGAGCTGGGAGTCGAGGTTGCCGGACATGACCACGCTGCTGGTTGCTTTGGCCGGGGCTGTTGCATTGAGATTGATGGTGACGTTCGTCGGGGTGGATGAAGTCGATATCGTCCCGCTTGAATTTGCCATCCATCCCTGGACAGTCATGCCGTTGGTGTTGCTGACCAGATTGCCGGAGGCATCAAAGCTGAAGTCGCCGTCACGGGTATAGTATTGATTGCCGCCGGAGCCCAGGATGAACAGCCCGTCTCCGTTTACGCCCAGGTCGGTATTATTACCGGTTTGCTGCAGGCTGCCATTTGTGAAATTGGTATCCACGCTGGCGACGTTCGTGCCCTGGCCGATCTGGATCGGGTTGGTGCCTCCCGTGGTGCTGGTCGGCAGGCTGGCGCCCTTCATGGTCTGGCTGAGCAGGTCGGCGAAGTTGACCGAACTGGATTTGAAGCCGGGGGTGTTCACGTTGGCGATGTTGTTGCCGATGACATCCATCATTTCCTGGTTGCCTTTAAGGCCGGAAACGGCGGAAAACAGTGAAGGCATCATGGAAAAAACCTCCTTTCGAGAGTGGTTTGCTCATTCGTTTCGGCCGATGTTAACCCGCTCTAATGCCCCCTTCGGTGGCAAAAGAGCGGCTAAGCACGGTATTAACTGGCTCTAACCTTCAATAGGAGAAACGCCCATTGAAGCCAAGACCCAGTTGAACAACCCAGAGCCCCCTTCAAGAGGTCCGGCTCTGTCTCTCACTTCAAGTATTCAGAATTCAGTAGTCAGAATTCAGAATTTTTCAAGACGATAAACCGTTCTTTTATTCTGATTCTAGACTCCTGACACTTTAGTAGTTACGTTTTTTGACTCATTACTCATTACTCATTACTCATTACAGTGTTTTTAAGCAATCACCGCGCTGTCGATGTTGGTGAAGACGTTGCCTTTGAGGTTGGAGCCGTCAATGGCGGTGATCACCGTGCGGTTCTTGACGCTTACCACCAGCGCCAGGTCATCCACCAGGATCAGTGAATCTCTCGCTCCCTTTGCCGATGCCTTGTCTACGGCGTCGGTGATCCGATCCATGCGGTTGGCCGTGATATCGATCCCCCTTCTGGTGATCATCTCGTTGGCGTGGCGTGAAAACTTGAGCGTTTTTTCCGCCAGGACATCCGCAAAGGATGTGGATGGCGACTGCTGCTGGTCCTTGCTCCTGGTCGTGTCCGGCTGGCTGGCTGGCGGTATTGGCTGTGGTATATAGATCCGGTCCACCATCTAGCTAACCTCCATTAACTGTCAGAGACGCTGGTGACCCACGATGCGGGAATCGACGACCCGTTCACTGTGAGGTAGACAGTATTGTTCTGGATGCTGGTGCCAGTCACCTCCCCGCTGTAGCTCGTGTTTGTGGATGGGTCTGTGGCCTGGACGGATAAACCCAGAAGATTGACACCATACAATTGGCTAAAGCCGGTGTTCAGGTCTTGCATCTCGTTGAGTGACGAGAACTGGGCCATCTGTGAGGCGAAGTCGGTGCTCGATTCCGGATCGAGCGGGTCCTGGTTCTCGAGTTGGCTGACCAGCAGATTTAAGAAATCGGACTCGTTCAGATTGCTGGACGGATTGATAACGGTCGTGGCGGTCTGGCTGGTCGAGGACTGTGTGTTTGTGGCTGCGCTTACTGACATCTTGTTTCACCTCCTTTCCTTAGACGACGTAGTTGAAGGCTCCTGTACCCGCCCACTGATAGACCATGGGCATCGTGGGCGGCACATCACTGTCGGTGTCCGGATAACCATAGTCGTATTGCGACTGGGGCTGGTTCATGTTCTGCTGCGACTGGGAAGATGCGCCCTGGTGGTTGCCCTGGTCTGCCCCGGTGGATACGCTCAGATGCTGCCAGGAGATCCCCTGATCGTTCAGCGCCTGCTTCAGCTCCGGCAGCCGGGCCTGGATCAGGCTGGCGGTGACCTGATTTTGAGTTATGAAGTGGGCGTTGACGACGCCTTGTTCCACATCGACGACAAGCTTGAGATCTCCGAGAAACTCCGGTTTGAGCTGGATTCTCATGGACGCATTGTCGTTGTTCACGGCCAGATTAGCGCTGGCTACTATCTGGTTGAGCACGCTGGCGCCCAGCGTTGGAGATTTGGAGTCGACCGTCTGCCCCAGACTTGTCAAAGAGGAAAGGTCGTGCTGCTGCAGTGAGGACTGGGCCAGCAGGCTGTTCATCCCTTCGGAGCCGGATGGCGATTGCGGCGACGATTCCTGCGGCTGCTGCGTTTCCAGCGCGCTTACCTGCTTCACGAAGGAAGCGTCCTTGACCTGGGTTTCCTTGGAGTGCCCCGTCATGCCGGAATCCTGGCTTGACTGGCTCAGGGCGCCGGCTGCTTGACCTGTCTTGCTCTGTGCCGTACTGTCCACGATGCCTTGAGTGACAGTTGGGGCGCCGGAGCTTTTCTGGTCAGGGTCGGGGTTTGACAGCCGGTTGGCTCCTGTCTTAGCCGGCGTCTGGCTGCTCAAACTCACGGTTGTCGTTGTTCCATCCGGTGCTCTCGGCAGTATACCGGTGCTTTCCGCAACGGACATGTTGCCCCCTTGGGCATTGCCCTTGTCGTTCAAGACGCCGGGATCGGCCTGGCTCAAAGCCGGTTTGTCTGTCGCCAGAAGATTGGCTGCCTGGCCGTCCGCGTTTTTGAAGAGGCTGCCCGGTGAAGGCGCCTGGTCTGTGCCGTCTGTCGTGACCGGGCCTGTTTTGCCGGCGCCGGTCTGATTGCCCTGGAGATCCTGGGACCGGCCGGCCAGATCTGCTAGCAAGCCTTTGTCCACCTGCCCGGCGTTGCCGGAGGCCTGCAGGGAATCGATGACCTGGTTGATGATCGAGGACAGACCTGCAACTGACACGGCAGGGACAGTTCCGGAACCTCCTGAATCCCCGGAGTCTCCTGCTGTCTGTGTCATGCCTGAACTGCTCTGCAATTGTCCGGGCAACAACTGGATCAGAGCCTGTAAAAGGCTGCTCGAGGCAGCGTCTTTACCGGTCTTGTCCGTGGGATCTGTCGTTGTTGTGCCTGGACTGCTCTGCAATTG
>Ga0116107_1000308_pt1 | contig 41275 bp, 42 predicted proteins | sample June2015DPH_6_10_FD_88969 | JGI IMG/M metagenome (GOLD analysis project Ga0116107, IMG submission 88969) | Peatland microbial communities from SPRUCE experiment site at the Marcell Experimental Forest, Minnesota, USA - June2015DPH_6_100 | ecosystem: Environmental > Terrestrial > Soil > Wetlands... | reverse complement strand
CCGCCCCCGACTGTATGGATTCGATCACCATCGCCTTCTGGCCCATGGCTGTGCACATGACCACCTTGGCGCTGCCATCGATTCTGCGAATCTCCTTCAGGGCATCGATACCGTTCATATTGGGCATCGTGATGTCCATAGTGACAACATCCGGCTTCAGGTCTCTAAACAGCCTGACTGCCTCTATGCCGTCCTCGGCCTCTCCCGCTACCTCAAAACCACCTCCGGCCAGGATATCTTTGATCATCACACGCATGAACTTCGCATCATCGACTATCAAAACTCGCTTTCCCAACCAGACAACGCCCCTCTCCGTGTTATCCAGAATTGGCGGGCCGCTAATGCCCGGCAGTAATGAATGCTTCTACTATACATCCTTAATATATGAAACTATCAAGAAAACTCCCGACATACTCTAGTGCCGGGTCAGGCCTTGAGACTACCGATCCGCTCTCCGGAGCTGATAATCTCTTTGATGCGGACGCCGTAATTCTCGTCTATGACGATCACTTCACCCCTGGCGAGAAGCTTTCCGTTCACCAGGATATCCAGGGGTTCGCCTGCCAGTTTATCAAGCCCGACGATCGAGCCAGGCCCTATTTCCAGGATCTCCTTCAGGGTCTTTTCCGTTCTCCCCAGTTCAACTGTCAACTGCAGGCCAACATCATAGATCAGTTCCAATTTATTGACCTCGCCTTCCTTTTTGGAATGACCCGTGTCCAAAGACATGAACTGAACAGGCTGCACCGTAACTTTTCTTTCATCAGGCCGCTGGGCGCCCATGCTCTCTCTAGAGGGCTTCTCTGCGGCGCCCGGAAACTCAGACCGCTGAAAGCCAATGCTTTCTCTTGCGGGTTTGGACAAAGACTCGACCGCATTTTGCATGGAAACATCTACCGTCTCGGCCAATATTTCCTTATCGCTTGCCGACAGAATGGCAACAGAAACGCTGTCTGGTTCCGAGACATCTTCTTGCGCCGCAATCACGTCGTTCAGCAGTAAATTAAGCTCGTCCTGCGACAAAGTCTGGTTTTCCATATTCCCTGTCAGCCTCCGCATTTGGTCGTTGGTCGTGGGCCGTCAGTCTTTGGATGTATGCTGTGCATTAGCCCCTAAAGCTAAAATAAAAGGACTTTCGTCATGATATCGGCAACCGTTCCGTTGATATTTACTTCTGTCAATTAATGATGAAAAAAAGCTTAGGAAAAAATAGCTATTATTTTTCAATATTATAGTAATACGTTGGCGATTGACATGTCAAGAAACTATTTGGAACTTTAAACAATATACAGGACCATATACCCTGTATAGGACATATTACTTAGATGATCTTCTCGCCATAGTTGATCGTTTTGATCAGTACGCAGCCTGTTGCCGTATCCAGTATTATCGTGCGACCGTGTTGCCCTCCGGTGTCTTCTGCCACCAGCGGTATATTGCACTTCTTCAGGGCGAGTTTCACGGATGCCGCGTTTCTCTCCCCCAGCTTCATGGAATTCCGGTCGTCCGCAAGGTGAAACATATGAGCGCCGCCGGCTATCTTGGCAACAATTCCGCTTCCGACGGCGCCCGCCTTCAAGAGCTCTTCCAGCAGAGCTTCCACGGCAGTGTCTCCAAATTTAGCCCTGTTGACATTCCCCCTGGCATTGATCAATGCGGGCAGCATTACGTGAGCTATGCCACCGGTTTGGGTAACACGATCATAGAGGCACACACCGATACATGAGCCCAGCCCAATCACGAATAAGTTGGTGGGAAACCTGGCTACCCGGAGCTCGGCGATCCCCACTGTAATCATCAGGTTGACATTTATCACCTAATTTTTCACTCCAATAGATTCAAACATTAAATCCAGTGAATTGGCCTGCGGCAAGAAGAAGAAATTTCCCACCAGCTTTTCTGTCTTGTGGTACAGCTCTGTTTTAATAAATAGAGCACAATCCCCAACCGCACCCAGATTGTAAAGGATGGACCCCAGGATCGCCTCAAAAATATCCGTGCAAAAATAGGGAACGGAATAGGAAAAGCTCAAAGACGTCAACTCGCTCAAGGCATTCAAGAAACTGCCGGTTAAGATGCTGCCGGTCTCCTTGACCGCGGAACATTCCATTTCACTCAATGCCGGGTCATCGCTCTGCTGCTTGAGCATCAGCGAGGCCAGTTTTTTAGCCTCCTGGACGGGCATGATAAACAGGATATCTCCGGAGATAGCACCTGCTATTCTTAGATACACCCCGGCAACATAGGCGTCGCCGCCACCTGACGCCTCGGAGAGTTCACCAAAGGGAAGGACATCAATGACTGGCACGGTCATCATTATTTTGTCATCGATCAACTGAGACAACGCTGTGACCGCATTACCCACTCCGATATTTACTATCTCCTTCAATGCATCCAACCGTGCCTGAGTTAAGCTTTTAAAGTCCACCGCCGCCCATCTCCTTCTATTGATCGTCATTGATCGTTGATCGACGTTGATCGACACGTTGAACCTCATCCCCCGGTTGACTTTGAAGGCTAAAAAAATGGAGAAATCAAGTTCCTCTTGATATTCTCCATTCTCATCCAATATCCCTTTTGCCCGGTTAGCGAATCACGTCGATAACGTCGTCTATCCTGGTGATGATGAAATCGAACTGATCGCGGCGCTTGCGGAGAACCGCGGAAAATGACTGCAGGTTTGAGGCGCCCTCAGGCGTGATCTCGTAGAGCCGGCGTGCCGGGCCCGTATCCTGGGTTTCCCACTGGGACGTGACCAGCCCGAGTTCCTCAAAGCGCCTGAGGCGCCGGTAAACCGTGGTCGGTTCCACGCTCACGTCCAGACCGAAAGCAGCCAGTTTCTCGTGTAGTTCATAGCCGTGGGTGCTCTTTTCGGAAAGCAGCAGCAGCAAGATCGGCTGCAGCAATGGCTCGTGGCGCCCCTTCATCACCTCACCACGGGCGTCTCCGCACCCACATCCCTGCCCTGACCCATGCTCATGATCTTCCATCTGGCACATCTTTCATCCCTCCCTATTGTTAATCTGCACCTATATACAATTATTGTATATTATCAGCGTCCTGCCGTCAATCACCTGGTTTCGTTTTCATCGCTGTAGTATCACGCACCGGTTTTGCCCATGATCTTGCCGCAGTCCCGGAAATCGTATCCCTGCAACCGCCCGGCGGCTTTGCCGAATTCCGGATCATCCAGTAGTTCCCGGACCACGAGAACCTCTTCCGTCTCCCATAGATCAGCAGGTATGCACAGGTCGTAGCGCTCATCCCCGACCGGGATAAAATCCAGGCCCAGGGATACGGCGGCAGCCTGAATCCCCAACCCCGCATCCGCTTTGCCGGAGGCTATCGCCACCGCTACGGCCAGGTGGGTATACTCCGCCCGCTCGTAGCCGGAGACCTGCCCGGGTGCGATCTGCTCCTTGCGCAACAGGTGATCGAACAGGAGGCGCGTGCCCGAACCCCGCTGGCGGTTGATAAATCGCACTCCCGGTCTCACCAGGTCCGGCAGTCTCTCGATGCCCAGAGGATTGCCCTTGGGGATCAGTATGCCCTGGGTGCGGTAGGAAAGGTTGACCAGGATCATCGCCCGGTTCCCCAGAATACGCCGTACAGCAGGAATATTGTAGACTCCCGAGTCCTCATCCAGCAGGTGGACGCCGGCCAGGTGGGCCTCGCCCCTGAGCAAGGCGGTCAAACCGCCCATGCTTCCCACGTGAGAGGAGATCAGCCGGCGGCCCGGGCGCTGCTCCTGGACCAGGTTGGCGATGATGTCCAGCACCAGGTCGTGACTGCCCACCACCACCGTGGTGCGGGCGATCTGCTCCAGGGGCCTGAGCAGTTCCACATCCACCTCCGTCCCGGCCGGGAAGCCTTCCGAAAGCCGTGGCACGATCAGCAGAGCATCAGCCTGCACCAGGGAGGTGACAGTGCCGGCGCCCCGGGGCAGGGTCTGGATCACCAACCGGTCCCGTACCCGGCCGAGCTTGACCCGGACGAACTCTTCGGAGCCCAGGGGGGAAACTGTCTTCCGGCCAAGGTAGGCCTTCACTTTTTGCCGTACAGGCGCCGTCAGCCCACACTTCCGCGCCAGCACCGGGCGCCCGAAAAACTCCCAGGCGAGGGCCGCCGAAACCGGATACCCGGGAACACCGATCACCGGCTTACCCTGAATCGAGGCCAGGATCACCGGCTTGCCCGGTTTGATGGCAACGCCGTGAACATAGACCTCCCCCAGTTCCTGGAACAGGGATGAGGTGAAATCTTCCCGTCCGGCCGAGGATCCGGCGATCACGGCGAGCAGATCAGACCGGTCCAGGTAATCCAGGATCATCCTTTTCAACAGGTCATAGTCGTCTATGGTAGGCGGCGCCAGGACAGGTATACCGCCCCACTCCTCAACCAGGCCACCCAGGACCCGGCCATTCGATTCAATGACGGCGCCGGGCACAAGGGGCTCACCCGGCAGCACCAGCTCCGTCCCCGTAGGTAGGAGGGCGACCCGCGGCCTGGGAAAGACATCCAGGTCCATCACCCCGGCGGTGATCAGGCCGCCAAGGTCATAGGGGCGCACCTCCTGGTGTGAGGGGAGCACCATATCCGTTTCCACAAAGTCTTCACCGACCGTGCGCACATGCTGCCATGGCGCCGCGGAGGCAATGATCTCCACCGTCTGGTCGCTTGAGAAATGCAGGTCTTCGATCATGATCACGGCATTGCAGCCCTCCGGAAGAGGGTCTCCGGTATCCACCACAAATGCCTCCACCCCCAGCACCAGGCGCACCGGCCTGGTCTCATTCGCTCCAAAGGTGGATTCGGCGTTCACGGCTATGCCGTCCATGGCGGAGGCATGGTAATGCGGTGAGGAGATCCTGGCAAAGACCGGCGCCGCAGTTACCCGGCCCACTGCCCTGTCCACCGGAATCCGCTCCGGTTGGCCGGGCGCCAGTGCTCCCATGGCGGCCAGTCTTTCCATATACAGGCTCAAGGCCTCTTCCCTGGGCATGTTCTGCAGATAGCGCTGCCGTTCCAGGACCATGCATATCACCTCCGGAGTACACTCATCACTCATCACTCATCACTCATCACTTATTTTAGAGGACGTAGTCTGTCCCGAACAGGACAACGTCCACCTCCGTTTCCGCTGCGATTCCCTCGCTCGCAAGAGGAACCCTGATCAGGCCATCGGCCTCGACCATCGGCTTCAGCAGTCCGGATTTGCCCAGCACCGGGTCGGCCCACAAGGCTCCCTGCCGACGCCGCAGCCTGACGCGAAAGTACTCCTCCCGCCCCGGCGCCGAGGCCAGGCTGCGGGAGATCAATGCCCGGACAGGCAGGGCGCCGGGCTGGATCTGGTGATAGCCGCCGAACTTCAACAGGGGAGCGACCATCAGGTCAAAGGCGATCAGGGCGGCAGCCGGATGCCCCGGCAGCCCGAAGACCGGCTTCCGGCCCACGACACCCCCGAGGGTGGGTTTTCCCGGTTTAACCGCCAGGCCGTGAAAAACCAGGCCGGGCGTCCCCATCCTGTTGATGATCTCTGCGGTGTGGTCCCTGGCCCCGACCGAACTGCCGCCGGAGACGAGAACCAGTTCTGTTTCTTCGCAAGCCTGGATGAGTGTTTCGGAGAGCAGGGCTGTGTCGTCCTTGACCACCCCGTAGAGCACGGGCTCCCCTCCCCACAGCAACACCTGGCCATACAGGGAATACGAATTGACGTCCCGGACCTGGCCGGGGACCGGCTTCACTGACACCGGAACAATCTCGTCCCCGGTCGATACGATCCCCACCCTCAGAGGCGTGAAGACATTGAGCCGGAGCTCGCCCATGGCGGCAAGATAGCCGATATCCTGGGGGCGCAGCAAGTAATTGGCCGGGTACACCTCAGTACCGGCGCGTATGTCTTCGTCGGCGTAAATCACATTCTCACCGGGCCCCACCGGGCGGTAGGCCTCGATCCCCTCCGCGCCCACCGCTTCCGTATGCTCGACCATCAGCACCGCATCGGCGCCAGGCGGAAGCATGCCGCCCGTGGAGATGCGCACCGCCTCGCCGAGTTCCAGCGCCCGTTCCGGCCGGGTGCCCATCAGGACCTCGCCGGTCACAGTGAAATAGGCCGGAGCGCCGTCGCTGGCCCCAAAAGTGTCTGCCGCCCTAACGGCGTAACCGTCAACCGTGGAGCGCGTATAACCGGGCACGTCTTCCTTGCCCAACAGCGCCTCAGCCAGCCGCCGCCCCAGGCACTGCAGGATGGGAACCGCCTCACTGCGGCGCAGTTCTTGAGGCAGCAGCGCCGCCATCTGTTCTCTGGCCCTCGGTACCGGCAATACCGTAAAAAACTCTGTTCCCACTTGCCCACTCCTTATCGGAAGCACCCGAGGGCGCAGCCCTTGATCTTGATCCTGAGCTGGTTGCAGGCCTCTCCGATGACGCCGGGGTCGACTCCCAGCCTATCGGCCAGTTCCCTGGCTGCAGGACAGGTGATTCTGCCCTCCGTGGCGGCTTTCAAAACAGCTTCCCTGACTCGCGGGTCCAGTTCAATACTTGACTCCGTTGACTTCTCACGCTCGCCCCGCATTTCCTTCTCCTCCTTTACCAACACCCTCTCGATGTTGGAAATTCGATATTCGACGCTCGGTTATCATTGCCTTTCCTCTTCGAACTTCGAACCTCGAACTTCGAACCTCGAGGAGGCGAACGGTCTATATTCCGGTATTCAACAGTTCCTTCATAATATCTTTCCCTTTTTCCCTGAAAATCCTGCTGGCCTTCTAAAATGTATGATCAATGTGAAATGATGGTAAACCAAGGCAGGATTTATGAATGTGATTGTCGTATAATAAATTATGTTAATTTAAAAACTTCTCCGAGTCCTGCCGCCTAAGCCGAACGGTATGGCAGCTTGACCGTTAGGGCTTGCCTGGAAACGGGCAAACCTCCCATTGCGGAAAGGGGAAAACTGAGCCGGGTTGGCGGTTTCCGCGCCCGGCTTTGTTATTTTTTCTTGTTTTGAAGGACAAGCTTTTTGGGGTGAAGGACCGGCTTTTTGGGCCTGCCCTTTCTCCCGTATCGCCAAACGACGAGGAGGTGCTCAGTACAGCTTGATAAGCAACGGAAAACAGGCAATGCTGTAAACGACCGGCTGGCATCACGCTTATGTTTGCTGGCCCAGTAAGGTTCTGCCGAGGTGTCTATCAAAATATCAAAGGAGATGAAGTGATGAAGAAAAATAGCTTATGGTTGTGTGGTCTCGTTGTATTGCTGCTGCTCGGTCTGGCAGCGGGATGCGCCAAGAAGCAGGCCCAAGCGCCTCAGACGCCGAGCCCCCAAAATAAGACTGTGATCCTTTCCAGCACCACGGACGTCAGGGATACGGGGCTGATGGACGCCTTGATCCCCGTGTTTGAATCCCAGACCGGCTATAATGTGAAACCGATTTACAACGGCAGCGGACAGGCGATCGCCCTAGGTGAAAAGGGAGAGGCGGATGTCCTGATCACCCACGCCCCCAGCGCCGAGAAGCCGGATGTCGACAACGGCGCCTTCATCAACTATCAGTTGCTCATGCACAACTCCTATGTGATTGTCGGCCCGCCGGACGACCCGGCCAAGATCAAGGGGCTATCCAGCACAGATGCCTTCAAAAAGATCGCCAAAGCCAAAGCGGTCTTTGTCTCCAGGGCAGACAATTCCGGCACCAACATCGAAGAGAATGTCATCTGGAAACAGGCCGGCATCACCCCCAGCGGCAACTGGTACATAAAATCGGGACAAGGAATGGGCCCGACCCTGTTGATAGCCTCGGAGAAGACAGGCTACACACTGACCGACCTCAGCACCTATCTCGCACAGCAGAAAAACATCCAGCTGGATATCCTGGTGCAGGGTGATAAGTCATTGATCAATATCTACCACGTGATGCAGGTCAATCCAGCCAAATTTTCCAAGGTGAATGCCGATGGGGCCAAGGCCTTTGAAGATTTCATGGTCAGTCAGGCCGCCCAGAATGTGATCGCCGATTTTGGCAAGGATAAGTACGGCCAGCCGCTATATTACGCCGATGCCGGGAAGAGCGGATCATAGAGCCGTAAGTAGTAGCAAGTCAGCGCAATCGATCAATACTGTTAAACAGGATGTGTGCCACTATTGTCAGTCATTGGCGATGGAATGATCCAGGCAGGACGGCTGCTGATCAGCGGGGACCCGGAGGTGCTGAGGATCACCTGGCGCACGCTGCAGATCACCGGCACGGCCACCCTGATCAGCGTGGTTATAGGCGTGCCGTTAGGTGTGGCGCTGGCTTTAAGGAAATTTTTCGGGCGCTGGCTAATGGTCAGCGCCGTCAATTTTGGTATGGGACTACCCCCCGTAGTGGTGGGGCTGTTCGTATGGCTCCTGTTGTTCCGGTATGGCCCGCTGGGCTGGCTGGATTTACTCTACACGCCCGGCGCCATGATCATCGCCGAGGCGATCATCGCTTTTCCTATTGTGGCCGGGTTCACCCTGGCCGCCACCCAGGCGATCAATCCCAAAATGCGCTTTCAGATCCTCGCCCTGGGCGCCAATCGCTGGCAATTACTGTGGTTGCTGCTGCGGGAGGCCAGGCTTGGCCTCCTGGCAGCTATAATCGCCGGTTTCGGCGCCGTGATCTCCGAGGTCGGTGCTGCCATGATGGTGGGAGGCAATATCGAGGGACTGACCAGGGTGCTCACCACGACTATCAGCCAGGAGGTCTCCATGGGAGACTTCGTGCTGGCTATGGCCTTGAGCGTCATTCTGCTGCTGTTGACATTTATCGTTAGCGCAATTCTGACCTGGTACCAGCAGTACCGGAGGCAACCGCAGTGACAGACCGGGGTGGGATGGCCGTGACCGTACAGACACTCCTGGAGGCAAGAGACCTGCGCCTCGTGTTGGAGAAAAGAGAGGTCTTCAATGTTACCCGGTTCACCCTCGGCGCCGGCGAGGTGGTGGCGCTGGTAGGACCCAACGGGGCCGGCAAGACCAGCCTGCTGCTGACACTGGCCCTGCTGCAGCGCCCCAGCGAGGGCAGCGTTCATTTCAACGGTATCCTCTCCAGGCGGGAGAACACGCTGGAGCTGCGGCGCCAGATAGCCGTCGTCTTTCAGGAGCCGCTGCTGATGGACGATACAGTGCTGGGCAATGTCCTGACCGGCCTGCGCATCCGGGGCGTAACTGCGCCGACCGCCAGGGAGCGGGCCGAAGAATGGCTGGATCGCCTGGGCATCGCCCATTTAAAGAGCCGCTCCGCCCTTAAGGTGTCGGGCGGTGAGGCCCAGCGGGTCAACCTGGCCCGCGCCTTCGCCCTGGGCCCGCGCATCCTCTTCCTTGACGAGCCGTTCTCCGCCCTGGACTACCCGACCCGCCAGGCCCTGCTGGAGGAGATCGGGGAAATCCTCCACGAAACCAAAATTGCCACCCTGTTCGTCACCCACGATTACTCCGAAGTCCCCTATTTTTCTCACAGCGTCCGGGTGATGGTCGGCGGACGCATCATCAAGAGCGGCAGTGTTCCGGAGATTCTGGGCGACATCACCGTTCCCCGCCACATCCCGGCCCCCTGGGAAGAGGTATAGACCTCGCCACTAATCGGCCCAGTTCTGAAGGGACAAGCCGGAAATTCGGTCAAATTCGCCGGTATTGTTGGTTACCAGGATCAGCTTTTCAGAGAGGGCATGCGCCGCTATTAACAAGTCATAGGCGCCTATAATCTGCCCTTTCTTCTCCAGTGCGGCGCGAATCTCACCGGATATAACAGCGGCGTCACCGGAGAAAGACATAATTTCCAGGGGTGCCAAAAAGGTGGCCAAAGCAATGCTGTTCCTTTCTCTTTGCTGACTTTTGGCAACTCCATATGCAAGTTCGGCCAGCGTGACAGCAGAGACGCAAACATCTCCGATATCCAGTTTTTTCAGGGTTTCCAGAACTCTGATCGGCTTCTGCTTGATGATATAAATGCAGATGTTCGTATCAAGCATATAGATCATTTAAAGATCATCCCGCTCTTGCGGTCCTGCCTGGTTCCTGTCAGATGGGAAGTCTTCCGAAAAATATTCCAAGCCGGACTCAAAAATTTTCCAGGCACTGTCCTTCGGAATCAACATGACAATACCGTTGATCCTTTTCACAAACACCTCAGAATCCTCAAAGCGATATTTTTTTGGCAGCCGTACCGCCTGGCTGCGGCCATTCTCAAATATTTTGGCAATATCCATGGAAATCCCTCCTAACAAAAGATAGTATATATCATAGTATATACTTAGTTAGAGATAGTGTCAAACACGCCCATAGCGATTGATGCGAATCTGAAAAAGAGGCGGCCTGGAAGCCGCCTCTTTTCAAACCCTTGTTTGTTTGTGTTCTACTTACATTATTGCAACACTTTCAATACAGTCCCAGCAGAATGAGCGAGACCTCGCTTCCGGCCTCCACGGGCGGGTGTCCTGCAGGCAGGTCGATCAGCGCATTACAGTCGATCAGGGACCTCAGCATGCTGGATTTCTGGCCCGGCAGCACCAGCACGCGCCAGCCATCCTGGCCGCAGACTGCATATCCTCGCAGGAAGCGGCGCGGGCCGCCTCCCCTGGGAAAGGAGTTGGCGCAGACAGCGGTAAGCCGCCGCGGCGACGGGCTCAAGCCCTGAAATGCCCGTAGCACGGGCACCGCCAGGACCTCGTAGCCCACCGAACAGGCCGCGGGGTTTCCGGACAGGGCGATCACCGGCTTGCCACTGCACATTCCTGCACCGCTGTGGCTGCCCGGCTTGATCCGGACACCCCAGAACAGCATCCCTGTTCCCAGTTGGCGCAGGATGGGCAGGGCGCGGTCTCCGGCCTCGTGCGCCATGCCCCCGATAGTGAGCAGGAGGTCCGACTGGCTGTGCAACCTGACCAAGCGCTCCCGGTCCTCTTCCGGGTCGTCATCGCCCAGGATCTCCACGCCGGCAACCTCTCCGCCATCACGGGCAACCAGCGCCGCCAGGAGCGGCCCGTTGCAGTCCCGGGTCTGACCGGGGGCAGGAGTTTCCCGGGCCGGCGCCAATTCCCGCCCGAAGCTGACAATGGCCACCCTGGGGTGGCGGTAGACCATCACCCGGCTCTGCCCCATGGCCGCCAGCACACCGATCAGCCCCGGGGTGAGGCGTGTCCCGGGCCTGGCGATCACTTCCCCGCCTTTAAAATCCTCTCCCGTCATCTTGAGGTTGCTGCCAGGGGCAAGCTCATGGCATAAGAACACTCGCCCCCTCTGGAGCCGTACCTGCTCCTCCGCAATGACGGCTGAGGCAGAAGCCGGCACAGGTCCTCCCGTGACCACCCTTACGGTCTCACCGGGCGCCAGCGGCGCCTCCGGCTCTTCGCCCGCCTTCAATACCTGGCGCAAGATCAGCCCCTGATTAGCAGGCGTGTCCCTTCCCGGCCGCAGGTCCCCTCCATGGATGGCATAGCCGTCGACGGCAGACTGTGTACACGGCGGAAGCGACTGGGTCGCTGCCAGGTCCAGGCCCAGAATCCGTCCGCAAGCCCGGTCAAGCGGAACCGGTTCGCAATTCAAGGGAATGATGAGGCCCAGGAGCGCATCCTGAGCCTCTTTCAAGTTCACTTCAACCTGCAATTCAATTCCTCCCCGGAGGAAATGATCATGCCCGTTTAGCGTTCCAAAAGAACACCGTCGGGAAGCTGCATACTGCGCATTTCAGACAAAGACTTCCATGACTCTGAACAACGATCTCGCCCCGTTGATCCGCGCACCGGCTACGACGCCAGCTTCTCGACCTTGACGGCGCAGACCTTGTACTCTCCGGTCCCGGTGGTCGGGTCGAGAACATGACTGGTCACGGCATTGGACGGACTCGCCGCATAGTGGAAGGTCATCCAGATCATGCCCTTGGGAACCCGGTCGGTGACCCTGACCTTGGTCGTGCACTCGCCGCGCCTTGACTCCACCTTGACCTTGTCACCGGTGTCCACGCTCAACTCGCAGGCGTCATCCGGGTTGACCCAGGCGTACTCCTCGTTCCACAGGGTCATGATACCGGCGGAATAGGGGGTTGTCACATTGTAGTGCTGCAGGATGCGGCCGGTACTGAGCAGGAACGGGTATTCCCCATCAGGCATCTCCCCCGGTGGGACATGCTCGATCGCCTGGAACAGGCCCTTGCCCCTGGTGAATTGTGTGCCATGCAGAACCGGCGTGCCGGGGTGATCGCAGGTCGGGCACGGCCAGTGCAGGCCGCATTCCCCGATCCGGCCGTAGTTGATCCCTTTGAAGGACGGCGCCAGGGAAGCCATCTCGTCCCAGATCTCCGAGGGATGGCTGTAATTTGCCGGACACCCCATCCTGGTCATCAGTTGGGAGATCGTCTGCCAGTTGGCCTGTCCGGGCAGCGGCTCGATTGCCTTGCACACCCGCTGGACACGGCGCTCGGTATTGGTGAAGGTGCCGTCGCATTCCGCAAAGCTGGCGGCGGGCAGGATCACGTCGGCGTATTCCGCCGTCTCGGTCAGGAACAGCTCCTGTACCAACAAGAACTCCAGATTGGCCAGCCCGGAACGGATGTGGTTGCTGTTCGGGTCGGTCAGCACCGGGTTCTCGCCCAGGATGAACATCGCCTTGACCTCTCCGTGGTTGGCCTTCTCGAACATCTCCGGAATCTTCAGGCCGACCTTGCCGGACAGGGGCACGCCCCAGGCCTGCTCGTACTTGGCCTTAATCTCGTCGTTGTTTACCGCCTGGTAGCCCGGGTAGACGTTTGGCAGGGCGCCCATGTCGCAGGCTCCCTGGACGTTGTTCTGGCCGCGCATCGGGTTGACCCCGGTGCTGGGCTTGCCGAGGTGCCCGGTCAGCATGGCGATATTGGCGCAGCTCATCACATTCCTGGTGCCGCAGACGTGCTCGGTGATCCCCAGGGTATAGTAGAGGCCGGCCTTCTTGGTGGTGGCATAGAGGCGGGCGACCTCATACAGGGTATCCACCGGCACCCCGGTGATCCCGGAGACGTATTCCGGGGTGTACTTGGCCACTGTCTCCTTGAGTTCCTCGAAGTTCTCGGTGCGCTCCTCGATGAACTGCTTGTCATGCAAGTCTTCCTTGATGATGATGTGCATCAGGCCGTTGAGGAGCGGGATGTCGGTGCCGGGCTTGAGCTGAAGCCAGTAGTCCGCCTCCTCGGCCAGCTCGGTGCGCCGCGGGTCAATCACGATCAGCTTGGCGCCCCGGCGGTGGGCCTGTCTCATCTTGTAGCCGATAACCGGGTGAGCCTCGGTGGCGTTCGTCCCGGTTAGGAACAACAGCTCCGCGTTATCGATGTCACCGATGGGGTTGGTCATCGCTCCGCTGCCGAAAGAAGTGGCCAGACCGGCCACGGTCGGAGCGTGTCAGGTACGGGCACAATGGTCGACGCTGTTTGTGCCCATCACCACCCTCGTGAATTTTTGCACCAGGTAGTTCTCCTCGTTGGTGCACCTGGCGGAACTCAGAGCCGCAAAGGAATCGGGGCCGTGCTTGTCCTTGATCTCCTGGAAGCGGGTGACAATCAGATCGAAGGCCTCGCTCCAGGTAGCCTCTTCGAACTTGCCGTTTTTCTTGATCAGCGGCTTGGTGAGGCGCTTGGGATTGTGGACGTAGTCCCAGCCAAACCGCCCCTTGACGCAGAGGGCGCGCCCGTTGACGGGGCTGGCCGGGTTGGAGGTCACACCGACTATACGGCCGTCCTTGACGCAGAGGTCGAAGTTGCAGCCGGTGCCGCAGAAGGGGCAGGTTGTCCTGACCTTCTTGAGTTCGAAGCGACGGCCCTTGCCCCGCATCTGCTTCTCGGTCAAAGCGCCGGTCGGACAGACGGAGACGCAGTTGCCGCAGAAGACGCAATCTGATTCGATATATGGAGTGTCGCCAAAGGAGGTCACCTTGGTGCCAAATCCCCGGTAGGCGAAGTCCATGATGTCCTTGCCGGTCCATTCGGCGCATGCCCGGATGCACTTGCCGCAGACGATGCACTTGTTGAGGTCGCGGACGATGAAGGGGTTGCTCTCCTCCAGGTCGTAGTGATGCTCCTCGCCCGCAAAAGAGCCCTTGGTGACGCCGTAAGCGTAGCAGTACTCGGCAAGCCTGCAGTCGCCCACCTTCTCGCAGGTCATGCAGTCCATCGGGTGGTTGGCCACCAGCAGTTCCAGGATCGTCTTCCTGGCTTCCATCACCGCCGTCGTGTCCGTGCGCACCACCATGCCCGGTGTTACCGTCGTCACGCACGATGCCGGCAGGTTGCGCATGCCTTCGATCTCCGCCACGCAGATGCGGCAGGCCCCCACCGAACTCAGACAGGGATCGTAACAGAGCCGGGGGATATGGATCCCGATGGACTCTGCGGCGTCCAGGACCGAGGTGCCGGCCGGAACCTCAACCTCCTTCCCGTCGATGGTCAGCTTGATCAGATCCACGCACATCACTCCTTCTGAAAATTTGAAGTTTCCCAGAGCTTTCTGTTCTATCACCCTGATCACTCTTTCAAGCAATAGCTTTTTTCTGCTTCTGTTTCAGGTTTTTCCGACTTCCGGCCGCTTGCCTCTGACTTCTAAAAAAGGTGGGTTGCCCTCCTCTTGCCCTTGAAAAGGGCAACCCAGGTGTGAGAAAAAGTGGCTTAACCCATATTGAGAAATGTGAGGCGTCACCTCTCACATCGCATATGGCCTCCTGTTCCTGTAGCAAAAAGAAAAACATCCAGCCGCGGCTGGATGCTGCATATCCCCAACTACCGGGACCCGCCCAAAAATAGAGGCCGGATCCCGGGTAGGCAGGACCAGGCCATCAAAGACATGACGTCTCCTCAGACTCTGATGCAAGCTCCTTTCCAACCACGGGGGGCAAACCCGTTTCCAGGTTTACCGAATGGCCCTGCTGCCATAGCCTTCAGCCTTAGGCAGGCAGGACTCGGAGCCCTATTCACTTGTCCATAACATGTAATTCGTCAACAACTTGCTATTTCCTGCAAGACTGAGCATTTTTTTCTCGCAGGCCATCTTGCCTGGTTCTCGATGTTGTCAGTTCAAGGCCGATCAGTCTTTCTCTCCGAACCTCGAACATCTAACCTCGAACCTCGAGGCCTCAGGCTATCTTTTCCACCTTTACGGCACAGATCTTCAACTCCGGGATCTTGGAGATCGGGTCAAGCTTCGGGTTGGTCAGCCTGTTGACCGGAGTTTCCGTAAAGTGAAAGGATGAAAAGACTATTCCTGGCGGAACGACATCGCTGATTTGCGCCCTGATCTCCATGGCGCCGCGCCGTGAAATCACCCTGACCTGGTCTCCGTCACCGATGCCGAAGCGTTCAGCGTCGGCGCAGTTGATCTCCAGGTAGTCGTGCGGCATCTGCTCATTGAGCATACCTTTGCGGGACATGGCGCCGGTGTGGTAGTGGTATAAGCGGCGCCCGGTGTCCAGGATCAGCGGGAATTCCTCATCCGGCATTTCGTCCGGATTGACGTGTTCGACCGCATTGAACTTCCCAAGCCCGCGGCTGAACTTCTCTCCATGCAGGATCGGTGTGCCCGGATGTTCCGTGTTCGGGCACGGCCATTGGATGCCCCTCTCATCGAGGCGGGCATAGGTAATCCCGGCGTAGGATGGCGTCACCGATCTCATCTCATCGAAGACCTCGGACGGGGAATCGTACTTCATCGGGTATCCCATCGCCGTGGCCATCCTGCAGATGATCTCCCAGTCAGGCAAAGCGATTCCCGGTGGTTCCACGGCCTTGCGGATCCGCTGGACGCGCCGCTCGGTATTGGAGAAGGTGCCGTCCTTCTCGGCGAAAGAGGCTGCCGGAAGCACCACGTCGGCGAACTGGGCGGTCTCGGTCAGGAAGATGTCCTGCACCACCAGGAAGTCGAGGTGCTCCAGGGCATGGGCCACGTGGCTGGCATCCGGGTCGCTGAGCATCGGGTTCTCGCCCATGATGTACATCGCCTTGATCTCCCCGTGATGTGCCGCTGTGATCATCTCGCCTACTGTCAGGCCAGGCTTCTCGCCGATGGTGCAGTTCCAGGCCTTGCCGAATTTCTCCCGGACGGCGGGATCAGCCACACTCTGGTAGGCGGTCAGGACGTTGGGGAGCGCCCCCATGTCACAGGCGCCCTGCACGTTGTTCTGGCCGCGCAGCGGATTGACGCCGGTGGACGGCCGCCCGATCTGGCCGCAGATCATGGCCAGGTTGGCCACCGAGAAGACGTTGTGGGTGCCGACGGTGTGCTGGGTGATCCCCATGGTATAGAGGATGGTCGACTTGGGCGCCTTGGCGTAAGCCCTGGCCACCTGCCGGATCTTCTCCGCCGGGACGCCGGTGATCCCCTCCACATACTCGGGGGTGTACTTGGCCACCTTCTCCTTGAGGTCGTCAAAACCCTCCGTTCTATTGGCGACAAACTCCTTGTTGTAAATATCCTCACTGATGATCACGTTGAGCATCCCGTTGATCAGGGCGATATCGGTGCCCGGTTTCAACCGCAGGTGCTCGTTCGCCCACTTGGCAAGATCCGTCTCCCTGGGGTCGATCACCACCAACTGGGCGCCCTTGCGCAGGGCCTGGTTGATCCGGTAGCTGGTCACCGGATGCGACTCGACAGTGTTGGTGCCACAGGCGAGGATGAAATCGGCATCGGCAATCTCGCTGATGGCATTGGTCATGGCGCCGCTTCCGAATGCTGCCGCTAGACCAGCGACAGTGGGAGCGTGTCAGAGACGGGCGCAGTGATCGATGTTGTTGGTACCGAGCACCGCGCGGGTGAACTTGACCAGAAGATAGTTTTCCTCATTGGTGCAGCGAGCCGAGCTCAGCACCCCGAAGGCGCCGGAGCCGTATTTATCTTTTGTCTCCTTGAACTTGCCGGCGATCAGGCTGATGGCCTCGTCCCAGGTCGCCTCCTGGAATTCCCCGTCCTTTTTGATCAGCGGGGTCTTAAGGCGGTCGTCGCTGTGGATAAACTCGTAGCCAAACCGCCCCTTAACGCAGAGGAAGCGGCCATTGACGTCGCCGTCAGTGCTGGTGACGCCGATGATCCTGCCGTCCCTGACGTTCAGGTCATAGGTACAGCCGGTGCCACAGTATGGACAGACCGTTCTGACCTTCTCCACTTCCCACGGCCGGCCCTTGCCGACCATCTTCTTCTCTTCCAGGGCGCCCACCGGGCAGACCGCGATGCAACTGCCGCAGTAGACGCAGTCCGAATCCTTGATCGGGGTGTCCATGAAGGGGCCGACCTTGGTGTTGAAACCACGGTAGGAGAAATCCAGCACGCTGCGGCCGACGATCTCCTCGCAGGCCCTGATGCAGCGCCCGCAGAGGATGCACTTGTTCATGTCCCGCAGGTAGAAGGGATTGTCGTCGTCTACGTCATAGGCGTGCCGATCTCCCTTGAAGGGAGCGGATGATACTCCATACTCGTAGCAGTACTGCTGCAGCAGGCAGGCGCCGCTCTTTTCACAGGTCATGCAGTCCATCGGGTGATTGGCTATCAGAAGCTCCAACAGAGTCTTGCGGGCTTCCATGACCGCCGGCGTGTTGGTTCGCACCACCATCCCCTCGCTGCAGGTGGTGACGCACGAGGCGGGGAGGTTGCGCATGCCGTCTATCTCTACCACGCACAGGCGGCAGGCCCCGACGGCGGACAGGTCCGGGTCATAGCACAGGGCCGGGATCTTGATCCCGATGGACTGGGCAGCGTCCAATACCGATGTGCCGGCCGGCGCCTGCACAGTCTGGCCATCAATGGTGACGGTTACAAGAGCCATTTTTCTCACACTCCTTTTCGCTAACGGGCAGCCACTGCGATCGGGCTGCTTGTGCCGGCGGCCTCTTTACAATCACACCTCAGGCAGCGTTCGGCTTCTGCCACTGCCTGCTCCAAGGTCAGGCCGAGTTCGACCTCGTTGAAGTTATCCAGCCTCTGGTAAACGGGTAGTGCCCCTTCATGGGGTCGGAGCCCTTCCGTGGCAAAAACCCCTTCGACCTTGCGCACCACCGGGCCGGTGACATAGAGCACACCTTTTCCACCCAGGTATTTGTCGATGGCCGCGGCCGCCTTCTTACCGGCAGCGATGGCCTCAACCACTGTGTCCGGGCCGGTTACACAATCGCCGCCGGAAAAAATCCCGTCAACGTTGGTGGCCATTGACCGCTTATCGACGTTGACAGTCCCTCTTCTGCTCTTGGACAGGCCGGTCTCGCTGTCGATCCGGTCATAGTCGGTCACCTGTCCGATCGCCGGGATGACCAGGTCAACCTTGAAGCTCAACTCTGCTCCCTCTACCGGTACCGGACGCCGGCGGCCACTATCGTCAAAATCTCCCTGGCGCATCTGCTGGCAAACCAGTTCGGTAACATGGCCATTGCTGCCGGCAACCTTTAACGGCGCCGCCAGGTAGGTGAATTTGACCCCCTCGTGTTCGGCTGCCTCGATCTCCTCTTCTGCAGCGGGCATATCCTCGCGCGGGCGGCGGTAGACGACCCGCACTTCCTTGGCCCCCAGCCTGAGGGAGGAGCGAGCGGCGTCCATTGCCACGTTGCCGCCGCCGACCACGGCCACGACCTTGTCTTTCAGGTCCGGCGCCTGCCCCAGGTTGACTTCCCTCAGAAAAGCAACGCCCGGAAGGACACCTTCCAGATCCTCTCCCGGCACTCCCATCGGCTGGTTGCCGTGGGAGCCGATGGCCAGGAAGAGGGCGGCGTGTTGCTGCTTCAGTTCCAGGGCCGTGACATCCTTACCGATCCGGACCCCGGTTTTAATGGTGACACCCAACTGCTGAATCACGGAGATATCCTGGCCCAGCACCTGTCTCGGCAGGCGGTAGTCGGGAATGCCGACTGCCAGCATGCCTCCGGCAACAGGAAGGGCCTCGTAAATGGTCACGGGATAGCCGAGCCGGGCGAGGTAGTAGGCTGCCGACAGACCGGCAGGGCCGGCGCCGATAATGCCCACACTCTGCTCCTTACTCTGGGGTGGTGGCGATACCTCAACCCCGCCATGCTGGTAGACCCAATCGGTGGCGAAACGTTTCAGGACTCTGACGGAGACAGCCTGGTCCATCGTGCCGCGGCGGCATCTTTGCTCACAGGGGTGGTTGCAGACCCGCCCGCAGACCGATGGCAGGGGGTTATCCCGCATGATCAGCAGGTAGGCGTCAGAGAAACGTTTTTGTTTGATCAGGTCCACATAAAGCGGCACGTCGATACCCGCCGGGCAGGTGTTCTGGCACGGCGAGATCACCAGATCGGTACAGACGGAGGCTGGGCAGTGCTTATCGAGGATATGGGCCTCGTACTCATCGCGGAAGTAGCGTAAAGTAGAGAGCACCGGGTTCGGTGCGGTGTTGCCCAGGCCGCACAGGGCGGTGGACTTGATCACCCGGCAGAGGCGATTCAGGATATCGATATCCTCCGGCACGCCCTTGCCGGCGCAGATCCGGGTCAGGATCTCCAGCATCCGCTTCGTTCCTTCACGGCAGGGAGTGCACTTGCCGCAGGACTCGGACTGGGTGAAGTTCAGGAAGAACCGGGCCAAGTCGACCATGCACGTGGTCTCGTCCATGACCACCATACCGCCGGAACCCATCATGGCGCCGGCGGCGATCAGGGATTCGTAATCGACCGGCGTGTCCAGCATCGAGGCAGGAATGCAGCCGCCGGAGGGACCGCCCATCTGCACGCCCTTATAAGCCTTACCCCCGACAATGCCGCCCCCGATCTCGAAGATGATCTCCCGCAGGGTGATCCCCATCGGGACCTCTACCAGGCCGGTGTTGTTGACCTTGCCGACCAGGGCGAACACCTTGGTGCCCTTGCTCTTCTCGGTGCCCATGCTGGCAAACCAACTGCCGCCCCTCAGGATGATCCGGGGCACGTTGGCAAAGGTTTCCACGTTGTTAATGTTCGAAGGCTTATCCCAGAGGCCCTTGACCGCGGGGAACGGCGGACGCACCCGGGGCATGCCGCGCTTGCCTTCGATCGAGGCCATCAGGGCGGTTTCCTCGCCGCAGACAAAAGCCCCGGCGCCCTCCTTGATGTGCAGGTGGAGGCTGAAGCCGGTCCCGAGGATGTTGTTCCCCAGCAGCCCCAACTCCTCCGCCTGGGCGATGGCGATCTTCAGGCGCTTGATCGCCAGCGGGTACTCGGCACGGCAGTAGATATAGCCTTCACGGCAACCGATGGCATAGGCCGCGATCGCCATCCCCTCGAGCACGCTGTGCGGGTCACCCTCGAGCACGCTACGGTCCATAAAAGCGCCGGGGTCGCCCTCGTCGGCGTTGCAGATCAGGTACTTCAGGTCTCCGGGCGACCTCCGGCAGAACTCCCACTTCATCCCGGTGGGGAAACCGCCGCCGCCCCGGCCGCGTAATCCTGAAAGCTTGATCTCGTCGATAAGCTGCTCCGGGGTCATTTCAAAGAGCACTTTTGCCAGTGCCTCATAACCCTCTCGGGCAATGCTTTCCTGGATATTTTCGGGATTGATCGTTCCGCAGTTCCGCAGGGCATTCCGTTTCTGCTTCTTATAAAAAGGAATCTCGCTATAGGTCGGGATCTGCTCCTCCGTAACCGGGGCTTTATAAAGCAAGCGCTCGACGATCCGCCCCTTGAGCAGTTGTTCCGCCACGATCTCCGCAACATCATCCGGCTTTACCCTGACGTAAAATGTCCCTTCGGGATAGACGATCGTGAGGGGCCCCATCTCGCAGAAACCGTGACATCCGGTCTCGACAATCTTTATTTCCTGATCAAGCTTATTTTTTTCCAGTTCTTCAGCAAATGCTAGCTGGACCAGTTTGGATTTGTTGGATGTACATCCAGTACCACCACAAACCAGGACATGTCCTCTGTACTGTACAGGCACCGTAATCCCCCCTTCCGCAACAAGCTGTTATAGTTCTTCAAAGCTAGCGACTGCAAGGTCTTCAACGATATGCCCGTTCACTACATGACCTGTAATAATGCGGGGCACATCAGCCGGCTTCACTTTCCCGTAAGTAATTCGTTTTTCTCCAATGCGCTGCACGTCCACGAGGGGTTCCTTCTCGCACATCCCGATGCATCCCGTCTGGGTTACCTGCGCCTGGACATTTTGCTTGTCTAACTCTTCTAAAATGGCAGCCAAGACCTCGCGGGCGCCGGCCGCAATCCCACAGGTCCCCATGCCGACAATAATCTTGACTCCCCCCGCATCTCGCGCTGCCACAAGCTCTTTGGACTCTTCGCGCAGCCGCTTCAGATCTTCCCTGCTTTTCAGTGCCATATCTTCCACCAGGGTCTCACTCCCGGAAGCAACCCTTTCAAGAGCCGCCTTCTCAATCGCGCTAAAACCCTGGTGTCTTCACCTCCCTTCCTGATTGGGAAATAATGACTTTTAAAAATCTAATCCCGGGCCTCCGGTCTACTGGTATTGATCGACGATTTCTTTCAATCCCTCCGGTTTAAGACGCCCGTAGGCCTCGCCATTGATCATGATCACAGGAGACAACCCGCAACAGCCGAGGCACGCCACCGTTTCCAAGGTATAGCGCAGATCGGGCGTGGTTTCTCCGTCGTCTACCCCGATTTCCTGCTTCATGCGCTCGAAGATCTGCGCTCCGCCCCTCACATGGCAGGCTGTGCCGAGGCAAACCCTGGCAATATTGCGTCCCCTGGGATGCAGGTGGAACTGGGCATAAAAAGTCGTCACTCCGAAAACCCGGCTGGCCGGTAACTTTAACTGCCGCCCGATCTTGAGCAGAATCTCTTTGGGAAGATAGCCGTAAATTTCCTGGGCTCCCTGCAAGATCGGAATCAAAGCACCATTAACGCCACGCCACTGTTCGAAAAGGGCCCCAAATTTCTTTTCCTTTTCTGCATCCTCGTCAACCTGATTACAGCCGCATTCAGACATCCAATACCCTCCCTTCATAAAATTATTTACACTAAATAGCCTGTTCCCCGGAGACAGATTCCGGTTCACAGGAAATTTGACGGCCGAAAAGCTATATGAACCAAAAGCCGCGCCAGGTCTATCAAACGAAGCGAAGCGAAGTTTGAAAGCCATGTGCCTGTCTAGCACTCATATTGCGTAGCATGCGAAGCAATAGTATTTGAGTGCTGGACATATGGCACGGCACATGAATCAATTTAACTTCGCCGCCTAATCAGAGGGATGTACTCCGCATTCTTCAGGCCGGGCGTTAGCCCGGATGCGGAGGATTGAACTCCCAATGATTACTCTATTTTGAACCCACCGCCTATGGAGGCGGGGGACTTCTTAGGCGAAGTTAAACCTATTTATCCAATTCGACATATTCGACGGCGGATTAAAAAAACCTCCTGGTGCTAGTAAAAAAAATAGAATGATATGATAAGATATATTCGTGCGCCCCTGGTATATATTTGCTTTGTATATAAACCGGCGGACGTATATAATGTGAATGTTAAATAATCTGTCGAAAAATGTAAAGAAAGGGAGATCAACTGGAATGTGTTTGGCCGAAGCTCGAAATGATGGAATGTGTCTGTCTGAAATAATTATCCTTCTCTCCGCGGAAGTCATCTGCGGCCAGGACAAGTTAAACATCCCCGTCGAAGCTGTCTACGCCGGGGATCTCATGAGCGATCTGCTGGCTCAGTGTCATACCAATACACACAATAAAACCCTGCTGCTTACCGGCCTCAACAATCCCCAGGTAATCCGCACCGCTGAAATCATGGACGTGACAGCGATCGTTTTTGTGCGCGGAAAACAACTCCATGATGAGGTGCTGCAGTTGGCTAAAGAAAAAGGGGTTCCACTTCTTGTGACTAAATTGTCCCTCTATGATAGTTGCGGGATTCTTTACAGCGCCGGTCTTAGGAAGCAACCAGACAGACTCAGATAGATCTTCCAAAGATAGAGTTCCGGTTTCCAGTGGTCGAAGATCCTTCACGAGCGAGCTGAGAATGATCGGATGAATAAAAAGAAAATTGAAAAGACAGCGGACACGAAACACAAAATTGCCTTTGCTTTTACTATCGAAGGGAATAATTTCTCCAGCGCGGGAGAGGCCTCGATCCGGCTCAAACATGCGCTGCAGCATATCGGATACCCCGCTCTTCTGATCCGGAGGATTGCGGTCGCTGCATATGAAGCCGAAATGAACATCATCATTCATGCGCATCGAGGGGTAATGAAGGCAGAAATCACACCGGAGACGGTCACAATTTGGGCCGAAGATGAGGGACCCGGGATCCCCAACGTGGAGCTGGCGATGCAGGAAGGTTACTCAACCGCCCCGGACTACATCAGAGAGATGGGATTTGGCGCCGGAATGGGCCTCCCCAACATCAAGCGTTGCGCAGACATATTTGACATTAAAACACACATAGAAAAAAGAGGAAATATCGAAAAAGGGACGAAAATAAAGATTGTAATCTACAACAAGTAATCTCATTGCGAGAAAATTACGGCGCCGGGAAAGATGGTGCTTATGGAAAACAAGAGTTTTTCCATTTTTCTTGATAGAAAAAGGTGTACGGGGTGCACCAACTGCATCAAGCGATGCCCCACCGAGGCTATCCGTGTCCGGAACGGGAAAGCGAAAATCTTTGCGTCCCGCTGTATTGAATGTGGTGAATGCATCCGGATCTGTCCGCACTCTGCCCCCATTCCCCAAGCCGATAAGAGAGAAAATATCAAGCAGTTCAAATACACCGTTGTCCTGCCCGATCCGGCCGTGTTCGGCCAGTTCAAACTGAAATATACCCCTCGCCAGATCCTTGCTGCAGTCGCCGCGCTAGGCTTCGACAGCGTTTATGAAGTGGGACGGGCGGCAGATGCAGTCGGCATCGCCTTGCAAGAATTCATCAAAGAAAATAGGGGCGGGGGGCCATGGATCTCCTCCGCCTGCCCCGCCGTAATCCGCCTTATTCAGGTGCGATTCCCCACCTTAACGGAACAGATACTGCCGATACTCTCCCCCATCGAGGTTGCCGCAAGACAGGCCAAAGATGAGATCAGCCAGCGACTGGGTATTGACCGGGAAGAGATCGGCTGTTTTTACCTGACTCCCTGTCCCTCTCAGGTAACTGCCGTCAAATCGCCCTATCACCTGGAACGCTCCCATGTAGATGGAGCATTATCCATTTCCAGTCTCTACCCAGAGATCCGTGATCTCCTGCCAAAAATCAAGAATCAGGATGAGCCGGCGCAAGCGACAGTTTACGGGCTGAAATGGTGTCGCACAGGGGGTCAGACCTTGGCGGTCCTATCAGAAAATTACCTGGCTGTAGCTGTAGATGGAATCCACAATCTCCACAAGCTATTCGAAGAAATCGAATTGGGAAAGTTCGACAACAATATCAATTTCATTGAGTGCCAGTGCTGCCAAGGAGGTTGCGTCGGAGGACCGTTCACCATAGAGAACCCCTTTGTGGCGCGAGTTCTGCTGCGGCAGAGACAAACCCAATTTAGACCGAAACTGGATGCCGGGGAGGCGCAGGAGATCCAGGACCGCTACCATCAGGGCTATTACCGGGCAGAAAAAAAAGCCGAACCCCTCCCCGTCATGTCCCTGCGCAAGAACATAGCAAGGGCTATTGACGTGATGGAACAGGCCGAAAAAATCCTCAGCCAGTTGCCAGGGCTTGATTGCGGCTCTTGCGGCTGCCCCACTTGCCGGATCCTCGCCGAAGACATTGTCTGCGGTATTGCCACGGAAATGGACTGTTATTTCAAACTGCGGGAGCACGTTCAATTCCTTGCGGAGCAGATGCTGGCGCTTGCCCTGAAAGTTCCTCCCGTTACACCGGTGCAATACCAGATCATGCAAACCCAACGGGAGGTTCTGAAGTTTGCAAAAAGAGTCCCTCCGGTTCTTGGAAAACAGAGTCAGAAAAAAAAGAGAGGCTAGTCGAATGACTGTTGAACAGGTGGTACGGGCACTGGGCCTGAACGTACGAAGCGGAGCATTCAAACTCGACCAGAAAGTTGGCGGAGTTTATGTTTCCGACCTACTCAGCGATGTCATGGCAAACGCCAAGCAAGGGGACATCTGGATCACGCTTCAGGTACACCAAAATGTCGTTGCGGTAGCGACACTGCTCAATCTGGCCGGCGTGATTATCAGCCGGGGAGCAGAACCGGATGAAGCAACCATAGCCAAAGCTGAACAGGAGTCAGTCCCGGTCCTCACATCACCGGAACCTACTTTTGAAATAGCAGGGCGCCTCTATCAACTGCTTTCGGAGCCGGATGCCCCGGCACTAAAGTAATTTCTTCAAAATCTTTTGGCACCGCGCCGCGCCCTGCTACGCCATGTCCGGCGCCAGCCAGCATCTGACAAGCGTATCCAAAAGAGCCAGAAAAGACCTGGAGTCAACCATGCGTAAATTTGCCGTCGACCTGCATCTTCATACGGCCCTCTCTCCATGCGCCGAGGAGGAAATGACCCCTCCTGCAATCCTCGCCCAAGCCGCTGCCAACGGTCTTCAAATAATTGCAATCACAGACCATAACACCGCAGGCAACACGCCTGCCTTTTTTGAAGCAGCTTCAGGGGGGCCGGTGAACGTGATTCCTGGCATGGAGGTACAAACCCGGGAGGAAGTACATCTCATCTGTCTCTTTGCCGGTCCGGACGAGGCCCTTGCCTGGCAAGAAGTTGTGTATGCCCACTTGCCGCCTTTGAAAAATAGCGTGAGGGTTTTTGGCAGCCAGCAGATCCTCAATGCCGCCGGTGAGATGATCGGAACCGAGGACAGGCTTCTCCTCACCTCGACAGACTTTTCAGTCGAAGAGGCTATTGCCGAAGTGCGTGCCCGAAACGGGATCTGTTATCCGGCCCACGTTGATCGACCCGCTTTCAGCATCATCGGAAACCTGGGCTTTATCCCACCGGACCTCCCGATCCCTGTTATAGAAATTTCCCGGAATATCAACCGGGCTGGGGTTCTGGCAAAATTTCCCGCCCTGGGTCGCTATCCGATCCTGGGTTGTTCTGATGCCCACCGTCTTGCCGAAATCAGCCGGGCGCGCTCCCTGGTCAGCTTGGAAGAACCAACATTTGCAGCACTCGTGGAAGCTTTCTGGGATCGGCGTCAAAACAGGATCGAGGTGGATTAGGTGCGCGAGCTCTCCCTCCACATTTCAGATATTCTTGAAAACTCCAGGGTCGCCGGAGCCTCGCTGATCCAACTCGGGATCAAAGAAGACATGGAACGCGACCGCCTTGAAATCACCATCACCGACAACGGAAGAGGAATGGAAAAAGAACTTACAGAGCGGGTTTTCGATCCCTTCGTGACATCCCGCACCTGCCGGAAGGTGGGTTTGGGATTGCCTCTCTTGAAAGCCGCCGCCCAACGCTGTAATGGCGACGTCGAAATCAGATCGGAAGTGGGTCAAGGAACCAGCGTCTCCAGCGTGTTTCAGCACACTCACATAGACAGGGCCCCGCTCGGCAATATCGTAGATAGCCTGTTTGTGTTTGTGGCAGCCAACCCCGAGCTGGATCTTGTTTATACACACGAAGTTGAGGGGAGGAACTTCATCTTAGATACTCGGGAGCTTCGAGAAGAGTTGGAGGGAGTCCCCTTGAACACCCCTTCCGTGCTCAACTGGATCCGGAATTACCTGCGGGAAGGACTTCAAGAAATCAAGTCGTGTGCGTGAACCTTTTCAACTCTCGTCTCTCACCTTCACAAGCCCGATTGCCTGCAATTCCCAGTTGATCAATTATGTAAACCATGGCACAATTGCCATGCACGATTGGTATTGCCGAATCTGCACTCGTATTCCATGCGTGTGCGGTACGGGGGAACCATCGACCAACCACCAAAATGGGGTGAATCCCCGCCATTTGGCGTCGCATGCAGAGTCTGTTCCGGCTGCTTGCCGACAACTTCACGCAGCACTTGCGGATGTCTGTAACGGTCAAGCTCTGAAAGAGGCGGAAGGGCGCTAATATGCGGGGTAGGGTCTTACCTTTCACCCGAACCCGACAGCTTACCCCGGAGGCAGAGAAAGGGAGGGAAAAGCCTTGCGGAAAGTCCTGGGCATTGTTTTCGGCGTACTCTTCTTCTGCCTGGCCTTTACCGGGACAGGCTACGCCGCCACCTACACCGTCCAGCCCGGCGACACCTTCTACCTGATCGCCCTGCAGTACGGCATGAGCGCCGACCAACTGATGGCAGCCAACGAAGATACCAGCAGCGACCTGTATCCCGGCCAGGTTCTGACCATTCCTCAAGTTAACGGTTACAATAACCAGTACACGGTCGTTGCCGGTGACACCCTGTTCCAGATCGCTCAAGAATACGGGACAACGCTGGACGCCCTGGTCGCCCTGAACCACCTCACCCCGGACAGCCAGGGGAACGTGGACATCTATCCGGGGCAGGTGCTGCAACTGCCCGGCAGTCAGGGTGAAGCGCCCGCCGGAGCCGGCGGCGTTGCCTGGACCCGGCAGTACACTGTCAGACCCGGCGATACCCTGGAACAGATCGCCCAGCAATGCGGCGCCAGTCCCTCTGCCATCGTCGCCAGCAACAACCTCACGGATACGGTGCTCTCTCCCGGGCAGCAACTGCTGCTGCCGAACGGGTCGTCCAGCCCCCGGGCCTCCCGGGCCGGAATCACCGCCGGCGACACCTACCTGCTGGCCCAGTTAATCAATGCGGAGGCCGGAGGGGAACCCTTCGAGGGACAGGTGGCAGTAGGGGCGGTAGTGCTCAACCGCCTGTTCGACCCGGATTTTCCCAAAACCATCAAGGACGTCATCTTCCAATACGATAGTGATATCGATACGTACCAGTTCGAACCGGTGCAGAACGGCGCCATCAACGAACAGCCCTGTCCGTCGGCCATACGTGCGGCCTACGCCGCCCTGAGCGGATGGGATCCCACTGGCGGAGCGCTGTTCTTTTACAACCCCCTGAAAGCCGTGAGCAGCTTTTTTGACAGCAGCCTGACCTATCTCAAACAGATCGGCAACCATCTCTTCTACAAATAGGACCTATTCATCCCTGCCCCCCGGCATCGACATAGAAAGAGCCTCGAAAGGATACACAACCGTCCGCCATGACCTCCAGAATTTCTGCAATACTCACGCCATCTATCGCAAAAGCCTTTGGAAATATGCTATCACTGAATAACCGATCTTTCCATTTGAAGTAAATATTCTTTTATTTCCAAGTGCCCTGTCCCGCAATACCCCGTCAGATCTCCATTCTTACCGATCACGCGATGGCACGGTATAATAATGGGGATGGGGTTTTTCCTGTTCGCTTGCCCGACAGCCCTGCAGCCTTTGGGCTTACCGACTGCAAGAGCGATGTCGGCATAGCTGCGGGTTTCCCCGAAAGGAATGGCTAACAGTTCTTTCCATACTTTTTTACAAAATTCGGTTCCTTCTATTGATAAAGGCACGGTGAACTCAAGCCTTTTTCCCGAAAAATACTCGTCAAGCTCCTTTACGGCGTTCCGGCACAATGCCGCATCCCGCTTCATCTCTCCGTGCCCGGCAAAGTAATCATCCCATTGCCCGGAAGTTAAGATCACTCCCCTGACACCGATTTCGTCCACTACCACGTGGATCTGGCCAAAAGGGTACTCATAGGTATCGAACGCCGTTTTCATACATGCCTCCCTGAACTTTTTACATATTGAGTTCATGGCCGGACGGAGCAATTCCTGCTTGCGCGGGCATCTAAGGAGCCACAAATTACTCACCCTGAATATCCCCCCGGGATATGGCCAGTTGAAGAGTAGACTCACGATATAATCCTGATGGCGGCCTCCGTCAGTGCCCCAAGGTGGGTGTAAAACCTGCCCAGCAGGTCGCGCCCCCGGCTGTCGAAGGCGATGCCGGGCAGCAGAAGCAGGTCGTAATCCTGTCCGCGCCGGGTGCCCTCTGGGCGCGGCACCCTGCTCTTGATATTTTTGATGGCGACTGCGAAATCGAATGTTGTCAGCAGCCCGGCAGCAGTTATAGAGCCGCCAAAAAAACGGCTGGTAACAGCCTCTAGATGCACGCTGCCGCAGGCCCTTTCCCACTCGGGCAGGGCCAACTGCAGCCAGGGGAGACCCCAGGCGGAGGTCAGGACCAGCACCCGCCTCGCCCGGTGCTGGCGGATCACTCCGGCCACCCTGTCCACCAGCGTCCAGTCCAGGTCGCAGTTCATCACCAGGCCCGACGCCCGGCGCCGCTTTTTGACGATGAGAACCGGCTCTGTCCCGTCGCCGGGCAGGCCGGGCCTCGCCACATCGAGGACCGGACGCCCAAAACGCTCCACCGTGCGGAAGGCCCCCACCCTGCAGCGCACCTGCCTGCCGTGCACCGCCCTGATCACTTCTCCCCTCTGCAGTCCTGCCCGCGCCGCCGCAGAGCCGGCTATCACCCCGGCGACCTCAGCCTGCAACCGTTCCCCGGCATCGGCCAGGAATGGCTCCAGCAGCAGCGGGATACGCATCCGTTCCTGCTGCCGGTGCACAAACAGGCTCAGCTTCCGGTGCATGGCCAGGGGATCGAAACGCAGCCAGGAGGCGGCCAGTTTGGTGAACCCCGGCAGAAAGACCCGGACCGTGGCCGCCCCCTGCTCCTGTAAGAAGTGGCAGGTGGCCGCCAGGTCCCCCCATCCGACCAGGTGCGGCATGGCCACCAGGCTGCCGTGACAGGTGACGCCGGCATCGCCGAGGAGGCGGGCAGCGTCCAGCGCCCGCCCCGGATCGCAGTCGCCCATCAGCAGGCGGCGTCCCTCCGGGTTGGCGCTGTTCAGGGACAGGTTGACATCCAGCGGTTGCATGGCAGCCAGTCGCTTCACTGCCACACGATCCAAAAAAGTGCCATTTGTCGTGATCTGCAGCGGAGTCTGCGGATAGCGCTCCCTGACCGTCTCCAGCGCCTGCCAGATGTGGGGGTGGGTGAAGGGTTCGCCCTCGTTGATGCGGGTGGCCGCTTCGCCGATGATGATCTTGCGCCCGGGATCGAGGCAGGGAATCAGGCTCTTGACGAGAGGCAGGGGCAGGTGGGGGACGACATATACCCTGACGCCCCGGGGATTCTGGAGATTGCTGCAAAAGACACACCTGAGGTTGCAGGCGGATGTCAGCGGCAGGACGTTCTCCTTGCTTGCACTTTCCCATAATATGAACGGAATCATTGCGCCAACAAGCCTTCCTAATTATAATATCAACTGTCAGGACGCAGGTCGGACGACGCAGGATCGATGTTCTTGCGCGCCAGGTAAAAGTAGAATACGCCCCCCGCCAGGGCAATGCCCAGGGCGGCCAGGGAGGCCGCGCCACCCCCCCAGAAACTGGAGTTTTCCCGGAACAACTCGATCACGGAGCGGGTCAGTCCGTAAAGGATAAACAATAAAGCCACCACCTGGCCCCGGAAGCGGATGCGGGAGGAGACCACCTCCAGGATGGCAAAGATCAGCAGTCCAGCCGCCATTGAAAACAACTGGGTCGGGTAGCGGGGCAGGTCGTCGACTGCCGGAAAAACCATGCCTATGGGCAGGTTGGTCGGTATCCCATAGCAACAGCCGTTGAAGAAGCAGCCGATGCGGGCGATGGCATAGCCCAGCATCAGGCTGGGGGCTGCCAGGTCCAATAAGGCCAACACGGGGATCTTGGTCATGCGCAGGTAGATGACGGCAGCAATGAGGCAGAACAGAACCGCGCCGTAAAAAGCCAGACCTCCTTGTTGCAGCATAAAGATTTGCAGGGGATGGCTCAGGTAGTAACCGGGGTCGTAAAGCAGGATGTACGCCAGGCGGGCCCCGACGATTCCCGCCACCGTTCCCAGCAGCACGAAGTCGATCACGAACTGCGCTGAAACACCTTTCCTCTCAACCTTACGCATCAGCCACAGCGTCCCGGCCAAGATGGCCAGTGCCATAAAAAAGCCGTAGCTGTAAACTTTCAGGAATCCGATCTGGAATAAAATAGGATGCACCAGAATACCGCCTTTTTTATAAACTTTCAGACAATCCACATATCCACAGGGTTATCCACATTTGTCAGGTCGCTCTTGTTAAGATATTGTAAAGTTTATCCCCATAATTAACAGGTCCCAACCTCAACCTCCCAAGATCTGTATATTTTTAAATAAGATAATAGTCCTTAATTTTCAAAAGTCATTAGGCTCAGTTCAATAGAACCACTGTCTCATCTCAAGAAATACATTTTCATCGTAAGACTGGTGGTTCAACCACATTGCAAAGATGATCCTGACCCAAGTGTAGTCTATCCGTGAGGGGGTACCAGGGGATGGTTGGCAAAGGCCTCCTGCTCCAGTGGGGCAAAGCGTTGGGCTAAAAAATAGCGGTATCCGGCGCAGGCGACCATGGCCGCATTGTCGGTGCAGAGGTCTTTGGGAGGGATGAAACAGGCCAGCGCCTCCTCCTTGGCCCTGGACAGCAGCAGGCTGCGTATCGCTGAATTGGCAGCCACGCCCCCGGCCAGGGCAATCTGTCCGACCCCTGCCACCCTGGCTGCGGCCAGGAGCTTCTCCACCAGGACCTCGGCAACCGCTGCCTGAAAACTGGCGGCCACGTCCTCCGGCCGGGCCATATTGTCACGTTTCAGGTAATTCTGGACTGCGGTCTTGAGCCCGCTGAAGCTGAAATCCAGGCTGTTTTCGCCCAGCCAGGCCCTGGGGAAGGCAATCGCCCGGGGATCGCCGCCGGTGGCCATGGCCTCCAGGTTGGGCCCGCCGGGATAGGACAGTCCCAGCAGGCGGGCCACCTTGTCAAAGGCCTCGCCTGCGGCATCGTCCCGGGTGGCGCCCAGCATTTCATATACCAGGTGTTCCCGTACCAGGACCAGAGAGGTATGGCCCCCGGAAACGATCAGGGTGATCAGCGGGGGCTCAAGTTCGGGATAGGTCAGAAAGTTGGCAAACAGGTGAGCCTCCAGATGGTGTACCGCCAACAGCGGGATTTTGAGGGCATAGGCATAGGCCTTGGCAGCCGCCACGCCGACCAGCAACGCCCCGATCAGCCCGGGGCCGACGGTGACTGCAACTCCGCTGAGATCGGCAAAACTCAGTCCTGCCCCGGTCAGCGCAGCCTCCACGACATCAGTGATCTTTTCCAGGTGCTGGCGGGAGGCAACCTCCGGCACCACGCCGCCGTACTGGCGGTGGATGTTGATCTGGGAGGCAATGATGTTTGAAACCACAGCCTCTCCGTCTCTGACCACAGCCGCTGCGGTTTCATCACAGCTTGTCTCAATGCCAAGAATATAAACAGGCGCCAATTCCTTCTCCTCCTGCGCGGCAATAAATTAGCGCTGCCAGACCAGGCGTTCCAGCAGGGACATCGGGGACATTTTCTTTACCTCGGAGCCGGAAAGTTCCAGCTTGAAATCGAAACAGATCAGGTCGCTCTGCTGCACATCCGGCAACAGAGCCAGCGGCCAGCGGGCTGCGAATCCCTCATCCCCCAGCAACATCACCACCATGTCTCCCTCGATCCGGTCGACGACTCCCCTGATGATCATGGCAAACATCTCCCTCCCCCGGATGGGGACATTCCTCGGAGGCGTGTCCCCGTTCCTTAATATTTCCGCAGATCTACGCGTTCAAACACGGCCTGACAGAGGGCGACCCTTCCTGCGTGTGTTCCAAAGCACTTACCTTTCTGGATGACAAGCACGCAAACCGGCTTCCGTAACGTGTTCAATCACCCGTCACCATTCTGACTTGTGAACGCGGGACGTACAGTCCTCCGGCAAGAGATTGCGCATCATCACCAAGGCGTCCTCATGGGTCTCCAGGTAGTAGTTCCGGCGACAGCCGATCTGGCGGAAACCCAGGTTCTTGTATAGAATGCGGGCAGCACTATTCGAAGGGCGGACCTCCAGGATCATGGTGGTGGCTCCATGGCTCCGGGCATGGTTGATCAGGGTGTTCACGAAGATCTTGCCCAAACCCCGGCCGCGCCAATCCGGGTGCACGGCAATGGTGGTGATATGGGCCTCCCCGGAGAAAAGCCACATACCGCAGTATCCCACCACCTTGCCATCGTGAACAGCCACGTTATAGTACGCAAACTTGTTCCTCAGTTCGCTGAGAAAGGCATGATCAGCCCAGGGAGTTGGAAAGGAGACATTCTCGATCGCCAGGATCTCCGGAATATCGCCTTTTTCCATGTTACGGAACTCGATCTCCACTGAATTCATCCACCTTCACTTGCGCCATAGAGGACATTGCATCGGGGACGTTCCTCGAAGAGGCGTGTCCCCTTTCCTTGATTGTTCCCCAGCAAGTGCTGGGGAACAACGCGCCCGGCGGCGCCATGTCCGGTGGACCGGGCGCGGCATGCGCGGGGATTCCTTAGCCTGTGTGTCCCCAGTCATTTACTTGCGTCTGATAGCCGGCGGTTTCACGTACAACGCCCGAATCGCAGGCAGTCGGGTGTCCCCTTGCCGTTGCTCCAGGGCGCCCAGTCCCACGGCGGCGACCAGCGCCGCCCGCGGCCACAACTGGGCCGGCTCCGCCAGGACAGCCCGGTCGCCCAGGGCCTCCCGCAGCACATCCCACCAGGCCAGAGCACCCTCGCCGGTGAAAGTCACCCCGGCGCGCAGGTCATTCTGCAGGCGGTCGGCCAGACGCCGGGGGTCGACGGCCAGGTAGCCGCTGAGCCGCTTCATCCGCTCCTGCCGCGCCCCACCCGGAGGGTACCCGGCGCCCGCTTGTGGACTCGGACCTGGCACCGCCGCAACAGCAGAGGCGGCATATGGTGGCGCGCTCACATAAAAAGAGGCATATACCTCCTGCGCCCTGGCCGTCAGAACCGGACAGATCAATCCAGGCGTTCCATGCAGGCCTAGGGCCAAAGCGTCCAGGGTGGGCACTCCGGTCAGGGGCTTCCTGAGGGTGTGCGCCAAGGCCTTGGCGGTGGCCATACCGACCCGCAGCGACGTGAACGAGCCGGGGCCGACAGACACGGCAAAAGCATCGATATCCTGAAGGGTCATCCCCAGGCCCGACAGTACCTGGTCGACCACCGGAAGCAGGCGTTCCATGTGGCCCTGCCTGGTACTAAAGCCAGCCTCCCCTAAAATACGCCGGTCTTCCACGACCGCTGCCGAAACTACCGGTGTTGAAGTTTCTATTCCAAGGACCCGAATCTCTGCGACAACTCCTTAACCAGCATTTGATAGCGTCCGCCCCCGGGAATAAACTGCAGGCACCGATTACAACCGGAATACTCCACGGGATCGATCCGCACCTCCAGAAACTCTGCCGGTAATGCCTCCGGGATCAGGTTGCCCCACTCGATCAGGACTATTCCCCGGCCTCCCAGGTATTCCTCCCAGCCGATCTCTTCCAGTTCCCGCACCGTCCACAAGCGGTAGAAATCGCAGTGGAATACCGGGTACCTGCCCAGATACTCCTGGACAATCAGAAAGCTGGGACTGGAAACGCCATCGCAACCCAGCCCCCTGGCCACCCCGCGCACGAAGACGGTCTTGCCGGCGCCCAACTCCCCCACCAGCGATACCACATCACCGGGAGCCAACTGACGGCCCAATTCCTCGCCGATCGTCTCCGTGTGCTCGGGGCTAGGGGAGACTATCTCCCACAACGAAACATCACCGCCACCGCCTGCTGTTATCCAGTCTATTATAGCCGTTGTCTCCGTCTCTAACAAGAATTAGAAGAAAGGCTCGCTATTCACGCATTATCCAGACTGATCATATTATGATATGGTCAATCAGCCTACCATTTAATACCATATAGGAGGCTATCGCATGGCTTTGGGGGTAGATACTGCTGACGCCCTGAGCAGCGTGAACTGGGGAGCGTTTCGTAATTGGTGCGGCCTGTATCCTGTATTTGCCGACCGTTCCCCAGCACTCAAAACGACATGGAAGGTGGTCATAATGAAGTCTCGCCGTGTACCTCCTATCGTTTAAGGTACTACTCTCCGTTGAGCGCCCGCAAAAGCGTCACAATCAAGGTGGCAGTGCAGACAGCGGCATAGCATCCTATTGCATGGTCAATATATCATACTGCAGGGGGTTCGAACTTTTTTAATTGTGAAAGTCGCTTCAAAACCAGTCTCACTGCTATAGCATCATCCAAATACCCGATCGGAAAAACGTAATCCGGAATTATATCTGTAGAAAGAATGAAGTACAGCAGCGCACTCCCCAGCATGGTACGCTCGTCCGGCGTGATATCATCCGTGCAAAACTGCTCATGCATCTGTTTCAACTGTTCAATAAATGGCCCCGCTCCGCTCACCTGATTCACTTTGGCACGGAAGTCCTCCCGGATAATCCGCTGCCCTTCCTCAGTTTGGGCATATTGCTCATATCTGAACAGTTCCTGCTCAACCTGATCAGTAGTGCATTGCTCGCTAAACAAATTTGAGGATTTCAGAACCTCTTGTATGTCATCCATTACGGTGCGGATATCTGATGCCATCTCCTGCCGGGGGCCGCCAACCTCAAATCCGGCTGCTGAAAATAACTGGCTTAACGGTAAGTTCAGCGCATGAGCGATCCTCTGCAGATGCCTGGCATTTGCAGGCTGTTTGCCGTTGGCAATCCGGGAAATAGTCGCCGTATCGATTGCGGTGAGTTCACTGAGCTTGCGCATCGAAAGCGAGCGCTCACGCAACACTGTTTTCAATAATGAACCAAGGGGTAATCCGTTTTTTTCTTCAGGCATGCCCGCTTTCTCCCTCCCCCCAAAACAACCGGAGTGTTGCGTCCATATCAACAGTATATGTTGAGCTAGGGCAATTTTCTTCAACATTCTTAAAAAAGAGGCCGACCCTGTTGAAACTTTTTCATCATCTTTGAAATGACCAAGCACCTTTTATCAACACATTTAATATTATGTCTCTTGCAACAACCGACCAACGTGATTTCCAGGAGGCAAACTTGAATGAATGGAGCAATACCAGCACCGGATGCTTCATTATGTGAAAATCAGTCCCGGTTTCATGCCATCATCAGCCAACCGAACAAGGGATGGTGGCGTTTTTTATTGTTGTTCTGGGCGCTCCTCGGCCCGGGCCTGCTCGCTGCGATGGCCGATAACGATGCCGGGGGCATGATTTCATATTGCGTAACCGGCGTGAAATTCGGGATCGGGCTCTTCATCCCGCTGGTACTCTGTTTGGTACTGGTCACCTATACCGTTCAGGAGATGGCCATGCGCCTTGGCACTGTCACTCAAACAGGATTCACCAAGTTGATATCCCTCCATTACGGACATTTTTGGATGCGCTACCATGTCATCACGCTTTTTTCGGAAAACATGCTGACGCTGTTGACGGAATTTATCGGCATGACCGCAGGATTGATCATTCTGGGCCTGCCGCTGTGGGCAAGCGACGCTCTCAGCCTGCTTCTCATCCTATCTATTACCGTATTTACCGGATATTGGACGAAAGAGCGATTGGCACTGCTTATCGGGGCATTGAACATCATTTTTGTCGTTGTTGCAGCCATGACGCATCCCAGCATGGCGGCCATCGGGCATGCATTTGCAGCATGGAACGTGCCGGCGGGCAGCAGCGACCTCTCCTGGTACATCATCGCACTCATCGGCAATGCCATCGCTCCGTGGATGATATTCTATCAAGGCAGCGCTTACATCGACAAGGGGGTCATTGCAGACAATCTCCGTCTGGGGCGCATTGACACGTGTATCGGTTGTGTAGTGCAGGTATTGATCGCTGCCTGCGCCATCATTGCCGGGGCAGCGCTCTACGGACATTTGAACAACGTGGCGGCTCTGGGCCCTGCTGCCCTCATTAACGCCTTTGACACACTTGTTGGACACTGGCCCGCCCTTCTATTCGGGCTGGGACTTTTCAACGCCGGTCTTCTCGCCTCGATCACCATATCTCTTTCCTCATCCTGGTCAGTGGCCGAAGCGTTCGGTTGGTCCAAAAGTCTAAATGACAAGATATCTGATGCTCCGAGGTTTTATGCGGTCTACATCGGCAGTGTCATTGTGGCGGCAGTTGCCTTTCTAATACCAAATCTACCTTTAAACTTCATAGCCGTGATTACGCAAGTCATAGGCGGTTTCCTGACGGCTCCGATTCTCATTTTCCTGTCGTTGCTCGCAAATAACAAGCAATTGATGGGAAGGCACAAAAACAGCTTATTCGGTAATATCTGCGCCTGGACAATTTCCGCAACTCTCATCGGGCTGGCTGTTCTTCTCTTGTGGAATACGATTTCAGGATTATTGTAGACTCCGGAGAGGCAGCAGGAGGGCCGGTAGACGGCCCTCCCTTTGCATGGCGCTGCAAATAAAATAAGCGGAACGCAGAAGGAACTAAACAGACTTTGTGGAACTTGAATAGGCTATGTAGGAGGGGTTCAATGACATGGCCAGGCCTTGCATCGGCATTACTACCGCCCATAACGCCGGGCAGGATTACTACTACTGCCGGAACAGCTACATCGGGGGCGTCCGGCAGGCGGGGGGCGTTCCCCTGCTGCTGCCGCCGCTGGTGGATCAGGATGAACTCCTGAGCTGCGCCGGAAGGCTGGATGCCTTGCTGCTGTCCGGCGGCGGGGATGCGCACCCCTCTCTGTTCGGCGAGCAACCCCACTGTAAACTGGGGGAGTTTGACCCAGTACGGGACGATTTTGAGATCAGGATGCTTCGGTTGATGATCGATCTGGGCAAGCCGGTGTTGGGTATCTGCCGCGGGATCCAGGTGATCAACGTCGCCCTGGGCGGCAGCCTCTACCAGGACCTGGTGTCCCAGCAGCCCCAGTCGCTGCAGCACCAACAGGGGGCTCCCCGCCGGTACCCCACTCACTCGGTGACTGTGCGCCAGGGCAGCAAGCTGTCCGATATTCTGGGCGCAACCAGGCTACAGGTCAACAGCCTCCACCACCAGGCGATCAAGGACGTCGCCCCTGGGCTGCAGGCGACCGCCTGGGCGGACGACGGCGTGATCGAAGGAGTGGAGGCGTCCGGCCATCCCTGGCTGCTGGGGGTGCAGTGGCACCCGGAGGGAATGTGGGAGCATGATCAGGCGGCGGCCTCCCTGTTTCGTGCCCTGGTCAGTGCCGCAGGCGGCTGAGAACGGAGCATTCCGAGCCCGGCAGGCCTGGAGGACCCAAGACGGAGGGAGAACATTTGGCCTAAGCTTTCTTGAGGCTTAAAACCGGTCTCCTCTCCCCATCGTGGGCGTGAATGAGAGTCTGATGGCCGTGAGGATGCAGATGGAACTCTTCATCGACCAGGTTGACCTTGATCAGGAGATCGATGTTGCTCAGGATTTCCTCACAGGGCCCCGCGGCCACCAGGTGATGGTCCTCGCTGAAGACCAGGGCGCGGTCGGCGATCTCCTCCACGGTTTCCAGGTTGTGAGTGGCCACGATGATTGTCTTTCCTGCCTTGTTCAGTTGTTGGAACAGGTGGATCAGTTTGCGCTGCGTCCGCGGGTCCAGCCCGCTCGTAGGCTCATCCAGCAGCAGCACATCCGGGTTCAGGGAGAGCACCGAGGCCAGCGCCACCAGCCTCTTCTCCCCGCCGGAGAGTTTGAACGGCGGCCGCTGACGAAAGCGTTCCAGGCCCAGCAAGGCGATCACTTCATCCACCAGCCGGTGGACTTCGGCTTCCGGCAAGCCCAACTGTATTGGCCCAAAGGCAATCTCTTCCCAGACGTTGGAATTGAACAGTTGAGCGTCGGAATTCTGAAAGACGAATCCTACCCGGCGTCGGAAAGCAAAGGAAAACTCCTCGTTTGCCAGGCTCTCCTCGCTGAGGATTTGCCCGAAAGCCTTGAGCGTTCCCTCCCTGGTAAACAACAGGCCGTTCAACAGCTTGAGCAGGGTGGACTTCCCGCTCCCGTTGGCGCCCAGCAGGGCAACCTTCTCGCCCCTGTTGATGGACAGGTTGATGCCTTCCAGCGCTTTTTCCCCGCTCGGGTAGTTAAAGCCGACGTCTTTTAACTCGAAGATGGCTTCATCGTCAACTGACAAGCCGATCACCCCCAAGCAGAATTATCGTGACCAGAAGCGCAAAGGCGATCCAAAACCAGTCCAATCCCCGGATCTTGGCGTTTTTCAGGGTGCGCGGGGTGCCGGTGTAGCCCCGGGAGAGCATCGCCGCATGGACCTCGTCGCTCAGGATGAACGCCTTTGACCAGAGGGCGCCCATGGCGTTGCCCACGAACCGCTGCTGCTCCCCGGTTCCCGTCCGGCCTACCGTCCGGCTCATCCGGGCCTGGAACATGTCGCTGGCGCTCTGCAGCAGAACATAGATATAGCGATAGGTCATCTCCAAGATATTGATAAACAGCGTGGGGATCCGGATCATGCTGAATCCTCTCAGCAAATACGCCCAGCGGGTGGTCAGGGTCAACAACACGCTCAGGGAAACGCAGGCACCCACCCGCAGGATGAAGATGACTGCCCCACGAACCCCCTGGCTGGTGATCGTCAACTCGCCCGGCAGCACCCACGGCCCTAGGCGGTGCTGGCCGCTGAAGTGAAGCAGCACCAGCAGCGGGTCTCCGGGACGAATCACGTTGAAGAGCGTCGGCAGGATGATGATCCCGGTAAATATCGGCACCACCAGCCAGACCCGCTTCAAGAAGGTGGACAGCGGCACGGCTGACATATAGGCCAGCATCAGGATCCAAAGATTGAACAGGAGCAGCAGTTCCCAGCTGCGCAGACTCACGGCCACAAAGATCAGCAACAGGGTGGTGATCACCTTGATGCCGGGATGCAAGCCCTGCATCAGGCCATTGGCGCTGGCGATCCGTTCGGAGTAAAAGTCGTCCATCAGGAAGCCTGAGAAGGCGTCGATGGTTTTTTCCACAAAACTGCGCCGCGTCTTTTTAGCGCTGTTTGAGGGGGGGAGCGGCCCCTGAGACTTCAGGAGCCACTCCGGTATCTGATAGTCAACCATGTTAAATCAAGTTCCTTCCCCTTTGACGTCTCTGACGACGATCAGTCTTAAGTCTCAGATTTTTTGGCTTCTCTGGCAGCGATCATCCTGGTGACCAGAAGGGTAATACCGGCGATGAGGGCGATCCCCACCACGGCCGCCAGGTAATAGCCCACGCTCTGGTGCCAGAGGTCCGGGGCGGAGGCGGCAAAAGGCGAATTGGGGACACCGTAATCCTGCAGCAAGCCGTGGTAGTGTCCTCGCAGTGCTGCCAGGCCTGCGGGAACAAATCCGAAAGCCGCCTTGATATCAGAAATTTCGCCCTCTCCAAAGGCGCCTCCCGGGGCCAGCAGCCCGAGCGGAACGAGCACGATCAGGGCTATGATAACATACCACAACTTGTTGAATGCCGCCTTGGCCGGCGCCAGCCTCGCCGAGATCTGATTTGCGATTATCGACGGGTTGGTTAACTGGAAGTATCGAGTGATCCCGCCTGTAGCAATGGCTTCGACGGGGCCTGCCATCAAGAGATGAGCAAGCAGCATGGCCGGCACTGAGACGGTGATGGGAAAGGGGGAATACAGCGGCACACCCTGCGCAGTGTGGAACAATACCGGCTGCAGGCCCAACTCGATACCGACACAAGTAGCGGCCAGGTTGATACCAATGTAGCTGCCAATGGCGCCCCAGATCCAGCGCTTGTTAGACGTGACCTCCGAGTTGCCGGCAAACGTGCGGTAGATAAAGAAGGTAACAAAGGGGATCACCAGGGCCATGTTGAAGCAGTTGAAACCGAAGGCGAAGACCCCGCCGTCGCCAAACAGCAACGCCTGGATCGCCAGGGCGATGGAGACACAGATGGTGGCCGCCCAGGGCCCCAGGATGACAGCCAGGATGCCGGCGCCCACTGCATGAGCAGTGGTGCCACCCGGTATGGGCACGTTGAACATCATCAGGACGAAGGAGAAGGCCGCCCCGATCACCATCAGCGGGACCAATTTTGTATTGAGGACCGCCTTCACCTTTTTGACCGCTGTCGCCCAGAACGGAATCATGATCGCATACCCTACCACGCATGTCGCCGGGCTGAGATATCCGTCAGGAATATGCACAAATAATCATCCTTTCTTTTTTATAATAGAACTATTTTCATCCTTCAAGGACCGCCAAATCTTTACCACAGATGACTACCCGCTCTAATGCCCCCGCTTCTCCTCCGCATCCGGGCTTACAGCCCGGCCTGAAGAATGCGGAGTACATGAAGCGATGGGCGCCCGTATCCGGGCTAACGCCCGGCCTGAACGCCGGCTCAAGGCTCCGCCTTGGCTGAAAGCCCGCCGGCACACCGGGAAAACGGGCACACAGGTAAGAGCGGCTACATCACTGTATT
>Ga0116107_1000304_pt1 | contig 41778 bp, 52 predicted proteins | sample June2015DPH_6_10_FD_88969 | JGI IMG/M metagenome (GOLD analysis project Ga0116107, IMG submission 88969) | Peatland microbial communities from SPRUCE experiment site at the Marcell Experimental Forest, Minnesota, USA - June2015DPH_6_100 | ecosystem: Environmental > Terrestrial > Soil > Wetlands... | reverse complement strand
TCAATCGTCCTGGCTCGAAGTCTTGCGAAGCATCGTGATTATTCCCTTGAGTTCTGCGGTGACCTGCTGTAGCTGGCTGACTTCTTCCCAACTTCGGATCGCCGCACTGTGCAGGTCGTTGAACCGCCTGTCAAGATGTGTGAGCTTCGTCTGCATCTCGGCAACTTCGCGGATTACTGCATCGTGAAACTCGCGGCCGGCTGCGCGAATGACGAGCCATGCCCCGATGACCGAACCGGCTAGAGTGGCGCCCGCGAGGATCCAAGTCTCAGTGTCTACCATAAGGCTCCCGTTTGCTTTGCCGCCAACGCCAGGAAGTCTTGCGCGGTCGGTTGCTTGTTGTGGAATCGATTTATCAGCGCCGCGATGCCGGCCTGGATCTCAGGTTCAAGAAGACCGAAGACTTCGAGGGCTGGTCCCGCTTCCGGAGCGAGGATCCCCGCAACCTGCACCGCAGTTGTGAGGACGCTTTCGACCTTGCCGGCGGTCGTTGACGGTGCCGCCGGCGTGGCCGTTGTCTTGGGAGTTGCCATCGCCGTTCTAGTAGCCGTACGCCGGCGAAAGTCCGAGACGTATCCGCAAGTCGTGAAGCTCTTGTGTGGACGGCACCGGCGCGGGAGTCGTGCCGACGGTCGGCGTTGTGACCTGGGTTGCCGCGATGATCTGTGCAGTGAAGTTCACGGCCAGGACAACCGCGGTCACGTAGAGCGTCACTTTCTTTTGTGCGCCAGGACTGATTATCCGAAGCTGCGCTTGTTCGGCCGGCGAAAGCAATCCCGTCGCGAACGTATTCACACAGGCGGCGAGTGACTTCGCGGTTCCGCCAGTTCCCAGGCCGTTGACGCATCCTTGCGCTTGGCCGAGTAAGGTTTGCCCGGCGGCGAGCCAATTACCGAAGTTCGTCACATCGGCGGCCGTGAGCACTCCCGTCACCTGTAGCGTCGGAAGGTCGTCTTGCGCGAGCGTGAGGATCTGGCCGACGACATTGAGGGCCGCGACTACCTTCGGCTGTTGCTGGCATCCGCTGAGCCCGAACGTGGTGAGCGTCAAAGCCACGATGACGGCGGCTGTCCCTGCTGTGCGAGAACCCATTCCTTTCATAGCTCCCCCTTGTGGCGGATTTGGATCGTCCGGACTATCCGCCCACTGTTTCCAGTATCGCGCTTCATTGAGAAGCGTGAGGAAAAATATTCCGATGAGTATGTGGCGAAACCACGGCCAGGACCAGACCGGCGTTTGCGAGTCAACGAAGTTCGTTATCACGACCGCGCACGCCGAGCTCACAGCTTGCTTGAGAGCTTGTTTCCAGAGCATCGGATTATTCCTTCCTCTAGTTGCTGCAAAAGCCATGCCCGATTGTCCATTACCATCCGGTAGTGAGTCGGGCAATAAAACAAAGTTCGCGTTCTTCGTTCGCCGGCGATAGCCGAGAGTTGTTCAGTCTCGCCACACCGCCCCCGCATGTTCGTGTCTTTCCAGTTGCAAGCGTTCACTTGACCGTAGCGACTAAGCTCGTCGGCGCATCGGCCGCCACTGTCGTCGGCGTTGCGGTCGTCACCGCCGGCAGAACTTGTGCCGCGCCGTTTTGATCTATGTAGTCGAGAACGAGCCCGAACGTCACGGAACCGATCGCTAGCGCCGAAGAGTTGAACGTCGTAGTGCAAGACTCCGGTTGCGTCGTTCCGGTGCATACCGTCATTGCATCCGTGTGAAGTGATGTGAACGTGGTGCCGCTAACCGTTCCCTCAGAGTAGCCGCTTAGGCAGGAGCTTGTGATCGTCGCAGAACAGACGGGCGAATCGGCCTCGCTCTGACTCCAACTGAGGGTGATCGTGTGATCGACGACTGGCGTCGGCGCTGGCGGATTCACAGCAACCGTCTTGGTGCATCCTGCCAGCAGAAGAACTCCAACTATGAGCAAAAATCTCTTCATGGCGTGTAGCCTCCGTGTGCCCGAACTATAACACGACTGGTACTTCGGTACTCTGACCTGCGATACTCAGTGCTATTAGTCGCCGGTCTTTTCTCTCGCTCCCGGCCGGGGCGCCCGTGTCGGCCCCGGTTTCCCGGCGCCGACTTCCTCTGGCGGTTGTCCCATGTCCACGATTTGCTTCGGCGTGTAACCCTTCGCCAAGAGCTTCTTGAACGCATCCTGGCGCGAGATCTGGTTGCCGGTCGCCTTCCGGTTGCCGACGCTCATCTGGCCCATGTCCTCACCTGAGTTGATGAGCGCCTGGCGCACGTCCGGATTCTTGAGGTCGTGGATTGCCTTCATCGTCTCGCGGTCGTCACCGATGGCGTCGATTATCTCTTCGCCGTTCGCGTGAACGAGTTGGCGGATCTCGCGATCCGGATACTTCTGTTCAAGCGTGAGTTGACGAGACGGCGGTTCGTTGCCAGTCGGCTTGAACTGTTGACGAAGAGGCTTTGCCGGTTCAAGCGGCGGTGCCCCCATTTGCCGCGCCGGCTCTTCGGTTGCTACCGTCGGAAGTCCTTCCGGAACTTTTGCGCGTTCCGGTCCCTCTTCCATCTCTCCGACCGTCTTGATGATCGGCTCGCGGCGGAAAGTAATAGGGCCGCCCATGTTTTTGAGAGGCTCATTAACTGCCGCGGCGCTGCCAAGGGACTGCGGGAGCTGGTTCCGGAGCGGGACGGCCGGTTCAAGATTTCTCACGCCGGCACCCTGTTCAATGAGCTCTTGGAGCCTCTGCAATGGCGGCCCAACTCTCCCAGGTTGTCGGACGGCTGGCATTCCCTCGGATGCTGCCGCCGGCACCGGCGTGGATCCCTCGACTGCCGGGAACTCGAATCCTTGCTGGATCGCCGGCTCAGTCTCAGCGATCGGTGAGCGCAGCTCAAACGGTGCGGTGCTCACTTCGGGAACTTTCGGCCCTTGCGGCACGAACGGCCGCTCGACTGCCGGCATCCGCTCAGGGACGAGCTTGTTCAAGATTGAAGGCCCGGCTTCATAGCCGGCAACTGCGCCGACTGGTCCGAAGACGTGGCCGGCGCCCGCTCCCGCAACCCTGGCCGCCTTCTGTAGCACGGGATGAAGCTCACCCTCTGGCGTCCTGGCGAGGTCCGCGATCGCGCCCTTGACGGCCGGGAGCCGGTGCGCCTCGCCCCCGACAAGCGTCGCGGCGATCGCCGGGATCCCTTCGCCTATGACGCCGGCGACGTCGCCCTGGGAAGCCCTTTCCCGGATGCCAGGGGTGTCTAGGCCGAACATATTCGCCAGGCCAGCCCCAACGCTAGGGATGACGCCGGCGCCCCCGCCACGGGCTTCCCTGTAGCCCTGTACGCCCGATTCCGCGAGGCCGCCGACTGGTCCAGCCAATTTAGCCGGATCCATCGCACGGGCCCGGAGCGCCGCAACGCCTTCCGCCGAGTTCTCAGGCGCGTTGAAGGGGTTCATCGCCTTGAGCCCGGACCAGGCACCGGAAACTGTACGCCCCAGGACGTCGAGCGGATGTGTGTTCTCATCGGGAGCGACCGCCGCAGGGATGGCTTTGATCTTCTCCCAGGTCGAGGCTTTGTTCGTGATCGCCGGCGCTTCCCTGTTCTCGATCTCGTTGTTCGCCGTCGTCGGTGCCGCTTTCCCGGTGATGTGATTCAGATAGGCGAGCTGATCCTCGGCTTTTGCATTCTTGAAGTCCGGATCGACCGCTTCGAGATACTTCAACTGAGCGGACGGCTGCGCCGATTGAAAGTCGTGGCTTTGAAGTGCTTCTTGGAGCGTAGTTGGCATCAGCTTTTCTTAGACTGGAACTCGCCGAACGTCGGGATTTGCGCCGGCGCGCCGCCCGCCGCCGGTTTCGCCGCGGCTTTCTTCTCCGGAGCGATCTCTTCGGCCGGCTCTTCGTGAGACATCCCCTGCACGGCATCGACACGTTGCCAGAGCCGATCGATGTTCGCCTGGAACTTCTTCGCCTGTTCGAGCGCGTATTTGCTATCAAGCGATCGAGCTCCCGGAAGCGTGGACCAGAGAGCGGAAGACTGCACTTCGCTGACTCGACTTCCGCCGGTGATCTCTTTCGGCAAGCCGAGCGCGGACTCGCGCAGAGAGAGCACGCTTTGAATGTAGTCCTTCGTCGGCTGGCTGGCCTGGCTCAGCAAACCGGAAGTGAGAAGCGATTGCCAGGTCGTGTTCTTCTCATCCGAGAGCGCCTTCGCGATAATCGTCCGCTGCGCTTCGTTCTGGTTTAGAGCTCCCGCGGACTTCACGACATCGTTTAGCTTCACCTGCATGTCGTTGAGTACGACGTTGTGCGTGCGCGCGGTGTCGATGTCCTTATCGGTCGCCTTCGTGAGATTCGTGAGCCCTTGAGCCTTCGCGTCCGCTTGTGATGTGAGATGCGGAACTCCGTTCGCGTCGTAACCGCGGACAACTTCGGTTCCGCCAGTGGCGCCGCCGGCTTCTTTCAGCTTGAGCTCTTCTTCCTTGAGCCGATTCGTCTCGGCTTCTTGCGCGGCCGTTGCATCCTCGCGAACTTTGCGATCGCGCTCTTCGCCAGTGAGCGCCGCGGCCGCCTTCGCATCGGCGAGACGCTTCTCAGCGACGGCGCCGGTATCCGTCGGCTTGATCGCGTAGGCTTGAGCGAACTTCTGCTGGTCTGCGGGACTCATGCCGGCGGTGAGCGTGCCGAGCTGTTGCCCGAACTGTGTCGCGTAGTCCTGGCCGACCGGCTGCTTCGTTTCATCGCCGCCCGTAGGACCGCCGGCGAGCGGCTTCCAGCTCGTGACGACGTTCCCGCTCGTGTCTTTTTCCTGGCCGGCCTGGAACCAGTTGCCCGTCGTCGGATCTTGTTTCGGTTCGCCTAGCGGCTTCCATCCAGGAGCGTTACGTTGCGCGGTTTCCGATTCGAGGTTCTCCGCTTGCGCCTCGCGCAATCCCGCTTCACTTGCCGCCGTGAAGCCGCGCTCCTGTCCCGCACGCTGCGCGCGAGTATTGAGATCGGTGCCAGGGATGAGCGCCATCGTGCCAGGCGCGATGATGTCGCCGGCAATGTTCCCGACCCTCGCGAGCCCGTGCTCGATCTTGCCGAGTAGACCTGGCCTGGCCGAGATGTCGCTTCCGAGCGGGTGTGCGGCCTTGAAGTCCGAGAGCGCTCGCTCCTGCTGTTCGTATTCCTTCGTGAACGGCGCAGCGGTGACTTGCGGCAATCCTTCGGCGTACTCGCGCCGGCCCGCGGCTTGAGCGGCTTGCTTCGTCGGAGCGGCGATCGACGGGATCCCGCCGGCGAGAGCGGAAGTTCCAGGAGCCGCAGAGATCTCCGGAGCTGCGCCAACTGCCGGAATCCCCGCGGATGCCACAACCGGCGCCACGGCGTTGCGCCCTGAGACGGCCAGATCCGCGGCCATGTTGTTCCGTTGGAGCGGCGACATCGTGCTTCGCGGAGTCATCACAGACGGCATAGCGGCCGATGCCGGGATCGCTCCCGCCGCGATGAGAGCTTTCAGATCGTCATCGCCAACGCTCGGAATTGTGCTCGCCGTTTCAGCCATTATCAGCCCGCGTATCCGCCCGCGATTCCCGCTCCCTTGCTAGCAGCACCCGCAAGGCCGCCGATCACTCCCATCGTGTTCTGCAACCAGCCAGAGTTCCCGGCCTGAATCGCCGTCTGTAGATCTTGATCCTGTATTCCCATCGCCTTGAGCTGCGCGTTGACGTCTGTTCCGTAGAGCCCTTGCAATCCGCCGAGAGCCGAGGCGCGCTTCTGCTGCGCGAGTCTTGCCGATTCGTTCTGCACGCCGAGCGCGTTTTGCGAGAGTTGCTGTTGTTTGATTCGCGCGGACTGGTCAAGCACGCCTGAGAGAGCGCCGCTGTTCCGAGTTCGCATCGCGTTGAGTCCGGCCGCGCCCGCGATGCCGGCATTCGCACCGCCCGCACCTTGCTCGCCGGCGACGAGCATATTGTTGGTTTCTGTAGGAGTGAATCCGATTGGATTATTTACGTCGTTCTGTAGCGTCGTGGTGAGGGGAGCGCCGATCGCGGCGGCTGTCGTTCCGTAGCCAGCGGCCGTCGTGCCAGCGGTCTTCGCATTGTTTTGCGCGGCACCCTGAATCGAACGATCGGCCAGAGCGAGCGGCCCGTCGTACTCGTAAAACTGATCTTCGAGGACTTTGCCTGTTGCGATGTCGATGGAAGTTTTTGTGTGAATCCGCATTCGTTCACTCCAACAGGAAACTGTAACTGTCCCAAGGACTCTTCGTTGCCCCTAGAGCGATTAACCGTTCGCCGAACGGCCTGTTGAGTGCGGGGGGAACCCACGCCGTAACGTCTTCCACGCCTTTTTTCGCGGCCTCGCTTAACGTCGCCGCCGTCAACTTCTGCAATGCAAGCCAGCGTCTCTCGGGATCCGCGTACTCGTGATCCACGAAAAGAAATGCTTCACTCGTGAGCTTGAGAAAACTAGCCAGGCAAATCCTATCACCGTCTGCTAGGATTTTCTTCATAAAGAAAAGTGGAGCGTAAATCGGGTTGCCCGCGGCATCTCGTTTGCAGCACGCCGGCAAGCAATTCGGCGGGAGTCCATTGGCTGTGTGGATCCGCACGATCGCGGCGAGATCTTCATCGGTGTACGGTCGGACGATCATGCTCACGGCAATTTGACTCCTGTCTCTGGTTGAGCGAACTGTGCGCTACCGAATCCCTGGCCACCTTGCTGGCCCGTCGTCGATGCGGTGCCGGCGCCGGTCGAGGGAAGCGGCGTCAACGAAGTCGATCCCCCGACGTTCACGGCTGTCGGAGTGGCGAAGCCGCCGAAGACAACATGAGCACTTCGCTGGCTAGACCCTGGATTCATCGAGAACGCACGGAAGTACCAGCTCTGCGGAGAGCCGCCGTCATCCTTCGCCGGCAGACTCAGGAATGCACCGCGGCTTGCGACAAGGTGAACGACGTGCGGCGCCGGAAAAGCTGGATTCGTGTCGTGTTCGAGAAAATAGTTTAGCGAGCGACCGCGTTGCGAGTTATCCATGATCGTGACGTGCGCGAGGCCGTTCGCCGCTTTCACGTTGATCCCTTGCGGCGGATCCGGCGGCGAAGCGTGCGAAGTCGAATCGATCCCCAGGACTCCCGCTGTCTGATTGACCGCGGTGACGACCTTCCGCATCATCAGCGCCAGGCGCGGCGCCTCGACTGAGAGCTCGGTGATAAAGTTGTCGATGTCAAGCATTGGGCGGAAATTCCCCCCGGTCATAATCTTTCAGTAAAAGGAAAACATGCCAGCCGCAACCGCCGCCGGCATAGCCAATATCAGGGTGCGGTGCGGCGTCGTGGAAAAATGACGCTGTTACTCTTCCATCGGCATGGACGTGATGCAAACCGATTGCTAAAATCCTCCCGCACTGGCATTTTATTAACGGCTTGAGTCGCTTGCCGGAAGTATCCTCTACAGCAATCCAGCACGGTGCCGGTGAGTCGCGATCACCCTTGGGGATTGTGACGTTCATCAGAAGTTTCCCCCACGCACAAGCGCCCAAGGGTTCTGCGTCACCGTCATCACGAAGCGCGAGAGCTCGAACCAGTCGCCCGGATTCTCCGTCTCGAACTGAACGAAGAAGCGCGTCCCGACGTCGTTTAGTGGCGTCTCAGTGTCGCCCCAGGATGGCGGGTTGCCGAGCTCGATCGGGAGAAGCGCATCGCCGTATGGCGTTTGCAACGTGTCCGGGAGAATCGTGAGGTTGAGTTCCCCTTCGCCGACAACCAGCATCGAAGCGTAGGTCGCGAGAAGCTCGTGAAGCCCGGCGTGAATCTGCTGCGCTTCCTGAGACTGCAAAAACGGATAAGAGACGTACAGGTCGAGGATCTCTTGACCGTCGTCAAAATAGTTCCCGGTGATCTGCTGGTAGATCTTCCCGTTCCCCAAGTTGCTGCAAAAGAAGGCCGGCGTCGTCGTATCGCCGCGCTCGATGAAGTCTGCATACGCCGCTTCGATCGACCAGACGGACCAGCGCCGGCCGAGTTGGAAACTCCGAAGCTGGCCGGTATATCCCTGGCGAATCGATCCTTCGCCTGCCAGCGCGCCGGCAGTCATCAGTTCTTTGTACGTGCAAGTGAGCACGACGTTCGGCGAAGTCGGGTTCGAGTTGACCGGGAAGTTCGGCATCCACTGATTCGGCGTTGCAATCGGGACGCCGATGAGGATTCGCCGGCTGTTCGTGTCGTTGCGGATCCAAAGTGTATAGCCGTAGGCCCAATTTATTTTCTGCCAGAGCGGATCGATCTCCGGAGAGATCTTCTGCGGTTTGCCGCCCTCGAACAGATATACGCCGGCCAGGCCGGCCACGAGCGCCCATCCTTCGCCGACGTCCACGCCGTTGATCGAGGGAGTGCCGACTTTGTTCGAGACTTCCTTCACGGTCCAGCCGTCGGGCTCGGTGATGCCGTTATCAGTCGTCTCGACGAACGACGCCGTCTTCACGATGTACAGGTTGTCGAAGAGCTCGAAGACGTTCGTGACCGCCTGTTGATTCTCGACCGCGACGCCGAGGTTCCCGGTCACACCGTCGAACGCCTCGAAGTTGTCGAAGTAGGATCCGCGGAGCTGTGTCGAGAGAACGGGTTGCGCCAGGTTGAAGAGTTCGGTGCGATCAATCTCGACGTCGCCGCCGTTCGGGATCGCCGATGCATAGATCCGGTAGAGCAAGTCCGATGGGATTTGTGTGATGAACGCCGTCGAGAGAAGCGTTCCGGTGAAGATCTGCATCGTGTCCGTCATCGAGGCGAGCGGGATCGAGAAGGATCCATATATCCGATTGAAGCTCGGCGAGAACAGATCCACAACCAAGCTGCCGCTCGTCACTCCGGAAGGACACCGCGCCGTGACGCGCGCGCCGTATTGAGTCTGCACTTCGATGATCGGCGTCGCGAGCTGGTCCTCGAAAGCGCTTTGCTCGATCATCCCGTACAGCGCTTGCGTCGAGCCGGTCGTGTTCTGGATGTAGTACGACTGGCCGAAGAGCGGGGAGTTCTGCAAAACGCCGCCGGCGCCGTTCATCTGGTCCACGGTCCAGCCGGCCGGCGTGATCGGTGTCGCGGGGTTCTGTGAGACGTAGCCGCCATCGAAGCTCAGGTTGATGAGGTTCTGGATCTTGTTTTGTTCTCCCCACGCGAAGATCCGCTGAGAGTACGAGACGAATCCCAGGCAAGAGCCGAGCTCAATTTGCGCGAAGTTGTTCGAGCCCTGGGTATCGATCGAGCTTGCCGCTAGAAGCACGGCGTCCGTGATGTTGAAGGTCGCCGAAGCCGTCGCGTTGTCGTGGATGATCGTCGCGTCATAGGTGACGAGCTGGCCGTTGCTTGTGACCGTCACGGGTTGCGGGATCCAGAAATAGAAGCCGCCATTTGCGCCGGTGAGCGCGATGACGCGCGCGATGACGTTCGGCGGTCCGATCGGGATGTTATTCGCGATGATCGAGTTCGCGCCGGTAGTCAGTGTGAACTCGACGTATGGCGACGCCGGTGTGAGCAAACCGTTCCGAGTAAGGAACAGGCAGACGCCTTTTCGTGGCCCGGCGCCGAGCTGGCCCTGCTGCACGATCGTCCCGCCGGTCGATGTCCCGAAGATGAACGGTTCGGTCGGAGCCGATGGCGTCGTGCCGATCCAGCTCGGACCGGGATCGAACTGGAACTCGGTTCCGTTGATGATCGCTTGCGCGCCGGCTTCGGCCGCGGCTGGTATATCCGGAGAGTTAATCGCGATCGCGAAGCTCGACGGGCTCGCCGCGGTGATGATCGCGTTAACGACGTTGAAGATCCCGTCGCCGTTCGCTGTGTTCGTCACCGTGACCTGCTGGCCAATGGCCGGCAAACTTCCGGAGATGAGCGTGAAGTTGTACGTCGCTGTGTCCGAAGTCAGTGACGTCCCGGTGATATTGAGCTGCGCGGCGTTCAGCGCATTAAGGATCGTCCAGCTCTCGTTGAGTGGCGTAACGCTGGTTCCGGAGATGAGGACTTGCGTTCCGACTTGCACGCCGGAAGCTGGCGCGTTGAGCGTTAGCGTTGCGATCGAGGCTTGATACGAGGCGCCCGTGTTTGGATCTCGATAGTAATTCCCGGAATTCGGTGCCTGAACCGAGAACGAGTTCCGCAGTCCGTTCCCCGTGTTTGTTTGCTGAACCGAGATCACGATGTAGGAACCATCCACGCCGGCGACCGTGCTATTGAAACCGGAAAGCACGACGCCTCCGCCGACCGTGATGTTCGGATCCGGCAAAGCCGGCGCGAGTGTGTATTCGATCGTGATGATCGAGCCGGCCTGGTACTTCACGCCTGGCCCGGACGACCAGAGGATCGCGCGGATCGGATTGCCCTGGCTTCCGTTCGTCACCGCGGTCGGTTGCGTGATCGTCGTGATCGTGTATTCGGTTGAGGTCGCCGTGAACGAAGGTGGAACGCCTGGCCCGACTTGGGACACGCGATCGAGCCATTGCCCGGTCCACTGGCGCGGCATATCCGTCCCGTTGATGAGATCCGAGAGCGCGATGAACTCGCGATCGTCAACCTCGGCGCCCTTCGCGAAGGTGTCGGGCTCGATCGCCGTGTAGATCGGCGTGAGGATCCCTTCGGCGTTGAGCACGTCTTCTTGCCAGAGCACGCCGCCATCATCGAGCGCGAGCGTAAAGACGCCGCCGTCGGTGAGATCGAACGTCGAGATCCAGTTGAAGTTCGTGGAGTTCGGCGGCGTGTACCAGACAGTCGTGACGGCCGCGGAAAGATCGAAGGTCGAGCCCAGGCCGGTCGAATCGAACGCCTCGAAGTTGAAGCCGAAGCCGCCGCCATTCACGATCGCCGGCGTGAGCGTCATTCCGAGCGTATTGCCTGGTCCGCCGAGCGTCACCGTCCCTTGCGCCGTCGGAAGTTGCAATTCGATCGGACCGCCGCCGCCTACGATCGGAGTCATCGTTATCGTCGAGCGCGGATCCGTCGAAGTTTGCTTTCCTTTGACCTGAACCTCGACGCCGAGGATCTGTGAATTTAGCGGCACAGAGAACCCGTAACCGGAGGCTTGTAAGATGTCGGAAAAAGCCGGCGCTGGTACTGTCGCGATCGTGAAGCCGACGGCAGTCACGAGCCAGGGATCGCCGCTCGATTCTCCCCATATTGCGTTGTAGGTTCCTGGCGTGGCCGTAAGAGTCGCTGCCTGTCCCGCGCCGGCGCCGCTACTCCCGAAACTGAGGATCGCCCACGGACTCGCCGGCGCCGTGGCTGTCGTTTCCGTATACGCGAAGCTGAAAAGAACTTCGCTCTGCGTGATCGTCATCGGCCCGGCCGAAGGCGTCGTCGTCGAGCCGCCAGCCTGTAAGGTTTGATCGATCGCCAGGAGCCCGGTGACATTCATAAAAGCGAAGTTCGTGACTCCGATGCGGGGATCCGGCGTGTACGCGAAATGTCCGGTGATAACGAGGCTCGATGAGATCGGGACGGCCGTTCCCATGCGCGCGTAGAACATTTGGAACGTAACGCCTTCGCCCGGATCGTGCTGTGGAGATCCGATCGGCGTCCAGGTATTACCGAGAGAATCCGGCGGAATCGTGATCGCGATCGGCGGGCTCGGCGTGCCGTAGGGATAGTAGACGTTCACCATCAGGAAGCCAGTGTCGCCGACGTTGATCGCGGTACTTGCTGGCGTGATCGTATTCGTGGCCGTCGTCGCGTTCGACGCATGGACGAAGGTGTTCTGGATGTTGTTGATTGATGGCGTTACAGGTGCCGCGTTTAGGATGACCGAGGCATAGCTCGGCGGCGAGTCGTGCTCGATATTCGTCGGGTTCGACCAGGCGGCGCCGCCGTTTGCCACGTTGACGCCGGCACCGACTTCCAGGACTTCGTCGCTCCCATCATAGACGTAGACGTTCTCGATGCCGTAGCGCGTCTTCACCGAGCCGACGGTGAAGTCCATGTCGCAACAGATCGCAGCGGATCCTTCCGGGAGATCTGCGGGATTCAGTTCAGCGACGAGGCCGCCGAAGATGACGAGCGGTGAGTCTTGCTGTCCTGTGCCGGGGTTGTTCATTTGCTAGGCGTGCGCTGAGTTGATTGGAATGAAGTACGGTGTGCCATCGACTAGGATCGCAAGGCACTTGTCCTGATTGCCGGCCACACCCGCCGCCACAATGTAGGCACCCTGGCCGAGATCGCTCAGATCGAAGAGGTAGCTCGCCTTCGCTTCTGTTTTCAGAATCGCATTGATGAGTGACGTCGTCGTGTTCAGCAAAACGACTAGATTCGCCAGAGCATCGCTCGAAAGGTGTGACGTCGCCCCCATGTCCGCAATGATCGGCGCGAGATAACCGGACGTATGCGCGAAACCGGCTCCGGACGTGTCGAGTTGAGCGAACACGCCCGCATTGAAAGCCGAGAGGTTGTTCAGCGTGCCATCGAGAATCAATTTTCCCTGCACGCCGTAGAGAAATGAACTCCCGCCGATTGTTCCGCCGGAATCGGTCGTGATCGCGCCGCGAATTGCAGCGACACTTCCGCTGACCGAAGTCACAGCGGATGAAAGTTCGAGCTCGGAATCGATCTGTCGCAAGGTCGGCTGCGCCGCCGTAGAGAGAAGCTCGTACGAGTAGATCTCCGTGGGCAGATCTGCGGTCACAAGACTGCGGAAGGTCGGCGCTCCCGTTCCGCCAGAGGTCGGCCCGGCCCACACTTCGTTCGCGTCTTGTACCTGTAACCCGATCGTAGCCGCGAGTGTTCCAGTTCCGGTGATAGGCGAGCCGGTCACGCTTTCGGTGAGGATCGAACTCGGCACAGCGAGCGTCAAGCCGACACTCGCGACATAGCTGAGGCTCGGAATGTCTGCGGCGACAAGGCTCCGGAAAGTCGGAGCGGCGGCTGGTCCGCTGGTCGGCCCCGCGAGGACGAGCTTTGCGTTTTCAACTGCCAGTCCGAGCGCGAGCGTGCCGGCGCCGGTAATCGGAGATCCTGAGATCGTGAGGAAGCTCGGAACCGTCATCGCGACCGAGGTCACGGATCCGCCGGCGACGGTTCCGATTCCTTGATCCGGATAGTCTTGCTCGAAGATCGTTTCACCGTAGACCTGAACTGAATAGATTCCAGGCGCAGCATAGAAGAAGTAATGGCCGTTCCCATCAGTTGAAACCGGGTTCGGAAGTACGGATGTTGCGACGGTGCCGCCTGAGACGTATGTGCCAGGATTCGAGAGCGCTTGAACGACGACGTTGTCACCGTTCACTGAAAGAACGAGCCAAGCAGCGGCATTGTAGCCGGCCGGGCTTGCACTACTCACCGCGATATAGGAGCCCTCGACGACGTCGGCCGGCGGCGTCGTCGAGAACTCGAACGTGATTTGCTGAGCGGCCCAACTCGCCGTTGAGATGCTCGCGCTATTGGAATTTGGAGCCGCGAAGATCGTCGCCAACGGCGAGCCAGGTTGTGAAGTGAAGTTTGCTGGTTGATCGAGGACGGCAACGGAAGCGCCTGGCACAGCTTCGCCGGTCGGAGTCTGAACCCATCCATCCATCCGGAAGTAGGTCGCTGCCATTCGCCGCCCCCTGGTTTACGCCTGAGTCCGAGCGAACTCGGCCCGGAACGTAATCGTCGGATCGAACGCCACGGTAGCACCGACCGCCGCTTCATTCAGAATGTCGGTCGAAGCGCTTCCGGTCACATAGATCCGGATTGTGAGGTTCGTGTAATCGAAGCGATAGACCCATCCCTTCGATGAATCGATGCGGACTTCGATCGGCGTTTCGTTCGTGGTGCTCGCGTTCTCGGAACCGGCCTGGAAGTTGCCCGTGCCGGTGCCTGAATCGGTCGTGACGCCATTCGGATTGTTGACAGTGAAGGATCCGCCAGTCGAGGACGTCGGGAAGACGCCCGTGAGTCCGAAGGATCCGCTGTTGCCGGCGTTCGACATTCCGGCGAGCAAGACGTTATCGCCCGGAGTGAGTTGCGGCCCGGTGAGCGTGGTGTACGTGCAAGTCATCACGCCGCCCGACCAGGAAACGGCCGTCACCGTGAAGGTTTGCGCTTCTTGCACACGCGCGCCCCACTGGATCTGTCCCACACCTTCGGCGGTTTGCCCGGTCTGCCCGCTTCCCGCGATCACGCTGCCAGGAATTGCGATCGCGACGAATGTGCCGGCCGTGGCCGACGCCGGTGTGAGTTGCGAGACGATGTACGTCCCGTCGTTAGTGTTCGAGGCCGTGTTATAGATCACGACTCGCTGGCCGTTGACGAGTGGTGCGCCCTTCAAACCCGAGTAGGTGACGAGGCCGACCGCTGAGAATGCGGTGACTTCAAAGCTCGAAGAGCCGATGCCGCCCGGCGTGTACTCCGTCGCCGTGTCGCAATCGACGAGCTGGCCGCTGATGATGGCGCGGCGCTGTGTGATGTCGTTGCCCTTTGGAAATGGAAACGGCCTGACTCCGAGGTACTTCGTTGCGGTGTAGCTCATTGGTTTTAAGCGCCTCCCCGACGCTTGTTGCTGGTTTCAGCGTTCCTCACGCCGTTCTTACCACGGCAGATTCACGCCGCCGATGTTCCGCTGGCCGAATTGCTTCCGGCGTGCCGGCGTGCGCTGGTTCTGCCGCGTATAAGCATTGGTGATAAGCCTTGTGTACTTGTCTGCGTCCGCGCTCATCTTGTCGGCCGCCGCGGCGCCGCGCGCGAGCGCATAGTTGTAAGCGACGATCTTCGCGAGTGCATTCGTGCTCGCAAGGATCTGGATCGTCACATCCGACCAGGGATTCTCCGTCGTCGCCGGCGCGATCTGTGCAAGTGAACCCGTGAATCGAATCCGGAGATCCTCGGTCACGGTCGAGCCGCGCATGTTGATGCGGTCCTGGCGGAACTCCCAATTTCGGAGATACGGTCCTTGATTCGCCGATGAGAGCGGTCGGACCGGCTTCATCGGCTGGAATGGAAGCCCGGATCCGGTTTGCCGCTCCCATACTTCGAGAACTTGAAGGCAGTTTCCAGGAAGGACCGGCGTCTTTACCATCGAATAGCCGTTGAAGAAACCGCCGAAGCTCACATAGATCTGAACGGCCGGATCCGGCGCCGGTAGCGCGGTGATCGGCGTGAGGATCCAGTTGTCGTACTCAAGCGTGATGACGCCGCGATTTCGGATTCGTTGTGCAAGCTCTTCGAGCGACGAATTGAGGTACTCGACCGTGAACGGCGCTGCGTTCGTGAGGATCCGACCGGCGCCGCCCTGGAAAGCGTCGTTGACGAACGCACGAGCGCGATTCATCACTTTATCGGCGCTCGGATATGGCTGTTGTGGTGAGACGCTCATTCATTCCTTACATCACAGGCGGCCGCTTTGATCTTCTTCGGCACAGGAACCGACCCCCGATCGCGCGGCCCACCTGTGAAGTTCGTTAGCTTCGACGGCGCGACCTCTTCGGCGCGGGTTTCTCCGTCTCTGCTGATTTCGTTCCGATAACCGGAGCGGGTTCGTCTGTTCCTTCCGTCGGCTCGTTATCCACTGCATCGGCCTCTTCGGCTTCGAGTCGTTCCTCGAAAGCCTCTGGATCCTCCACGCCGAGCATGACGCCGGCGTCGTCCGCTTCCTTCTTCGTTGCCACGCCGGCGCGGATCGCTCGATTCCAGTCGAAGACGTAACCGCACTTCTCGCGCGGCATGTGGCGAACCATGCTCGACGGAATTTTCTCGCCGCAACCAGGGCAAACGATTCGCGCGGTGAGCTCTGCGTGCCACGGAAGCTCAAGGTCGAAGAAGTCGGCGGCTCGGTGCGCCATCGGTGAGATTTCGTCGGGCTTGCCTTGCATTTGCAGCGCGGTCGCTTTGCGGATCTCTTGACGATATGTGGCCGCGAGTCGATTGCGTGCCGTCTCCACTTCTTCCTCAGTCGGCGGATTGTTCAGTGACCACCAGCAACCGTACGCATAAAGATCGGTGCCGTCGTTCGCCGCGCTTCCTTTCGGGATCGGCCGGTAGCTTTTCCAATCGCCGCCAATGAGGTCCGGGTGAAGCGCGTCTTGCGCGAGGAACGTGGCATCGACTCCGCGAATCCCGATGTCCCAGGATCCCGGACGCTCAACGCGATCTTGGACGATGTCAGGAAGCACGAGCGGCTGGCTGTACGGCTGATCCGGTTCACACGCCGGAATGATAAGCGCGGGATGCGCCCACGGCCGCGCGATTTTCTGCTCCATCGTCGAGACGTTGTAGATATAGACGTAGTATTCGGGTTTGCGCCGAATGTTGGCGTCGAGGATCTGTTCCGGTTCCGGATTGAGCTCGTTCATCTTCGCCCGCGTGAGCCGGCGTGCATTCCGTGAATCACTTGAGATGACCGCTGTTACTCTCGGCATAGTCTTCTTCTCCTGTGAGCTTCTAGTTGGGGTTTCCCTGGTAGAAACCGCGGCGCGGCCGCTTGAGTGCGCCGACGCTCATCCGGTTCCAAACACGGGATATTTCGTCCATCTTCTTTGTGATTGCTGCTGTTTTGCATCCGTGCTTCGAGTACGACACTGGTCCGAGGCGAGTCGGCATCTCGTCAAGCAACCGATCGGTGATCTCTTCGACGATCACCTTGTTCTCGCGTGCTTCGATGACTGCATTCGCCGCCGCGATCTCCATTCCGGTCATCTCTTCGGATTGAAGGACGATCGGGATGATCGTGTCGAGGATCTGGTAGCTCAGCGGGAATGCCTCGATTTCGAGCCGGCCGTTCTTGAACTCTTTCGCCATGAGCGGTTGCAAAATGTCGTAGCGCCCCTCGTACGGATACTCGCCGAGGATGCACAACCCGCTATCGAGATCGCGATTTAAGATCTCGAAGAGTTCGGGACTGCCGAAGGATTCAGGCGGCCGCCATCTGAGAAGGTTCCAACATGCGATGTTCCCGCACATCAGCCGATCTTCATAGCTGCGCACGCCGGCGACTCGCATCGTTTCTGTCTCTCCCCAGGCCATGCGGAAGTTAGACGTGCCGAAGCGATTGAGGCCGAAGCGTTCGTCGATCGCCTGTTGAAACTCATCCGGACACAAGCGCCGTTCGGCTCTGCGAAGATTATTCACAGTAACGCCGTCCTTTGTTTCCGGCGGATCTTGACCTCGCTCGCGTGAATCAGTTGCGCCTTGCGGCCGTCGAGCTCGACATCCTCGCCGTACTTCGTGAAGTAGACCTCGTCACCGAACTCGACGTCGATCGGTATGAGCACGCCATTCACAACGCGGCCGGTTCCGACTGCGGCGACGATTCCCCAGGTCGGCTTCTCTTTATAGTGATCGGACTGTTCGAGGTTCACTTCCTCGCTGAGCGGCTTCTCGATCGGAACGACGAGAATAAAATCGACCAGCGCGTCGAAGTTGTCGTGCAAGTATTCGAGCGGCGAAATCTCGAGTTTTTTCGGGGGAATCTCGCGAACTGCTGAGCTCTTCATTTGAGCCATCGTCACCTTCTCCTGTGAGAAAAGATTGAGGCCGGCACTCGCGCGCCGGCCTCGCTTCGACTGTCGGACTTAGATCGTCGGCTCGGCCGCCTGTGTGACGTAGGCGCCCGCCTTCATGTTCGAGTTGAAGAGGTTCATCGCTGAGTTGTAGTAGAAGATATTCGACGTGAGCCAGCCGTTGCCGTTCGGATCCGGAACCGGCATGTTTGTCACGCCGTTTCCGAAATCGTAGAGCGAAGGCTCGATCATTTCGGCAATCCCCCACGACTTGAGGCACAGAAGATCGAGGCGATTCGGTGTGGCGTTGTAGCCGGTGACGTACTCGCGACCGCCGAAAGTCGTAATCATAAACTTCTTCACCATGTCCAGCGCCTTATCGCCTTTCACTTCTTGTGCGTTTGCGATGAGCACATTCTGATAGAGGTTCGTGACCGCGAGTTGCTGACCCGGACCGCCGTACCAGATTGCGCCCTCTGTTTCCTCGGCATCTTCGCCAAGGCCACGATCGACCAGGATTTGCGCCCGATAAGGCACGGCCGGGTTGATCGGGTTGTTGTTGAGGTTGATGTTGGGAGTCGAGAGACGCGAAGGGAAGTTCGCACGGGGAATGCCGAGGACTGTCCCGGAATTGCCCGCGACCTGGTACGTCTTGATGCCGGCGAGCGAGGTATTCGCTGCGCCGCTCGAACCCGCGACCATCAGGAAGTCGCCGTTAGTTGTTCCAGCCGGCAGAGCGGTCGAGCTATACAACGTGTTCGACACGCCATCGGCGTACGAGATCTGGAACGAGCCGCGCAGAGTTCCGTTCACTGCGGTAAAGACCTGCACGACCTGTTGATCCTGGAACTGGTTTGCGTTGTTCATCCCCTGGATCGAGGACGTCTGCACGCCGGTCCCGGTGCCATTATTGACGATGGCGCCGGTCGGGATCTGGTCGAGAGCGCCGGATCCGTCACCGTTGAACAGAGCTTCGATGCCGCGGAGATAAGAGTCGAGCGAGTTCTTGAGTTCCTGAGCTCGCACTGAAACGAGGCCGCGCTTCGGTCCCGCGGTCGCCATCTGTGCGAGGTAGGTGATTTCGCAACCGGAAAACAGGAAGACCGGAGCAATATCGCCGGTGATCCACTGAGAGCCCGTACCGCGGCCGAGTGAATCGCCGTCGCCGGTTCCCTGCACGATTGTTGCGCCCGACTGGATCCGCATCGGAACCTGGAAGGCCGCCCGCTGTGCGAGGCCAGTCGTCGCGCCGATGTTGCCCGGTCGCGCGGTGACGTTCGCCGTCGGATAAGTCTTCGTTCCTTGCTTGATGCGGTTGTAGAGGGTTTTCCCGCTGTAGATCACAGAGGGAATCATTTTGTTCCAGGCTTCGAGTTCAATTCCTTGAACCGCCGCCTCTGCTAAAGCCATTAGGCACACTCTGGAAGAGTGAGCTCATTCGCCGGCGCTCCTGGTTCGCCTGGCAATGGCCCGAACGCTTTTCCAAGCGTCCGCTTAGATCCCTGTGCTCACCCGTGGCGGGTTAGGCCGCGGGTTTTGAAGCGCCCAGGTTTTCGTTGGTTGTTTGCGCGGATACGAGCCGCGTCACCTGGTCACTGGAAAATTGTCGTTCGTAAACTCGTTTGATCCATGCCCTGAACTCGTCGGGCGTCATATCGCGTCGGCCAAGATTGCACGCCTCGCAGGATGGGACGCAGTTCGCTATCGAGTAGCCTTTCGTCGAGTCGAGCCTATCAAGTCCATGACCGATCAGCGGAAGAGTTCCACCGCACCAGTGGCACGATGCGTCTTCCACAAGAAGTCCGTATTCCGTGAGATTAAGGACGTTTTCTATGCCTCGCTGCCGAGCATGTCTGCAGAGAACGCCAAACTTTCGATGAAGCCTTTGATTCAGAAGGCTCCGATGCTCTCGCTTGTGAAGCGTCTGATTCTGGCGTGCTTCGTAACATCGCGGAGTGCAGTACTGCCGATTCCCATGAAGCGGGGAGAACTCCACGCGACAATGGCGATTGCGGCACGCCCGAGCTTCATGTTGCCGGTTCATTTTTCTCCGTCGCGTCGTCGCTGGAAAATGATTTGCGGCCCGGATAATCTGTTCTCACAATGTCAGAGAACGTGGGCTCGCTGGAAACTTGTTCGATCGAGTCGGCCACAAAAGCGCCGTGCTCGTCAAGATGGCCGCGTATCGTCGCGCCTTCCTTGAATTGATTTTCGGTCCGTTCGAGATAATCGACGAGATCATGTAGAAACGGGGTGAGCCGCTGGATCGGCGTTGTCTTGCCGCTCGAATCCGGCTTCAAACCCTCGTCGAGCTTTTTTCTGAGCTCTTTCGCATCCATCTCGTCTCCGATTGGTTGCGCGGGGAGAATTGAACTCCTGGTTTCCTGGTAATGAGCCAGGCGAGCCGCCGTTGCTCCATCCGCGCGACCGAAGTGTACTACGTGTCCCACCGAAAACGCACTACCTTACCGCTTCCCTTGAGAGTGGCCTCGCCGACGCGACCATTACCCATGAAGCGGACGCGCTGAGGATCCTTCGACCAGTCGATCGTTTCAGGTTGCGGCGGCTTCGCAACGAAGACGCTCGGACCGCCGCCAGATCCGCCGGCCGGCTTTCCGCCGCCACCGGTGCGAACTTTTCCGCGCGCGGTCGCCCATCCTTTGCGCGACCAGACTTTTTTCGCCGCGGCTTCGGCCAAGGATCCGACTTTCTGCCGAACATAGTTCGCGATGTCGTCGGGATCCGCGTCCTTCGCGTAGTAGGCTTGCATCTGGCGCTGATAAGCCGAATTTGCTTTCAGCGAGGCCGCGATCTCGTCATAGATCCCCTTCGAGACGTCCTGTAGCTGTTCCATCTTCAAAACGACGCCGCGCTTCTTCGCATCGCGGATGAGTGGATCGAGGAAGCGCTTGATTTCGCCCGATGTGACTCGATTCGAGGCTGTTCCGACCTCGCGGAGATAGCCGCGGCGTGCGATTTGCTCGGCTTGCTTGATTTTTGTGTCGGCGGCCTTCTCACGTTCGCTCGGAGCTTCTTCGCCGGCACGTTGCGCGAACTGTTCGACACTCGCGGCCCACTGTAAGAGCTTTTGAGTGAGGTCGAAGACTTCCTGGCCCTTGCCAGCGAGCGCCATCTGTCGAATCATTTCGAGCGTGTTAATCACGCCCTTCTCGCGCAGCGCATTGATAAGCGGTTTTGCCGTCATCCGCTCATAGGTGGCCTGGTCGAGCAACCGGAGCTTCTCAAGCCCGGCACCCATCAGCTTTTTGAAACCGTCGGGAGTATCGCGAACGATGTCGTCGAGGATTTGCGGATCCCCGTCGGCAACCATCGTAAGTTCGTTCGCGAAGTCGTCGGCCTTCGACTGTAGCGTCGAGATTCCCTCTTCGCCGCCGACTAGGTTCAAGAGATCTGCGGCCGATTGCGCTTCGGTCGGAGTCGCGAAGGCCCGTTTGTAATCGACGTTCGAGAAATGTTCTTTGCGAAGCGTATCTGCGAGCGCTCGATCCGTCTTTTTCAGTTTGTCGAGCGCCTTCTGAATATCGAGCTTCTTCGGCTTGCCCTTGCCGGCGCCCTCTTCGCCCTCACCTTCCCCTTCGCCTTCACCATCACCTTCTTCGCCCTCGCCCTCGATCTCACCTTCACCTTCGCCGCCTTCACCCTCGCCTTCACCCTCGCCTTCTCCCTCTCCCTCACCTTCGCCCTCGCCGCCTTCTCCACCTTCTCCACCTTCACCTTCACCGCCGCCGGCACCGCCTTCATCGCCCGCACCGCCGGCTTCGCCCACTCCGGGGATTGTACTTGCGAAGAACAAACCGAGGAAAGTTGTCAGACGTGCGAAGAGGCTGCGTGTTTCGAGGTCCATATTTTCTCCTGTGTCAGTTCACGAGCTTCGCGGGTTCTTCCGCGGCTTCATATTCGATGATCCAGACCGTTCTCCATTTACTAGTGCCTTCGTCCTGGACCGTCGTCGTGCGTTTTGTGAGGCCAGGCGTACCGAGTTCCTTCAAATGCCGGTATCGCAATTTGAAGAACTCTTTATCGGTATAGCCTTCGCCGTCGAGTGCCACTTCTAAGCTCCCGTGGCCGCCGGGATCGCGCTCGCTAATTGCGCGGGATGCTTCGCGACCGCTTCGGCCGTGTCCTGTGCAGCAAAGTCCTTCGGATCGGATTGTACACCGCCCTTTTGCATAACTTGAGCGGCTTCCTTCGGCGGCAGATCCTTCACGTTCGCTGAGAACGCCGGCGGCTTCGTCGGACCGGCGGCCGCTTGCGCTTGTTGCTGTGCTTTTTTCTTCGCATCCGCCGCGGTGTGCTCCATGAAGTGCAAACGGATATTCGCGAACGCCTTCTGGTCCTGAGCTGTGCCGTTCTTCATCGCGCGGCCTTTCGGCGAGTTGATGAGGCCCAAGCAAGTAAGCGCGTGTACGGCATGATCGTCGCATTGGACGTCGATCGGATACGTCGAGATGAGCGGCGGCGTGGTTTGAAGCTGCGCGTTGAGCGCCGCGAGCTGTTGTACGAGTTCGGCCGGGGGAGCGATCGCTTGCGGCGGCGCCGGCGGGGGAACTTGTGCGCCCTCGACTGTCGGGATCTCGCCAGTCATCGGCGCTTGCGAAGTTGTGGCCGCCGAGATCTTCGCGGTGAGATCCGCGATCTGTTTTTCGAGGTTTACATAATCAGGATTCGGCGCCGGTCCGGACTCCGACAAGATCGCGATCTCGCCGAGCTGCTGTTCCCACGAGTCGAGCATCGGGATCCGGAGTTCCTTGAATCCACTCATGTCCTTGACGAGCTTCAAATTGCCGGGATCGTCGAGCAACTGTTGAAAGAAGGGATTAGTCGCCGCATCCGTGACGATCATCGCGAAGCGGTTCGACTTCTGTGTCCACGATTCCGGGATGTTCTCGTCGGTGTCGGGGAAGCAAAGGATGTTCCCCTTGAGGTCGGCTGTGTCGACCTGAACTTTCTCGACGCCGCCAAGCTTGATGATGCCTTCCGCGTTGATCGAGATAGACTGCACCGCCTGGCGATTCACGTCCGCGGTTGTTTGCTTGATGTTCCGCCAGGGAAGGCCGAGACGTCCGAGAGCCTGGTCGCGCTGCATCAGCGCATCGCCGACGCCCTGGTTCGTCATATCGCCGCCGAAGAGCGCGGGATACGCGCCGCTCATCAGTTGCGCGACTTCGTCCATGAGCCATTGCGTATACATGAGCAACTGTTCCGGGAAGGGAACCGGCTCTTCGCGGAACCAGTAGATGCCGTCCACCTGTTGACCTGGGATCGCCTCGAACGGCCGCACGCCGCCGACGATATTGTCCTGGTCGTTGATCGCCTCGGTGTCGAACATCTCGTCGTCCATGTACGTCATCGGCACGCCATGAACAAAATAGTCGTAGGCCAGCTCGGCGAGAGTGTTCAGAACCTTTTGCGGTGCGATGAGCGGAGATCCGAGCGCTGGCCGATGCACACCGTCGCCGGCATCCGCAAAGGTGAGCGCCAGGTAATCATCCATTGAAGCGTTGCGGCCTTCGCAGAAGTTCCCGCCGGCGAATGTGACATAGAGCCCGCGCCAGCATTTTTTGATGATTCGCTCGCGGATTTCCTTGTTCGGGATCTCCATGAGCGCGCCTGGCCGATACCAGAACTTTTGAATCGTGACGTCGTAGACGGTCGAGTCTTCGGTGATGAAGTTGTCTTCGACACCCAAGAGCACATTGATTCGCGCGAGCCGTTCGAGATCGTCGCCGTCGTCGGAAGATTCAGATCCGCTCTGCGCCGGTTTGAGCTGGTCGGCCACATCCGGGAACATGGCCTTCGCTGAGGCGAGATCGACCTCGAACGAATAGCGAGCCCACGGCATAGCCTTGAGACAGTTTGCTTTGATCGGGAGCTTCCAGGCGAGTGCGCCATCGACGGTTATGAGCTCCTGACCGCGCGGCTGCCAGCTTGAGTCAAACTCTTCGCCCTCTTCGCCTTCTTCCTCTTCGCTTCCCTCGCCGCCTTCGGCTTTTTCTTCCTCATCCGATTCGGCGTGATCTCCCTCAGAAGCGCTTCCATCAGCTTCGGAAAGTTCGTCAGATACTTCCTCACTTCCGCCTTCGTGACCGATTGCGTGTTCGGATTCTCCTGTCTCTTCATCTTCGGGAACCTCGCCTTCGGGTTCGGGCTCATAGCCGAACGCCTGAGCGTCGAGGACGTAGCGCGTTAAATGAACGGCCAGGCCATCGGTCCAAAGGAAGCGAGCCGTCTCGCCCTGCAATTCCTTGAGCCGATTGTCGCGCTCGACTTTCGACTTGAGCTTCTCGGCGTTCGAGCTGGCCGTGATGTCGCGATCGCTGTCTGGATCGCCAGGCTCGAATCGAGTGCCGGGAACTTCGCGCGTGAGTGCGGCGCAAATGATCTTCCGGTAACTCGAATAAATGTCGATTTCCCATTGCGAGCGATCTTCCTCTTCGCCTCGACCATAGCCGGTTCCGAGCGCGGGGAGTTCCCATCCGCCGTTTTGGCGCGGTAGAAGATGCTGGAACTGTCGATCGAAGAGGCGAGCTTCCCACACGCGGATGATCTGTTCGCGGCGTGCCGGCATGTCGCGCTGAGCGACTTTCTTATTCAGCGCTTTAATCGCGTTCTTCTCGTCGTCCTCGAAGTGAAGCGGGGGAGATTGCTTGTTGATCTCTGAGGGAGCGAGCACACCCGGCGGGAAGTCGAGAGCTTCGATGTCCTTCGTCTCGCCTTCGTTCTGTACGTCCTTCTCGTCGAGATCCTGGGTGTCAGTCGGCATTCAGCTCTTAGTGATGCGCGGATGCAAATGCACGAGCCAGGCCCGCGCGCTTGCCGGCTTTCGCCATCTTCGGCGGCATTTTCTCGTCCGGGTGATTCTCATGCCATCTGCGGTTGCGCGCAGAGATCTTGGCCGCGTAGCCGGCGGTGCTCTGACCGGCGTGCTCGGCCGCGCGTTTGAAGACGCCTTTCGTGCCGCGGCGCTTGATACCACGCGAAACCTCGCCCATCCATTTCTCAGCCATGTTTCGGCCTCCCGACGTTTGCTCGATTTGCCGTTTGTTCGATGCGAGTTGCCCATCGGCAATTCTGCCGATAGTATCCCTTGCTGCCATCCTTACGATCGAGCGTCATTGCGATCGGCCTCTCTCCCATATCAGCGAGAAAATTCGCAAAGACTCGCCAGCGACGGCAGACTCGAATCCCGCGTCCACCGAATCGCGAATAGTTCGCAGCCTTTGGATTCCTGCATCGCTGGATCATTCCCTTCCACGTTTGATAGGTCCGTGACGCTCGACCTTCTCGCGCATGTCCGTGGATCGGCAAGAGCCGTCCGTGCCAATCACGTTGGAAGTCAATCATCGTCTAGTCCTCGATAAATGCCTCGTAGAGCGAAATGTGTTCGGTGCGAAGTTGCTTTTGCGTGTCGAGCTGTCGTAGCGCCTCGACGATAATCGAGAGCGCCTTCGGTTGGAACTGGAACTTTCGCGGCGTGAGTGCCGCATCGCCGTTCGTCCAGTTAAATGTAACCGAACCGTTGTCGTTGTGGATCGTTGTGATCCCGAACTCTTTGTGCTCTTCCTCGCTCAAACTCAGCTTCTCGCGAAGATCGCGAACGATCCGAAGCGTCGCGAGATTCCCCTGTACCGGCAGAATCGAAAGTAAGTTCAGCCGTTCCGGGACGTTCAGCGATTTCGTGATTACGCTTCCAGTGATGGGGGTTGCTTCTTTCAAGTTCGCTTCTCCTGTGTGTTCCGGCGGCGTGGCGAGGGTCATCGCGCAGCGAAAGCCCTCAGTTCTTCCGTTGCGCACGCCGCGCCGCCAGAGATCGTTTAGCTCTCGGATGAGTAAAGCTGAATATACTTCGCCGTTCCATTCATGTTGATCTTGAGCGTGCCGGCCGCAGTCGCCGCATTAGTTCCGAGGAACCAGTTCGTTCCCGGATCACTGAGATCGAACAGATAGTTTGAGTATGCAGAGATGCGAATCGCCGAGTTGATCTTAAGCGTCGAGATCGTGTTATAGATTACGACTCCGTCGATGTTCGCGCCTGTCGCCGTCCCGACCGATGCGCCGCAGTCGGCCCAGACGCAAGCAACGGGAGCGGTGACAGCTTGAGCCGCCGATAGATCGAGCTGGCCGAGAACGCCGCACGAAACCTCGGCTGTCCCGGTGTGATAGCCCTGGATCGTGAGTTTGCCTTGCACGCCGTAGAGATACGACTGGCCGGTTACGGTTGTCCCGGCGGTGATCGTTGTGTTCCCACGAATGGCAACCAGGCTTCCCGAAACGGATGTCGAGCCCTGATAGCCGAGGCCGACTTCGGAATCGATGAGACGGAAGGAACTTCCTAGCGCGGAGTCCATCAGAGTGACGCTGGTTGTGAAGAGACGATCGGACTGCGCGCCGCCGGTGTTCTTAGTGACCTGTGCCGCTAACGCTTGAACGCTTCCCGCTAGACTCATTAGTCACGCTCCCTCAAAAGTGTGGCGGGCAGATTCGCCGCTGCCCGCGCCGGCGTTGTTAGGTTCTCTCGTTTAGGCTTCGGTCGGCGTTGCAGCTACCCCGCCGATCATGTACCACACCGCGTCAAAGGCTTGCAACGTGACACCCGCGCCAACTGTGCCGAAGGTGATGGTATCCGCTGCCGGTGAGATGCCATCGGCCGAAGTCTTGACGGTATGAGCGTTCGCCGAACCGGATACGATTTTCAAGACAACGCCGTCATCTCCGATTCCCGGCGGCCCGGCGACAGGTTGAACCAGCGTCGCCGCAACCACACCACCACCGTTCAAAATGCACATTCCCGCGTTTTTGTTGATTGCCAGGCCAGCGCCCGATGCGCCATAAGCGATGATCTGCGGTGCTTGTGAGTTTCCACCGATAGCCGGCGGTGGTACGCCGTTCCAGGTATTCGTCACAGCGTCGTAGGTGAGCTCCTGTGCCGAACTGTCGCCCGCAGTCGCGTTGGGTTGTTGAAGTCCGGGACAGTTTCCCGATGACACGGTGAATGGTCCACCGCTCACCGGTTGCTGTAGGATGAGGCGCAGCTTTTGATTATCGACCGCGCCTGTGAAATAAAACTGTGTGTTCGCCGCGAGGACGAACCGAAGTTCCGCGATTCCTGAGACGTTGATCGTTTGCACGGCCATATGCTGCCCCCTTCCGCTCTTGCGGATTGTGGATTAACCGTTACCGGAACGATGCTCCTTTGCCCGGGTAATCGGGTTCTTCTTCCTGTGAGCTAAGCGGGGGTTTGCATGTAACTCCGACTTCATCTTGCTCTTCTGGTCCTCACTGAGCGGCGAAACTTTCGACAAAAGATACCGCGTCTGTTTCGGCGTCCAGGGCATTCAACCTCTCTGTTACGCGGCCGCTTTCCGCAGCTTCTTTACGCCGGCCGGCGTGTATCTGCATGTCTCAATCGTGGCCGCGCCTTCGTTTCGGCTAAAGTGATTCGAGAAATCTTCGGCCGTAACGAATGTCTCTCCGCAGTCCTCGCATGGATAACCGCGGGTTTCGCCCTTCACTTCTTTCGGCATCGTCGTCTTCTCCTGTGAACTTCCCGATTAGCGTGTCTGGTCGGCGATCGCCTTCATCAGTCGATCGGCCTCGAATTTCGTGAACTTCATACCACGAATGAAACCAAGGAATCCACCGACGGTCCCGGTGAACGCGGTCGGTCCCGCTTTATCTTGCGCCAGGGCGGCGAACGGTGCCTCGGCCTCGGCTTCGTTTCCGAGATCTTGATTGCCCGGTTGCTGCGCGAGAGTCTTCTTCGCATAAAAGCTCGCGAGCTCAAGATGCTCGATGCACTTGTACATCAGGCCGCCTTCGGAATAAGCCTCGCCGACGATCTCGCGAACGATCGAGAGATGCGTGTCGAAGTTCGAGGCGAGTCGCTTCGCCTTCTGCATCCCGCGTGAGTTCAGTTTGTGGACTTCAAATGCTGGATCCATAGTCTGTTTTCTCCTGTGTGTGATTTTGCTTCGGGGGGATGACTTCCGCTTCATCACTTAGCGTCGTACCACCAACAGTACGAGTCGGGCTCAACTTTCACGAGGCCCTGTGAGTTCCTTCGGCCCTTCAACTCCGGATCCCGCATAATGTGTTCACCGTCACAGTACCCGGATTCCCGCAAGCCGCGGCGGAAGTGCTCGCAATTATCACACCGCCGCGGCGGTTCCGATTCCCGCGCCGTCACAAAGCCAGTTGCGGCACTGCCGGCGTCCTTCTGAGAAGCCAACTTCGTTACTCCTGCATCGCCGGCATTCCCGGCGGCGAGGATCCCATCGCGGGCGCGGATTCGCCCTCTTCTTCGCCTTCGGGCTCTTCGTCTTCCATGCCCTCGGCGCCGTGCGCCTTCATCGAGTGATGATGCGCGGACTCAAGATCGTGACCGTGCGACGAGTGTTTGTGTCCGTCTTCGTGATGCGAGTGAACGGAATACTCTTCGCCTTCGTCTTCGGTCTTCTCGATCTCGGTCTTGTGTGCAGGTCCGTGCGCCTTCACGACTTCCTCGATCGGCTCTTCTTCGCCTTCGCGGCCTTTCTCGCTGGCCGGCTCTGCCTTCGCCTTCTTTTCCTTCGGCGGCTCGTGGCCGCGGCTTCGATCGTACGTGCGGCCGATCTCCTGATTCTCGAAGCGCTTCCCATCTTTTGCGGTGTACGCCATTCGATTACCCCTCAGTTCTGCGTCGGCGGTGCGGATGCTGTCGGCGCGGAAGTTTCTGGTTTCTTTTGCTTTTCGGCTGCGAGTTCCGCGAGTTGCTTGCGGCGGTCCGAGACGATTTGTTGCCAGGTCTTCCGGCCGCCAAGAGTACCCGTCGGATGAGCGCGAGGTTGTGCGGTGCCAGCATCAAGGCTATGAGCGGCGACGCGAGGTTGCAAGAGTTGAAGTTCGAGACGTTCCGCGCGGCCTTTGAAGTAGTCACGTTGAGCACGGGCTTCCTCTAAATCTGCGCGCAACTGTAACACTAAGCGGCCAGTGAACAAAGTCTCAAAGAAATCGCGGATGCGATTTGCCAAGGGGCGGCTCGGCTGAACGATCTCGAACTCATCGCTCATGGCCGAAACCTCGGTTTGATCGGTTTGAACTTGCGTTGCTTCGCCATGTGATGTTGTAAGCTGAACATTCGCTGAGCCATCGGATCCTGGATCTTTTCCAGGCGCTCATGGTACACGACTTCGCCAGTCTTCGGTCGCGGTTTTGCTTCCGAGAGCACAGTGTAGCGCGCACCGTCGTATACGTCATCCTCGACGGCGCCCTCGACCTTGAGCACGTCTTCGGGATTGTCCTCATCGCGGGTGACGACTTCGAGTGCGCTGATGAGCCCAGGACAGTTGTCTAGGATGACGAGCTCGTCATTCTCTAGCGCGTTGTACATATAGACGGCGCCATCGACGCGGCGATTGTTGGCCGGCTCGCACATCGGGAAGCCCAGGGGTTTGAAGTAGAGCCCCATCTGAATACCGATCGTCTTCGAGGGATCCTTGTCGCCGCTGCGCGCGAATCGTTCGGGCGAAAGATAGACGTGTTTGAGAGTTGCCCGCTCTTCTTTCGGCGTCGCGTCCACAATGAGATTGCAAAGCTCGTCGTAGCTTTTCTCGTTCTCGATGAGCTCGCGGTAGATCACGGTGACTTGCCGCCAAGGCGCGCCGACGAACTTCCGCACGCGCGCCTTCGTTGCCCAAAACACCGCGGACCAGTGAGCAAGCCCCCAATCGATGCCGATCCATCGTGGTTGCCAGTCCTGCCATTCAATAAGCTCGTTGTCGTCCGGAAGCCTGAGAACATGCCGATCTTGCGCGAAGTTCGAGAAATACGTGCCGGCAATCGACTTGAGATCCCCGTACAGAGCTTTCGCGCGCAGCGCTGGCGCGAGCTTCATCAGCTTGTTGATGTAATCCGGATCTTTCTCAAGCTGCGCCGGGTTATCGACGACGGTCGAGTGGACGAAGTAATAGTCTGCGGGATCGTAAACGCAAATGAACGCCTCGCCTTTGATGAACACGACGCGCTTCCGGATCTCTTCGAGCGCGAGCATCTTCTTGTCAGTGATCGGCGAGTACCACTTGCCTTCGTGCTCTTCGATGTCCTTGCCCATCTGTGACACGGGCTTCTTGTCGATCCAGAGCTTCTTGATCCAGCCGTAGCCTGGTCCCATCGGGTTTGTCGCGCCGCCCATGCGAGGAACCGGCCACTCGCCGCGGATGTTCGGCCGGCATCCTTTGTTGATTCTGTTGCGCGAGCCGAGGAACGAGAAGGCGTCATAGCTCCACTGGCCGAGCTCGTCGATCCCGATGAAACAGAACGCGGACGAGAGATACTTCGCGAGGTCTTTCTCGCTGCCTGATTTGCAATGGCCGAAAAACGTGTGGGAGCCGTTCGGATATGTCGCGATGTGCTTCGAGTCGTTGTAGCGATAGAGAGACGGCGGAAGCGTGTTCTTGAGGTCGAGGATGAGCCCCTTCTCTAGTTCGGGGAAGTTCTTGCGGAGCAACAGGCAATCCGAGCCAGGGAACTCTAGCGCCAGGTAGACGGCCTCGCCTAACAGGAATGCCGACTTGCCGGATCCGTTTCCGCCGATCGCCAGGAGATCGATCGCTGGCGAAGTATGGAGCTCGTTCTGTTTCGGCCAGGGATTATAGAAGCTCGCGGTATTCAGCCGCGAAAGATCGACTTGTGGCACACCCATTAGAGGCCCGGCGGTTTCGCCAGGTTGAAGATCTTCGCGACGAACTGGTTGCCGCAGTAGAACTCGATGACGTCATCCGGCATGGTCTTCTCGGATTTGAGCGGGATCCCGCCGAGCGTCATCGGATATTCGCGCAGCGGTTTTCCTTCGAGCGCCAGCTTGCCGTCCACAGGACCGACGCTGGTCGCCGCGTTCTGCACGCAAATGCGCTGGATCGGATGACACTGAGCCCGATCTGGACGATCCTGTAACTGGCGCGTGAGCTCAGTGAGGATCTTCCGAACGTGGATCGGCGCGATAAATCCTTGCATCGCATCGAGAGTGATCGGCTCGAAGCTCACAGGATGTCGCCAGGAACCAGGCCGGCAAGTTGGATCTTCGCGTTCGTCATAATCATCACACGAGCGGTTTGAAGTCCGAGAAGGTAGCCGGCGGCGACGTCGTCATTGATGCCGCTCGCGCCCATTCCCTTGAGCGCCTGGTCGCCGACCTCATGCAGTTCGGAGAGCTGAGCGCGTCGCTGGAAGTCCGTGATTGCCTTCACGCTATCGACTGCCGATTCGATGAACATCGCCGCGGGGATTTGCATGGTAGCTCCTACTCGAAGAGTTTGCCTGTCTCTGGCGCTTCACGTTTCAATCGCGCCGCCCTCTGTTTCTTTGATTCAGCGGGCGCATCGTGCTCTAAGCAGCGACCGGCGCGTACATCATCCACGCGATGCTTCGTCAGTCGTCCGCACCGATTGCACCATTTCAAAACTGATTCGGTCCCGCGTGGATAATGTTCAGCCGTCATCTTACGCCTAGTAGCTCGCGAACGCGCGCGGATATGGTACGCCGAGCGGGATCCGATCGCCGAGGAACGAACAGAGCTCCCACCATCCGGCGCCGGCGTCATCCTGGTTCGGCCAGCCGAAGTCCATGTCCATCACGAGAAGATCGTCCGGGCGCCCTTTGAAGTATTCCAGCACGGCCGCATTGTGCGATCGGTAGCGCGCGAGCATCTTCTCGGCGTTGAAGTCAGGGCTTCCGTACAAGATCGTGTGGATCCGGTGCGTGAAGGGATCGCCGTCCCACTGGCCGCGGAAGGGATTGAACGCGGGATCCCAATGCTTCCGCACCGTCTCGATCCAGCCGTCTTCCGATCGCTTCGTGAGAATGAACTTCGAGCCAGGATAAGCGCGGTCGAGCTTCTGGTACAGGAGCGTGATCGGCAGATCACAGAGCGCGTAACTCTTCTCAAGCGTGAGCGATCGGCCGAGTGTGTTCATCTCTCGCCAGATCGCCTTCGCCCAATGTGCCGACTTCCAGTGAGCGGAGTCGTAGCCGAGGATCTTGAGCGCGTGATGTAGCGACGTCGTGGCCGTCTTGTGCATCCCGATCCCGAAGACCCGCGTCGGGACTGGCCTGAGTTCGATAGGCGAGGGATCGAAGTTGCGATAGACGGTTCCGCATCCGAAGTTGCCGAAGTTCGCGATCGTCTCGTTGCCTTCGACGATTTCATCGTCACAGTTCGAGCCGCCGTTCTTCGCGTGGGGATAGTCGCGAAATCTCATCTTGTCGTTGTGGAGCACGACTTCTAAGAATTGCCGCGGGATCTCTGCCGGCGTGTAGCCGAGACGCCGCAACCGGAAGTTGAAGTCTTTGTCATCGGGCCCCCAGGTTTCATACTTCCCTTCGTTGTAACCGCCGGCGTTGACGAAGGCATGTTTGCTCACGGCAATCCGGCCGTTGCATCCTTTCGGATACCGGATCTCCGACGGCTGGTTGCGGTTTGCCCACAAGAAGACGTTCGGATCTGCGGCGAACTTCTCGGCAACGTACTTAGCGAAGCCTGGTCCGGTGTAGTTATCCGCATCGAGATTCACGAGGATGTCGCCGCCTTCCAGGATCCCCAGACGGTGCGCCATGTTTTTTGCGTGCGCCATCTTGAACCCCTTCTGGTCCGGGAAGCGATAGAGCACGAGCCGGCCGGCCAGGATCGACCGCATGTGATGGGTGAGCACGTAGCTTATGAGATCGTCCGGGCTCCCATAGTCCAGGAGTACGAACTTGCAATCTCGGAAGTCGGCGTTGTCTACGATGTTTTTCGGAAGGGTGAGGCGAATGTGCTGGTTGCGGCCTCGACAGGTAATACAAAAGACGATCATGGCGCGGGATCTCCTGGGAGTGGAGCTGCTTCGGCGGGTTGCATCGCGCGCTTCATTTGCGACCACGGCGGCCGATTGTCGCCGTTTATGATGACGACCGAGAATTGCGGTCCGGTGTTCTCGGCTTCCTTCACGTAGAGCCCGCGAATCTTCATGGCTTTCTCTAAGCCGTCGTCGCGAGCTCGCCAGTCCACGACGTTCACGGTGAGCAATTTGCGCTGGCCGCGCTGTGTGTACGGGAAGAACTCGGTCTTTTCGGCGTTCATCAGCGGGAGTAGGTAATTATCAATCAGGACGTCATCGGTTAGGCCGTGCTCGGCCAGGAGTTCGGGAGCGGCTTTTCGGATCTGTTCGAGAGCTTGGTGTCCCGCCTGGTTGGCCCTGTGTTTGGTATATCCGGACTTCCTGGCGGCCTCGGCTAGGGATTTGCCGAGGACCAGTTGCTTGACGAACTTCACCCGGCGCGGAGTGAGCGGTCTTCGCTTCTTGCGTGCGCCGGGCTTCGAGCGCTTTCGTGCCATGAGTTAGCCCCTTAGTTGTCGGATGCGCGCTTGTGCGGGATCTTGATGACGCGAGATCCAGCGCCGGGTTGAAGTGCTTCGCTGCCGGCGATCCCGACTGGGGTTCCAGGTTGAGAAGGCGGTTCGAGTCCTTCGGTGCCTTCCGGTTCCTTCGGCACTTCGGGAAACGTGATGCTCGGCCTCTGTTCCTTTGCCCACGCTTCGAGCTGTGCAATTCGGCCGGCGGATTTGTTGGCGTCCGCAGTGATCGTGGCGATGTTCTTGTTCGCTTGAGCGAGCTGAGTCGCGAGCATGGCGTTAGAGCGCTGGCACGCGACGAAGTTAAGATGAAGTTTGCCGTACTCGTAGACGACTTGATCTACTTCCATTTCGAGAGCCTCCTGTGTGTGCTTCTGATTGCTCAATAGCCGCAAGGCCATCGAGTGTACGACTTCTTGTTCGGAGCGTGGCCCGGTTCGATGACGCTTGACCCGGTACGTCTTGCGCTCAGGCATTCTAACTCACTTCGATCGATGGTTGCTGTAGCTGAGCTTCGCCGTAAAATTCACGCCTGTGTTATCCCCACTATTAATTGTTTGGGAAGAATTAGCAGGCGAAAAAGTATATCCCGTCTTCGATGGCGTAACAGTTCCGGTCCAAAGATTAGGCAATCCTGAAATGGAATAATTTCCTGAGCCATCGGCTACCACACTTCCTGAAGTGGTTCCAGCGTAAGTAACTGTCGCCCCTGCCACTCCTGCACTTCCTGAAATGGTATAGGTGAGCGTATATGCAGAGGACGCCACCGCACTGTTTACATAACCGGAATCAATAGCGATTGCTTTCACTGTTAAAGATGAGTCAACGGTGAACGGAGTATATGGCGTGGAACCCGATGTCGGCGTACTGCCGTCCGTGGTGTAGTAAATTGAACTACCCGGCGTCGAGCACGAAATCGTGACGTTCACTGACCCATCGTACGCGCCAGCCGTGGGGCTAATGACAGGAGTAACAACTTGAGGCTCAATATTAAATGTCGCTAACGCAGCCCCCCATGGGTCACTACTCCCTGAAGTGCCGGTAGCTGCCCAAGGTCCTGTATTAGCGGAAACTTGATACTCCCATCCAGTGAAACCACTGGCTGCACTTCCGAGAATGTATGTACCGCTCGGACTGATATTCGATACTTTTGAAAAGAGATTTCCAATCAACAGTTCAACAGCATCCGATAGTGTGACAGTGCCGCTGCTGAGACTCGTGCCACTGCCTGTGTTCCCTGTCGTTTTATCTAAAACGAGCGGACGTGAACTCCCGCTTGCAAATTCCGCAGTCGCCACGAATTTATATCCGGCATCTGGGGACTCTGTGAAAGAAACCGTATTATAGCCAGCCACGCAGTTCTCTGCGTACCAGATTTCAAGAGTAAACGTGCCGCCAATAACAAGACTCACCCCCGAATTTTGCCAATTGTTGTGCTGCGAGTCAGCAACTGCAGTATTCGGAGCATTCGCACCCCACGCTACAAGACCCAACAAAAGATTTCCTTGCCCATTGTTATCGGGATAGGTGAGATTTGCCGCACCTGATGAAATAGAAAATCCGCGGACAATTTGAACGGGAGTAATGGATGAAATCGTTGGTCCGGTCACATTCAAAGAATTGATTGCGGTGTTAATCGCGGGCGCAATTATCGTGTCCACCGAAAGGGTTGTAGGATGAATCCCACCCACCTGAAAATATGTGGTGTTAGAGTAATCAGTGGGACTTCCAAGAGGTTCACCCGACAAGTTCACAACGGCATCTGCGCCCGCAGTGTTTGCTAGTATGAGAGCGTTGTATGCAGTGTTAGAAACGCTCACCCGAGATAGCATCGTAATCGTGATAACTTTCCAACCCACGACATGACGTGCAGCAATGTATGACGTGAGATTGGCGTAGGTTGCGATTGCGGTTGCACCATCTGCAATGTCGTTTGTCCCTCCCCAAATCACGCAAATGTTTCCTACTCCAGATACATAAAGCGGGTCCACATCGGCGGCGGCATTTGCCAACATAGTAGCCAACGTTTCACCGTTGACCGCCACGTTAACGATATTCCACGGATTGCTGCCGTTGATGCTAAGGAGTTGAGGCCAAGGGGTAGTGACTCCAAATCCAACTGTTATGGAGTCTCCATCAGCCACTAAAACATTAGGAGCAAATGCCATTTAGACGAGGATCTTCCCGATGCCGGTCGGGTTCGTGCCGCCGGACACCGATGTCCATTTGATGCGAAGGAAGTTCGCTCGCACGCCGGCGACCTGTTGCGTGCCGACTGAGCTCATCGTATCGAGATCGACATATTGAGATTCTTGATCGAACTCGGCGCCTTGCAAATGCGCGGTATAGCTCGCCGGCGCGGAAGGCGTCTGTGTTTCCCAGGCAACATCGCGAGAGTTATTCGGCAAGCCGGCCGCAGATTGGAGTCCGAACTGTAGGCCGGTTGTCGTTGTCGTGAGAGCTTCGGGCACTTCGGGAACTGGAACGCTAGCTTCGCCAGCATCCGGAGTCGTCGCGATCGTATTGCTCGTGAGTGCGAACGTCACAGTGCCGACGCCGGTTTGCGAGTTAATCGAAACGGAAGCAAGCGCGATGTTCGAGACATTGAAGTTCGGCGCGCCGCCCGACGTTGGCGTCTGAGTGCCGCGCACAGAAATCAGAGATCCGACCGCGGGGATGTTGCCCTCGACCATTTGCACGCCGAGAGTTGCGACGTTTGAGCCGTTGATCGCAACGCTCGTCACGAGCATCCGAGCCGTCGGCCCGCTCGCAAGACTTCCGGTTGAGTAACCGTTTATTCCAGGCAAAAGCATCGGCGGGACACCGTCGAGCGGTGAAACGATGTATGCGGGCATTCGATCAACCTCTCGCGCGAAAGTGTAGTTCGGAATGCCGCAAAGCGTCAATCGGTTTCCTTAGATACGGTCATCTGGTAGTGTTTTCCGGGCACAAGCGGATAAGTGATCGTGATCGAACGTGCGCCGGTGACCTTCATCAAAAAAACTAACAAGAGTCGCGTGAGTGCATCTCTCATTGTTTCGGCGCAATCGAGAAGGCGTGCTTTCGGCCCAAAAACGCGCCCAGGAGAAATAGCGTCATCATCGTGAGCATGTTGCCTTCGGTGTAAGCCAGAGTTGGCGCGTAAAGCGTGCGGACGTCATTGATGAGCGCGACCAGGTCTTCGCGCGTGACGTTCGCGAACTTTCGAGCCCCGTGATGGATCGCCCTCGCCGGCCCGATCTCGTCGAACATTTCCTGAAGAAGTTTTTCCGTCCTTGCACTCATAGGCCAAGTCTCTCGCCTTCTCGATCGATCACTTTCTCGATTAGAAGGGCGAGCATCTCTTCGGAGTCGCGCCCTTCATCCAGCTCGCGCATGAGTTCAATGACCGCGATCATCGCTATCTGTGCTTCCTTGTAGTCGAGTCCTGAACGAAAACTTAACGAAACAATGAACCTGATTCCATCGGCGATTCTTACTTTCTGAATGTTTGTCAAAGAACTTCTTCCTTGAGAGTCCAGACCTTGCGCTTGCCGCGCGGGCCTTTTTTGGACCAGCCGTGCAGCAGGATAACACCGCCGGCCCCTTTCCACTTCATCGCGAGCGGCTCCATCGCGATCTTCGCTTGCCGGGCGCGCATGTTGCCGCTGCTCGTCACTTGTACGAGAGCGATCTCGCCTTCGACTTCACCTTCCGCTGGCAGAGCGGCAAGTAAGTCTCCGAACCCAAAAGCATCTTTCGTGATCGGAAACGGCGATGCTGGCATGTGAAGCCGTTGCTCGACGCGGCAGACAATGTAGCCATGCTTCCGAAGATAGGCGGTGCTGCGAGCGCTTGGCGTCATATTCTCAGCCAGATCCTTTCTCCGACGGCGGCGCGGAATCGGTTTGCGGCGTAGCGTTGACGTCTTCGGATCTCGGCGTCGCTGATGTGGGGAGTTGGATCTCGGAGATCGCGGTCATTAGCTTCGGCGCAATCCGCGGCGCTGGCGTGGCCGTCACCCGAATGAGCGTTGTTCGGCAGTCGTTGCATTCCCAGGCCGCCCCGCTCTCCGCTCTTAAGAACTCGATCATCTCTCGATGGCAAAATGGGCATATCGGCATCATTCCTCGGCCTCGACTTCTTCCGGTGTGATTGTGGTTGGGAGCCCTTTGCGAGCTCCCACCCGGTAGATCTTTTTCAACAAGGCATCGGTGTCGCGTAAGCTGTTCATTCCATGGCCGAAAGCGGAGTTATCCACAAGATCTTGTGATTTTCTCGCGCCTGGGTGGGCTTGACGAGAATCTCTCCCCTCGCCAGAATAAGGCTTAGTTTGCTTTCGTTTTCTCTGAGACATTCGACCCCACTCTTTGAGCCACAAGTTTCCGGATCTCTTCAACCACCACCAAAGGCTCTAGCTGGACACGCTCAACTGGAAAGCGAAATGTCTCGAACCCTAAACGCGAGAGAACCCCATCTCGTAACTTATCGCGGAGTAGATCGTGCTGCTTTCCATCGACCTCAATGACGAGTTTAAGTTGAGGACAGTAGAAGTCGGCAATCCAGCCGCGCATCGGGGCTTGCCTTCGGAACTTAACGCCAAGCTGCCGACGTCGAAGATAACCCCAAAGCATCGCCTCGGTGCGCGTTGGATGTCTGCGCATTTGCCGAGCCTTCTGTTTCTTCCATTCCGGCATCGTGCTTCTTAGACTCATGGCCGCCTGTTAGTATCCTGTGCAAATGATGGAAAACTACTCGGCCTCAGTCTCTTGCTTCTTGACACGGACTTTCACGCCTTCCTTCTCGAAAGTCCGCTCGACCTTAATCCCGTTCCGCTGGTACTTGTTGCGTCTGAGGTTCTTCATAATCGAGAGAAGCTTCTGTTTCGCCGGCACTTCTTGAGCGGTGAGAGCCTGGCGCTGGTCCCGGATCGCGGCATAGTCGAGTGCCGCGTTCTCGATCGAGTCGATCTTGTCGTCTTCCATGCCAGGGAGCTTCTTCTGTCGTGGCCGTTTGACGGTCACGGCCTTCGGTCGTCCTCGCTTCTTTTTCTCAGCCATTCACTTTCCTCCTATTCGTCGCTTGCTCCTTCATCGTCGCCCATCGGCAATTTGACGGCTCATAATTGCCCTGTGGGTTCGGAAACCGATCGATGGAATATTTCGCGCGCTGGCCTTTGCGTCCTTGCGGTCGTCGTCCCATGTCCGCAAGGAAGTTCTCGAAGCGCCGCCAGCGATCACAGACACGGATGCCCCGCGCACCATAACTCTTCCAGCTCGAAGCCTTCGGATTCGTGCATCGTTGAACCATTGCCGCCCAAAGATCGTACTCTACGCTTCGCTGGCCGTGGACGGCTTCACCGTGCGTGAGATGGTATTCCCTAGCCGCTTGTCGTTGCCGCTCAGACACCTAGCGCATCCAATCCGGGAGCTCACCTTCACCCTCGAAGATGCGGCTCGCGATCTCAGTCGTCGTTAGCTTCTTGAGTGTGGCGAGGAACTCTTCGGCGACGATGTGCCGCGCGACCGTGAGGTTCTTCACTTGCGCAAGGATCCTTTCCCACTCGCCGGCGACTTGGCGGAAGAGATCGTTGGTTCCACAATCGACCGTGAACTTCGTCTGAGTGCCTGGCGCGAGCTTGGCCTCTTTCACTTTCACGAGATCGATGATGTGAATACTCTGGTTGCTTTTGCCTTGCTCGATCCAGTCGTTGAGTAGCCGGTAGCCTTCGGTGACGGTGCATGTGTGCGTGGTGTTCTCGGTGTGGTTGACGATCGTGACTTTGCGGCCGCCTTCTTTCTTGCCGATGCGGATCTTGAACTCTTCACGCTCTTCGAGGACGGTCGCCATCAGCGTTTGCGTTCCATCGTCACACCTTCGGATAACGCCGGGTAAACTTAACGCCACGAGTCTTCAAAAGATATTTGAGATCTTCGAGCTCGTTGCCGTTCACTCGGATCTCGAACTTCGGTGCCCGTATATACAAGCCTAGGAGTTGTTTCAGCTCGGCCTTGATCTCACTGTTGCCTTCGATTAGCGCTTCCTGGTCGGTGTCGTTCCAAAACCATGTTAATTCGCGCTCGTAGGCTGGCGCTTTCGATGCCGGCGGCGCGGGCCTGGGACTTGGCGGGGGAGCTTGTGCGGGAGCCGGCGCGCGCGGCGGTAGAGCGGCCGCCGGCCGATTCTCTACAGCTTCGCGTTGCCGCGGTGTCATCTTGGCGTCGCTTCGGAGCTTTTGCTCATAGTGCGCAACGAGCTCCTTGAACGGGAGCTGAGAATCTTTATCGAGGCGTGCGAGCTCAACGGCGTGCTCGTAGAGATCTGCGCCTTCTTCGAGCGATTCGACTCCTGGCGCGATCGTAATCATCCGCCGGCCGCCTGGTGTGACCGTGGCATAGCCGACCAGGCCATCGAGCTCGGACTCATCGAGCATGTGGAGCCCGCAGATCGAGAGCGTGCCGCGGCGCTTGGCCTTCGTCTCGGCCTTCATCATCACGTTTGCGAGCTCTCGGCCGTTCAGATCTACAAGCTGTTTTTGCTGGCTATTGCCGACGCGCTTCCACCTCTTGAGCGGCACGATCCCGATCGCGGTGTCTGTGCGGCCGTCCAGGGTGAAGAGATCGACCTCGACGTTATAGAACTCGCCTTCGCGGTAGCGTCGTGCGCGCGGCCGGATCCCGACCTTGTGGATCTTCCGGAGCTGAGCCGCGCAGTCCGCGCGAGCGTAGAGGACCATCTTGCCCTGGGGAGCTTGCTGTTGTTGCGGATTGTCCGGAACGTCATCCTCATCCCGATTGGTGAAAACAATATACTCGAATGGCCGCGTGAGGGGATTTAGGCCCAAACTTTTGCACAGTGTCCGGTAGTACTGTAACCGCTCTTCAACCGAGAGCGGCGTGAGATCTCCGACGATGAGGCACTTCTCGACCGTCTCGCTAACCGTGAGCGGCGCGCGCGGGACGATCGCCTTCGATCGTGGCCGGCGCGCTAAGTGTTTCGGCTTAACTCTTTTTGCGTGGTGCTTCTTGGCTCTGGCGCGCGCTGACTTTAGAGCTCCCACTGTTACTCTCTTCATCTTGTTCGGGCTCCTGGATCCGCTCATATTTGAAGTTCGGCTTGATCTGTGAGTTGAGGAACTTCCCTCGGCTGTCGGCCTTCACGAGATCGTCGTACGTGCGCCGGTTCACGTCGAAGTATGCACCTGTGCTGCCGTTCGGCCAGCGAACTTCCAGCCGGCCGAAGCTGATACCATCGACGACCTTCTCTTCGATGAAGCGATAGAAGAACTTCATGCTGCTCTTCGCGTCGTGCCATTCTGAGTTCATCGTTCCCCCTCAAAAACCGTCATTTTGGCCTCAGTTGATGCCAATTTCTGTACCGTCGTGCCTGTTTTTGCCCTATGTTGCGGTGTTGCGGTTCCGGTTCCATAAAGGGTTAGGGAGCCGCCGGCCGGTTAGGCCGGGACCGCGAGCTCTCGGTCCGTCTTCGAGGTTCGTCGGCTGGCACAAGTGCCTTGCGTTCTGGTATTCCACTCTGCCCGGCTTCTGCCCGATCGAAGAAGCGACGCGGCTCCATAGTTCTACTCGAAGTCTTTGTCGTTGATGATCGCCACATCGCCCACGATCTGATGCGTCGTTCCCGGTTTGCAACGAAGGTGATAGAGCTCGGTTGCCTTTTTGTTGACCGGCTTCCGTGGACGGATGCATTTAATCTCGAAGTTACCGTTGCCGTGGTTGACTGTTTCGGTGTCGTAGCCTTCATCATCGACCATCATCACAATCTGCCGGTCACGATCCAGGATGACGCAGTCGCAAAGCTGAGCCCCGATCGCCGCATAGATCCCTTCGAGCGTAGCCGCGTTGCTGACAAGCTCTTCGCTGCCATCGGTGCGAATGAGAAGATACGTGCCGGGCTTGATGTGGGGGATCTTCATCCTAGATGCTCTCTTCGGAGTAGACTTCAATCCCAGGAATCAGCGCTTCGGCTTTCGTCTTGTCCTTCACCGAGCGGACCAGCTCGCCGATCGCCGTCTCATTGCCTTGCACGTAGATTCGCTTTGTGCTGTCCTTGAGAAGCGCGTCGATGAGATCGTGTTCGCCGTTCTTCTTCCAGCGCCACTTCCAATTCGTGCGGCCCTTAATGCCGGCGACTTTCGGGATGGCCGCCTCGACCTTGACGACTGGCGTCGGCGCCTTCTTCGCTTCCTCTTCCGCGGCCGCGGCGGATTGAACGGCGGCCTCGGCTTCGGCGCCGGCGGCCTTCAATAGACGTGCCGCTTCACGTTTGCCGATCGAGCCTTCTTTCAGCCGCGCGTTGACGTCGGCGATCGTGGCCTTCTTCTTCTCGGCCGCTTCTTTCTCGGCCGCCCTGCGATCCTCTTCCGCCTTCTGTAGCTTCGCGCGATCGGCTTCTTCCTGTTGACGCTTTTGATCGGCTTCTTTTATGCGCTTCTCTTCGACGCGATAGTCCTCGGCCTTCTTCTCAGCGATCGCGACGACGGCCTCAGCCTCGATGACGTGGCCTTTGAGCTCGTTCTGAATCGTGGCGAGATGTTCCTTCGCCGAGCGGATCGTGCCGGCGAAGACCTCTTGCCAGCGCTTAATAAAGCCGCGGCCTTCGATCACGAGGTTGCAAACTTGTACATACTCCTGGGGAGTCTTCACCTGGATCGCGTTCGCTCGTTCGCGAAGCGAATCGATATTGCTCTGTGTGGCCTTGACGATCTCAGCGGAAACGGTGACGGTTGACGGTGCCTGGGGAGCTGTTCCCATTGTCGCTATTCTCCTGTGTGTGCTTCGGGGGTTCATCCTGGTCCTGCAATTCACGTTCCAAACCGTAAAACCTGAGCGCGGTGTGTACGCGGTCCATCGGCCAGTCGAGCCGATTGAGCTCCTGTAGGAAGGTGAGCATGTCGCCGCTTTTGAGAAGCTGGTCCTCGGCCGATCGTTTCCGCCCGTGGACGTTTGCGTGGATGCAAATGAGGTTGATTCGAGCGTGAGGATCCTTGCCGCTCTTGA
>Ga0116107_1000301_pt1 | contig 42041 bp, 38 predicted proteins | sample June2015DPH_6_10_FD_88969 | JGI IMG/M metagenome (GOLD analysis project Ga0116107, IMG submission 88969) | Peatland microbial communities from SPRUCE experiment site at the Marcell Experimental Forest, Minnesota, USA - June2015DPH_6_100 | ecosystem: Environmental > Terrestrial > Soil > Wetlands... | reverse complement strand
TGCGTATTCCACCAGATCCTGACCTTCCTCGCGGCTCATCAGATCCTGGAATTTCACAAACAGCTTGATTAACATGGTATTCATTTGATTCCTTTCGGTTCATGGATACGTGATACCAAGCTGTTACACCCTCCAACTCAAGGAGTGTGCCTGGTTGTTTCGATGATGCCTTGAGAACTGGCTACAGCGCGCCGGCAAATGTCGTGCTGATGTTCGCGAACGAGGAGCTGATGACCGAGGCCAAGCCCTTCATGCTGGCGGTGGCGCCAAGGGCGATCAGTGCAACAACCAGAGCATACTCCACCAGATCCTGGCCTTCCTCGCGGCTCGCCAGATCCTGGAATTTCACATACAGATTGAGCAACATCGTATTCATTTGAGTCCTCTCAGATAACCGAATCTCCCAGCCTGCGGCAGGGGCAATCTAGCTATTGCAAGTAGCGTGCCATTCATGCCACAAACCATTACTTCTTATTTATCAATCATCTACAACAATTCAAGCCGAATATGAAGTGTAAACACGTGTATACAGAGGGTACCGGGCAGACCGGCCTTGTTTACAGAAAACGTACAATAGTAACCGATAAATAACAGTCGGCGGGGCTATTGCGTTTAAGCGTTCGCCGTTGGAGTAAGCGGGTAGTGCCATTATGGGAATGTAACGTAAATCACATGGCCGGATGTCCAGACCGGGAATCCGATATGGCCGAACAAGTAGAATAGCGCCATGGCAAGCAGGAAGCGTCCGGAAGTAGATATCGATCATCGCGCCAGCACACCCAACACGATGCAGCCAGAGCAGATGCACAGCGAAATCTCTGAATCCTTGGCGCCAGAAACGAGTTCTGCCGGAAAACCTGGTAATTACCGGAAAATTCTTCGCGCTATCGCGCCACTGCCCTTCGTAACTGTCTGTGGCCTGGCGTTTGGGTTCATCGCAGGGAACATCTGCCTTGCACTGCTGTTACCGAACGCTCCTTACACACGCGATTACATCTTCTATTGGGCCACCGGGCAGCAGTTGGTACGCCACGCAAATCCCTATGATCCCGTTGCCGTCACGCAGATTGAGCGCGCCGCAGGGCTTCCGCCCAAGCTGAATCCGGGTTTGATGCGGAACCTGCCCTGGGCGCTACCGCTTGTCTATCCATTAGGATTCCTCAGTTTGCGCGTGGGATGGATTCTGTGGTTCTTGCTCCTGCTCGCGTGCCTGGCGGTTTCGGTTCATTTGCTCTGGATCATCTACGGCCGCCCAAGGAATCGCCGCATCTTGCTGGGTTATTCCTTCGGACCGGCACTGCTCTGCGTGATCTTCGGACAAACCTCGCACTTTGCTCTGCTGGGATTGGTTCTGTTTCTGCGCCTGCATCGCACGCGCCCCTTTCTGGCGGGAATGTCACTCTGGCTTTGCGCGCTGAAGCCTCACCTCTTTCTGCCCTTCAGCGCAGTACTGATCGTGTGGGTACTGGTTTCCCGGAGCTACAAGCTGCTGGCCGGCGCTGCGGTTGCCCTGGCCGCAAGTTGCGCACTCACATTTGCCATGGATCCCATGGCGTGGACCCAGTACTCGCAGATGGTGCGCTTATCTGGAATCGAGAGGGAATACATCCCCTGCCTGAGCTACCTGTTGCGCGCCTGGCTCAGCCCGAACTCCATCTGGCTCCAATATCTGCCAGCCGCTTTAGGCTGCATATGGGCTCTGGCCTATTACTGGCCACGACGTCACTCCTGGAACTGGTTGATCAACGGAAGCCCGCTGATGCTTGTCTCTGTCCTTGTGGCGCCTTATTCCTGGATATATGATCAGGGGCTGGTTATTCCTGCCCTGTTGCAGGGCGCGTTTCTTACACGGTCCCGGAACCTTTTGATTGCTCTCGCGTTCTTGAGCGCCCTGGTCGAGGTCGCGCTCTTCCGCAGCCTTACGCACCCCAACGACATTGTCTTTTGGACATATTGGTCCGCTCCCGCCTGGCTGGTTTGGTATCTAATCGCTTCTCACTACAAACGGGCGCAAACAGAGGAAAAATGATATCTAAACCACTTCGCGTTCTCGCTGCCTCCTGCATTGTGGCTGCAGGCTTCGGTTATTTTGCCGCGCTCTGTTTCTACGTCATGAGTGACAGAATTGCGTCTCAAAAGGATTTCATCTCTTACTGGGCTGCCGGGCAACAGCTCATTCACGGCGCAAATCCATATGACTACGAAGCCGTACGCCACCTGGAACTCGCCACGGGTCGCGAGGACAGCAATCCACTTATCATGCGCAATCCCCCGATAGCCTTCTTCCTGGCATTGCCACTCGGCCTGGTCAGCGCGAAAAACGGCCTCGTCCTATGGCTATTCACTCTTCTGGCATGTCTTTCAGTATCAATCCGGCTTATCTGGCTTCTCAATGGACGCCCAGAGAGTCGTTTTCATCTGCTTGGCTACGTATTTGCGCCCGCACTGGCCTGCCTTATGGCCGGGCAGTTTGGCATTTTTCTCCTCCTCGGCGTATCGCTATTTCTGTACTTTCATCAGACCCGTCCATTCCTAGCCGGAACTGCCCTGCTGTTCTGCGCGATGAAGCCGCATCTCTTCCTGCCCTTTGCCATCGTGTTGCTCCTTTGGATAGTGGCCCGGAAATCGTACCAAATTCTTGTTGGTTTCTTCTCCGCGTTGCTTGCCAGTTGCGCGCTGTCGTACTGCTTCGACATACACGCATGGTCGCAATATATGCAAATGATGCACACGGGGAAAGCGCTGGATGAGCCCGTGCCAGTTCTCAGCGTGGTATTACGCTTTCTCATTGACCGCCATGCCGTGTGGATCCAGTTTCTTCCAGAGATTGCCGCCTGTTGCTGGGCGCTCTGGTATTTCTGGAAGCGCCGCAACCGCTGGAGCTGGATGGAAAATGGACTGCTGCTGCTGCTGGTCTCAGAGATGTGTGCGCCTTACGGCTGGTTTACCGATGAAGCTATGGCGCTTCCCGCTATCCTGTATGGAGTCTATCGTGCTGAGGAATCCATGCGTTCGCTCCTGCCTTTAGGGTTGATTGCCGGTATTGCCCTCATCGAATTGTTCGCCGGCGTCCAGATCATCTCGCCGTATTACCTGTGGACCACACCCGCCTGGCTCGCATGGTATCTCTACGCAACCAGAAGAAAGAGTTTGCCAGCGGAGGAATCTCACAACAGGATCGCAGAGAGTACAAATCCGCATTAAGGAAACATGCGCTCATGGGTATATCTGTGACCAGTCTACGGAACAGGCAGGAATTCCAAAGTGTCGCCAGGTTGTGTCTGCGTTTCGCGAATTGTACCGGATGGAAGCTCGAGTACAGAATGCGCCCGGAGACAGCCCGATAGCCGCCAGGGAGGCACCGCGCTCACCAGCTTCCTGATTTGATTCTTGCGGTCCAGATAGACGAGGTCGATGGGGAAGCGCATCCAGAAGGTGTGCACGGCCTCACAGGGCCGAATCCACATACCTTCTCCGCGATCGAGGCATTTGCGCCCCAGCAGGCCTTTGTTGCGTTTTGCAGCGTTATCGGCCACTTCCATGTGGGTGGCCAGAACAGTATTGCGCGACCTGTTCATGACCCGCAGACGAATATCCTGAGGGGCCTGACGGCGTGAAACGAGGAGATTCCGCAACCCCAATGCGATCCAGCGAAAGGGATTCATGCTGACAGAAACCTCATTGAGGCGCGGGCGCGGGAGCAGGCGCGGAGCTGGTGCTCGTTGACGCTGTGCCAAAGCCTCCCGTGGCGCCTTCAATCACCAACGGCTGCTCCGGCTTCATGCTGTCAACCAGTTTCTCCACGGGCATGGTGGGCGGCGGGGGCGCTGGAGTGTTGGCTGCGCTCTTGGCATCCGGTGTATTCATGGGTATGCCGGAGTTGGGCGGTAGAAACTTGGCCGGGAACTTAAGCTCAGGCAGCGGCGCTCCAGCCGGAATGGGAGCCACAATCTCAGGCGTCACAATCACGATCAGCTCGGTATTGGCTTTGGTCTTCTGCATCGACTGGAAGAACTTTCCGAGAATCGGTATGTCTCCAAGAAAGGGGATCTTCGCGAAGGTTTCGGACTCGGTGTTATCCAGCAGACCGCCGATGACAAAGCTTTGTCCATCGGCCAGCTCAACCTCGGTCCTCACCTTTCTGGAGGTTATGGCGGGCACTTCAAACCCGGAGAGCTCAACGGCATTGGTAAAGTCGAGGGCGCTGACTTCCGGGGCCACCTGCAGGCGGATCGTTCCGCGGGGAGTAATAGTGGGGATGAAGTTGAGGCGAACTCCATACTCCTTGAACATGATGGTCACAGTGGCCGCAGTGCCTGCTCCGCCGCCCTGAACGACGGGAAAGGGATATTCCCCTCCAGCCAGGAAGCTGGCCTGTTTGCCGTTGGCCGCCAGCAGGTTGGGTTCGGCAAGAACCTGCGCGCCTATGGTGCTCTGGAGGGCCTGAATCGTAACGCCGATATTCAGACCGGGGTAGAAGGCGGAGATATTCGTCGGAGACGTTCCTCCGGTCACCGTGGCGCCAGTGCTGCCACTAGGTGTAGTAGTACTTAAAGATCCGGTTGAAATTCCACCGATTGTGTTTCCAAAACCGTTACTGAATATATTTATGCCGAACTGCGCTGCCTTAGTGCGGTCAACGCTTATAAAGCGCACTTTGAGGAGAATCTGCGGATCGGAGGCCGGAACAGTGACGTTGAGCAGGTTGACTACTTTACCTCCCGTGGAGGCGATCTTGACCGCGCGATCCGAGCTGTTGAGATCCTTGACCGTGCCGCGCAGGAAGATGATGCCGTTCTCTGAGCTCACTCTCAAGGTATCGCCGGGAAGCTCTGCTTTGAGTTCACGGCGGATTGCGTCCAGGTTGTCGTGCAGGTTGGTCGCGCCGGGACGCACTGTCACGTTGAAGAACTGCCGGCTTCCGCGGGTATCCCAGATAATCAGGGTAGTTTCTCCAGGAGCCTTGCCCTCCACCATGACCTCGGTTGGGCTTGTCGCACGGACTTCAGCGACGTTGCCCTGACCAATGGCAACCCGCACTATCGGCCATGCACAATCTACCAGCACTGTCTTGCCCACGGCGATGGGAAGCTCATTCGTCGAGTCCTGAGAAGTGGCAGTCACGGGTTGAACAGGCAGCGTCATGGTTTGAACAGGCGGCGTTGCGGTTTGAGCAGGCGGTGGCGCGGTTTGAGCAGGCGGTGGCGCGGTTTGAGCGTGCAAGCCCGGCCAAGCGCAGAGGACAATAGACAATGCGCTGCAACATACGATGGTAACGGCGGTCTTCGCTCTCACTAGCGTCCCCCGGGAGCAGCAAATTTTTCTTCAGTCTTGGTTGAGCCGTTGAACACTACGATGGTAAAGATCTTGGGCACCACCTTCTTTACGCGCCGGGACTTTCCCGGTATTTTATTCTGCTCGCCCGAAAAGAGGTTGGATGTAGCCGTGCCGGGAACGTCAGCAACCTTTGTATCCAGCGGATTGCGCAGCACCAGCTGGATTTTCACCTGACTGCTGGCCAGGCTAAGGAGCTCCGCTTGTTCTGGAGTGACCAGAAGGTTTACTACCTGCACCGCCTTGGCCTTTCCCTCAGCATCTTTTTGGTAATCGGTTCCCGCGGACAACACCTGAATGTTCTGCAGGAGCGTACGCGACTGTGTGCCTTGCATGGAATTTTGCTGGCCAGGCGGATTGCCGGCGATCAGTACATCTACGCGCATTCCGGGAGTCACAAATCCCGACACGTTCACTACATCATCCACTTTGACGGCACAGGCTCTCATGCCCGGGGGAATGGTGGCTGCCAATCCTCCGCCGGAACCGCTGGCAGCCAGCCGGTTGTCGATAATGGGCTCACCCTCATAGATATCCGATAAAACGCCCCTGCCAATCAGACTGTTCTTGTCTTTCGCGAGAATGGAACCCTTGGGTGGCGTACCCGTGATCTTGATGGTCGTCAGATGGTCAGCGTTGAGTACAGTCCCTAATTTAATGTTCGACTTGGCTGCGACAACCTCGGTAATTGCCGGCGGCTTTGACGCGGCCGTCTGGTTGCGAACCAGGCGAACAACCAGATAAGTGCATGCGGCGGCAATGACGAAAGCCACTAGAAGGATCGCAAGTACTCTTCGGTTCATGTGGAGGCCTGTTTGAACTGGCTACCCGGCCAGCTTCGCCTTTCTGTCCCCTGTGGCAAGCTCCGCGCCAATAGCCTGTTTCGTATCTTGCCGAAATAGGGGTTGGCCCGACAGTTTGCCAGGCAAGTTTAACCGCCTGTCTAGTGTATTCCCTTCAAGCCTAATAGTAACGACCGAGGCAATGTTACAGGCAAAGGAGGTATCAAGAGAGTTATAGGTTAAACCCCAGCCATGAGCGATTCTGAAAGAGACTATAATTGAACTCTTGAAGGGGGGACGATGGGCCTCTCTCGGCGCTCCACCAGGCTGAGACCGCCGAAGCGCGACCTCCACGGCAAGAAGGACCAGGTGGCGCGAGGGAGGATATTCATCCGGTCATGAGGTCTTCCCCCACTATTACGCTATTTTCAGAGCGGCCGGAGCCGAGCCGGCAGCCCTATTCCTTTCTGATATCACTTTTGGTGCATGCTGGTGTGATTGGGCTGATATATTTGGGGCTCATGTCCGCGCCCCAGGTGAAGACCCCGGCCCTTGCGCAACACTATGACGTGCGTCATATTGACCTGCACACCCTTCAGTCTCAGATGCAGCGCGCCGCTAATAGCGGCTTCGAGTATCCGCGCCCGCCTTCCGCCAAGCATAAGCTTTCTCCGGGCGGTATCGCCACCGAACATCCGCCGCTGCGGCAGGCTGTGCATGCCCCGCCAGGCCCCCAGACGCTTCTGCAGCCAGATATACCCAAGCCTATGGTTCTTACCCAGGAAATCCCTCTGCCTACAGTCGTAATTTGGGACGGCATGAAGACATCCGCCAAGAACCTGGTTCCGCCTCAGCTGCAAAAGCCGGCTGTTTCCAACGTGGAGCCTTCGGTCCAATTGCCCAATGAAGAACCGAACATAGACATCATCGCCCTGGCGCCCACAGATCTGAAAACCGAAACGCAGAATATTTTTCCCAGTAACACGTCGCCCGTAGTGGTTCGCGGACCGGAACCGTCGCCGCCCACCCCGATAACCAACGCCCGAGGGTCAGAACAGCCCACTCCGGCTTCGGTCATGTCGGCCTCTGATCTCCAAATGGCGGATGGAGAGGTCACGCTGCCGCCCGTGAATGAATCGGCCTCCTCCAATTCTCCCGGGATGCCGGCGGCGGGACAGTCACAGGATTCAACGCAGGCCGGGCAGCTTAACCCGGCCGGCCAACCGGGAGAGGCCGGCGCAGGCCAGGGTTCAACTGGCGCCGGAGAAACGGCGGATTCCGGCTCAGCCACCCAGGGAGATGAATCTGGAACCGGGCAAAGCGCCTTCCCTCAAGGTGGCTCCAGGCGCGGCAACCCGCTTTCGTCAGCCCATATCTCGCTGCCCCATGACGGCCAATTCGGAGCTGTCGTGGTGGGTTCTTCTCTGGAAGAAAAGTATCCCGAGACGGCCACGCTCTGGAGCGGCAGGATGTCCTACACCGTATATCTGCACGTTGGCCTGGCGAAGAGCTGGATTCTTCAGTACTCGCTCTCCCGGGCCGACAACGCGGCTGCCGCAGGCAATATCCTGCATATCGAGGCGCCCTGGCCGTATAACATCGTACGGCCCAATATCCCGTCCGGCGCAATCGATGCCGATGCCCTCATGGTTCATGGGTTTGTGAACCAGGACGGCCGCTTCGAGGCGCTGTCCGTCCTCTTCCCGCCGGAGTTCACCCAGGCACAATTCGTGCTGGATGCGCTCGCCCAGTGGCAATTCCGCCCGGCAACGCAGAACGGACAAAATGTCATGGTGGAAGTGCTGCTGATTATCCCGGAGGAGCCACAATAATGCCACATCCCGGCGAGTCCAAGGGGGCGGACCGGCCGGGATACGGGAGTGATTATTCAGCGGACTACGTGGTGCCGTTAGGTACCAGACGCGGAGTGGTTAAACCACGCGCGATTCGCTGGAAGATTTGTTTCAACTGCGTAAAATTCACTTCATTGGTCGAGGGGCAGACACCGGTTGAGGGTTCGTCGGAATAGAAATTATCCGCCGAGGAGGCTATATCCTTCATTGCAGTGCAGGCGCTGATGCCTTGGTAGGCGCTGTATGACGCATCCGTGGAGCATCCCCCCGAGGCAATGCCGTAGCCAACCGTAAAGACCCTGGTTCCATTCACGCCGTTGGCATTCGGAAATGCCGCGGCCGACTGGGCTGCGATGATCGCCTGCCCGCACTGGCCTTTAGCCGATGGGTATGCGTACGAGTTCTTGTTGCTGCCGCTGCCGGTTCCGTTCAAGGTGCCCGTATCCGCCTTCAGGCCGCTGGAAGCATTCATGTCGCCGTCGCCGAGGATAATCATGACATTCTGCGAGCCGGGATTTGCCGCCTGCTGGGCGATAAGAGCCGCCTGCGCCGCGTAGATGGCTTGCGCATAGTAGGTTCCCTCGCCGCCCTTGGCCTGGATGCCGGTGCAACCGCTATATCCCCCGGCTGCTTCCACAAGCTGCGAGCCGGAGTTTAACGTGGTAGCCGCATCGTTGGCCTTGTAATCGTACGCAAACGCGGCGATGGTATGGCCCGATGTGCCTAACGGCGTCGGCACCACCTGGTAGGTGGAGGTGTAAGGCAGATTCAAAAGCCCATTCGACATCGTCCCAGTGGTCACGTTTTGAAATTCATACGGCTCAATCGTAGGGATTGTGGCGTTGGGACAATTGTAATAGTCTTTGGCCTGCGAGGTTTCCACTGGCGGGAAGAGAAAAATGCTGACGCTATCGACAGGCGTGACGCCCGTGGTGTTGGTGCAGGTTTGGCCCGACTGACATGGGTACATAAGACCCAACAGGGCCTGGACGCCCTGCAACGCGCATTGTTCTCGAGTGCCGGTGCATTGCAAGCTGCCTGGATCCGAGCTGGTCATCGACGACGTTGCGTCGAGAATGATCGCGATGTTCCACGGAGTGTTTTGTCCACCGGCCATGGATGCGGTCGCGGTAGCCCCAATGTTGAACGCGGGAACGTGGAACATCCCCCCGAACCACAACGGGACCCTCGCAGTCTGCAATACCTTGACGGCGTTGTAATTCCCGCTGGGAGAGCCGGTAGCAGCCTCGCATCCCACTCCCAAATTCGATGTCAGAGTCGTGAGGCACTGGAAAGTCGGCGTAATGGCAACATTTGTCAGGTTGGGAGTGGCGCTTTTCTGGCCTGGCTCGGCGCTGTAAGCAGTCACTAGTGCGGTTGCGGTGGTTGTGTTGGGCATAGCCGAGGCTCCGGCCAGGGCGGCCACGTCTGTTGATACCTGAAGCTGCTGACGGGCAACATAGGCATGGCCAAGATCGACGGTGATCCCGGCTATTCCTATAAACGCTAACATGCTTACCGACAGCATCACCGCAGACTGTCCACGCGTATCCTTCAGTAGCCTGCGGAAAAGAGTTACTTTGTGAAGTTTCATAAAACAATTCCCCCTTTCAATAGACAGTAACCGGTTGAGTCACAGATAGGTTTCCTGTCATTTTTTGCAAATACACTGGCATCCATGTGTACGGATAACTGACTATGAGCGTGGCCGGTGTGGAGGTGTTGTCTGCCTGCAGCACCGTGGCTGCACCTGTGCATGAAAACCCCGTTCCAGCCGTTGGGCCGTACGTAACGTTGGTGCCGCTCGAGTTCTGAATCGTCACTGTGTATGTGAGCTTGGATGCTGTGAAGCCCGGCAATGCAGTGGATACTGATGTTTGAATCGAAGCGCACGGATCGGAAAGCACATTCCGTGAAGTTGCCAGCACCTGAAGCGCGGCACTCGATGTAGCGGAGTTGAGTTGCTCATAGCTGATCATGGCCATGCTGAGCGAAAACATGAATGTCAGGACCATCAGCAACATGGGCACCACCAGGGCAAACTCAACCAAGGATTGCCCCTCGACGTTGGAATTCAGTAAGGTGCGAAGCCGGCCGCTCATAGTCCGTGCTTTTGCGCTCGCTCTGCAGGAGGCCTCGGCACGGCAAAAACCGTGCAGGATCGACCTTGCCTGCCCGCGCAGATTGCTCAGCCTTTTCATTGATTCCCTCCTTACATTGTCGTTCATAATCAACCTGATACGACAATAATGTTGTTATGTCAAAGTACTAAGGTACCCATGGAGAGCCCCCAACGGGTCTAACCATTGCCATTGCGGAGCCGCTCCAAAAATTGCTCGAGTTCCCTCCTGTTCGCCCCGTTCACCAGCGGGTTCTGCCCACTGCTCGCCGCCAGCGTATCTTGCGGGATGAATTGGAGGCCTACACCGTCGTTTCCCCATCGAACAGCCCTGGAGTGCACGGCGATTGAATGTTCAAAACCCTCTTCTTTACCGTTACCGGCCACTTGCAAAGTCATCAGAATTAGGGTACCGGGGTACCAACGCTCCTCCGTTACCACGTACAACCCTGACGAACTGATGTTCTTAACGTTGTGCCCTTTGGGAGCGGCGCCTGTCCAGTAATAGGCAGCCAGGCCGGGTAACGACTCCCGTGGAGCACTTCTCAGATCAGGAGCTGTTCTCGGATCAGGCGACCACCAGCGACTCAACCAATTCTTAGGCCGCTTGACGTACTTCATCCCCGGCTCAGCAAGATCCATCTCGTACGGCTTCTCGGACGGCTTATCGAATTGCTTCTCGGACGGCTTATCGGGCGGCCTGTCGTACGGCTTCTCGGACGGCTTCACGAATTTCTTCTCGGACGGCTTCTCAAACGCAGAGCGCTCTACCTGGAGAGGTTTCTCCTTGGTACGTTCCTCCTGGGGACGATCCTCACTGGGACGATCTTTCAATTCCACCACTCCAGGGCCGCCGCTCCAAAGCGGCTTCGCACGCAAGAGCACGGCGCACTGCACACCACTGGAAACCCTGCTGGTGCTGGTAATCATCTCCAGGCGGCCCTGCATTTCCTCCGCCAGGCAAAGCACCAGCTGATCGCCCGATTGGCTCTGCGACGAATAGATAGAGTGGATTGGAAGCGCCAGAACGCTTGCCGGCCGCGGGCTCGAAGGAGAAACACGAAATGTGGGGTATGACTCAACTACCTCAATGACCCGGCAATCCTCGTCCAGGTAAATCAAATCGAGAGGGGCGCGCATATCCGTCTCCGGAATTCCGCGAAACGGCGAGAGCCAAAGGCCTTCACCAGACTTTAGCATCAGCTTTTGAAACAGCCTCGTGAGCTCCGCGGACTCCATACTGGCGGTAGCGACCTCAAGGCCGAGGAAGCATTCACGAGTCTGGTTGTATGCGCAAAGCCTTCGTAATTCCATCGAACCTCCGGTCCTCCACGAGGACCCGGCAGCCGTGTGCTGTCTCAAAGTGCCATTCGTCTGCTCAACCTCTTGCATCAAATTGCGTTAAAACTGCTCATGCAAATCCGTTTTTCACAACTGGACCAGCCAAAACTTCTGCTCCGCCAGGCGCGAAGAAAATATTTCGCTTAGCCTAAAGAGCTAAGCAGAGACGCAACATCCCGCACCCGCTGACGGGGTGAGATCGGAGACATACTGCCGAACTGGCAATGTGCCCGGCCAGCGAATGATTTAGTTGGCCTGCAGAATCCACGCGGCGTTTCCGCGCTGCCGGCCCACCCACAAAACCGGTACTACTTCTTTTTCTGAGCGCGGTGGCGCAAGACCAAAACAACAATCAAAACCACAGCCAACACACCTGCGGTAATCTGAATAATCAAAGTCGTGTTCATGTCAACTCCTCTTTCTGCAAATGCTGGTTACGCTCCCCGGCTTGAGCAAACTCGAACGACGCCGGGCGTCAAAATAGCGAATTCTCCGGAACACAACCGCGGACCGGCCAGCGAAGCGCGCCTTCACGGCGCCGCCGAAACAAGCGCTGCGCTACTTGACTCGGGTGCGGCGACGCTGGATCAATACGATCAACACAACAACAGCCAGCACACCGCACACGATCTGGATGAGAGTAGTACCGTCCATGTTCATATCGATTCCTCCTTCCCTCAATGATTAAGACCCGCAAATGATTCCATGATGGAGAGGATCGCCGGTCCCAGAGTAACAACAAAAAGCGACGGGAATATGAACAGCACAAGCGGAAAAATCAGCTTGATGGTGGTCTTTGCCGCCGCCGCCTCCACAGCCTGTACACGCTGTGTTCTGAGTGTATCGCTGTGGACGCGCAGTGTCTTGGCAACACTGCTTCCAAACTGATCTGCCTGAACCAGCATGGATACCAGATTGCGCACACAGTCTACGTTAGTGCGTTCCGCCAGGTGCTTCCATGCTTCACTACGAGGGCGTCCCGCGCGTTGCTCTAGCACGACAATACCCAATTCATCGCACAGTTCCGGCTGTGCTGATTTCAATTCCACAGTAGTGCGCGACGTTGCCTGGTCCAGGCTTAGCCCCGCCTCGATGCAGATCACCAGCAGGTCAAGCACATCCGGGAGGCCGCGCCGAATATGGCTTTGGCGTTTACTAATCCGTTTCCCCAGCCAGAAATCCGGCGCCAGAAAACCTATGCCCAGGGCTACGACGTACATAAATATGCCGCCGTAGGCTCCAATTCCACTGGCCCAAAAAAGGATAACCATCAGAATAGGAGTTAATACTTTCGTGCCATAGAAAACCTTGACCGCTGACTCGTCACGGAATCCAGCGCGCTGTAGCCGCTGCATGACGACAGACGTCTCGGCCTGACTTCTCGGCAGCACGTTTTCAAAGTGCTCAACCACACCGCCAATGGAAATTCCTGTCTGCTGAATAGTGGCTAAAATGGACTTCGGCTTGGGGTGCGGATTAATCACGTCAGTAATTCGCTGCAGCATTTCTTCGCGATAGAACAGCAGCAGTCCGCCGCTCACGATCAGCAGGAATACGACACAAAATGTAAAAATCGCAAAAAATCCCATAAAACCCTTCAAACGTCCATGTTGACAATGTGGTGAATGATGAAACCACCAACTACCATCATGCCTGCGGCAGTCCAGAGCATCTTAATGCCCGTTGGATTCTTCCACAAGACGCTCACCATCTCCGGATTAACAAAATACAAAACGAGTCCGAGCACCATAGGCAGAAGGGTGAGAACCCATCCTGTCAAGCGTCCCTGGGCCGTATGCACTTCTACCTGACGCTTCAAGCGAAATCGCTCCCTGATTACATAAGATGTCTTGTCGAGAACCTCGGCCAGATTTCCCCCACTCTCCTTCTGGATCATAATCGCCGTCGAAAAGATGCGGAGGTCCTGCAAGGGAACGCGTTTGCAAAGGTTGTCCATTGCATTCTTCAGTTCCAGGCCGTAATTCTGCTCCTCGAAACAAGTTCTGAATTCGCAGCCGACCGGGTCGACACATTCACGAGATACTGAGCCGATTGCGGCAATGAGGCTGTGCCCGGCCCGCAACGCGCTCACCATCAGATCCAGCGCCTCCGGCATTCCCTGTTGAAATGCGTCGAGGCGCTTGCTGCGTCTATGAAAAACATAGGCTAAAGGTATAAAGCCCGTCAGCACTCCGATCGGCACAGCCATGATGAAGGAATCGAAGCGCAGGTATGTCAAATAAGCCGGGAGAGCAAAGCTGAATAGACAACCAGCTACCAGGGTTCCGGCGTTCCACTTGAGATCTGCCTGATAGAGCAGAGTATGGATAACCGGCGCCAGATCTAACTCCTTTAGCTTCTGATTGAGCCAGGGAATGCTGCTGATCATTTCGCTCTTGCGAAGATTGACGTCCTTGCCGCGCTCCATCCCATCGTTGTCTGTGGCCAGAGCTGAGTCGAGCACGGCATAGACTTGCTTGGCCCGCTGAGAGGCTCCGGAACCGATGGCGTAAGCCAGCAGAGCTACGATCGCGAAAACGCCCACAAAAATCACAAAAACGATCAATCCCACATTATCTCCCATATCTGTTTTCCTCCTTTCCGCTCAATTGACTGGCGTTTCGCGCTCGAATAGAACCGGTGGTAGAACGATACCGGAGACTCGAAGCCGATCCAGAAACCGGGGACGAATATGGGTTGGCTGGAATATGCCGATAACCTTGCCATCGGGCCCGATTCCTTTCTTGTTGAAAGTAAAAATCTCCTGCATGCTGATGACGTTCTCTTCCATGCCGGTTATTTCGGAGATGCTTGTTACTTTGCGTGTACCATCGCTCAAACGCGTGACTTGAACAATAATGGTGATGGCTGACGTTATCTGCTGGCGAACAGATTTTTCCGGCATATTCATGTTGCTCATCGCGACCATTGATTCAAGCCTGGCGATGGCATCTCGAGTGGTATTGGCATGAATCGTGGTCATCGAGCCTTCGTGCCCGGTATTCATGGCCTGAAGCATATCGAACGCTTCTTCTCCACGCACCTCGCCCATGATGATGCGGTCGGGGCGCATGCGTAGGCAGTTGATCAGAAGTTGACGCTGGCGAATCGCACCTTGCCCTTCAATGTTGGGCGGACGGGTTTCGAGTCGCACAATGTTTTCCTGCGCCAGTCGGAGTTCAGCCGCGTCTTCTATGGTTACGATGCGTTCGGTGCGCGGAATGTACTGCGACAATATGTTCAATAAGGTGGTCTTGCCGGTGCCGGTGCCGCCTGAAATGAGGATGCTGATCCTGGCTTTTACCGCGGAGGATAGCACTTCCATCATTTCCGGAGAGACGCTCTTCAACTGAACCAGCTGATTGGCTGCCAGGGGGCCTGTCCCGAAGCGGCGAATTGACATGGATGGTCCGTCCAGCGCCAGGGGCGGAATAATGGCATTCACGCGGGAGCCGTCTGGCAGCCGGGCGTCGACCATCGGAGAGGACTCATCCACCCTGCGTCCCACGCGCGATACGATACGATCAATGATCTGCAGCAGATGTTTATCATCGCGAAAAGTCGTATCGACCCTCTGCAGAAGCCCGTTTTTCTCTATGAATACATGATCCTTGTCGTTGATCAGGATGTCGGAAATCTTGGCATCGCGCAGCAGCGGTTCCAGCGGGCCAAGGCCAAAAACCTCGTCGAGCAGGTCCGCCTGTATCCGTTCCTGCTCGTCGAAGTTCAGGGGCACTCGCTGCTCGGCGATGATCTCCTTTACGATGCCGGAAACCGCCTGGCGCGCCTGACTGGAATTGACGCGAGACAGCTTCTCCAGATCCAGCTTGGAGATCAGGGTCCGGTGTATCTCCGCTTTGTACTTTTCCAGATTCAGCAGTTCCACGTTCTACCTACCATCAGGACAGGATTCTTGTCCGCAACTTCGCCATCTCAAAAGAAGCTCCCTGCCAAAATGGAGGCAAAGAGCTGTAGACTCGTCAACCTCCCATGGAGAAGGTCACGCTCACCGTGGTCTCCACGTCCACCGGCTCACCGTCGAGAAGGTATGGCTTGTAGCGCCAGGTCTTAACTGCATCCAGCGCAGACTGTCGCAGCATGGCTGGTCCGCTGACAGCACGGAGATTTTCGACCGCTCCCGACTTGGTAATGGTAGCTTGTATCACCACTGTGCCGGTGACTCGGGCTTCCCTGGCCATCTGCGGATAAACCGGAGCGGTTTTCTGAATCAGCAAACCGCCGGCGACACCCGCCGAGATGCTCATCTTCGTGGGAGCCGCGACCTTCACCTTCGGCCCGTTCTGCCCAGTGAAGACGTTTCCCGCCGTTCCACTGCCACCCAGGCCATCCATACCGGCCGATGTAAAGCCAGCAGAGGGCGGGGGTTCCTTGCCGGCCAGCATTTTAAGGTCACTCGGAATCCGCGACGGCGCGCTCAGCTGATGGCTCATTGCTATTTCCGACGACGGGCGCGGGCTATCTGTACTCGTTGTCTCTGATGTCGTCGCTGGCGCGGGTGTCGTTACAGTCGTAGCCGTCTGCTGCGGCGTGCTCGTCGATGTTTGCTGCGGAGCAACCACGGGCTTCGGCGCTGCCGTTCCGGACCGCATCTTATAGCCCATAAAGCCGAGGATGAGCACAAACGCAAGCGAACCGACGCCAATAAGAGGCGCCAGTCCTTTCTTCTTTCCCGTGCTCTCGTCCTTGTGTTTCTCGACTTTCGTCTTAGGCGGCTGAAAAACCTGCTCGGCTTCCGCATAGGCCGCCGTGGATGCGCGTGCAACAGGGCTCGGTATGCGATCCACTACGGGCGGCACGGCAACTCGCGCTGTTGCTGGTTTGGCTGGCTGTGCCGCATGAGGCTCTCCGCTATCCCATTCGCTGAAATCTGCGGGAAGCGTTGAGGGTTGCGCAATCTCTATTTCTTCTGGAGGTACCATTGGCCATCGGCTCCCTTCACATAAGTTGAACCTTTGTAGCTGCGCGTTTCAAGTTTGCTCTGCTGGTTGAAGTCTTTGTCGTCGAGCTGCACTCTCTGATCTGCATCGCTAAAGTCTCCGCCAGCCGGACCAGCATCGACCGCTGTCGGTATGAGCATAGCGATGTTTGGCAATCCTTCCACCACAAGCGTCACCGTGGCTTGTGCTGTGGTGAAGTCTGTGGTGTCTGTGGGGGTGAAAGTTGCAGAAAGTGTTTGTGTACCCGCTGCCAGCACGTTACCCGCGGCGGGTGTATAGGTGAAAGTGCCCGGAATCAATGCCGTGGCATTTAGCTGAGCGGCGCTGAGCGGTGTGCCGTAAGCGATGGCTGCGGGGGACGGCCATGTGATAATCGGCGTTGCTTTAGTGACAGTAAGTTGTACCGTGGCCTGCGCCGATGCATCGTCCGAACTGTCGTTCGGAGTAAAAGTAACTGAGAGTGTGTGCGTTCCCGCCGACGGCATTTCGCCTGCAGCTGGAGTGTAGACGAAGGTGCCCGGAACCGAGGCTTTGGCATTCAACTGAGTGGAGCTGAGCATGGTGCCGTAAGAGATGGGGGCGGGTGTCGGCCATGTAATGACAGGCATTGCCTTGGTAACAGTTAGTTGCACAGTGGCACGCGCTTCAGGAAAGTTGGCGTCTGTCGGTGTAAAGGTGACCGTGAGCGTATGCGTTCCCTTTGCGAGCACCTCGCCTGCAGGTGGAGAGTAGGTGAAGGTGCCCGGAAGCGATGCCGTGGCGTTGAGCTGAGCATTGCCGAGCGGTGTGCCGTGCGATATGGCAGCCGGCGTTGGCCATGTAATCGTGGTTGGCTTTGCCTTGGCGACAGTGAGCGTCACGGTGGCCTGCACGTTGGCATAGTCCGTAGTATCAGTTGGAGTAAAGATAGCCGTAAGCGCATGCACACCCGCCGCCAGTATCTCCCCCGGACCAGGGTTGTAAACGAATTTCCCCGGAATCGATGCGGTGGCATTCAGCTGCGTAGCGCTAAGCGCGGTGCCGTATGCAATCGAAGCTGGCTCAGGCCATGTCACGGATGGGGTCGCCTTGGTAACAATAAGCGACACAGCGGCCTGTGCCGCGGTGTAGTTCGTGGAATCCGCTGGGGTAAAGGTTACCGAAGGAGTATGCGTCCCTGCCGTAAGCACCGCGCCAGCTGCGGGAATATAGGCGAATTTTCCTGGCACTGGAGACGTGGCATTCAGTTGATTACTGCCCAGGGCGGCGCCGTAAACAATCGAAGCCGGATTAGGCCACGTGATATGCGGCGTCACCTTGGTCACAACCAGCGACGCTTCGCATTGAGTGGCGCTGTAGTCCGTAGTGTCTGCCGGAGTAAAGGTTGCCGTTAGCGACTGTATCCCTGCTGACAACACCGTTCCTGCAGCAGGTGTATAGACGAAAGTTCCTGGAACTGACGCCGCGGCATTCAATTGAGCGTTGCCCAGCGGAGTGCCATAGGCAATCGAAGCCAGCGGAGGCCAGTTGACGATTGGCTTGGCCTTGGCGACAGTGAATGACACGGCTGCCTGCGCAGTGGTGTAATCCGAAGCATTTGACGGAGTGAAGGTTGCAGTCAGAGTCTGTACTCCGGCTGTCAGCATCGTACCTTCCGCGGGAGTGTAATCGAATTTTCCCGGAACTGACGCCGTAGCATTTAGCTGAGCAGAGCTGAGAGCGGCGCCGTAAGCAATCGGAGCAGGCGTCGGCCATGCGATGGCCGGCGTAGCCTTGGTGACGGTGAGTGACACTGCAGCCTGCGCCGTGGTGTAGCCCGTATCGTCCGCCGGTGTGAAGGTTGCCGAGATCGTATGCGTTCCCGCAGGAAGCATCTCGCCTGCGGCAGGAGCATAGGTGAATCTTCCCGGAACCGATGCCATGGCATTGAGCTCCGTGGCGCCGACAACTGTGCCATAGGCAATCGGAGCAGGCGTCGGCCACGTGATGACTGGCTTTTCCCTCTGCGGGATCACTTGTACAGGGGGCTCCTGGATCTCTTTTACTGCCGGGGCTTTCTGCAGGTGCCATTCGCCATCCGCGCCCCTCACATAGGTGGCGCCCTTGTAAGTGCGCGTTTCCGGTCCGCTCTGCTGGACGGGAACACTGGCGACCGGAGTTCTCTTGAGGTGCCACTCGCCATCCGCACCCTTCTCATAGGTGGCGCCCCTGTAAGTGCGCGTTTCCAGTTCAGTCTGCTGGCTGGGGGGACTGACCTCTTGTTGAGCCATTTGCTTCGGGCTCACAGATTCGGCGCGCTCTGCTTTGGCTGTTGTCGCAACCGGTTTTTGCGGTACTGGTTTTTGCGGTACCGGTTTTTGCGGTACCGGTTTTGGCGGTACCACTGCCGGCGCGGCGCTCGCGGGAGGTGCCATGGAGGGCTTGCTTGTGACCTTCGCTGCGGGCTCTGGCTTGGCAACTGCACTGTCCGGACCTGTACCCAACCCCAGCTGCGTCAGTGTCCGGGTATCCGTGCTGTCAGGAGCCTTAGAGGAAAAGCCCAAGCTGAAACTCTTGAGGCTGAAGCCTCCCTTTTTCTCCGCGACTGCAGGCAGGCCACAAGCAGTTCGTGCCATCTGCCGGATGAGCCGGGAAATGGGCGAATCTTCAAGCGCCAAAGGAATCGCCGTGGTTTGCATACGCTTCACAGCGTTGTAATCGTTAGGAATCTTCCACTGCGCTGGCCGGGTGAGGGCCTTGGTAATCTGATCTTCAGAAACCCCCATGGAGCGAGGTTCAAACCGGTTGAGCACGATTTCCAGTTTGGGAACCGTGGTCAAGAAATACTGCGAAATCAGGCGATTTGAGTTGCGCAGTCCGGCAATGCCGGCCTGGATGACCAGGTAAACCGTCGAGCCCTCTTTGAACAGGCCGGTACTCATCAAATCGAGCCTGGAACCGATATCAATAACCACGTTTTCAAAGTCCTGCCGCGCGACCGTGATGAGCCTGTCGACTGCTTCATCGGAGGCTTGATACTGGGGAAACTTGCCCGGAGCCGCAAGCACAGAGACTCCCGAGCTATGTTTGATCAGCAGCCTGGAGAGAAAACTCGAATCCAGCCGGTTGAAATTCTGAAGAGCGTTGATGGTTGAATATTCGGCCACGACACCGAGATTCAGCGCCGCGTCTCCCAGCGGGAGATCGAGATCAATCAACAACGTACTTTGGCCTGTCTCCCGGGCCAGAGCCACTGCAAAATTGCAGGCTAGCGTGGTGACGCCATCGCCGCCCTTGGCCCCGAGAAACACCATAAGCCTGCCGCCCGTCTTCTTGGGAAGATGCGCTGCTGGACGCCGGGCAGAGGCCCGGACCAAGGCCTCGGCCATGGTGCTTTGCGCAAAGGGCAAGGTGAGAAACTCGCGAGCGCCCGCTCGCATGCAACGGACCAGAAGCTCTGAATCCGCCTTCACCGAATACACCATCACTGTTGCCGTGCCGTTGGCACAGATGCTCTCAACAAGTTCCAAGGCGTATTCCGGATGGCTGTCCAAATCGATGATGATGACGTCGTAATGCTGTTCCAGCAGCCTTGGCACATCGTCCAGGCTTGGAGGATAGGTGGAGAACTCCCGGATTTCGCCCCCGTGGCATCCAGCCAGTGCGGTGACCGCTGCCTTGCGGCGCTCCTCGTCCGGGCCGATCAGCGCAATCGACAGCACGTTGCCGCCGAGTGAATCCGGATATTGATCATCAAGGTATGAAGAAGACTCTGAATTCACTGGATTGCCGCCCCCTGACGTTTGCAACTTGCCTTGCGGGTTACCCGAGGATCGATATGACGATTGCCAATTGGACATAACGCCTAGCTCCTAACCCCTAACGAGCGAAAAAAGAAACCAGTGTCCCCATGGCAATGGCCGGCTCGTAAGGCATCTTACGCTTCAATAGCTCAGCGAGTGAAGTCTCCGGTTCGCCACTCATTCCATTCTGCTTCCTACCAAAAAACAAATTGCCCGCCTTCAGTATCAGCTTCCTGATAACCATGCGATACGTTATCCAGCACAAAACCATGAGTCCCCCCGCCAGGCTGGTGAAAAACAGCGCCCAGAACATTTGCACCGGTCCTATCCAGGCGCCAAGCGCGGCGCACAGCTTCACATCCCCGCCGCCCATGCCGCCCAGCCAGAATAAAAACCCAAAGACCAGCAACCCAAGTCCCATGCCGGCGAAGCTTTGGCCGAGGCCATGCCACCTGAATTGACCGAGGCCATGCCAGCTAAAGCCCTCACTGATGCCACCCCAGTCAGTACGCCAGGGAGAAAGCACAAGCCCAGCCAGAAGGAAAGGAAGGACAAGCCAGTTGGGGATGCGGCGAAAACGCAGATCCGTGAACGTCGCCACAGCGAGTACGATCAGCGTTGGCCACCAGGCAAGCGAGTGCATTCCCGACATTCCTTCCCCCTTGTTGCAGGAAACAACCATTATTGCAACAGTCCAACTATAATTGCAATTGTCTAACCAAACTGCAAAAGACTGAACATGCTCAAAATCATATACATGACCGCACACTGCCCCAAATGGTGTACACGAATGTTTACGGAAAAGAGCTCTGGAGTGAAGCGAGGCGTATACACCCTGCTAGTGCGCATCTGGAACAGCAAGAGCAATTTACAGGCACAAAAGGATCAATGGAGCAGTGGCTCCAGAAACAATCCAAGTTTTTTTTAGGGGTATTTATATAAAAAGTACCTAGTATGCTATTACTAAAGTGACTACATTAACATATATGTAAATAATGACTCTCGTGTCAGAGGAACTGCAATTTAGGCATCATTTCGACTTTTTCAGTCCATTTTTTACAAGACTTTACCTAACGTTATATGCTTGATAATAATAGAGTTATTTTATATCTGTCTGAACTGAGTATATTCTGCCCTACATGCTTGTTTGTCGATCATTTCCATGGCCAATATTCTTAAACTATTTATTGCTGGAAACATTCTTACTAAAGTAATCTCGACACGATTCAACTCCACCACTAATATCAATTTCCAGAATCAACAATTGCCTATTGAGATTTTCGGGTCCTGTCAAAGGGGTGGTGTCACCAAGGTGGCATCGGTTTTGCGTTTAACTGCTTTTCTTTGACCTTACGCCGTGAATTTAGGGCAATGAGGGCTATGATCGTGTTCCACCGCTTCGTTTTTTAGGGGCGGCTTGATGCGTTTTCCTGAGATGCAGGTCCACAAATGATCAAGATTGGCCTATATTCTGAAGACCGTACACTACACACGCTGCTTTCCTCGGCCCTTGGAAAGGACTTCGAGGTCTACATGGAGCCGGATGAGGATGGCATGAATCTGATCCGGGCTGCCGGAGATTGCGATGTCATGATTCTGGATCTGCAATCGAATCATGATTCATTGCAGGAGCGAATTGGCTGTACCCAGCGCTTGATTGCATCTCAGGTTCCCTCGGTGATCATGGCCGACGATGCCCTTCGGTCCACCGCATTTGAGCTGGTTCGGTCAGGAGCCTTCGGCTACTGCCGCAGACCGCCCTCCATCCGGGATCTCAAAACCATGCTCAGCCGGGCGTACGAGAACTCCACGCTCAGGCAGCAACTGCAAACCGTGCAGCAGCAACTGGAGGTACCCGGCAGTTGCGACCGGTTAATTGGATCAAGTCCGCAAATGCAGCGGGTTTATCAGTTGGTGCATCGCGTTACCAACCTCAATGCGGCAGTGCTGATAACCGGCGAAAGCGGAACAGGCAAGGAACTGATTGCCCGCGCCATTCACAATATGGGCTCTCGCGCCAGTCGCCCCTTTGTGGCCGTCTCCTGCGGCGCCATCCCTGAAACGCTGATCGAAGCCGAGTTGTTCGGCCATGAAAAAGGCGCTTTCACAGGCACGGTTGGGGCGCGCGAGGGCTACTTCGAGCAAGCTGACGACGGCACATTGTTCCTCGATGAGATTGGCGACTTGAGTCTGTTCACGCAGGTCAAGCTGCTGCGCGTCCTGCAGCAGATGGAATTCAGCCGCCTGGGCAGCAACAAGCTCGTTCCCTTGAAGGCGCGGTTGATCTTCGCCACTCACCAAAATCTGGACAAATTGGTTGGTGAAGGAAAATTCCGCCAGGATCTTTACTACCGCATTAACGTCATGCGGATTGAAGCGCCTCCGCTCCAGGATCATGCTGAAGATATCCCCAAGATTGCCCGGCATTTCTTGCGTCATTACGGGAAAATATTCCAGAAGCCGATGGATGATATTGAGCATGATGCACTGGCCATACTGCAGAGCTACACCTGGCCCGGCAATGTGCGCGAGCTGGAAAATGTCATGCAGAGGGCCATCATCCTCGCGCCGGGCAAGACCGTTCGCGCCGAAGATTTAAACTTGAACACCGAGGAGAACGAGGTTGATATTGGCGATATCGACGACGTTGTCGATATCGGCGATTACCATCCTGCCGGCTCCTTTGAACGGCAGCTTCGCGACTACAAGGTCAAACTGGCCGCGGCAGCTGTGCGAGAGAACAATGGGAATAAGACGCTGGCGGCTCGAAGCTTATGCATCTCCCGTGCCTATTTGCATCGCCTGATCAGGCTTGCAGAGCCCGACACCGACTTCGATCAGGATATTCGCGACGTAGCGAATGGTTGAGCGCGGCGCTACGCTTGAACAGGCGCTTTCTCTATAGACGTAAAAATCCGTCGTAGTTCCCTGCTAACTATGCGTGTTGTATACCGGCGGCCCGGCAATAACCAGCCCGCTGTTCTGCCGTCCGTGAATATACCAGCAGCACCATTGCGTTTCATAAGCCTGGCTGTCGGCTGGTGCCGTCAAATCTCTGTAGATTACCTTTCCGTAAAGAAATACCTTTTCTTCCCACGTTTCGATTCGCCTGTACCTTTCCTCAGAGTCGCAAAGTCCTCTTGCATCGTCCCGGCAAAATGCTTTGATTGCCGTTGATTCCCCCGGAAGCAGAATGATGGGAGTAAACGGTGCGCCCCGTTTCTCATCCGTATACTCGGGGCTGCCGGGAAGGTGCTCTTCGTCGATGGCTAACCTGGTCTGTACCAACGTATCGATGATCTTGGCCGGAGTGCGGCCTCGGTTTGATGCCATGATGGTAAAACTATTCTCCGCGCTCGGGGATGGCTCGACTGAAATCAGTATCCAGGACCTCTCCGCGTGGAGGATAGCCTGAGCAGTCATGAGTGCGGCCTGTGAACTCGCGGCGGCGGCCTCGGCAGCGGTTTCCGCATATCCCGTTTGGCGGTCAATCTTTTTCAGCAGGGACAAGGCCATCATGATGCCGATGTAACCCAGGATGACGAGCACCAGGTTGGCCGCCCAGGTGATGCGCTCGTGCAGATTCCAGGCCGACGGCGCGGGAGAGGGGTTGACAACGCCGATGTGCTGCGGCTGGATATCCTTGACAGCGCTTTCGCCCTCAGTCGTTGGCGCTGGGTTGGCAGTCTCTTGCGGTATAACGGTTGACGGCGCTGACACGGGTGGCGTCTGGCGATTTACCCCGCCCTGAACGCTTGTTTGGGCATGATCTGCCGCAGGCGCCTGCATGAGGGCCAGAAGCACCGCGAATATCGCTAAACCCTTCAGCCTCATGGGGCAAATGTATCACACGCCTCTGGCAAAGTCCCGCGCCAGTAGCGCCTGGCAGGACTCCTGAGGAGACCTGTTACGGTTCCACGACCTCCACGCCCCGCCAAAAGGCCACGTATCCTTTGATCTTGCGTGCCATCGGCTTGGGGTCGGGATAGTACCAGGCAGCGTCCGGGTTATCCTCCCCGTCGATTATCAGCGTCATGTAGCGCGCCTGCCCCTTGACCGGGTCCAGGGAGGTGGTTGTACTGGGACGAAAATACTCGCGTTTAAGACTGGATTCGGGAAAGTAGACGTTCCCATCCACCGTCTCCGTCTTCTCGCTTTCGGCAATTACTTTGCCGTTCCAGATAGCTCGTGCCATGGTTATTCCGATTATTCCGTTATGGCTCTATCGGCTTAAAGCAGGTCCGATGAGAGGGCCGCATATGACATTAGCAGAGATTTGCCAACAGGTCGAGTCCTGTTTACGGTTTGGAGTGAGAAAATTACCGGCCTTTCGCTTTCTGGCTGGCGGGCAGACTCTTGCGCCGGGCTTCCACATACTTCAGTGCCGCCTCGTAGCGCTGCGCCGCGGCTGTAAACCGGTTCACCAGCTCGGACGTCTTCATCAGGAACGCCGGATTCTTCCCCCGGATGCCGTCCAGGATGGGCGCAAACTTGGCCAGCAGGAAAAACCCCTCGCCATTGCAATCCACAAACAGTTCCGCCGAAACCGCCCCGTGCAGCACCATCGCCGCTGCCATCTCCCAATAGCTGATCACCTGCCTCAACCAGGCGTTGTGCGGGTCGGCGGGGTTCTCCGCCACGGCAAAATACTCCTCCGCGGTTGACGGCCAGAACTCGGACATCATCCACGCCCGCGCCTTGCGCAACTCCGCTTCGGTGCGTAGTTCATACAACCTGAGAATGATTTCGGCATCCGCCGGGGTAGCTAGCATTCGTTCCATATGTGAGTTCTCCGCAGATTCATACTACTGGATTCTAATGAAAATTGCTGTAAGGCTGTATTTTGGCTAGGACGTCGTCGCGCGTCTACGCTCTTTGCAACGCCTTCTTGCCGCCCTTCTTCGCTGCTGGCTTATCAGCCGCTTTAGCGGACTCTTTCTCCAACACCGGCCCATGCGTCGCGGCCGTCGGCAGTGGCGGCGCGTCGCCAATCCGCTTCGAGTAGTTGCACAACACGGCGCTTTCCGCCGGCACAGCACCCTTTCCGCCGCTCTTGGCAGTCTTTTTCTTCGGCGCAACCTCTTCTTCGGCCACCTTTTTCTTATTGGGACACTCCAGAAAGACTCCTGTGCGGAGCGTCTTCTCCACCAGATACGGGCTGCCGCACTTTGGGCACTTCTCAGCCACCGGCTTGTTATTCGAGGTAAAGTCGCACTTCGGATAGTTCGTACAGCCCCAGAAGATGTTGCCCCTGCGCGCCTTGCGCTCGGCCACATCGCCCTCGCCGCACTTGGGGCATTTCAAGCCTTCAATCAGATTCTGTTTCACGTACTTGCACTTGGGATACCCGGAGCAGGAGACAAACTCCCCATAACTTCCCTGGCGCAGCACCAGAGGCTTGCCGCACTGCGGGCAATTTTCGCCGGTCGGCTGCGGCGCCGCCACCTTCTGTTGCTGCTTGCTGCTCAGCTTGCGGAAGGTCTTGCAGGGCGGGTCCTCGTTGAATCCCGGGCACGACATGAACATCCCAAACGGGCCGCGCCTGAGCACCATTACCCGCCCGCAGTTATCGCAGTACTCCTCCTGCTCGCCTGCCTCCTGCGCCTCCGGCGTGTTCATCTCCGGCTTGCCCGCCGTGTTCTCCCTGGTGAACGTGCAACTCGACTTGTCTTTCTTGTTGTAGGCCGAACAGGCATAAAAGCTGCCGAACTTGCCCCACTTCAACACCAGCGGCGATCCGCACAGATCGCACTTTTCGTTCGTCTTCTTCTCCATACGCTTGATGTTGCGCATGTTCTTGCCTGCATCCTTGAGTTCGTCCGCAAAGTAGCCGTAGAAGCCGTTCAGCAGGTCCGTCCACTTCTCGTGGCCCTCTTCAATCTCGTCCAGCTCCTCTTCCAATTTGGCCGTGTACGCCACGTCGAAGATGTACGGAAAGCTCTCCACCAGCAGGTCGCAGACCACCATTCCGATCTCTGTGGGATAGAAACGTCCACTATGCTTGGTCACATACTCGCGGTCCTGGATGGTGTTGATGATTGACGCATACGTCGAAGGCCGCCCGATGCCCCGCTCTTCCAGTTCCTTCACCAGCGAAGCTTCGTTGTAGCGCGGCGGCGGCGAGGTGAGGTGCTGCTCAGGTTCTAGCTCATCCAGTTCCAACTGCTTCACGTTGTCCAGGTTGGGCAGCTTGTTAGCCGCCTCATCTTCGTCGTCCTTTTTATCCTCCAGAACTTCGTAGATCTTCAGGAATCCGTCGAAGCGCACTACTGAGCCACTCAACCTAAAATCGTAAGTCTTGCCCGTCTTTGCGCTGACGGCCGCAATTTTTGCAGTAGTCACGTCAAAGACAGCCGGAGTCATCTGCGAAGCCACAAACCGCTGCCAGATGAGCCTGTAGAGCTTAAACTGCTCATCTGTCAGATAGCGCTGAATCGATTCCGGCGTCCGCGAAGCATCGGTGGGCCGGATGGCTTCGTGCGCATCCTGTGCCGCCTTCTTGCCTTTGTACACATTCGGTGTCGCAGGCAGATATCGCGCCCCTAACTGGCTGCCGATCCACTCTCGCGCTCCTGTAATCGCCTCCGGCGCCACGCGCGGCGAATCCGTTCGCATGTAGGTAATCAGGCCGGTCATGCCCTCGGCGCCAATTGCGACGCCCTCATAGAGCCGCTGCGCCACGCCCATCGTCCGCCGCACATTGAAGCCCAGCTTGCTGGCCGCGTCCCGCTGCAACTGGCTGGTGATGAAAGGAGCCGGCGGCCGCCTCTGTTTTTCTGTGGACTGAACAGAAACCAGCGACCATTGCGCCTTTTCCAGCGCAGCCATCACCTCTTTCATCGACTTCTCGTCCGGCAGCGCACTGGCAATGAACTGCTCCTTGCCGTCCTTGTCCTGGCCGTTCGGGACGCGCGCCGGTTCACCGTCGATGCCCACGAACCGCGCCTTGAGCCTGGTCTCAGCCTGCTTCTCCGGGTGGAGTATTGCGTCCAGCGTCCAGTACTCCAGCGCGTTGAACGCGCCAATCTCCCTCTCCCGCTCCACAATCAGCCGCACGGCTACCGTCTGCACGCGCCCCGCCGACAAGCCCCGCCGCACCTTCTCCCACAGCAGCGGCGAAATCTGGTAACCCACCAGACGGTCCAAAATGCGACGCGTCTGCTGAGAATCCACCAGGTTCTGATCCAGGTCCCGGGCGTGCTGAAATGCGTCCTGCACGGCCTTCTTCGTGATTTCGTTGAAGGTCACGCGGTGAATCTTCTTCCGCTCCTTGGCCGTCGTCCCCAGTTGCAGCGCCAAATGGTAGGCAATCGCCTCGCCCTCGCGATCAGGGTCTGGCGCCAGATAGATATCGTCCGCCCTGGCGGCGGCCTTCTTCAACTGCGCCACAACCTTCTCTTTGCCCGGAGACACGACCAGCGTCGGCTCAAAAGTGCGGTTCGCCAGCTCGACGCCAAGTTCCTTCTTCGGCAGGTCCATGATATGACCCACCGACGCCAGAACCTCGAAGCCCGCGCCCAGGTACTTCTCGATAGTCTTGGCCTTGGCGGGAGATTCGACGATCACCAGTGATTTGCTCATTGCCATCCTTGATTCCAACTACACTCTATCCTGTCCAGCTTGTTCAATCTGTTGTACGTTGTCCGGCGTTGCTCAGTTGCCTTTGCGAAGAAATCAAATCCTGTCCACAAACAGCCGCCTTCACCCTTCCGGGAATAATTGACCGCAAAAGTTGGAAACTACCACGAAACACCGCCTCATTTCCAGTCGCAGCCGCTTTTTCTTCGCCTCGCCTCCCATTTCCGGTTGACAAATACCCTATACCATACGGGTTGATTTTTGTGTATAATTACACACATGAAAAGCGCGGAGGTCGTCCGCAGGCTTGAATCGGAGGGATGGCGCAAGGCACATCAAGCCGGCAGCCACGTCAAGTTCAAGCATCCGGAGAAACCCGGCGTTGTGACCGTTCCGCATCCCAAGAAAGACCTTCCCATCGGCACGTTGCGCAACATTTATCGGCAGGCCGGTTGGCAGTGGAGGTGAGAAATGCTCTATCCCGTTTATGTTCAGGTCGGAGACAAGAAGCACGCGCACGGAATCGAATTTCCTGATTTTCCCGGCTGTTTTTCCGCCGCGGACGACTGGCAGGATATTAACCGCATGGCCCAGGAGGCCGTGGAGTGTCACATGGCCGGCGAGAATCAGCCAATCCCCGCGCCCACCGCTCTGGAAAAACTGGCCGATGACCCGCGCTACAAAGGCGGCGTATGGATGCTGGTTGATCTCGATCTAACACGCATTGATCCTGCGCCTAAGCGCGTCAACATCTCTCTGCCCGGCTCATTGCTCTCGCAGATCGATTCCTACGCGGAAACCCAGCATCTAACCCGATCCGGCTTCCTCGCCAAAGCGGCGCAGGAAGCCATGAGCGGCGAATAAGGGCTTATGCTGCCCAAGGTTTCAATAGCGAGACCTGGGGAACCTATTTGTCCGACAAATAAATTCAGTTATGTTCACCGGAGATCAATAGGGTTCGCCTTTGGCCAGAATAATGTTTCTAGCTTCGATTCCTTTGGGGACTCGAAGATGAAAAGGAGCGTAACGCCTTTCTTAGGTGATAGTTCAATAGTGTAAACATTATGTATATTTGGCTCGTCAATTACAGCGCGAGACAACACGCCGATTTTGGTATCTCCGTTGCGGATAATTATAGCATTGCCGCCAGTGTCGGCAAAAAATAGGTTACCTTGCAACCTCTGACTGTAGATTTCATTCATGATGATTTCGGTAAAAATGCTCTGGTATCGATTCGATAAACTATATTGCTTGCCTGACGTGTCCTTAACCTTCAGATCGTCTTCGGCGAAGTTAACGGACACCTCATGATCCGAGGTGTTCACCACATTGACTCTTACGCCCCATGCGTTAACGGAATCTCGCCCAAACTGGCCATGCCAGATTCCGTATTCAGTATTAACGGCGGTGATTTGGAGGGGACCGGCCTGTATGCTTTTTGGGGGGCTTACAGTGGCAACGTGCGTCGTTTCAGTTTTTTGTGCAAAGCAACCGCCTAGCAGTGATGATGTAACAAGAAGAAGAGCGAGTTTGTTCATGGTTGCCTCCTAAGTTGAAATCAGTTGGATGGCATAGGCCTGTTGAGAATAAAGCAAACCCCATCACTACCCATTACGCATATGCCACGGATACAAATGAGGATGCTACCCTCCCCCCGCATCATGTCAAGCAATATTTATGACAGCAGTTTTTGCTGGTCACTCCATCCTTTTCGCGTTCCTGGCGAATAGCATGAGAATCCACGCTCCTCAACTCGCCGCCTAACCCCTATTCCCTGTTCCCTGTCTTCCTCACATCACCCGCACATAGTTCTTCCCCGGCATGCACCGCACCCGCCCCGTGATCTCCAGTTCGAAGAGCGCCGTAAACACCTCGGAAGAAGTCAGTTGCGTCTCCAGCAGCTCCAGAATCTCGTCGATCTGCAGGCTCTCGTCCACGCGCAAAACCTCCAGCACCATGGCCTCCTCGGGCCGCAGTACCTGCTCAGGCAACAGAGATGCAGTCGCCGGAGATTTGGATTCAGCCGGCGCCTCAGCCTCCAGTTCCAGCCGCACCTGCGAAGGCAGATCCTCCCACACGTCCTCCCAGGTAGCCACCAGCTTGGCCCCCTGCTTGATCAGCGTGTTAGGAGTCCATGATCCCTTGCTGGTTACGTTGCCCGGCACCGCGTACAGGTCGCGATTCTGTTCGGCGGCGCAGCGCGCGGTCACCCTCGTGCCGGAGTTTTCCCCTGCCTCCACCACCAGCACCGCCACGCTCAGCCCGCTCAAAATCCTATTGCGGCGAGGAAAATTCTGCGGCGCCGGAAACGTCCCCATCGGCATCTCGCTCACAATCGCCCCGCCAGTGCTGAGAATCTCTTCGGCCAGCTTCTTATTTTCCTTGGGATAAATTACGTCAATGCCCGTGCCCCACACGGCAACGGTAGGCATCCGCGCCGCCAGCGCTCCCTTGTGCGCGCAGGAGTCAATGCCCCGCGCCATGCCGCTGATAATCAGCAGCCGCCGCACCGCCAGATCCCGTGCCAGCATCTCTGTCACGCCTGTACCGTATGGAGTCGGATGCCGCGTGCCTACAATCGCAATCGCCGGCCTGCTCAGCAGACTGGCCGCGCCCCTGACCCACAGTACCGGCGGCGGGTCATATATTTCTTTTAGCCGTTCCGGATACTCCGGGCAACTGTAACTGACCAGCGTCGCGCCCTGCGCCGCCACCCGCGCCCACTCCTCCTCGGCCGCCCGGCGCGCCTTGCCGTCGAAGATGAACTGCGCTGCCTCGGCGGGAAACCGCAATCCCTCAAGAGCGGTCAGCGGCAACGTGAAAATCTGGCTCGCCCCCTCCAACTGCTTCACTGCGTCCAGAATCCGCTTTGGGCCCAGCCCCGGCGCCAGCACCAGCGCCAGCCAGGCCAGCCGCTCCTCATCGAGTAGCGGTGCGGGCGGCTGCGTCACGTCTTGGGGTATTGTCGTCATGGTTCATTAATGTGAGTCTTAGCGATTCAGCGGTATTGTGACATCGCCCACATCTAGCACGGGACCGGTATGTTCATTGATTTCAATCCGCAAGTTTTGTCCATTCTTTTGAAGAAAAGCGAGACGCTGGGGAAACAGCAAGGCCCCCTGAGCCACAATTAAATACGTGCCTGTTTTGAGATCTTTGCATTCGATGGAAAAATACCCCTTCTTGGGCATCGCAGTCTTCGGTAGGCTGCTGGGAGAAGAAAAGCGGCCTCCAGAAACTGAGACGGGAATACCGCCGTCTGATGGAATAAACACCAGTTGCAGGTCACTGTTGGCGCTAACCACGGGTACATAACGGCCTTCCATTCCAAGGCTGCCTTGGTGACCTGGCTTATAGTTCACCACTACCTCGGATAATTGGCCAGACAGAGAATTGAAAGTCAGTTTGCCGCTGCGAATGGCTACTGTCAATCCAATCTCAGTGAGAGCGGGGTCGTGGGCGATTTGTCGAGTGAGATCGGAGACCACCACTAACACCGTGGTATCAGCGCCGAGCGTGAGAGTGACCGGGCTCGCCGCCGCCGCTCCCGTGAGTTTGAATACTAACTGTGTACCGGCAAGATCGCCATCCTCGACGGTTCTGCTACCTGTGATGGTAGTCGCTTCCGCAATGTTGGTAACTACACCCTTGATCGTGTGAGTCTGTGCATTTAGCTGATCCAACCCCAAGAATAGAAATCCCAAGAAGACAATATCGCCAAGTAAGCATATCGTTTTGTTTCTTACACGCATTTGTCCGTCTCCTTCTGAATAATCGCATGAATCCTTGCGACTTCAAATCTCCCTTGATTCTAGGCTCCTGTCCGAAAATTGGACATCCAATTTTCTTCACAGGAAACCATATCCCTTCCTTGACATCAATTTTGTCCAAGTTAGCCGTCCTTATTAGAAGAAGTCAAGCCAGGAGCATGTACATTCTGGATGCTCCCCACTCCCTCACCTGTGTTGGTACTCTATGTGTGCGTGAATGTTCGGCCCCAATCTCGTCTGCGCATCGCCGCCATCAGCTTTTTAAACCCTGCGCCCCTGATGTGGGACTTTGAGCACCCGCCCCTCGAAGCCGCGCTCGCACTCCGTTATCAGATTGACCGAACGTCACCCTCCGAGTGCGCCGCCCGGCTGGCCTCGGGCAAGGCCGACATTGGCCTCATCCCTACCGCCGCCTTGGCCACAATACCCGGCCTGCGCATCCTTCCTGGCTGCACCATCGCCTCCAAAGGCCGTGTGCGTTCCCTGCTGCTTGTTCGCCGCGCCTCTCAGCGGCTCCATACCCTGCGCTCCGTGGCTGCCGACATTGCCAGCCGCACCACCCTGGCCCACGCCCGCATTCTTTTTCGTCACTGGAATAATCCGAACGTCCCATTCCTGCCTGCCGTCGCCGACCTCGACTCCATGCTCCAGCGAGCCGACGCCGCCATCCTCATCGGCGACCCTGCCTTGCTGGCTCTCGAAGAGAGTGCCAACCGCTTCGAGCGCTCGGGTGTTGAACTCGTCTACCACGACCTAGCCGAGGAGTGGCACACCCTCACCGGCCTGCCCTTTGTCTCCGCCGTCTGGGGTGCTGCGCACGGCAGTCTTTTGGACGAGAATGTCGCAAACGATTTCATCCAATCCCGCGATCACGGCCTTCAAAACATCGACACCCTGGTCGCCGAGTGGTCCGGCAAGATAGCTATCCCCGAGCAGACTCTCCGCGCCTACCTGACCACCAACATCCACTATGTGCTCGACGATGAATGTCTCGAAGCCATGAAAGTCTTCTTCCGCATGGCCGCCCAGGCCGGTGCCCTGCCGGAGTACAGCTTTTCTACTAATGAATTGCGATAAAGCGGGTGCCCCACCCTCGCCGCGTTTTTGTTTTTGCGGTTAGGGTGGGTATAACTATGCTCTCCGAAAGGGACATTACCAATAAAAAGGCCGATCCCCAAAGGACCGGCCTGCCAACTAAGGTCTCACTAATTCTCTGTTTCACTGCTTCACTTTTTCACTCCTTCACTGCCTTTTATATCTCCCACCTCAGCAGCACCGCCCCCGACGTAAACCCCGCGCCAGCCGCGGCCAGCAGCACCAGATCGCCCTTCTTCAGCTTGCCTTCTTCCAGGGCCGTTCCCATGGCCAGCGGAATGCTTCCCCCCGAGGTGTTGCCGTACTTTTGAATATTGATAATCACCCGCGATGGGTCCATGCCCAGACGGTCAGCCGTGGCCGTGATAATCCGCATATTGGCCTGGTGCGGAATGAAGCAGCCCAACTCCGCTCCGGTCACGCCGTTGCGTTCCAGAACCTTGCTCGTCGCCTCCAGCATCTTGCGTACGGCAAATTTGTATACCGTCTGCCCATCCTGGTGGATGTAGTGCATCTTCTTGTCCACCGTCTCGTGGGTCGCGGGATTCAGGCTGCCGCCGCCCGGCATATTCAGCGCCACGCCGCCCGATCCGTCGATCTCGTGCCAATAATCTATAAAGCCGATCTCGCCCTCCGCGCACGGCTCCAGCAGCACAGCGCCTGCACCGTCGCCAAACAATACGCAGGTCGCCCGGTCGGTGTAGTCTGTCATGCGCGTGTTGGCGTCCGCTCCGCACACCAATACTTTTTTATGCGCTCCGCTCTCTACCAGCTTCACGCCCGCCTGCAATGCGAACACAAACCCCGAGCAGCCCGCCGAAACGTCAAACCCCCACGCTCCCTTGACCCCGAGCTTGTCCTGAACGAGGCAAGCCGTCGCCGGGTACATCATGTCGGGCGTCACCGTGCCCACGATGATGACCTCAACCTCGCTGGGCTTGATGCCTCGCGCCGCCAGGCATTTCTTGGCCGCTTCGACGCACATATCGCTCACGCCCAGCCCCTTGGCCAGAATGTGCCGCTCGTGGATGCCGGTGCGCTCCAGAATCCACTGGTCGCTGGTATCCACCATCTTTTCGAAGTCTTTGTTGGTCAGAACTTGCGGCGGGACGTAGGTTCCCAGCGCCGTTATCTTCGCGCGGCAGCCCACGATGGGACGAACACTCAGCGTCAATGCATTTCTCCTTGCGCAGGGCTAGCCAGCCGATCTCCGAACTCGTGATCCCTGACCCTTGATCTCTGTTCTCTGTTCTCTGTTCTCTGTAATAAAGCGCCGGGTTACCTACTGCGCCCGTACGAGCCCGTTACCGTTGCTTCCTTCCGGACCTGGCGGGGTTGGCGGGATTACGTCGCGTAGGACCCGGCACTTGTCGATTTTAGCACTTCGGAGAACTAGCCGATCATAGCCAGCGAGCACATTTCGATGCCTATCTTGGCAATAAGGTCGCAGTGGATGGTGTTTATGAGGCGCGAAAACTGCAATTATCGCATCTCCGCCTCCTTCAAAATTAGAAGCGCCTTCAATTCGGAAACAGAAATAGCCTCCCCGATCATTACCTGAGTCCCGTTATAGAACTCTTGAAGTACAGTCGCAACCACTTGCGCCTCAGACATTGTGATTGATTGTCCACTCGCGTCGGTCCCGGTGTATTGAAAGCCATTTTGGTTGTTCGACATTACATTGATTGCTTTCTGAACATAGGGGGAGTACGGAAGAAACTTAGCAACCACGATGCCAATCACCTTATCGCTCCCTGTAATGAAGAGCGGCCCACCCGAATTGCCGGGGTTTATCGCACCATTAATGACGAGATGTTTCACTTTCTTCGCGCCGATTCCGTCTTCAATGAATCCGGCTATGTACCCGGTACTCAGGAGCGGCGTAGGTCCGTTAAATTGCAATGGATATCCCCAGGTTGATACTGACGTTCCGACTGGTGGCTTTTCCCCACTCGCCAAATGAAGCCCACCTATCATCTTTTGGGACGGCTTTAGTAGTGCAAGGTCAACGTCTGGGTCAGCAGTCACCTTAAGGAACCGGATTTGCACGCCTGCAGATGTAACTCCCATCATTTGATCAGCGTTGCAGCCTGAGACAACATGATTGTTCGTTACAACCAGGCCATTGTCTATTAAGAAGCCAGTTCCCTTCATCTTCGTTGAAGTGCAAACAAGCAGCATGACAGCATTGATCTCAGCTTGCTGCACGGGTCCTGCGGCTTCCAGCGTCCACTGCGTGGCCGCCGGAAGCTTTGTGGCCTCGCGCTGGTCTCCCACCCCCTGTGGGACCTGTAATGTTTGCGCTTCTACCGATGCCGGGACAGCCGCAACGATGAAAAACAGAGTTACCGCAACTCTAAACAAAGCTCGCATGGCACGCACCTCTTTTGATAGGAACGATGATATACCGGAATCTTGCAGCATATTTCGGCTGAATCGCAAGATAGTCCTCGCCCGTGGGAGATTCTTATCGTCGATGCTGAGCTCAGACGATGAAAATCCAGCATCTTGAATCCATCCGGGAAGCGGCTCCATGCCGGTAATTCGTTCTCATGGAATCTTCCTGGAACCATTGCAGAAAATTAAGCCTTGATTGCTTATACTGGCTTCGTACAGCCCAAAAGGGCATCCGGGCCTCCGAGTCTCAGAGGCATTCGCTTTCTCTTGGGGATGGTTTCGCCTCAGATTCGCTTGCAATAGGCAGAATGTACCTCTAACCGCCTTTAGAATGACGATTTTGCAAATAACTCCTTTGTTTGCAGGATTTTACAGCGCAACCATGCCTGTAAACTCATGAAAACAAGGGGGTTGCGTCCAAAGTACGGGTGGGGGTACCCCCACGCCGACGGGTGCCCCTGGTCCCTCGCTTTTGGGGACCAGGGAAACCACGAACCTCAATCTAGCGATCTTTCCATCTCGGTACAATGAACTGTGACCAACAACTCCCCATCCGCTTCACCCACCGTGGGCTTTATTTCCTTGGGCTGCCCCAAGAACCTCGTCGACTCCGAGGTGATGATGGGTTTGCTCGACCGTGCAGGAGCCCGCCTCACCGCCCATCCTGAGGAAGCCGAAATCCTCGTCGTCAACACCTGCAGCTTCATCGACACGGCCAAACAGGAGTCCATCGACACCATCCTGGAAATGGCCCGCCACAAGACCACGGGGTGGGCGAAAAAACTCATCGTCGCCGGCTGCCTCGTCGAGCGCTACCGCGACGAAATCCGCAAGAGCATCCCGGAAGTGGACGCCGTAGTCGGCACCGGCGAGTTGGAAGCAATTCTGGAGGCGGCGGGTTTGCAAGCTTCCGTCGCGGTGCCGCCTTTCAACATTCTCGGCGGCAAGGTGGCCGAGACTCGACCCGGTCAGGAATCTCAGGCCGGGACCCATAAAGCCCTTGAGGGAAGGCCCGAAGGCGACCATCGCCAACGTCAAGGAAGATTCAGCCGCGACTCTTGGCATGGCGCAACTCTCCACCTGCCGACGTATCTTTATGATGAAACCACCCCTCGGCTCCTCACCACGCCCAAATCCTCGGCCTACATCAAGATTGCCGAGGGCTGCGACCACCCCTGCTCCTTTTGCGTCATTCCCAACCTACGCGGAAAATTTCGATCCAGAAGATTCGAATCCGTCGTCGCCGAAGCGGAGCAGCTCGTCGCCCGCGGCATCCAGGAAATCACTCTCATCGGCCAGGACACCACCTGCTACGGTGAAGATCTCGGCCTCAAGGATGGCCTCGCTCAACTCCTCGACTCGCTCGCCCGCATTCCCAACCTGCGCTGGCTCCGCTTCCTTTACGCCTACCCCAACCGCATCACAAATCGATTATTGGAAACCATCGCCCGCCACGACAACATCTGCAAATACATCGACCTTCCCCTCCAGCACGCGGCTCCTTCGGTTTTGAAGCGCATGAAGCGCGGCGGCAGCCCAGACATCTTCCTCAAGACCCTGGAAAAAGTTCGCTCAACCATTCCCGGCGTTGCCCTACGCACCTCCTTTATTGTCGGCTTTCCGGGAGAAACCGCCGAAGACACCATCCTCCTCGAAGACTTCATCAAGGTAGCGAAATTCGACTGGCTGGGCGTCTTCAACTACTCCGATGAAGAAGGCTCAGCCGCATTCTTGCTCGACGGCAAGCTTCCCAAGCAAACCATCGAAGCCCGCAGGCGCAAGCTGATGAAGCTGCAGCAATCCATCAGCAAGCGCGCCAAGCAGCAGTGGGTAGGCCGCGAGTTCGTCGTGCTCGCCGAAGGCGAAAGCGAAGAGACGCCGCTCCTGTGGGAAGGCCGCACCCAGTTCCACGCTCCGGAGATCGACGGCAAACTCTACATCAATGATTTCGGCGACCTGCCCGCCCTCGAACCCAGCCGCTTCTATCGCGCCCAGATCACAGAAGCCCACGATTACGACGTAGTCGCGCGCATCCTCGACGGCCCACTGTAATCCGCTCTATCTCCCAACCGACGTTCGTATCGTCGCGAGCTGCTGCTGAAGGCTCTTCACGCTGGCCGAGAAGTAATGCCGCTGGATCACCACCGTCTTGTCGTCCTCCAACTCAATGCGCAGCTCACGGGTGATCGGAATGAAGTTGAGGCTGTGGGTGAAATGGACCAGTTGCCTGATCTCGCTCCACCGGAAGTTGTATTCAGTCAGCCGGAAGCGGCCGAACCAGCCCTGTACGGGAAGCCGGATCGCAATCCCCTCCGGGCCGGCGCGAAAGTAGCAATCCTTTGCAAAAGCGCTCACCACGCGTCCCACCCCGCCGGCCGCAATCGCGAAGGCGACAAAGCCCAGCACCAGTCCGACGAAAAAGAACCACAACGGCCCCAGGTCTCCCGGTTGCCGGGGCGCTCCTGGCTCACCATTTGGCCCAATCCAGATAATCGTGGCCGCCGGCACCGCCAACAGTAGCCCGAAGGTGAGTCGCAGAATTCCCAGCAGGACGATCCGCGCCGGCGCATAGGTGGTCACATCCTGAAGATTGCTTTGTCTGGTGTCGAACATGGTCGCATCCTCCTGTTGGACCTCAGAAGCCTACATGAAAATCCGCCCCTTGGGCAAGCCGTTCTACTCCGCCGCTTCACCTTGTACCATATTCATGGATTGCTGCTTCCGGAAACACGAGCGATGGCTGCCAGGAAAAAATCCGCCAAGCTTCTCCGCTGCCCCACCTGCGGCATGCTGGTTCGCCACACAGATGAGGATTTCCCATTCTGCAGCGACCGTTGCCGCAAGATCGATCTAGGCAAATGGGCCATGGGCGTCTATAAAATCAGCTCGCCCGTCCTCGATCCCGAAGTCCTCGAAGATCTGGGTCGCGGCCAGAAGGAAGACACTTATGAAAACTAGCCCCACGCCCAACACCACCAGCCCAGCCCCCACCGCACGCAAAACCCCCTGGGCCTGGACCATCGCTACTTTCTTCGGTGCGGGCTTCGGCAAACCCGGTCCCGGCACCTGGGGCTCTGTGGCCGCCGTCCTGCTCTGGGCCGCCTTCGCCTGGCTGTTCCATCCCACGCCGCAAGCCCTGCTCCTCGCCCTGCTCGCTGGCATCGCACTCACGCTCCTGCTCGGCATCCCCGCCTCGACCATCGTCGCCCGCGAATCCGGCCGCCACGACCCGCAGTTCGTAGTCATCGACGAAGTCTCCGGCCAGTGGATCGCCCTGCTCTTCAGTCCCTTCGATCTGCGCCACGCCCTCATCGCTCTCTTCCTCTTCAGGCTCTTCGACATCACCAAGCCCTTTCCCGTCCGCCGGCTTGAAAGCCTCCCCGAAGGCTGGGGCATTGTTCTCGATGATGTAGGCGCCGGGTTGTATGCTTTGGGTGTAGCATCCTTGTTACGTATCTGGATTTAGCCATGTCCCCAGTCACCACTCAATCCGCCGCCGAATTCGCCCCGCGCATCGACGATGTTGTGCCCGCCGCCGCGCTGCCCGAAGGCGAGGTCGAGCTGACCGGCGCAAATCTCGGCCCCATTGGCTTTGCCCTGCCCTCCGTCCTGGTTGATGGCCTTCCTGCCCACCTGCTGATGAGCCGACCGCGCTCTCTGGCCTTCCGCGTTCCCGGCCAGGCCACCACCGGCCTCATTGAGGTGCATAACCAGGCAGGCTCCAGCAATACGGCTCCTCTGCGTGTGGCCCACCAAATTCTCGAGGGGCTGCACCCGGTCACCAACCCGGCCGTCAACCGCTCCGGCATTATCTACGCCACTATCTCCGGCCAGCGCGGCAAGCAGACCCCTATCTCAGTTGTGCGTGTCAGCCCCGACGGCCGCGGAACACCCTTCGTAACCGGCATCCTCAACGCCACCGGCCTGGCCTTCTCGCCCGGCGGCGACCTCTTCGTCACCTCCCGCGCCGAAGGCAATGTCTACCAAATCAATGACGCCGGCGAGCCTTCCCTCTACGCCGAGGGCATGGGCGTGGCCACCGGAGCAGCCTTCGACGCCGAAGGCAATCTCTTTGTCGGCGACCGCAGCGGCACCATTTTCAAAATCAATCCCGAGCGCCAGATATTCGTCTACGCCACACTCGAGCCCAGCGTCGCGGCCTATCACATGGCCGTCGATGCCGCCGGCACGCTCTATGTCACCGGCCCCACGCTCTCCTCCAACGACGCCATCTGGGCCATCGACACGCATGGCGACGCCCGCCCCTTGTACCGAGGACTAGGCCGTCCCCAGGGTCTCGCGCTTTCCAAGGAGGGCGACATCTACCTGGCCGCCTGCCTCCATGGCCGCTGCGGTATCGTCCGCGTCACTCCGCAGGGCGTAGCCACCCTCGTGCTCGCCGGCCCAAACCTCGTTGGACTGGCCTTCTCGCCTCTTGGAACCGCCATCCTCGCCACCAGCGAAGCCGTTTATGATGTGGATTTGGGAGTAGTAGGACTGAATCTGTTCTGACAGTTCTCAGTTGTCAGTGGGCAGTTCGCGCTGTTGAGGTTCACGGCTCAATAAAGATCAGAGATCAAACATTCTGGCAATGTTGATGCGGTGTTTGTGACATTTTGCAAGTCAGGGATTAACTTTAGGAAAGAGTGAATATGGCCACCAATGATCCACTACTGTATGAACGAAACGTTGCTGACGTCGTCCGAATTGCAGAGGAGTCCTTGGGCACAATTTTGGATAAGTCGGGAACGATACTATATAGCTCATGCGAGACCCTCAAGCCTGGCAAATACTATTTCCTTGGTTTGAATCCAGGCGGGTCGGATGAGAACACGGAAACAATCCGCAGTTCTTTGAACCAGCTGGAGCTGGGCAAATCGACTAAGAACGCTTACCTTGATGAGAATTGGGGTAGCGACTCTCGATCCTACGATAAGGCGGGTCATCCACTTCAGATGAATTTCAACTGTCTTTTTGAAGCGCTGGGAGAAGATTCTCGCACCGTCTGCGCATCAAATTTGATCTTCAAGAGAAGTGCTGATGAGGGTGGCGCTGGATACCCTGAATTGGCGGAATTGTGCTGGCCAGTTCATAAGGCGATCTTGGAAATCGTTCGTCCTAGCGCGATAATCACCTTTGGGAAACAGCCGTTTGATTTCATCAGAGGCAAGATCGGCGGGACTGATCACGAAAAGTACCCATCCGGGCACGGAAAGTGGACGTGGTGCTATTCGATTTTGAAGACAGGAGAAAAGTTAATCGGCGTCCCACATCTGAGCCTATATGCGCTCAGGTGTCATCCCGAAGTCATTGAGAAGATTGGATTGCTGATTGCGTAGCAATCTCCAACATCATTGGCATTAAGACCATCACATAACCTGCCAATTGCCTTGTTTGCTCATGGCATGCGGATTATGAGGAAACATATCTACTGGAGCCCTGCTTCCGCGATGGATTCAAGAAGACGTGACGCCATGTACATATCTTCGGGTGTTTTCAGTCGATTGGCATCATCCCCATCAACAGTATGGCTCAGGAACGCATCGCCTTCGTCAAAGTTAAACAAAAAACCTGTAGATGGTGCCCCTTGAACTTTTATTCGTACGCCACTAAACTCCTGTAAGCTGATCGCAGTCACCTTGGAAATGCGGCTGTTCTCAAATAACAAGCCAAGAAAGCTCTCGAAAGTAATGAATCGTCGTGGAGCACTGATCGTGTCATATTGCAGATAGATCATTGAGTGCAACTGAGCAGCAGAAAACCCTAAGGATGCTATCTTCTCGGCATTCTTAGCAGCGGCCTTCTGGACTTGCTCGAGAATCGCGCCCTTCTGGTTGGTATCTCCGGTGGCCTGGGCCTGCTGAGGCGTGGTCTGTTTGGGGGCCGAGGGGTTCGTTTTGATTGAGGGCTGGTTGAACTCGTCATCAACTGCATCGGCCGACGTACAGGGTGGATAAACCCCAGATATCACTGGATAATCACAGACTTCATCGATGCGCGCTTTGTATGCCTTCGCTATGCATTCATTGTCCACGCACTTATTCCGCTTCGCAACCCATGCGCGTTGAGAAGTCTTTAGGTCAGTCCTCGCGCCGTCCCCAATATCGGATGCGAGCATCGCTTTGTAGTTTTGTGTCAGAACTTCATCTAAGCGCCCAAGTTTCTTGTCACTGCATATAGCTTTCTCTATCGAAGTCCCTGCCTTAGCGCAATCGAACGACGCCGCAAAGCAACTAACGGAAAACGAAAGCACCAGCATCAGTAATACATTTTTCATGGATGATCTCCGGAAGTCCGGCCTGAAACAGACAAAATCACCGAACCGTAATACCTCAATGTAGAACGATACATAGTCCGCAACACTTTGTCTATCGGACAGGTGGCCCGTTCATCAGCCCTGAAGAATCGACATGAGTCTTGAAAAGCTGTACCCTGTTCATCGCAGTCTCATTGCGATTACGATACACTGACGATGATGAGCTACATGCCTTTAACTGGAAACTGACAACTGACAATTGCCCTATGAAATCCGAAATCATCGCCGTCGGCTCCGAGATGCTCACGCCCTTCCGCCAGGACACCAACTCCCTCTATCTCACCGAGAAACTCAACGAGCTGGGCGTCACCGTCACCTTCAAGACCATCGTTGGCGACCGCCGCAAGGACCTGGTCAACGCTATCGGCGCCGCCCTCAGCCGCACGGATATTATCATCACCATGGGCGGACTCGGCCCCACCGAAGACGACCTCACCCGCGAAGCTGCAGCTGAAACACTTTCACTCTCCCTGCGCCGCAACGCCACCCAGGTGGCTGCTCTGGCTGCTCGCGCCGCCACATGGCGCGTCCCCATGCCCGCCAACAACCTCAAGCAGGCTGACATGCTCGAAGGCGCCATCCTGTTGCCCAACCCCAACGGCAGTGCCCCGGGCCAGTGGCTCGACACCACCTGGAAGAGCTATCGCAAGCTGCTCATGCTCCTTCCCGGCCCCCCCAACGAGTGTCGCCCGCTCTTCGACACAGAGTGCCTGCCCCGCCTGCGCGGAATTCTCCCC
>Ga0116107_1000288_pt1 | contig 43872 bp, 59 predicted proteins | sample June2015DPH_6_10_FD_88969 | JGI IMG/M metagenome (GOLD analysis project Ga0116107, IMG submission 88969) | Peatland microbial communities from SPRUCE experiment site at the Marcell Experimental Forest, Minnesota, USA - June2015DPH_6_100 | ecosystem: Environmental > Terrestrial > Soil > Wetlands... | reverse complement strand
GTCACCGGCCCCACAGGCTGGACAGGCCCCACAGGGGCGGGCGGAGCCGCCTCGACCGTCACCGGCCCCACAGGCTGGACAGGACCTTCCGTGACTGGACCGACAGGTCCTACAGGCTCCACAGGACCAACAGGGGCCTTGTTGGCGGTTGCGGTTGGTCTTCAGACTGGTTCCGTTGGGACTACAATTAACTATACACAAACGCCAACTACAGCGGGCGTGACATTAACTAATCAAACTTTGGCCCAAGGTTCCGCATGGCGTATTAAAGCAAAAGGAAATTTTGCTGCTACGAGTAGTGGGACTGCTCGTAATGCTGCGATGTGTTTATATTGGGGTACAACACAATTATCATCTACTATATTGGATATTACTGTTCTTACGGGTACTAGTCAATCTACATATTGGGAGTATGAGGGAATAATCATTGGTCAGAGTGGGGCGAATACTGCTATGGTGTGGTCTCAGTGTTTGAATAGCATTGATTCATCGACGAAAGTATTGGCTTTTTCGGAAAATGGGGGTGCGGAAGGAAGCTTTCCTACTGGAGCACAAACGCTCGATCTTCGTTTCTGGATGACTACTGCTGTGACTGGAGATCAATGGAATGTTTTTGTGGTGACGATGGAACGGTTGGCATGAGATATGGAATGGTGTAGAAAGGCAGTGAACGGAGACGATCATGAGCTGGCCGATTAAATGGTTGCGGGACACTGCGACGAATCTCGCCTCTTACACGGGACCTCTTGGTTCATTCGTGGTTGACACTACGAACTGGATTTTGCGTGTCCAGGATGGTTCGACGGCTGGTGGCTGGTCGACAAGTCTTTCGTCACGGACTCCGATAGCTGACGCTGCTTATCAGGCGCTCGCCACTGATCGGATAATTGCTTACACCTCGATTACTACGACCAGGAAAGTTACGCTTCCAGCTGCATCAGCTTTTCCGACTGGAGCACTACTTTGGATCGTTGATGAATCTGGTTCGGTCACGCAAACGATTAACATCACTGTTGGGCCGGCAGGGGCGGATAATGTTAATGGTGTCACTACGCTCAGCACAATTGTTACACCCTACGGATTTATTTACTTAGAGAGTGATGGTGTTAGTGAATGGACGATTATTAAACGTAGTCAGAATATTCAACTTTTTGCGGGTAGTGGCACTTATACTCCTCAACCCGGTATGAAATTATGTGATGTTTATCTCTTAGGTGGTGGTGGAGGAGGTGGCTCAGGTGCAGTTGAGACATCCGGCGTTGCTTGTAGTGGTGGTGGTGGGGGTGGGGGTGGTGGATTGTCGCAAGGAAGATTTACTGCAACTGAGATTGGCTCATCGCGGGCTGTCACAATCGGAGCTGGAGGAGTTGCAGTTACTCCTCCGGCTGGAACTTCGGCAAATGCGGGAACCAACGGCAACAATGGAACAGCGACATCTCTTGGGACATTGCTTTATGGTCAGTACGGCGGCGGCGGTGCAGGCGGTCAGTTGGCGGCGACAGCAAGCGGTGGCGGTGGTAGTGCCGGCAGGGGTCATGGAAACGCTTCAACAAGTGGTACAGGTGGAGCTGCTGGAGTAGGTGGTGGTTTAGCCGGAGGAAGTGGAGCAAGCGGGTCTAGTGCTACGTGTACACCCGGTTCATCCGGTGGTGGTGGTTGTTCAACGAGTGGTGTAGCGGGATATGGTGGAACGGCTTCTGGTGGTGGAGCGGGTGGTGGAAGTGGTGGCGGTTTGACGACAGGTCCTGGAACTAATGTAGGTGCTAATGGTGGTACTCAATCTCTTACTGGTAGTACGGTGGTCGGCGGTGGTGGCGGAGCAGCGAATACTGGGGGCAGTCCAGGAAGTAATCTAACGACGTTCATGGCAGACATGCTTGCTGGTACTGGTGCTGGTGGTGGCGGTTCGGGTTTGACTCAAACGACTGCCGGGAATGGCGCAACTGGTGGTTATGGCGGAGGCGGCGGCGGCGGTGGTTCGGTTGTTGTCGGTTCGAGTAGTGCCGCTGGTAATGGTGGGGCCGGTGGCCAGGGTTATATGTGCATCGTGGAGTGGTTCTGATGCCTACAAATTACGCTATGATCCAGAATGGGGTGATTATCACTGTCATCGTCTGGGATGGTGTTTCACCTTATCCACTTCCGGCTGGCGTGACCCTTGTTCTGCTTTCCTCGCTTCCGGCAGGTGTCTGGGTTGGTTGGTCCTTAGTGAATGGTGTATGGACTGCGCCATCTGTTGATTCGTGAGGTGATTCTGATGGCCAAACTTTACGATCTCGCGAGGGTTTACACTTCTACGATTGGGCAGAGCGCGCTTGTGCTTGGGCCGGCCGTTCCTGGCTTTCTGACCTTCCCTCAGGCTGGCGCACAGAATGGCGACATCATCAGTTACGGCATTTGGGACCTGGGCGGGACTGCCCGCGAGGTTGGTCGCGGCGCCTTCACTTTGGCCACCCTGGAATTGACACGCGGAGTCATTTTATCGACGAACAACAATCAACCTCTTAATCTGTCTGGTTCGGCGCAGGTGTTCATCACCGGCTTGGCTGAGGATTTTTCCGGTGCGCTCGGACCGACGGGGCCTTCCGGCGTGGGACCTACGGGTGGGACCGGGCCCACCGGCTCGACGGGGCCGACTGGGGTAACCGGATCAACCGGCCCTACGGGCGCGCTAGGCGTTACGGGGCCGACGGGCCCCTCCGGAGCGCTCGGCCCGACTGGTATGAGCGGCGCGGGCGGCATTCAAGGATATCCCGGCCCCACAGGTCCTACCGGACCGTCTGGCCCGACCGGGTCGACAGGCCCAACCGGGCCGTCGGTAACTGGGGCAACAGGCCCATCCTCGACTGTGACGGGCCCGACGGGCTGGACAGGACCTACAGGACCTCAAGGGGTGGCGGGATCGGCTGGAGTTACGGGAGCCTCCATAACCGGCCCGACCGGCCCTACGGGGCAATCTGGGCCGACAGGAGCGGCTTCTACGGTTACCGGTCCAACTGGACATACTGGGGCGACCGGACCTTCCGTGACGGGCCCAACGGGCGCAGCTTCCACGGTCACCGGTCCTACAGGCTGGACAGGACCCACCGGACCTCAAGGGATAGCAGGTTCTGTGGGTGTGACCGGTCCTTCAGGAGTTATAGGACCTACAGGACCTACGGGATGGACCGGTCCTGCCTCAACTATAACTGGTCCTACAGGACCAACCGGGGCGACCGGACCTTCCGTGACCGGACCGACTGGGGCTGCTTCAACCGTGACGGGACCGACCGGCCGTACAGGACCAACTGGCATGCAAGGAGCGACCGGGCTGACTGGCGGTGTTGGCGCAGCTTCGAATGTGGCGGGTCCTACCGGACCGACCGGCAATGTGGGTGCTATAGGACCTACCGGACCTTCTGGAGGGCCACAAGGACCTACTGGACCAACTGGAGCAACCGGATCAACTGGACCTTCTGGAGGACCGCAAGGACCAACAGGACCGACGGGTCCGGGGGGACCTTATGGCGTTGGACCTACCGGACCGACAGGACCTACCGGGCCTCCATCGCTTGCAATGACTGTGCAGACGACAGGTTATAGCTTAACCGGTTCTGATGCGAACACTTGGGTGCGTTACAATCTGGCGACAACTGGAGCAATATTCACGATTCCTGCGGATGCTCAACAGCTTTTCCCCACTGGCACTTCTATCATTATGGATCAGATGGGGACTGGACGGCTCACTCTTGCGCCGTCTGGGGGGGTTGCTTTGGAAAATGCTACACCTGGTCTTATTACCCGTGCGCAGTATTCGGCGATAGCTATCACCAAGGCTGGGACTAACACCTGGATTGTTACAGGAGATACATCAGCAACATGACTAGGATTTCTCAGGCTTTGTTGGGTACGATTATGACGCCGATCACCGTAGTAGCGGGGACGAAAACTATCTTTTTAGAGTCAGGAACTTCGTGGGAATGTCCGCTGGATTGGAATAATTCAAACAATTATATTATTGGTATTGGGGCCGGTGGCGGCGGTGGCTACGGCTCATCTGGTTGGGGAGCTGGCGGTGGTGGTGGTGGCGCATTTGCTATTAAGTCGAATGTTTCATTAACTCATGGTAGTGCATATAATTACGCCCTTGGTCAAGGCGGCAGTGGCGGGACATCCGGCAGTCAAACTGGTGGTACTGGTGGAGATACGACTTTCAATTCTACTACAGTAATTGCCAAAGGTGGGATTGGGGGTCCGAAAGGAGATACATCCGGCAACGCGGCTGGCGGCGCTGCTGCATCTTGTACGCCGTCGACCGGGGCATATTCTGGTGGTACAGGTGGCGAATACGGAAGTTATGCAGGTGGTGGCGGGGGAGGCGCTGGTGGTCCGAATGGTGCTGGTGCGACTGGTGGCGGTGATTCTGGCGGCAATAGCGGCGGGTCTGGCGGCGGTGCGGCCGATGGAGGTTCTGCCGGGGGCGCCACAAGTAATTCTTCTCCTGGCGCTGCTGGTGGAAAAGCTTTTGATAATACAGCTGGTGGTGCAGGAGGGGCTTCTATCGATAGTCCTAATGGTTCTCCGGGATCACATGGAAGTGGTGGTGGTGGTAGTTATACAGCAAATTCAGGTATAGGTGGCACTGGTGGAACCAGCATCGATTACAAACAAACTAATGATTCAACATACGCTGGTCCTGGAGGCGGTGGAGGTGCTGGGGGTAATGCTGATATCGGTGGCGCAGGCGGCTTATATGGTGGAGGAGGAGGTGGAGGTGGCGCTGGAGCTAATGGTGGCGCTGGAGCTAACGGCGTTATTATCATAATCTATACAACGTAAGGAGAAGGTCGTGAAAATCTGTGTTTATTCTATCGCGAGGAATGAGGAACAGTTTGTTGGTCGATGGGTGGAGGCTGGTCGGGATGCTGATGTGCTTCTGATTGCTGATACTGGCTCGACGGACAAGACGATGCGATTGGCCGAAGTAAACGGAGTGCAGGTTCATCAGATTACGATCTCGCCCTGGCGTTTCGATCATGCGCGCAATGCTGCGCTGGCGCTGGTTCCCGCGGATGTTGATGTCTGTTTCAGCGTCGATCTTGACGAAGTGCTTCAGCCGGGCTGGCGTGCGGAGATCGAACGATTATGGAAAGATGGTGTGACCAGGATCGGGTATCATCATGATTGGGGTATGGGCGCTCGGTTCACTTATGACCATATCCACGCCCGGAACGGCTATCATTGGCGGCCTGCCTGCCATGAGGATATCTATCCTGATCCTCGGACCAAAGAAGTCTGGGCCTTCACGGACAAGCTTCTGACGGTCCATAAGCCGGATGCGACAAAGAGTCGCAGTGATTACATTGACCTGCTGAAAGTGGCTGTTGACGAGAATCCTGATGATCCGCGCAGCGCCGTTTATTATGCTCGTGAACTGTGCTTCAAGGGTCGTTGGGAGGAGGCGATACCGGCGCTGGACCGCTATCTTGCCATGCCCCAGGCAAACTGGATCAACGAGCGTGACTTGGCGTTACGCTGGAAGGCGCGGTGTTTCGAGGCATTTGGCAATAAGGCCGCTCAAGAGGATATTCTCCGGGCAGCCACTGAGGCTGCGCCGCATCTCCGTGAGCCCTGGACCAACCTGGCCATGTTCATGTACCAGAATTCTCGTTGGCAGGAATGCCTTGACGCCGCTCTTGCGGCGATATCGGTCCATATGCGTCCGTGGGTTTATACTGATGATCCCCTCTGTTGGGGCGCTCAGCCGTACGATCTTGCGGCAATCGCCGCCTGGAACTTGGGGAAGAAAGAGGAGGCAGTTACGTATGCCAAGAAGGCTATCGAAATAGAACCGAATGATATTAGGTTGAAGGCGAACTTGGCGGCGATTGAGAGAGATTTTAATGCAATTCCGGCGAAAGAAGTGAAGTTTCCTCCTCTTGTCGTTCCTTACAAGACCGACAAGCACATCGAGGTGCTGAAGGCGAGCATGAAAACTTATGCGCCGGAGATCGAAGTCTTGTTGTACCCTTGGCCGGAAAGTTCGTCCGCTGGTGAAAATTTCAACCGGGCAATGAGGCATGCCTTCAAGGATTACGATGAGGTGATGTTTTGCAACGATGACGTTGTAGTAGGACCGGATTCAGTCAGGCTTTTGCTGGAAGACGTGATGGCGTTGAGGGCGGAGCATGGTGATAAACTGGGGATAGTAAGCGCTTGGTCGGATAGTAACCGTCGCGGTCAGATCGTCACTGGTAATGATCCTCATCCGATCGTGCCAGTACAGATATGTGGTCCGGTGTTCGCTTGGATGTCGAAGATAGCTTTCGAGGCGCTTGGTGAAGTAGGGTGCCCACCGATCAGTTGGTTTTCTGAGGACGTGATGTGTGAGGATTTGAATGTTCTTGGCTTCCAACATTACATTTGTCGATCTTATGTTCATCATGTCGGTGGATCGACGGTAGGTTCGAATTATCAAAAGCTGATCGATGAAGCTGGTCCCTGGCTCAAGGCCAATCGTCCTCATTACATCAAACGCTGGGGTCTGAAGAAGCGTGGTAAAGGTTACTCTTGGTATGAGGAGCACTGACATGCCTGGTGAAGAAGCGTTGGGTGAAGACACGTTGGGACAAGAAGGGTTGGGTCTGTCCGCTCCTGTCAAAGAGGAAGCCGAGTTCCATTGGGAGTGTTCGGCGCTGGCTGAGTTTTCGTGGGATGCGCCTCAACAAGGGTACATGGAGATCGCTGAGGAGTACGACTGATGGTCAGTTTCGTTCGCAGGAACCTGCTCACGCTTTCAGGCCAATTCTGGTCTTCTGGCGCTTGGAAAAATCCGCCGCCGCAACCGCAACCTTCCAATGTCTATGCGACATTGCGGTATCGTTCGTATACTTCCGGCGAACTCGTCACAACGAATCTTTCTCTCTCCCTGAACGAGGCAACTAATATCTGGTCGGTTCAATGGGATTCCACCGCAGCTATGGACGGGAGAGTGGAATGGTGCGTATATAGCGAGGGTGGCGTGATTGCTGCGACGCAGGGTTTTTTCACACTCGAAGCAAACAAGGCGAACAAGATGTGTGTAACCTGAGGAGTTAACATGGAACCTCATAGCATCTGGTCTACAATTGCAGAAAATATCTCGGGTGTCTTCATCGCGTTTGGCACCATCATTGGCGCTGTGGTAGGTTGGGCAGCGGCCAAGGCTCGGCTGAATTTTGATACAGCACAGATTCATAAGGAGGAATCTGAGAAGAGGTTGATATCTATGGCCGAAATTCGAAAGGAACAAGAAGCTGTAAATATCGCCCAAATTAAGATGATCACTGATCGGTTTCAGATTTTGATTGATGGCTATGAGAAACGTATTGATGATTTAACTCAGGAAGTGCGCGGTCTTCGTGACGAGGTGCATCGTCTGCGATTTTTCATCGACGAACGTTTGCTTGGAGTTCCACATGCCTCCGCAGCTCCGCCCCAATCCTAACGCTCCTGATCCCACGGCCGGCATTCTGTTCTCCAAATGGAGCGGCCTGAAGAACACCGTGGATGCCGAGCGTCTCGGGCCGGAAGAATTTGAGCTTGCGGTCAATATGGATTTGGACGATGTTGGGCAACCACATCGCCGACGTGGATATTCCCTCGCCAATTCTGGGATTTGGAGCAGTTTGTTCGAAGATGATGACGGCAGGGTTTTCGGTGTTCAGAACGGAAATCTTGTGCTCATCAATCCAGACTTCTCGTCTGTCGTTCTTCAGAGCGGCTTCCCGATTCCTGGTCCGCTGATGGCCTGGGTGCAGGTCGGGCCGACCATCTATTTTTCCTCACGCACCAATGCCGGAAAAATTAACCGTGACACGCTGGAGGTGACGCCATGGAGTGGTCCGAACTTGTCTCCGCCGTTGGCGGAAGGGACGCCGATCCTGGTCGGCGGCCTGCCGATAGTTCCACCCAACCCGCCTACGATAGTTCCGCCTACGAACAATTTCTGGTATTCGCCCGTAGTCAACCCAACGGCTACGCTGCCACCTATCCGTGGCAAGCTGTTGGGGCCGCCCCCTCTCGCCACCTGCCTGGGCTACTTCAACGGCCGCATCTACCTTGCTCAGGGGAGGACCGTCTGGTGGACTGAGCTGTACCTCTACGATTATGTCGATAAAACAAAAGATTACTGGCAGTTCGAAGCTGAAGTGACGATGATCGGTCCGGTGACCGACGGGATTTATGTGGGGACGAAAGAGGGCGTTTGGTTCATCAGTCGGAAATTCACCATGGAGGCGCGGGATATGTCGGCCACGCGCACCCGCGTGATGGACTTCGGCGTCATTCCCGGCTCGATGGTCAAGGTTCCCAGCGAACTGGCTAACCCACCGCAGATACCGCTTCAGCAAGACCAGCCGGTCAGAATGGCCATTATTTTCATGACCACCGAGGGTTACTGCGGCGGACAGGACTCGGGGGTTTGCTATAATTACAGTGAAAGTAAGTTCATCTTTCCTCGTGCGATTCAGGCTGCCGCGATGTTCCGTCGGCAAGACGGAGTGAATCAATATGTTTCAGTGCTGGACAGCGAGGGCGGTCCCGCAGACAACGCGCGTATTGGTTCTTATGTTGACGCGGTCTTGCTAAAGAAAGGCAGCTGGAGTACTGTGAAGGATCATGCACGGATGAACGACAGCGCATCCGCCACCATTATCTCTGGTTGAGGAGTTGATCCATGTCTTTTCCTACGACTAGCGATCCTTTCTTCACATGGGGTGAGGAAGAGGGTCAGTTCAAGGATATCCGAAATTTCAAGGCTGCGACTCTTTTCGGTCCTGCGGTGAATTTCTCCAAGATCACAGTTGACGCGACCGGCCTGGTTCCACTTTCTGGCGGTCCGACACGCGCTATCTGGGCCGACACGGCGGGCACCTTGACCGGGCATGACGCTTTTGGAAATGCCGTTTCTGCAATCCCGCTTGTCGCGGGATGGAATAGTCTCTGCCTGGCTGGGGTCACCAGCATTACCACCACGACTCAGGTTTGGGCCGTATATTAAGGAGAATCTCCATGGAACTTCAGCGTAGTAAGGGGGGTATCCTGCTCCCAGTTCGTGAAGATGCTCGTCTTGCGGGTCGTCTTCACATCGTCCATCGCCGTCCCATCAAAGGCTGGGACAAGTGGAGAATCCTCGACGAGGAAGACTGTCACAACCTGATCGTCAATCAGGGACTTACCCACCTCTTGGGTGTTGAACTGGCTGGCGTGACGCAGATCGCCAACTGGTTCATGGGCATCTTCCAGGGCAACTACGCGCCGTCGCTCACCGACACCGCGGCCAACTGGGCAGCCAATGCGACGGAATGCTCGTCCTACACCTCGGCCACCCGGCCGGCATGGCAGCAAGGCGGAGCCGCCAGTCAGTCAATTACCAACTCGGCCAACCCGGCGGTCTTCACCTTCAATGCCGACGTTACGGTGTATGGTGCGGCGCTGGTCTCCAGTTCGACGATTGCTGGCACTAGCGGCACGCTGTTCTCCGAAGCGGCTTTCGGCACGCCAAAGACTGTGGTCGCGGCCGACCAGCTTCTGGTGACATACACGGTTGGCGCTTCTGGCTGATCGGAGTGAGTCGTGACTGTCTACACGGACAACAGCGACGTTGAAAGCGCCGTAATGAGCGATGTCGCCACTTACGCCCTAATCTCGGGGCTTGGCGACATCGTCACGCTCACTGATTTCAATAACTTTCAGTACAATGCTGGCGCGCTGATCAGCGAGTTCCTGAGCGCCGAGGACACACTGCTTGCAAAGTTCATCACCAAGCCGTTCCTATCGGATACGGTGATTCTGACGGACGCCGTCTACAAGGCGCTTCGAGCGACGCTGACCGACAGCATCTTGACGACCGACCTTCTGCTAGTCGTGCAGGGCGTCACGCTCGTCGAACAGTTTCTTCTTCAGGATGTGCCCAACGCCGCAGCCGTCTACAGTCAGACGATCGCCGAGGCGTTGCTGACTGATGATAATCTTCTGTGGTTCTGGGGTAAATTCGTCGTCGAGAATTTCGCCCTTACCGACAGCATTTCACGTCAATATCAAGGAGTCGTTAATCCAGCGGACACGCTCGCCATCACTGATGCCATGGTCGACTGGATGGTCTATGCGCTGAGCGGGACCGAGCTGGCCGTCATGACCGACATCATCACACCGCAGATGATTTTCAAAGGTGAGGCGCTGGTCGACAACATCTGTCTCACCGCTACTTACGTCTCGCCCAGCGGCAACATCACAACCTGGGTGGTTAATACCCGCACTAGCGCCGTCACAGAGTACCGTAATTACAATTTCAACAGCTTCGCTAAGATGGGCATGCGGTTTCTCGGAGCCAATGCTCAGGGTCTTTGGGTACTAGACGGCGAGCTTGATGATACCCAGTCCATCATAACGAAAATGAAGAGCGGTCTGATGCAGCTTGCCGGCTCGCGCTTCACTAGCTTCAAAGGGGCTTACTTAGGTATCCGCGTCAAAGACGCTAGTGGCACGCGGTTTCATCCGAAAGGTGACTTCATTCTCAAGCTATATGCCGGCGATGGACGAGAATACATCTATGCCTTCCGACCGCAGAACATGCAGACAACGAAGATCAACATGGGCAAGGGGCTGCGCGCCCGCTACTTTGCCTGGGAATTGATCGCACCAGGTGAGAATTTCGATCTGGAAAGCGTGGAGTTTGTGCCAATCACCAGCATTCGGCGAGTTTGATATAAGGGGGATATAATGTCCTGGTGGCCGCCTCTTCTTTTCACGCGCGAGCCGGGCGACGACCAGCTTCCCTCGATGCAGTCGCCGCCAGTATTTCAGCGAACTGTCTCCGCTTCCTCATCCTGGTATGAGCAGAATGTCGGCGCAGTGGAAAATGTCGCCGACCAGATCATGCAAGCCTACAGCGCCGACATCTCTCAGTTTGTCCAGACACAGCGTCGGAACTATAGCGCTGGCAGTGTGCACTCTCATCAAAGACATATGGAGATGCGCGGCTTGGACCTGGATTACTCAATGGACAATGGTCAGGAGATCATGAAGTTCATCGTCCGGCCGGAAGGATTTAAAGGAGTTCAGAATCAAATTGAGTTGAATTTTGACGGGTATATTTCCTGGTTCCCCGGACCTTATGTGGGCGATCAGCGACCGCCTCTAAATGCCATTTACAATTTATATATGAATGGTTACTTAATCTTCGAGAATATTCAATTCGACAGTAGTATTACTGAATGGACTAAAGCATATCTTGTGCTGTTCGGACCTACTGCTCTGCGCTGTCATTCGTTGGAAGATGACAATAATCCTCTTGCCAATATCGATATAAATGGTCTTTCCGCTAAAAAACCTGGGGCGGGTCTAACTAATAAGATCGCGCCGGCACGGACGGATATTCCTTCTTACACTAATGCATATGGCGGTGCAGTTCCGGCTCATAAAGACTTGCCAGGATATTTCATTTTTGACTGGAATAATCAATTGAACCCTACTGAGTGGTGTTATGGAGCTGCCCAATGGGATAATAATTATGCTGAGCCACAGATTATCAAAGGCATTCAGTTTTTCTCAACACTTAATAGCCCGCTTAATATTGCAGGTTTCAATAATGTCAGTGTTGAAGAAATCAATCAATTGCCGGCATCCTACGAAGAACCTGCCAATTACTTAACCGCTGAATTTTACGATCGTGGGTCGGCGCGTCCTGTACGAGTTTCGTGGACTAAGGCCGCGCCTAAAGGAGGGATGATCCTTATAAATGATCGGCCGTTATGTTTCTTGTCTGGTGCAGACCCTGGCGGTGGTAATAATTATTCTTCTCTAGGTTTCGATCTTACACCAATGTCTATTAAAAAGCAGGCGGCTAGTCCCGATCCTCCCGCCACTCTAGGTTATGGACCGGCGAATGATTATGATCCAAATGGAGTTAATCCTGCATTTCCTACGAGCTACACTGCCGCTGTGGCTGCATGGCAGATAGAGTATAATGCTTGGATATTGACGGAAGCTCCTATTATAAGCGCATTAAGAACCGCAGAGAGTGCATATTATACAGACATTGGTACTGAACAGAGTACCGGCTGGACCTTATGGGCTTTTGGTTTACAATCTCAAGGTATTGTAGCAGGTACAACTTTCCTGGCCGCATTAGTTACGTTAGAAGAAGCAATTACTGAGGTGAATGTGACTGGTTATACCGCAGCTATGGATTCAATTAACTTGCTTACTGCGGAACTTATCACCATCACCGCCAACAATCCTGTCAATGCCGCAGTTCATGATGATATGGTTGCCGCTCAACCAGGATTTCATACTGATATGGCGACTCTGCTAACTGCGCTCACTAACTATGCATCTATGATTGTAAATGATCCGCCCCCTTCATTACCGCCGATACCTGAGGCTTCACAGGGTAAATCCATCAACAAATTCAAATACCGCACATTTACGGTTTCGAATGGAGTCTGGGGATTTGGGGATTGGCAGGGCGGATGATTTGCATCATCTGAGAATTCCGTGTAACCTACCAGCGCACTAGGAGATCAGCTCATGAGTCTCGCACCTTTCGGCATAAACTACAGCCAGCCCAACGTCTGGGGTGACGCGAACGCGATGTTCACGTTGTCCCAAAATCTGGTCAATCAAACGGAAGAGTTTGTCGCTGAGCTAGAGGGAATCAAATTTACTGCGCCGGTTGTCCAACCCAATTTCCCTGTGCTTGCCGCCGCACCTGCTCCACTTACTGCCGCGGAACCTGACCTAATCGATGTCACCTGGCAGGTGCCGGCCGAGCCCGCGCCGTTTGAGGGCTCTCTGAATGTTCAAGGCGTGCTGCCTGGACCATTTACTGGCCAGGCTCCTTCGCTGGTCTTCCCGACTGCGCCGACACCGTTCTCCACCCCTCCGCCGCAGTCGCCAGCGATCGACCTGAATTTCACCTATCCCACGATCGACATCACATTGCCGACGCCGCCAACACTCCTCACCCTGGACACCATTCAGTTCAGTCCGTTAAACATTCCGACATTCAATGTCTCAGTGCCTACGTTGACGGCCGTCGCGCCTAACATCCAGCGTTATATCGAGGGCGCGACGTTCACATCTACGTTGCTGACCTCTCTGGAAAATGATCTCAATGACGCCATTACCAACGGCACTAATATTGGTCTGCCCGGACCGGTTGAGACGGCTCTCTGGGACCGCGCTCGCGAACGGGAGTACCGCCAGCAGGCTGACGCCCTCGCCGATCTGGAGCGCATGGAGGCTATGGGCTTCGCTTTCCCGCCCGGCGTCTATACCGATGCGCGCATCAAGATCGCCACTGAGACGAGCAATGCCATCGCCGGCCTGTCGCGCGAGATCATGATCAAGCAGGCTGAGACCATGCTGGCCAATATCATCAAGGCGCGTGAGGACGCCACTCAGCTGGAAGGTAAGCTTATCGACTACGCGAACAACATTGCGCAACGTGCTTTCGAGTCGGCCAGGTATGTCACCGAGGCGTCGGTCGCCATCTACAACGCTCAGATTAAGTCTTACGAGGCGTCGCTAGAAGGCTATCGCACCATGGCTATGGTCTACGATACGCAGATCAAGGGCATCCAGGCGCAGGTCGAGCTGCTTAATGCGGAGATCAGATTTGAACAAACCAAGGCGCAGATCAACACCGCGCTTATCGCGCAGTATGAATCCCAAGTCCGCGCCGCCAGCTTGATCGTCGAGATTTACAAGACTGAGGTGCAGACGATCCAGATCGAGGCCGAGATCGAGAAGATCAAGATTGACGCTTTCGCTGCACAAATTCAGGCGTTTGTCGGTCAGATCAACGCCTACACCGCAACGGTGGAAGCTTATAAGGCCACGGTTGAAACTCAGGTGGTGATCGAGAATGCCTATAAGATTTCGGTCGATGCTTACGCGGCGGAAGTGAATGCTGGAGTGGCTGAGGCTAATGCGCTCATTGCGCAGTTTGATGGGCAGGTCAGGGCTTACCAGGCGCAGCTTGATGGCTATAAAGCCGCCATTCAAGGAATGGTTGGACAAGCGCAGGCAGCGAGTCTATATAATACTGCCGAAGCGGATGTCTACCGATCGGCGACCAACGCGATCAGCTCGTACAATGGAACGGTCACCGCCCAGTGGCAAGCCGTCATAAACGAGCAGACGCAGATCGCCCAGATTGGCGTCGCCGCGGCTGAAGCCAACGGCAAGCTTTATATCGCTGCCGAGGGGTTGGTTGTTGAGGCGGCAAGGGCAGGAGCACAGGTCATGGCTCAGTTAGGTTCGGCGGCGCTTGGCGCTATTCATTGGGCGACCACCTCTTCGTGGTCTTCTTCATTGAGCCAGAGCGTGGCGAATTCCTATCAAGCGACTAACGAGGATATTACACAAGAGACTGCGTAAGGAGAACTTTGATGGCACTTGCTGGAATGCCTGGCCTGATGGCTACCAAATATCAGATTCTTGGTCAACATGCTCAAGCGGCGCAGACGACAGCCCAAGCAGCGGCGCAAGAAGCAGCGGCGCGATCCGGCTATTATGGCGCATTGACCAAGGCCGAGCCCATGGAGGCAGAAGCGCGTGCGCGAGAAGCGGCGGCGCGAGGCGGTCTCTATGGCGCACAAGCGGAAGAGAGTCGCGGCCTGCTTCCCTACAGAGAACGGGAACTAGGCGTCGGGGATCAGTTTGTTGACACCAGCGGTCTCGGCCTCAAGAAAGGCACGTCCATGGTCGGCGCGGAAAACGACAAGACCGGTAAGAACAGGGTTCCCGGCAAGGGAGACGGCAAGACTGACACCCAGCCGGCCATGCTCGCCCCTGGTGAAGCCGTGCTTAATAAAGCAGCGGCGGAGCATCTCGGCCGTGACACCATCGCACTCCTTAATGCGATCGGCGCACACAAGATGAACCTGGATGCTTCTGGAATTAGCGGTCAGTCGGCTCCTCAACCTGACATGGGTCAGGGATCGCCGGGTTCCGCCAATCCGAGCGGCGCGCCAGGCTATCAATTCGGCACTAAGAACGTTCAAAGGACCGACTGGGGTCCGCCTGTTCCAATCGCCGCTCCTGCGCCAGCTGGTCCTGGTCCCGGCCAAATGCAGACTACCGGAAACTGGGGAAAACCTGTTGGGCAAAATCAGGACCTGCGTGCCAGACTGATCCAGAAGCCCCAAGAGTTCGCCGCCGGCACTGAGGACGTAGGTGGAAGTCAAACCGGTTACGCCAAGGGCACCACGCAAGTGTCCAAGCAGAAACCCAACATGGGTGATGTGCGTGATCGGAGCCAAGTTCCGCAGCCTGGACCGATGTATTCCTCGCCGGCTTCTTTTGCCGAGGGCGGTATCGTGCTAGGTCTTGCCGGCGGCACCAAGAGCGTGCCAGACCCTGGCTCCGATGTTCAGGATCGTTGGAATACCGGCTTGCCGATGTTTGCCGCAGGCTCTCCGGATGTATCGGGAGGTGATGGGCGTGGTAGCCTGACGCCTCACATCCTGGCGGCGCTGATGGCTATGGGCGGTGGTGGGGGCGCGCCTGGTATGGGTATGGCTGGTGGTGGAATGCCGCCTCCTGGAGCTATGCAGCCCATGCCAATGCCTATGCCGCAAGTAGCGCAGAGGGGCAGTTCGAAATCAGCCGCGCCGAAGAAGACTGAGTCGAAGAAGACTGAGTCGAAACCGCCGGCAAAGAAAGCGGCGTAACCCTAAGGAATTGTCATGATTGAAGCTGGTAAAAAGCTTACGGCAGCAGAAGTTGCCCGTACTCGTGAAGCTATGTCCAGACATAGGAGAGTGGATGGCTCATATAATACAAGTCGAATTGCGAAAGAAATGGGCTTACGTCGATCTACGGTGCAAAATCGCATTTTCATCATCAGTACCGGAATGTATGACAAATCTGAACCAACACCTCCACCTCGCACACCAGAAAATCTTCGTGAGGCCATTCATGGGTTATTGCTCAAGGGAGTAAAACGAACAAGTTATAAACTTGCTGAAGCATTAGATGCAAAACCCGAAGATGTTTTGTACGCAATTGGTGAACTCAAAGATCGTGGTGTAAAGATTGAATCTGGTGGCCTCGATGATCTTATTTATCTCTCTACTCGCACCCCACCTCCTGCTGCTTACACCGGCGGTCCAGCCATCACGATCACCTCTCGGCCGGACAATACTTTCTGCTTCGGAGCCATGGGCGATCTTCATGCAGGATCGAAATATTCTCGTTGGGATGTGCGTGAAGACCTGATCCGACGTTGCGAAGCGGCTGGAGCACAGGCGATCTTCGACACCGGCAATTGGATTGATGGCGAAGCCAGCTTCAACAAGTACGACCTGGAAGCCGTTGGTCTCAACGCCCAGTGCAAAATGCTGGCAGAGCGTCATCCAAAGACCAAGCTGCCGATCTACGCCGTCACCGGCGACGACCACGAGGGCTGGTACGAGTCACGCGAAGGCGTCGACATCGGCTGGTATTGCGAAAAAACCATGCGCGAGGCAGGTCATAATTGGACTTCCCTTGGCTACATGGAATCGCATGTCCGACTGTTGAATGCGAATAGCGGCGAGAGTCACTTCCTGGCGGTAGTTCATCCTGGTGGTGGATCAGCTTATGCCATTTCTTACCGACCCCAGAAGATCATCGAGTCTTATGAAGGAGGAGAGAAACCAAGCGTTGTCTTTTTTGGCCATTATCACAAGTTGGACGCCGGCAACATCCGGAACGTCTGGTATGGTCAGACGGGATGTTGCCAGGATCAGACTCCGTTCATGCGTAAGAAAAGCCTGGAATCCCATCTCGGTGGCCTGCCTGATATCCGTCTGGAGCAGGACCCCCGCACCGGAGCGATTATCGGCTTCAATCCTGGGATGGTGCGCTACTTCAATCGGGGCTATTATGATGCTGGGCAGCGATGGTCCAAACATGGGGAAGTTGGTCAACCACCACGAACGAGGTGAGCCATGAGCAAGCAACCGGAGATCATCTACATTGAGTGGCAGGATGTTGTCGCCAGCAACGGTTGGGAGAAAATAGGGGAAGCCGACCATCCTCAGGATTGTGTGGCTATCGGCATTGTCACGAAAGAGACAGAAGAGTTTATCACGATCGCTGGTGTTTGGGGTTTTGATCGTGATGATAAAATAGAAACGAACAGTCGCATCAGTATCCCCAAGGGATGGATCGTTTCTCGCAAGATCATAAAGGTGTCGTGATGGGCAGCATCTTAGATTTGAAATTGAAGTCGGGTTATTGGTACCTTTGCACGCCTTATTCTAAGTGGCCGCATGGACTTGATGATGCTTCGCGTGTAGCATGCGAGCTTGCCGGTCGGTTACTTTTGAAAGGTGTGCGTGTTTTTTCACCTATTGCTCACAGCCACGCAGTCGCCAAGACTATGAGCGACACCGACCCACGAGCCGATGATTTCTGGTTATGGGTGGATAAGCCATTCTTCGAAAGCGCACATGGAATATTAATCGCCAAATTGCCTGGCTGGAAGGAAAGCGCAGGTATCGCCACAGAATTGGATTGGGCTCGCGAACATGACAAGCCTCGTTTCCTAGTCGATCCTGGAAGCCTGAACTGGGTGAAGCTTCCTTAAGTGATTTTCAATCCTTTCGGTGTCGCCAGTGAACTCACCAGCTTGGGCTTCACGTCTGCCAACTCAGGATGGTTCATGTCCACCAGGAAACACCAAGACCTGGCCTTGCCATACTCAGTGCCCGCTCCCAGAACATGTCTAACATCAGGGTCTTTGACGACTCCCTGCTTGACCAGTTCCCCAAGCAGGTGCTGAGAATAGCATGACCGACGCTCGCAGTAATTACGAAAGCCTTGCTTCAAGACATACATATTGCCCAGGTGCTCATTCCAATGCGCAAGTAACTCACCTTTCGGTCCCAACACACCCTGACCACCGAGGTTGCCGCCGCCAGCACTGTTGAGCTTGATGATATTTCCGTTGATGGATTCAAGATAGTCGGTCAGTACAGCTACAGGATCGTTGAGCTTAGCCTCGCCTCTGACTATAGACCGCATGTAAGGCACTTGATACTCAATTGCCCATTTCCGAATGTGTTGAAGATTCCAGAAGATAAGCTCTAGATTACGGACGATATCGCCGGCAACGAGATCACAGGCCAGCTTGGCAAACCAGAACCGCTCCTCTTCTGTCGCCGCTGCTTCCATGCCTAACTCCGCCTTCACCCGGACAATACGCTGCTTAATTATAGGAAGATACTTCACCACTGCCTGGACGAATATCTCGCCAATCCAACCGTAGTTATCCCGAATGGCCTGAAGAAAAGCATCAGCCTGAGGAATTGTATGGACGCCGGTGCGCTTGAAGGCGATCTCGAAGACGCGCATGGAAGCCGCAGTGCTAGCGATATTGTTCATGGACAGAAGTGAATGCAGACTGAGATTCGCTGTTGTCAGCATGATCGTTGCGCGCGTGCCGCCGATCATCGCCTTAGGGTCTCCTCCGCGGGTCAGTCGCATGGTGCCGCCGCCTTTCTGAGAGATGCCCAACGCCATGTCTTTCGCCACATCAGAAGTGATGTTCGTTATCTCATCCAGGCAAATAGGCAGATTGGCCAGAGTGTCCATGCGCGTTGTGCGTGCAAGGAAGGTCGAGCCGCCCTTAAGAGCGTCAAGGGTGTACTCATCAGGCGGTCCCCAAAAAGAGGCGGCAGTGAGCAACGTCGTGGACTTGGCGGTCCCTGTCTCGCCTGAGGCATGGACGATAAGGCCGTGATGTCCGGTAAGGAACATTAGCACCGCGCCCAGGCTACTGAGAATATAGCACTGATTTGAGACGTAGGCCGGATTATCAAAGAAGTGCATCGCCGCAACCTGGTCGCGAAGAGTCCCCTTCTTACAAATATAATCCGTTGCATTCCGCGCGACGGAGCTGAGCGACGCGGGCGCTGACGTACCGTCCGGACGCCAAATTTTGGGCGGCAGCACAAACTCAGTGTGGTCATCAGTCCAGCCAAGATGAGTGTGCTGGACGCTGACTGGTTTATTTTTCAGTAGGTCCTGCATATAAGCAAGCATGTAATGCCTCGCATCCGCGAAGTTGCTGGGATAGATGCCGACGTTGTGTAGTCGCGGTCTCAACGCCTGGTCGGTGGCGAACGTCGTAGCATCAACGGTGAAATCTCGCACTACATCAAAAGGTAGACACACTCGCCACAGCTGCTGTTCTGTCTCTGCCGCCATATTGGTGCTGCGGTCAAGCGGAAAGAAATCATAGGGATAGATGGGTTTGAGATATGTTCTTCCTTTCTCATCCTCCATTCGAATGTAGACACCGCCTTTCTCCCCTCGTATGTATGGGGCTGGCATCTTTGGAATAATCCGCTCAATGACTACGTTGTCGATGATTTCTTTAATAATAATCGGCGGTGCTTCGGCGGTGACTCGCGCAAGGACGATTGGGTGATTGTGCTGCTCTCGAAAAGGACAGTCAATACAATTTCTTGACCCACACATCTCCTCAACTTTTTCACAACTGACCGGTCCAGTTTTCCATTCATCAATTTTAACTTCTGTGTAGGCGTGAGTGTACTTCGACGAGGGTTGCGACATTTGGTGGATGAGATCACGTCCATTCTCCACAAACTTTACGTTACCGATCAAACCCCAGAACCATTCCGGATATAGGTATTCTCCATGAAGAAACTCCAGACGGCGCATTGCCGGACAGACGTCAAGAAGCGCCTTGATGCTTGGATCGGGCAGCCCTTGAGCTGGCTGCATATTGGACCCAAGCCCTTCAATCTTCTCCACCTTCGCTGCAATGTCAGGAGCCAAAGATGCAAGCTGGGCAATGAATTCGTCTGTGTTGATGACTGGCGAAACTATCTTGACATCTACAGGTCGTTTCAAATCTTCTTTCAGATTAAGAGTACCAGCAACGCGCAGCAAGCTAGTAGTGTCAGTTGTACGAGAAGGATCGATCTTAAGGCCACATCGTTGGGCCAGAAATTTCAGGCGCGATGCCTGTGTCAACCACTCGGTAGAGGATATCAATTCCCGATCCAGGAGCCAGTAAACATGCAGGCCGCCACCAGACCCAACAACCATTGGCCGTGGCAAACCGGTATCCTCAACGAATTTCTTAAGCGCCGCCGCTGCATCGCTTATGGATGAATACTTCTTTAGATTATCCAGACCTACATCCAGATCAAAAAAAACTGCCCTGGCAGCACGCATGTTGAAGTGAATGCGCACTGACCACCCAGTTTCAAATTCTCCAGTCTTTTTATTCTTATGATGATGTGGATTCTTGACTTGCCTTTCTTTCAAGGCATGAACGCAGAACCAGACATCCTTGGTGGCCTTGATTGTCTCAACAAAAGCCGCAGCGTCTTCAATCATGTCGAAGACATCATGCTTCATACCCTTGACATTCTTACCAGACTTTGTTGCAATGCAGTACATACCCGTGCTGGGCCATACTGCGGTCAGGAATTCAAGGGGAGTCATCGACGTACGTCAGTCGCCGGGCTCGTCAAGGTCTTCGGGTTTGTAAGTTCCATCCTCTTTAAGCCAGGCCCGACCACTATCCGACGGCGGCGCTCTGCCAACCCATTGTCCATTTTGGTCTACTTCATCATCCTTATTACCTACTCTGATTTTAAGATCGTCTTCGGTAATGCGTGGAGCACAGTTGATATTCGCGCCGCAGGCGGCATAGCCAGCGACATCGATCCAAGAGTCGAGATGGTCGGCATTATTATCCAATCGTGCCAGTTTTAGATCAACGCACATAATGGCGACATCAGTGGAATCGAACTGAATGAAAATACCGTAACGGTTAAGAAAATGCACCTGCCAACGACGGGCAATTCGAACAAAATTGTCCTCTGGTTTGCCGTAGTTCAGACCACGGTCGACCACGGCCTGCTTCGCGAGATCGAGAAGTTTGGCTTTTGAAATATTTTCCATGGGAGCCTCACAAAGAAAGTCACGCCCTGCGGTTAGGCAGGGCGCGGACCATACACGAACTGACGCTCAGGAGCTACTTATTCCGAAGACGTAGGAGTCCACTCGTGCATCAATGCTTCCAACTGGGCGTCGGTCGAGGTGGCCGCAGGTTCGGTCTTCGGAGCCGCGGCCTTTCCAGCCTTTAGGGTAGCCTTTTCCTTGGGCGACGTTGCCGCTGGAGCCGCTCCCTCACCAGGAAGGATCACATCTTCATCGCTTTCCTCAGCAGCCCTCTTGGCCGCCGCAGCAGCCTCGGCGGCAGCTTTCTTGGCTGTCTTCTCAGCCGTCACTTTTTCCTTCGCAGCTTTCTCCACAGCTTCCTTGTCAATCGGCTTGTCGAGCACTGACTTTCCAGTATCTTCGGCCTTTTCAATCTTCTCGCCATCGACACCGGCCGGCGTCCAACCACCCGCCATCAGCTTTTTCACCTCGTCACTCTTGATCACAGGGATCAACTTGAACAGCGTGGGGGTGTCCACGCGCTTGTCAGCCTTGAACATCACCTTGGGCCAAGTGGAGTCAGGATCGAACCTCATCTTGGTGACGATCTCGGCCGTGTGGATAATGCCGCGCGTTCGCAGCATATCGGTATAGTTCTTGAAGGCGTACCAGCCTTGCGCTTCCTGGTCCGGGCTCTGGCCGTCCCAGTCGCTGGTCTGTGCCAGCTTAAGACGTAGCGGTTGGAACTCGGGCTTGGTCGCCGGCACGACGACGATCATGCGGTGCTCACTACAGGCAACCACAGCCTTGCCTTGCTCCGTCACCTTGGAGCCCTTTACCGACATAGGGCACTTGGCGCAGGTCGCGCACTGCGGGTCCGTAATGGAGTCGTGAGGCTTGACGCCATCCTCGCTCCAACACACCGGCGGCAACGGCTTGTTCGGATCGTACGCGCCCTCATAGTAGGAACGTCCACGACGCTTGTTCCAGTCCAGGATGATGACGCTGAATGTCGAGATCGGCTCTGATTCGCCATCGGCATTTTTGCGCATCAGCTTGGTTTTCTCTCCCTCCAGGCTGATCGTCCACGTCTTGCCTTCGTAGGATAGCGATGGGACGGTCTGCTTCGGCGGGATATTGGTCTCTTCGTCGAGAAACGTTGTGACTTCCGCAGGGAGATCAGCCGGTCGCTCGAAGAGGGTCAGTTCGTTACTCATGTTTCATTTCCTTACGTTGTGAATTTAGGTTTGTGGGTGGTGATGCAGCTCGGAGGGATTGGTCCTGCCTGACATATTTCAGTAGGGGTGCTCCATACGACAGACACCATCGTTTTTCCTTTGACCTCATCGACAATAACGATGGTCATTTCAGGCGAACCGCTATTAAGATAGACGACCTGCCCTACTTCAACTTCTTTATCGTTCATCATGTTCTCCTTACATTCACGGTGTACTTACGAAACACGCTGACGCCGGGCGGGATTGCTCCGTCGTGCTCTTCCATATACTTCTGCACTTCAGTAGCGGTGATGCGCTTGTGCAGAAACTCGAACGCATCGTGCTCACGGACCCAGGCGTAAAACGCCGTCCAATCTGCGCCGGTCGGGATGATTTCTTCCTCTCTCCAGAAGGTGCCGCCTTCAGTTCGTGCTAGGGTCTGGTTATTGTCGTTTAGATATTTTAACAGAAAGCCGCCGACCAGGTCTTGCTGTTCTTTTAACTTTCTATCTTCAGCCTCGAATTCTTTCTTCTTCTCTTTGCGCGCGTCGCGGATTGCGACAAATGTGCGTGTCATTCTTTCGGTGTCCATCGTTCTCTCCTTACCTCATGCTCTCCGGCAACCCATTAATCATGTTCGATCGCGGAAAATAAGCAGTCTTAGCTATGCTTTCCTCACTTTTTTTAGTAGCCAATTCTTCGATATAAGTATCGACTGTCCGATGGCGTTTGGCCCAGTAATACTTGATCACTGCACAAAGCGCTTCTGCGTCCCGTCGAGTAAACCCTTGTGGCGATTTGATGATCTTGAACGGAAACGGCATTACGCGGCTTCTCCTATGGTCCGTCGATATAAATCCAGGATACTATCCTGCGAAATTTTCCTTGAGTCAATCAGGCCGTAAATGGACCACTCCAGGGCATGCGCACCGATGCGCGCAATGGTCATCTTGCGAGTCTGGCCGACTCGGTTAAAGCGCTCGACAACTTGCTGGGTCTCGTCGTTCGAATAGATGGGCGCGTAAAATATGAGAGTGTCAGCCTCAGTGAGGTTAAGCCCATGGGCCATGACTCGGGGGTGACAGAGAAGGAGGTGCGGGTCGACTCCATTCTTGAACTCAGAGATAATTCTGTTGCGGACATTGATCGACACATCTCCGTTCAGAACTCCAACAGTGTAGTCCTTTGACAGCTCCTTGTCCAGCGCCTCAATGATGCCTTTGAAGGGCACGACGACCAGCACCTTGGCGCTCGCGCCGTCGATTACTTCCTTCAGCACCTCCAGCCGCGGCCCATGGTCGTAAGTCAAATACTCCCCGGTTATCGGGTCTTTGATACTGCCACATAAAATCTGCCGGAGCTTGCCGATCCTGTCGGCTGCGTTGACCGCGCTGATCTTTTGCCCCTTGGCCTCGGTCACCATGAAAGTATGCATGGCTTTGTAAGCGATACGCTGCTCCTTGGTAAGCTGTGCATCCAGATTGATGGTGACGACCGGCGGCAACTCGATACAGTCTTTCTTCATGAACCGGATCGCCGGCTGCATGGCATTGAAGGCTAACAGAGACGACCCAACTCGCGGCTTCCATCTATGTTCACTAATCTCCATCATTGTCTCGCGCCGGAAGCTGCCGAAAAATGTAGGCACACGTTCAGGACAGATAATCCTTGCTTGCGCCCAGGCGTCGGTTGGCGCGTTGGGACAAGGGCCGCCTGTCATCCACCAGACACGCTGATCCGGACGTAACATAGCCTTCAAGGCTCGATAACGATCGGTCTTGGAGTTGCGGAACGCCTGTCCTTCATCGACGATGACCAGATTGATATCCTGACGATCGCGCACCGACTTCATCAACTCACCGAGCATGAATTGGTTCCTCGGGCCGTAGGTGCGACCAATTGCCACACCATCATGATTGAGGATATAGAAGTCAGCATTGACCGCCAGCGCCGCGGCGCGCTGCTCTCGCGTGCCATGGACGATCGAGCAGACTCGATGCATCAGCACGTCAAATAGCTCCTGCTGCCAAACGCGCACCAGGATCGACAAGGGCGGGATTACCAGCACTTTCTTGATCAATCCTTCCTTCATCAACTTATCAGCCGCCCACAAGGCCGCTGCGGTCTTCATGGTGCCCATCTCACTGAGATTGAAGCAACGGTTGTGCGCTACCATGAATTTGACCATCTCACGCTGATGCGCCATCGGGAGAAATTTTCCGGGCCAATCGTAGGCCAAATCGATAGGTGCAGGCACCTGATAACCCAGGTTACGCAGTACGCGCACCACATCGAAAGTATGATGGACGGTAATGTTGTAATTCGGATGGATCAAAGTCCGACTCTCTGGCACCAAGTCACGGATCAGAAAAGGATCATCGACCTGGATCGCTAGGTTGTGTGTGGCCGGATGGACAAAATAATTCACTTGACAAGCTCTAAAAAGGAAGTGGAAATTAGGTCTGAAAATTTTTCGTCCCAGCTAACACACACACAACCGGTATACGTAACGCGCTTAGTCATGACCGTACCCATCCATGTTTCAGGATGATCTTTCGAATCATAGTAGCCATATATGGGTGGCTTTAGGCGCACTCGATCTCCCATCTTGAATTTGCTCATGACACGAAGTCCTCCTGAAGAATCTTCATCGCATTAAGCATAGCTGCGCCATCCTCCGGTTTAGGAGTTTCCTCTTTGGCCGCAGATGCCTGTGCCGCATCGAATGCCTGGAGAAACACAGCGAACCAACCAAGCCGCCGTTCATTAACCACAAAAGCAAAACCTTTCTCTATGGCGATTGATCGAAGAAATCCCTTTTGCAACTCTGTTGGACCATTTGGAAATTTCTTGCCCTCGACCGCCATGTAGACACCCTGGCGAAGGGCGTGAATGTCCGAGATGCCGGATTGTGCGTAAGCGCTGCCATGAACGTTCCACCAGAACCATCCATGTTTGTCAAGTAACGCACGAATTTCCTTCTTGACATCCGCCTCAATGCGAAAGACCTTGCCCTTCGCCGGCTTCCAATCAGGTAGCAAGCTATCCGAATTAAGTTGAATCTTCGGGGTCATCGGACTTCCTTTCTGCGCTTGACAAGTGCAGCATACGTATCAGCTGCGACCGCAAACCTGCCAGCACCAAAGTCTGCAAGTATTTTCGCCATATTGAGCAGGTCTGCATTATTTGGCTCAATTGGGATAATGACAAAGCCAGCCCTGAGTAGTTCTTCGATAAACCTTACTCCATTGACTGGAACTACATCATGTGTGCCGAACGCGACAGAATTGTAATGAGCGAGGTTTACAACCTCTTCAAGCGTTTGTACCATCACACACTCCTCTTCCCTATGATTTCCTTGCCCGCCAAAACTCGCAACTCTCAACTGGACACCATCCCGCGCATAATCCACTTTGTCTTGGCTGCCAAATATCTTCCTTAAAGGCTGCGACATATTGTCGCAAGTCAGGCATGAGCGCCACCCACAGTTCAGAGATTTCCTTACGATCCCATACCTTGCGTGTCTCGCTCATTGTCTGGGTCCAATAGAACCGAGCGTCCACAAGGTTAAGGCCGGGATGTTGGGCAAACATCCAAAGCGCATATTGGGAAAGTTGTCGCCATTTTTCATGAGGTTTGCCACTCTTGTAATCAACGAGACGCGCTAGCGATCCGTCGATATTCATAAAGTCGATGATACCGCGCCACCAGACGGAGGAAGAGAAAAAAGAGCAAGGTCGTCCGTGACGATCCAAGGCGACTTTCTGTTCGGTAAAACGCCGGACGCTCCAACTCTCGATCCGCCGCATGTACGGCTCGTGCATGGCCAGTTCTTCGGGCAGCGGCTCTTTGTCCCGTTGTCGTTTCTCGAACGCTTCATGCATTTTAATTCCCCAAAGTTGTTGTTCTCCTGGTTCATCCTTGACAGATTTGAGAATACGAACTTCATGGAATTGACGAGGACAATTGACGAATTGTTCAAGCGCGCTAGGCGACCAGGGGAGAGGGGTCATTGATCATCGTGCTCTAATTGCTTCGGGTTGAAGATATGAAGAATGCCGTTTGCGCCCGCTACCGTACATTCAACGACTACTCGCTGTCCCTCTCCAAGAGTCTTGAAGACTGACACGATTACCCCACTAAAAAGATAACCATAGGACTTGCGAACCTTATCGCCAACCGTGAATTCCTGCTCTTTCATAATTTGACTCCCAATCGAGCTACTATATTTTGAAGATACTGTGCCTGCCAAACCGTGTTATCAAGAGCAGTCTGAAGACTACCAATATTCGGCGGTCTTGAAGCAGAGAAACAAGCTTTCATTGTGCGATAGCAGCGGTCATCCCAGAATTTCCAGGGACAGTCCATATCCAATAACTCGAAAGCGTTACGCACGATCACATTATCGAACGCCGCTCCATTGCCCCAAGTTGGTAGGGGATGCGGGCCATACCATTGGCTGAAGCCGTCAAGCGCAGACCGTATGTCCACGCGCTCGCCCAGAATGAGCGCTTGGCGCGCTGCCTCCCTTTCTGGAGCCATCCACCGTAGAACGGTAGAGGCATCGATGCGCAGGCCGATCTTCTGAGCGGACTCAAGGTCGATGTCGACGTAAAACTTGTCCATCTCTTTCGAAGGTTTAAGCGGCTCACCACCCCATTCGGTTCGATCGTTCGGATCAAACTTAACCGCACTGAGAGAAGTGACGCAAGCATAGTTTCCTTTACCTAATGTTTCGATGTGAAGCATTACATGTTCACTCATCAACTTTCTCCTCCACGACCAGCGTGTAACCCAGCTTCTCGAATCGTTCACGAGAGTAAGGTTCCTTGAACGAGCCGTGCTCACCCTTCAAGGTAATCTCTCCCTTCTCTTTATCGATCGCTACAACTTGGTAACGTCTGGGCATCTCACCAGATTGAGTTTTTGTGCTTTCGAAGTATGCGATTTTTGTCATCCGACTATCTCCTCTGGTCTAGAATCGATCAGCCACCAAACTCCAGGACACAAAAGAACATAAGTCTCAATCCATATCCCAGGGAACATCAGTGAACGATCAGGCCACTGACTGGTGTACTGTACTCTTATTTGTTTAATCATATCTTCACCTCATGAAAATCACCCCAGGAACCTCCCGCCTTAACGTCCCAAGGTAGCGGAATTGGCGGCTCGAAACTCCAGGCAAGTTTGTAGGGCAGGTGATCCAGCATGTCCTTGATTTTCACTCCAGCTTCCCGAACCTTTACATTGGGCACATAAAAGTAGAGACCGTCATGCATGTCAAATGCGAACCGCGCCCCAATCTTCCTGATGTATGGTTTGACCACCGCAAGCGCGAGGTACTTTTGATCCGCTCCTGTTCCTTGTATCCTATAGTTTATTGACGTTGAGGCCATAGACCAACCGAAAGTACCTGTCCAATCGCCAACTACGTTGACTCGTCGACCAGCAAATGTCTCGACGTAGCCTGTTGACTTGGTCTTGGCGATTTGAAAGTCCCAATATCTCGGGACTCTTTTGTACGTCTTGGGATATGTATCATGGATTAACTGCGCTTCTTTCATCTCCATCGGTATGTTGTATTCTACTCTTCCTCTCACAAGCAACCGTCTTGCAGAAATTCTATATTGACAACTTAAATTTCCAAACTTCCCCATGTCACGAATTCTTTTTTTCTCTACCTCTCCCGCTTTGTATCCTTTAATTATGTCGTGATAGTCCAGCTTGTAAATACTGGCCGCCATGAAGGAGTGTGGGTCTTCTCCAGGCTGACAGAGGTGAAGCATGGTTTCATCACCCGAAGCGATAGCCATCCAACGATACTCCTGGCCGGCAGCATCGAACTCCATCAGCGTAAAGCCCGGCGGCGTACCGATGGTCAGCCGGAACATTTCATCACCCTTTTTCTTGATGCTTTTCTCTTGGTGAATAGCGAAGCCGATCTGACGTTCGTCTTTGCCAGTGCCCTGTTTAGAACTGTAGGTCATGCGCCCGGTATAAGTGCCAAACACGTATGCTTGTGGATGTGTGCAGCCGTCCTCATTGTAGGTTGCTGATTCCAGAACAGCATCAGCAAACTTGGCGCGGTTACCTAATGCCTCTCGATATTCCTTAATGCATTTAACCCTTGGGTCAGGTGGACGACCGTCGCCACCTAACGCCAGTTCGTGCAGCACCTCCTTGTCGGTCGATCTTTGATTTGTGCCTGTCTGTTTTAACGATGGCAGCTTCCAATTATCAAACAGGACTGCCGATAATTTCTTGGGAGAACGCACCACTTTCTCATCTACGCCAAATGAGCTCAGCTTTGTCAGACAAAGCTTTGCAGTGTCGCTTAACGATTGTTGAAGATCATGCGCGGCGATGGTGTCGACCACAAGACCCTTCAGGTTCGCCAAGGCGACCACGGGCAGGCACTCCGCCTCAATCAAAGCTGCTGACTGTTGGTGATTAGTCAGGCATCTCCACCAATGCTCAGCGCCGTCAAGAGTGAACTCTACATCCTTGATATTATAAACGTGCAGCCTGGCGCGCACCGTCGGATCAGGGTTATGAAAATCAATGCCTTCTTCATATCCGGCTTTTCCTGAGTGTAACTCTTTCACATAGTCCTTCAGACCATAGTACTTTTTCTCCGGTCGGTCGACCTGATATTCCGGCTCGATCGTCGCATGCCGCCAGAGGAGCATACCGTCCAGCCACTTGCATTGAAACACCAGGTCCTCAAGTCCGTAGGCAAGGAGCCACTGAATATCAAACTGGACGTTCCAACCAACAATCCTTCTTTTCTCTTTGATGGCGACGTCCAACATGTCAGCCATCATATTAATATTAGGGTTTAACCCCCCCTTCGGCTGATCAAGATAATCTCCGCGCATCCACACCAGACTGGTCGCCCAGGCCTTCGTTCTAGCAGGGAACGCGGCGCGGTCCAATCGCAACTTTTGCGCGACACGCCATGGCTGGAGCGCATATTCGGGCAGCACCCCGCTGGTCTCGAAATCGAAACCAAGATAACGTCTAGGGTCCCAGTCGATCATGGTGCTACCGTGTAATAATTACCTACAAGTTTAGCAAGAATAAACCTATGATCTGGATATTTTATTCCCATACGATGAATATATTTAACAGCACCGCCCTTAGATTTGAACCACTCAACTTCTAGTCGTCGTCCATCAAACCATGACACGGACCATTGATAACCGTTCAAACTACACTCTAACAATCTTTTCATGTCTTTCCCTCCATCCACTTTAATTTTGGCAGAGTGACCGTCGCTGGTTTCCACTCATCGTCAACCGGTCCGTCTTGCTCCTCAATCTTTTTCAACCGCTTGGCAACCGTGGAATGCGAACAACCCAGGATCAAAGCGATAGTATGCAGACCTCCAGCGCATCCAGGCGGAGGACGTCCTGGCGAACCAGGATATTTCCTGCGCAGTGCTAACAACTCCGCATCAGTCACTTGGATGGTCGGTCTCTTGCCGTGCATTCAAATCTCCCATCCGGCGTCATAATGCAGACACCACGAACCAAAGAAGCGCCAGAAACGCCAGACCGAGAATAGTGCAAAGCACACCAGATATGAAATCGCCATGCTCCTCTACCGAATCCGCTCCGATAAGGTACCCCTCAGTTGCAGCTATCGTGGCGATGCGCCACCTGAGTTGGAATTCAAGATAAGAACCATCTTTCTTCTTCAAAGCTGCGACGATATGATCACACGCCGAAGTGTCCAGACCAGTCGCTCTTCGCACCGCCATCTCGATCTGTTCATCAATGGTCGGATACAGAGACTCTTGTTAGTTCATTTCATCCTCCTGTCATTCCTTTCCTTTTCCATTACGCATCTCCCATCAGCTCTTCCAGCCGCACCGCCTGAACGCGCGCCTCTTCCATCTCAGCCCGCGTCAACACCGCCGTTGCCGCTTTCCGCAAGATGGTGATGATGACCTCAATGTGTTCCTTGGTCAACTTCAAGGTGCGCGACTCCATGTCACGTGTGCTCACCCGCTTACGGCCGGCAGCATTGGCCGCCTTCTCTGCATTCTTGAGCGCTTCGAGTCCGGTCTTCGGACCACTCTTCTTGATGGCCTTGACCACCGTCTCGGCTGTCGCCTTGCCGTCCTTGACCATCTGCTGAGCCTCAACCGGCGCTTGCTGGAGCGCCAAGAGTTGAGACACGTAGCCCGCCGACTTACCGATCAGCTTCGCCGCTTCGGAAGCCTTGACAACACCCGACGCCATGATGCGCTTCAGATTGGCGATCATCTCAGCGTCGTTTAACGGTTTGCTGCTACCGTTACCAGACGCCTGTCGCCCCCATAGGTCGAGCATGCTGGTCCCTTGAGGCTCGGTCAATGCCGGCAGAAGGTCGATATGATAACCCTCTTTGTCCAGCAGCCTGACCGCAGCAAGCCGACAATGTCCTTCCGTAAGGACAAGCTGGCCCTCCCACATAATAACGCTGAGCGGCCGAGTCTGCAAAAAACCTCTCTCTCTGATCTCATCCGCCAGCCAGCGGATATGCGCCACATTGTCCGGCGTTGAAAGATCGCGGGCATTGAGATCAGCCCGCTCTACCAGGTCCGTCGGATGATAGTAATTGATCGTCTGCCCTCGCTTCTGAGCGAGATCACGCGCGCTTGCCATTGTCTTGGCTTCCTTCATTTACTGTTTCCACCGATAAATAGCCAATCACTTTTTCCTTGTGAATTATCTCAACCTCATCTGAACATGTGCTGGGAATTATGGCAAGAATATCCTTGATTGGCGTGAACAGACTGCCGATCTCGACCACACCATTTTTCCACTCAGGCCTATGAACCTGAGTATCGAAGCCCTGCTGCACTAAATATGCAGTCATCCGGGTCTCAACACGCCTCATGCGATCTCTTAGCTCGCGAAGAGTGCTCTCAATCTGAGCTTCACTCACTATTACCTCCTAGCGCCTTCATGAATCCTTGCATTGTTCGCATAATATCCGCCGCCTCGCCGGCCACTGCGGCGCGAGCGTCCTTGTCCTTACGTAAGTCAGCAGCGTCAAAGCCAAGAAGCTTGGCCTCGATATCCAGGCGCACCTGCTCTAAGTTCGGGTCATCCAGGAAATTCAGCTCGGGAATCGTCCGAACAATCTGGCGTAAATTTCCTATTGTCGAATCTCTAAATATCTCATCGCTCGCCATCTTGTCGGTGAAGTGCTTCAGCGGCTCCTGCAACTTCTCCCATAGGCCGGTCATAGCCTTGGTCACGCGAGCTTGGATAGCCGCGTCGTTCGTTTCGAGCCTGTAGTCGTAGGCCGTCGAAACGCCGTCGATGTCGAGATTGACGTAGAATTTCCGACGTAGCTCTGTTACGCTGGGGTAGTCGTCGGCCTTAAATAGCTCGCCCATTCTGAATGCCGCCTGATCCATCGCGATTGCGTATTTCACAGTAAGGAATTGCTCGACGGCGGACTCGAAATCCTCGACGAGCTTTCGATGCTCAGGCATAAAACTCATGTAGCGCCTCCGTGTCAAGAGGCGGTCGCCGTTATCTTTCCAGGGCAACGTGTTCGCATAGAAGTGCGAACGGATGGCTTTGTCGGCGCAGATAAAATCCGACACCTGCTCCTTAGCCACAAGATGCTTGTTCACCCGCACCGCATCAGGTGAAGCACTGGCGTCAGTCGTGACCTTGCGCGTCACCTCCTTGTCGAGACGGTATCCTAACCATGTCCCCACCTGAAGGCTGAGGATCATGCACTCTTTTTGTATGTTCATTGTTTTTTCCTTTTTAGATATCGTACGGTCCCTTCACGATCGGAATTTCCGCCCGACCAAGCGCGGCAGTCAAATCAGTCAGTCCGAACTTTCGCCCAAGCACAAACTGATTCCACGCACTAACAACAATAACAAGTCGCTGATGCGAAGGGGAGTGACCATTGCCTTGGACAGCTGCGCCAAGCCTTTGAAACAACAAGAACGGAGCACCGGCGCGTGGTGACGAACCTGTCGCCCACACCTCAAAGAATACTCTGGCTTGAAGTGGACTTTTCTCTGCAAAGCAATAATACAAGCCAGCCAAAGTGCATTTGTCTATACAGTACTTATTAGGCATAATGCTCAGAATATCCCTAAGCGACTGTTCTAGAAGCTGGGGGCTTAATGTCGCATAGAATTCCAGCGCTTCTTTCATCAACATAGATTCATGGCGGGCACTTTCGGTTCGTTTGCGTATTAAATCAATTGTACGCACAATTCGAGCCATATCCTTGGCATGAGGAATGCCTTTGATTTGAAAAGCATGCTTGACGAAACGTTTTCTACCGATATCCAAACCGAGAAACGCTTCATTTGGCACACCGAACATGAAATAAAATACGCGCGGCATATCAGATATTTCCACCGCTTTGAGACGAGTCTGACCGTCAATAAGATGACCATCGGAACGCACTTGAATAGGAGTCTTAGTTGGATACCATTCTCCTTCTACCATAGCCGCTGCATATTTTTTAGCAAGATAATTTTCTAAAGTCACGTTATGGTAATTCCGGAACTCCAATATCCAACTCGCCAATTCTGGAGTCACCAAAATTTTGTAAACATCTTCTGTCTGCGCATATTTATCCCACTCCTTGGGATGTACTTTAAGTGCTTCACTCATTTCACTCTCCTACCTTGACTAGACCATCTAGTCATTTCCACTCGACATCAAAACCGCCGCAACAATTGCTGCATCCGCAGTCTTGAAAATTTTCCACTTGTCCCTTCTATATTCATCTTCACGTGCCCATCCAGCCCAGAGGTCCATCGCGATAAAAAGTCCGTCCAGTTCCACCACCGCGAAACACATATCATTTTTGTTCGATCGGAAAATATCCTGAAGTGATGACGTGCCTTCTTGCTCAATTTCGTGAACATTTCCTTTTCGGTCAATGACGGCAATAAGGCGGAAACGCTGCTTTTTTGTCAAGAGGTTTTTCTCGGTCATTGGTTAATTTCCACTCGGCGAGCCCACTCTGGTGACGGTGCGTTCGTCGTCGTGCATACGATACTCACGTCAATCTCCCATGCCGGTTCAGACGTTTCCACAATACATCTGATGTTGTCCCAAATTCTTCCGCCCATGCAGCCAGACATTGAGTACGTCCATCATACTCGATCAATCTGTTGGTACTTTGATTACGCGCTTGTTGCTTCATAGAAGCCCATACGCAATTACCTGGTTCGTAACCGACATCATTCTTCACTCGCTCAAGTGTTAGACCTGGAGGACATTCCCCCATGTCTTTAAGAAAGTTTTCAAAGCTATCCCAACGAATACAACATCCAATACCACGACCCCCGTAGCGGTGCCAGCGAGGATGCCTTCGGTTATTGCATCGCTCACGCATTGATCTCCATGAATTATACGCGCGAGTGCCACATCCACCGTGACGCCAGTTTATATTCTTGCTGCCTTCTTGATCTCCAGGTCTGAACATCGGATTACCCCACGATCTAAAGATTCATGTGGATAGTTCGTCCCCACGGACATGTCGCATTTGTCGTTGACACCACAATCAGAGGGTACGGTGGTTCCTCAGTCGGCCAGGGACTATGACAATCTGTAACCAAGACAACGACGATTGGATCGAACTGCTCCACGTATTTCAACGGTTTCCTCATGTCGGTTCCCCCGCCGCCGCGCGGCTTGATGGCGATCTCATCGCCAGGCTCGAACACCTGCTCGAACGAGCAATCCGTGTCATCAGCCCAAATGACCCTGATACGCTCCGGTCTGACGAACTCAGCGATTGCCCCGATCTCCACCGCGACTTGAGCGAATATTTCTTGCATTGACTCCGATGTGTCGCCGATCAGAACCAGCTCGCCCATAGCCTCGTCATGCCGGCTCGGAAGATAGATCGCCTGATGCCGGCGATCGCGCCGCGCCCAACTCTCGCTATTGTGCGTGACTTGGGTAGCGTACTCCTGGAGCACCTGCTGCCAGGGCAAGGGTGGGTTAAGAACGCCATCTACCAATCTCTCGATATCTCTAGGGAGCTTCCCTTGCCCACGCGCCAGAGAGGCAGCCTGGGCCACTCGCTGCTGTATCTGACGCTCAATCTCGGCGACTGCCTCTGGGGCAATATTTTCCGGCTTAATCACGTCATCGCTCATACCGCCTTGCTCGCCATTCGGACTACCCTCACCACCAGCTTTCTTATCCATTTCTTCAAGAATTGGATAAATTTGTTCCCAGGACATGCCATCAAAATCGACATACTTACCTCGGTATCTATCAAGATAGGCAAACTGCCAAATAGTAAAATATCTTTGTCCTTTGTCATCTCTTGCGTCTCGGAGCATGATGTTGATGGCGAAGTCCATTGCAATATTCGCTAGCTTGCGATTGCGTCCCTGCAAGCGCAAACCATGCTTAAGCATGATATGGCAGGCTTCATGCACAATAACAAATATCACTAAATCATTACTCAGCCCCTCGATAAACTTAGGATTATAGAGAATTCTTATCATATCGGTCGCCGCAGTCGGGATCGATTCATCTTCTTCCATCTTCGTCGAAAGAAGAAGTGCAGCAAAAAAGACATGCCTCATGAGAAGCCGCGCCCTCGCATTCGAGAGCATAGTCTTTGCATCTCTAGCCATTAGAACACTACCTTATACCGATGACTAAAATCAAGAAACTCATCAGTTTCGAATAGCGCCTCGTCTCTTTTCACGGCCATATGCCAGGCTAGCACCGCAAATTCCGGCAACATCCTGACAAGATACGGATGAAAGACTCTGGCGTTTTTTTCAGTCAATGTTCCACTGATAGCAATAGCCACCGCGTATTGCAGGGAAAGCTCCGCAGGAATCTCCGCCGTCAACGGATTGGCGGCAATTGCCGGCATCATCTTGGCAATCTCCGCCCAGGAGTCAACAAAGCCCCAGAACTCGGCAGCCCAGCCGCCACCCACCGCGCCCGCTATGGACGCCTGCTTGATGTCCTGCGGCATGTCACTAAGATAGTATTTCAGAGCTTTCTCGATGGTCCTAGGAGAAGCGAAATTCTTCTCCGACTTGGCCGGATCATAGGTGCAGATCAGCGGCTTGCGGAATTGCAGAAACGCGACAAAGATCGCCGCCTTCGCGCCATATTTCTGCGTCGCCCAAATACACCACTGATCGACGTTCGAGCCAACCTCATACCAAGTTTCCCTGTTACACAAAGGCAATGGTTGCCTGGTGACAATACCTTTGTCCATCTCACGATTGCCGGCCGAAACAATGTAAACATTGTCCATCAACTCATGCTCGCCAACGCGGCGTTTATCGACAATCTGATAGCATACTCCCAGAACGGGAACGGTCGCGCTGGTCCGCTCATCAAAAAACAGGATGATCGGCTTATCCTTCGGAAAGTTCGGATTGCCCTTAAACGGAAGAGTCGACGCCGGTCGCCACACAGTCGCATGATAGCCGCCGCCAATGTCCGCATCCCATGGCGTGCCCCTCATGTCCACAGTGTCATATTGACCTAAGATACAAGTGCAGAGATAAGCATCGACCCGTTCGCAGAATTGCTCTGTTTTCTGAGTCTTTCCTACGCCGGCCTGCCCAACAACCATGATAGGTTCGTGCAGTCCGAGAACGACATACTCCAACACCTTCTCATACTGATCCAAAGAAATGGCGGGCATAATTCACCTTTCTTTTTTAGTAGGACGTCTTTTGCGAGGCCATCTCGCAAATTCACTACTTTCTTCACTACTTTTACCTTTACGCACTTTCCCTCTATTCACTATTTATTGCTCTGCTTAATGATATTAGACATTTGTTGCCAATCCTTAACGTAAGGAATTTTCACCACCTCGATATAATTATCGGTTCGGTAAATTTCGTAACGTATCCTTTCGAGCAGCCCTTCAAGACGACAAGATATGAGCTGACGAGAGTAAAAAGAAGAACGAGGACCAAACCCACTACCGAGCAACTTGCTCCACTCTGATCGCTTAGCTAAGCAGGCCAGATATTGAGGACTTTTCCCCAAGACCCGCTCCACTTCCGAGAAATCTTGACTCAATGCCATTCTTGCCTTGGCAAATAATCGAAAATCAAAGTAACCTCGCGCTTTTAGCGCGGCACGTGCATTTGACTTGAGATATTTCACTTCGAACGGCTTAGACGGAGTCTCCGGCGCGAAATTCCATAGAAACTCACCATCCTTAGCAGGAATAAGACGCACTGCTATTTTGCCCATATTAAAACCGGATTGACGCCTATAGTCATCCCCCGGTTCTAACTCTCGTTTCTCAATCCAAACAATACTGAAATATTTATTAAAGTCAACGCTCAATCCTTTGGGTAGCAACTTACGCGCAAAGATGTTTGTCGACTGTGAAGAATAACCTTCTATCGTTACCGACTCGTCGGGATGATAGGTCACAACGTCAATACGGAAAAGCGTGAATATAATCGAGCCGTCAAGCCCTTTCCGTATCGACATGTGTTTCTTGCGTCGATACTCCCAACAAATTGGCCGCGGATCATATTCTCCTGTCTCACTACGCCAAGGCTTGGCATTTTGCCACATTTGCATTGCACCGGCAAACGTCTGTGGATTCTTTATTTGGCGAATTTCGAGCGAACCCCACATTATTTTCTCCCTTTTTCATTACTCAATGATGAGCGTATCCATCTTTCTCGATCCCGACCATCATTCCAGCCCAATTCACCATAAGGCAGTCGCCGCCAAAGGCAAGCCATGCCGACCGTCGGAACTCGGCAAAAGTCATGAAGCCTGATTGGCTCCGACCGAACAACTCCGCAAGTTTTTCTAACTGCTCGCGAGTCGCCTCAGCCAAGTGATCCTGGCCGCGCGGCCTTGTCCAGTGATCCAGCGGCGTCGGCCCGACGTCGGCCGTCCTACGCCGTAAAGTTCCTATCGGTCCCATCTTCTTTCTCCTCACGACCTTGTTCTAGCAAGGAACGCGGCGCGGTCCAATCGCAACTTTCTCCTCTCGGTCCTAGCGACCTTGTTCTAGCAGGGAACGCGGCGGCGTCCTGCTGCTCCTTCGTTAATCATATCCCTTCTCCTAAATGACGCATGGCTTGCTCCTCAGCATTTTCCTCATCTTCCTCATCACAGAGCGACTCACCGGCAGCCTCGACAATCTCGCACGCACGCAGCTCAGCATTGTCCAACTTCATCTGACGCGCCAGATCAAGCACAATCCGAAACGCCTCGCGGATGTCAAATCCACCTTTTTCTTCGTCCATTTCGCTCTCCTGTTTCATTTTGCAATCTGATATTAAAGCTTTAGAAAAATTTATTGCCCCACGAAGGTCTGCTCCATAAAGGTCTGCTCCATGAAGGTTTACCTCACAAAGGTTTGCCTCACAAAGGTCTGCTCCACGAAGGTTTACCTCACGAAGGTCTGCTCCATGAAGGTCTGCTCCATAAAGGTTTGCTCCATAAAGGTTTGCTCCATAAAGCTTTGCTCCATGAAGGTCTGCTCTACGAAGGTTTACCTCACGAAGGTTTACCTCACAAAGGTTTGCCTCACAAAGGTCTGCTCCATGAAGGTCTGCTCCATAAAGCTTTGCTCCATGAAGGTCTGCTCCATGAAGGTCTTCAAACGGTTGAATATTATATTCTTTCTCATTGATTAACATTTTACTCTCCATCATCTCTACTTCGGCCTCATTGCGACAAGTTTGCATCCGCCAACATCCAAAGGATGAAAGCAATAATGCCCACTTTTATATCGAACGAACCGAGCAAAAGACACACTCCAAACCCTATGCACCGCGTCCACCACATTTCACTTCCTCCGATCCATTGCGTTCTCTCTTTCTTTCTGCTCGGCTTCGGTCTCGAACAAGAACCCATAGCCACCCGCCAACATCCAAAGGATGAAAGCGAAAATGCCTAGCGTTGTGTCGAACGCACCGATCACAACACACACTCCAAACCCTATGCACCACCACATCTCACTCTCCATCATCAGTGAATTCGAAAGAATTCACAACTCTAAGACCGTCTACTACTTCCCACGTATCTCGTATCTTCTTAAACTCCGCCATGGTCGCCTTGGCCAGAGCCACCTGATTGCGGCGCGGACCCTTGTGCTTGCCGGCCAGGAGGCTGGCGCCTCTGACGCCGCGACTCAATCTTGTGTAGATTGTCTCTCGCGCCACTCCAGCGCGCTTGGCGATCTCAGGAATGGTCAGCTCTTTTTTCTCGCCTACGTCAAATCGCGTCAACTTGTTTCCAGGCCCACGCCGTCCCTTGATAGCGAAGACGTAACGGACAGGGACAGCGAATCTCGATGCGATCTCGACATCGGTCAGCTTGTGCTCTTTCTTCATTCCTCTAATTATCTCGACTTGCTCCATGGTCAGCATGTCATCGGTCAAGCCTTGCGGGAGGCCGCGACGTATTTTTCCATCCCCTGCACGATGAATAGGCTTGATTAAGTCAAGGCCTCTCACTCCACACTTAGCGCGCTCTATGATAGTCGCCGCGCTCACCAAAGACTCGCTATATGTCCAGCGTGACAACTCGTGCGCCGTAAGCCACGCTCGCTCAATCCTGAACTCCCAGCCCCAACGCCTGCGACGTGCGTTGTCGTCGGCAATTATTTTCACTTCACTTCCTCTTCTCTCTTTCCAGAAACCTCGCCAAGAGCAGCAGACCTGCCCAGGTCGCGATCACGATCAACGGAAAACACCACATCTCACTCTCCTATTCCTTACTTCTTTGCGATGAGACATCGCAAATTTTCGAGTTCGTGTCTCTTTGGATAGCGTCTCAAAGACTTAATCCGTTTTTGCTCCATGACCGCGCGGGCCTCATCAGCAGTCAGCAAACGATCGCGCAAAAGGGGACACTCGCCAGCCATGACGACGTGATGCTGCAACTCGTTCCAAAGGCGGAAGTGGCGCGTGCAGCACGGGCACTTGAATCTCATGTATCTCACCAATTTTCCTCCAATTTCACCAATTTCACCAATTTTCCTCCATTCTCATCAATCTACCACATTCAAATTCCTATGTCAAATCAGCGCTGTGGTCGGGGCGTGGTCGGACGGAAAACCAAGTATTTGCTTCCATAAAGGCAAAAAAGTCAATTAAATCATCAGTGGCGGCATGAGCCATGTGCATCTTTTTTCAAGAGAACACTTAAGGGAGAGGAATCGATGGAATGGGACTCTGCCTGACAGAGTACTCTATCTCACAGAGGAAGGCAAATAAAGCGAAGCGTAAAAAAGAAAGATATGGATTACACACCCATATATACTAATCCCCTTGATCTCATTAAGCTTTTTTGCTTATAGAAACAGCAAGTGGTCTAAAAAACCAGGCCATTTTTGGGCTTTTTGTGATTGCATCATTGAAATTGTTGAATAAAATGCCTTTTTGTAAAACGAAAAAATCCCCACGCCTTTCGACGTGGGGTCAGTTAATTAAGAATTAGGTTTTTCGTTAAGCGGCAATTAGTTCCCTAATCGCCTCTTGCGCCGTTTCCGGATCATTTACAGCCTTAATCTCAGCCTCGATTTCTTTAGATTCGTCACGGTCGGTTATGCTGAGGATGCGCATCACGAAATCATGGAAGATTCCGCGATAGACGCCAATCCCCGCCTTGGCGTTCTTGAGTTCGAACGCCTGGATCAAGTCGACGACATCGAGCGCAAATATCGCGGCGCCGTCAACGTCCGTAACGTCTGGTATGCGAGCCAAAAGTTTAGCGTCGCTTTTGGCCATGTCTTCTGTCGCCTCTGCCGCCGAGTTGGCAGTCGGAACCGGGACGCGCGGTGCACGTTTCTTTGCTTCTTGCTTTGGCCGACCAGCCGCTGACGCCACGAGGTTCATACTGGCGCTTGCCGCCAGATAGGCTTTATGCTCCTCGATAGTCCGTCGTTCGCCTTTTTTGGCAGTTGGATTGGTCTTGCCTTCGATCCTGATCGCCTGGTAGCGATCGATTTTGAGCGTGCCGGCAAGCTTGCCGAGCTTGTATTCGCGTAGGATTGTAGCGCACCTTACTGTGTCGCTCCAGGTCAGTGTGGAAAAGAATGTCACGGCTTCCGCGAAGGTTTCGCCCGCCTTGAACCCCACATTGAACGCCTCTTCGGCAAACGTCGGGACTGTCACTAGCTTAGTCATTGGTCGATCCTTTCTTATTTGCGACGCTTGTTTGGCGTCATGTGAAGATATAGTCCTTTGGTTGGCTTGTGTCAAGTGTTTTTGCGAGGCGGCCTAGCAAATTTTTTATTGATTCTTTTGTTAGGGTTAAGGCATCCTTAAAGAAAAAAATTCTTTTTGCTATGGTTGATGGGGCGAAGGGGTCTGAACGCGCGTGCGACGGGTTTAACCTTGTTGTACATAGGATGACCAGTTTTTAGCATTTTCATCTTGTTCATTTATTTCTGGCTTGACATTCCCCAAAAATTTCTGCCAAAATCCCAGTTCTTTCGGTTATTCAGAATTTTCCACCCCGCTTCGTTTCTCGCTTGACATCTCATCTTTTCTGTGTTCCGTTGCTAAAATTCGACGTTCCTCCCATGACTGGGCCCGTCGCCCGGCGGGCCCGTTTTTTCAGGAGAAGACCATGCGTCCCAAGTCTCGCTTCGCCCTCGCCCTGCTCCCTTTTTCTCTTGGCCTCTCCGCCCTCGCCCTGCTCCCTTTTTCTCTTGGCCTCTCCGCCGTCGCCCTGCTCCCTTTTCTCTTGGCCGCTCCTGCGGCGGCTGAGGATTGCTCGATTTCCTATGAATGGAAACTGGACACTGCGAAGAAAGCGTTGGCGGCGCATCCTGAGGATAGACTCTACGAATTCACCGATGACCAGCTGGCCGGCTTCAAGGCTGGTCTTATGGCCGAGGCTAAGGAGATGAATGTTCAGTTGCTGATCGACGCCGTCCCTCACGTTCACAATGTTCTGGTCCTGGAATATCCGGGAGGCGCTGAGCTGGGGTTCATGTTTGACGACTGCTTCATTGGTCCGGACAAGATTACGCCTGAACGTTGGAACGAGATGAAAGGTTGGGCTCACATCGAGAAGGGAACAGGAACAGGAACAGGAACGCAACCCGAGCCTCAATCTTCCAGACGCTTCAATTTTCCCGGCTCTTATCTCCTGAGAATTTGATTCTGCAAGATGACCCAAGATGACCATCGCTGATGTGAAGGCCGCGAGAAAGAAAATCATCGCTCGTTATCGGGGCGCGCCGAAATGCGACGTGGGCGTGATCGTGGAGAGGGAAAGAGCGAAATCGAGAAGGGAACAGGAACGTAAGTTGAGACAGAGGAAGGGCTGATGGGTCAGGTCAGAATAACACGCCTGAAAGATTCGATAGAAGAAGGGTTGACAGATCGGGTGGAGATCGCGCGGCAGGCTTACTTGCTCGCACGGGGATTTTGGTGGGGCGTCTTGATGTCCGATTTTCCGCCTGCTCGTAAAACATATGACAGGGAAAGAAAAAGACGCTGGGCGGTGTTGCACGAACTCACCCAGCCATTCCTGGATGTCTATGAGGCAGAAAAGGCAAAGGAGAAGTCATGAACAGAGTTGAGATTGAATGCTTGATTGTAAAGCTTAAGGCGGAGCTGAGGCCCATCGAGAAAAGCGTCGAAGAATCGGCCGACATCATCAGGACGCTTCAAGATCAACATCGGACGGAGATTAACAAATCTTTACAGATGCAGATACTCATCTCGAATCTTGAAGATTATTTGGGAAAAGAAGAGCAATGAACTCGATTTCAAAACTTCGCGATGTCATTCTGGCTCTTGAAAACTATTTGGGAAAGGAAAGGAAATAAGTCATGATCACGCTAGGTGAACGATACTATACCCAGAAAGAATTAAAAGAAATTCCGTTTAAGTATGTAGGCAAGGATGTGCAGATAGCCAGGGATGCGCGACTCTGCGGCGTCGAGAACATGAGCATTGGCGATCGGACCAGGATCGACAGTTTCACTGTCATTGTGGCTTCACGGGAGGAAGTCAACATTGGACATCATGTCCATATTACTTCTCTATGCTACTTCTCCGGCCGCGAGGGCTTGGAGATCGGCGACTTCTGTTCCATCGCGCCAGGCGTCAGGCTCTTCACGGCGAGCGATGACTACACCGGGAACTGGCTGACTAATCCAACTGTGCCTAAGGCGCTGATTGGCGGCCCCGAAGGCAAGATCGCGCTGGGCGATCATGTCATTATCGGCACCAATAGCGCGGTGTTGCCGAACGTCACGGTCAGTGAGGGCATCGCCATAGGGGCCAACTCTCTGATCCTGGCGAACACCAAGCTCATCACTTGGAGCATGTACGCCGGCAGTCCGGCGAAATGGCTCGGTGAGCGCAGCAAGAAGCTGCTGAGCCTGGTGCCTAAGGTCAAGGAGTACGAGCTTGACCCTGAACTGGAGGACTGATAAGAGAAGGTCTGGCGACTGGGAGAGGCGCTTGGCAGCGTTGTCGTTGGGAGATGCATCTCCCCCCAGCCGCCGCTTTTCAGGAGGTTGTCATGGATATTTTTTGGTTATTGATCGGCATTGCGGTTGGCTTGGCGCTGGCTGGGATTGGCGTCTCCGGAGTGAAGGTTCTCGCGTGGATTGAGGCCAAGATCAAGCTGGTCGAGGCGCAAACGGAATCGCACAAGGCGGATGCGGCTATGACGGTCGTCCATACGCAGGTCTCGAAAAATATACCGAGTTCGGTTCCGGCGGGCCCGACTAAAAGCTGATCAAGATGAGAAAATTTTCTTGGGGGGTCTTCTATGCGACTCCCCTGGTTCTTTTCATTTTGTTTGCTGTTCCGGCGGTCTATGCCGACACCTATATCGGCGACTCGATCGCGCTCGGCGCTGGACATGCGGCCCATCAGACGACTTACGCCAGGGTGGGCGTAGGATCGTGCTGGATGGACCGGCGCGCTCCTTCTTCTCTCCCGAATTTCATTCTTGCCCATCCCATCATTGTCTCGGCAGGAGTCAATGACGAGGGTCGGTGCGTGGCTCGCCTTCGCGCCAGGGCTGGTCATGCGCAGGTGATCTGGATCGTCCCACCCCCCAAGTATGAACGGGCGCGGGCGGCCATCCTGGCGGCCGGGCGGGCGTGGGGCGATCGGTTCGTGATCTATACGCCGGGGCGCGATGGGCTTCATCCCAGAAATTATATGGACCTTGTTAGGTCCATTGAGGCGACGGAAGGTCAGCCTCGATGACCCAGTTTCATGCGTTTCTCGATCGCAACTTGATTGATGACTGGCGATGGAAAATCACGCGCTTGTGGACGATGAAGCTCGCGCTGTTCTGGGCGGCGTTCGCAGGACTGGTGGGTATTTATCCATGGTTTGGCGGTATTGTGCCGTCGACTCCTGTTGCGCTTACATGCTATGCATGTGGCAATATTGTTCTGTGTATGGTCCTCGTGGTCGCGCGGATGACCAGACAACCTGGAGTGGATGTGAAGTGAGGAGCAGAGATCATGACTGATTTGGAAATTATGAAGGCTATGTTGAAGCGGGCCAAAATTAAATTTAAAAAGATGGTTTTCGGGGCTTTCGAGCCTGAGATGAAAACACGTGGTGGCGAGATATGGCTTATAGTGGAGTATGGCTATCCGGGTTTTTATTCGCGTATTATATTTGATGTACATGGAGTTCTTTTGAGGATGGAGGCATATGAATGAATCGACTCCAGAAAGGCGGCACTGTTGCGGCTCTGGCGGTTTCCGTGATCGGGGCTTGCGAAGGCTT
>Ga0116107_1000280_pt1 | contig 44999 bp, 40 predicted proteins | sample June2015DPH_6_10_FD_88969 | JGI IMG/M metagenome (GOLD analysis project Ga0116107, IMG submission 88969) | Peatland microbial communities from SPRUCE experiment site at the Marcell Experimental Forest, Minnesota, USA - June2015DPH_6_100 | ecosystem: Environmental > Terrestrial > Soil > Wetlands... | reverse complement strand
CTTCACCCAGAGCGGCGGCACCCATACGGTGAGCGGTGGCCTCTACCTGGGCAATGCAGCCGGCACCAGCGGCTCCTACACCCTGAGCGGTACCGGCAGCCTCTCGGTGAACGATGAGTATATCGGCAACCCCGGCAGCGGTACCTTCACCCAGACGGGCGGCACTCATACGGTGAGCGATGTCCTCTACCTGGGCAATGGCGGCAGCGGCACCTACTCGCTGAGCGGCGGCTTCCTAAACGCCTACACGGTCAACCTCAACAGCGGCGGCAGCTTCACCATGACCGGCGGCACCCTGACCGCCACCACCTTCAACGGCAATCTCACCAACGGCGGCACCGTCAAACCCGGCGACGCCCCCGGCACCATGACCGTCAACGGCAACTACACCCAGACTGCCTCCGGCACCCTGGTGGAGCAGATCGCCTCGGCCAGCAGCTATAGCAAGCTGGTGGTGACCGGCAACGCCAGCCTGAACGGCACTTTGGATATAGAGCTCCTGGGTGGCTACATCCCCGGTTACGGCCAGAAGTTCACCGGCATCCTTACCGCCGCCGGCGCCGGCGGCGTTTCCGGCACCTTTAATACCATTATCAACCAGTACATCACCCCTACCCTGTATTGGCAGGTCTTGTACGGAGCCAATAGCGTAGACTTGCAAACTAACGGGGCGATGGTCGCCAGAAACTATACCAATCCGTCCCTGAACCTCACCCACAACCAGTGGGCGGTGGGGAACATGCTTAACAGCGTGGCCGGCGTGACCACAGGTGATCTGGGTACGGTCCTGAACGCCATCGACAGCCTGACCAGCAACAGCGCGGTGGCCAACGCCTACCAGCAGATCTCCCCGGAGAAGGCGGCGGCCCTGTCTACCCTGGCCTTTGCCGGAGCCAATCTGCAAAAGAGCACCCTGTCCCGGCGGATCACCGACCTCCGCTTCGGCCCCGGAGACGCCGGCCTCGGCGCCGGGGGGCTCGGCTCCTTCAATCTCAACTACGCCCAGGGGGAAGGCCTGATGGTGGCTTCCACCGCCTCCAGCCTCACCGGGTTGCTCAGCGGCCAGAAAGACTCCGGCGCCATGGAGAAGCCCTGGGGTGTCTACTTCGACCCGGGTCTGATCCTCGGGGGCCAGGGGTCCTCGGTGGACCAGACCGGCTTCGATTTTACCATGGCCGGCTTCACCGCCGGGGCGGACTACCGGGTGTGGCAGGATCTCCTGCTCGGGTTAAATACCGGCTACACTTACACCAGCGCCGGTTTTCGCGGCTCCGGGGGCTATGTGCATGGTAATACCTGGCCCCTCACGGCCTATGCGGCTTACCTGCCTAAGCCTTTTTACGCTTACGGCTCCCTGGGCTATGCCTTGAATCTTTTCAACCTGGAGCGGGACATCAACTTTGGCGGCCTGAGCCGCGCCGCCAATAGCTCCACCACCGGCAACCAGCTCAACGCCTACGGGGAGACGGGCTACGACCTGAGGGTGAACCCGGTGGTGCTGACCCCGGCGGTGACCCTGTCCTACTCGAAACTCTGGCTGGACGGCTTTACGGAAAGCGGCGCCGGGGCACTTAACCTCACGGTGGGCCCCCAGAACGCCCAATCGCTGCAAACCGGGGTGGGCGGCAAGATCGCGGTGCCGATGCAGCGGAACTCGGTGACGGTGACCCCCCAGGCGTACGCCTTCTATCAGCATGAGTATTCCGACAGCAGCCGGACCCTGGACGCCCGCCTCAGTCAGGTTGGCAGCGCCTTCCCCTTTTTGACCGGGGAGCCGCACCGGAATTTTGCGGTGCTGGGTGCCGACGTCACCATCGCCACCAAGAAGAACCTGAAGGTGCAACTGGATTACAACGCCGAGGTGGGCCGGGGCAACTACACGGCCCACTATATCAGCGCCGGCCTGCGCTGGCAGTTCTGATAAAGGCGGTTTTCGGTTTTCGGTGAAAGGCAAAATCAAAGTCAAAGGCAAGGTAGGGGCGGGTTTTAAACCCGCCCCTACAAAGACAGAAAACAGTAAACAGAAAACAGGAGAAAAAATGTAGGGTGGGCACTGCCCACCAATTCCTTATCAGGAACTTGTTTGTTGCTCTGATTAATAATGGCACTAAAGGCCTTCCAGCCCGCCGGACTGAGGAGGCCTTTTTAGCGGCCAGCTTTCAGCTTTCAGCGATCAGCTTAAAGCAAAACCTGGGTTGCCTTTAAAGCGGTTTTCTGTTATCTGTTTTCTGTGAAAGGCAAAATCAAAATCGAAGTCAAAGGCCATTTAGCAGAGACAGAAAACAGTAAACAGTAAACAGAAAACAGTAAACAGGAGAAAAATTGTAGGGTGGGCAGTGCCCGCCAATTCCTTATAATAAAAATGCCCAGTTACCTGAGATCCAAAACCTCGGGCGGCGCCTTTTTCTTTACGGTGGTTGCTTTTCAAAGAAGGAGATTATTCGCAGACCCAAAAATTCGGGAAACATCTGGATTATATTCCCTTCAACCCGGTGGAGCACGGCAAGGAATTGGTGCGCAGTGCCCGACCTCCATTAGCTGTGAAAGGCAAAATCAAAATCAAAGACCCCTTAGCAGAGACAGAAAACAGAAAACGGAAAACAGTCTTGGTCATGCCGAAAACAGAAAACAGGAAAAGCAAAACAGTCTCCCCCCTGCGCCTCCATTTCACCTGGAGCAGGTTCTGGCGCACCACGGGCGGCTTGCAACTGCTCCTCTGCCTGTTGTTGGCCGGGGCAACCTTGCTGGCATATATCCAGGTTAAAGACCACGATTTCATCACCTTCGATGACGACATGTACGTCACTGCAAATCCCATGGTCCGCGCCGGGCTCACCTGGCCGGGGGTAAAGTGGGCCTTTACCGCGGTGCACTCCTCCAACTGGCATCCCGTGACCTGGCTGTCACACATGCTGGATTGCCAGCTTTACGGAATGTGGCCAGGGGGGCATCACCTCACCAATGTCTTTTTCCATCTGGCCAACACGATTCTCCTCTTTCTCTTCTTTTCCCGAGTGACCGGCGCCCTCTGGCCCAGCGCCATGGTGGCGGCTCTGTTTGCCCTGCACCCCCTGCACGTGGAGTCGCTGGCCTGGGTCTCGGAAAGAAAAGATGTCCTGAGCACTTTTTTTTGGCTAGTCACTATGTGGGCTTACGGGGCTTATGTGGCCGTACCCTCGCTCAGGCGCTACCTGGCCGTAGTCCTTTCCTTTGTCCTGGGACTGATGGCCAAACCCATGCTGGTCACCCTTCCCCTGGTGCTGCTCCTCCTGGATTACTGGCCGTTGGGCCGGATCGCAGAGGTGGCCCCGCCTCGGGGCGCCATCGAGGGGAGCCCGCCACTAACAGGGCCACCGAAGAAAAGTTACTGGCCGCTGATCAGGGAAAAAATCCCCTTATTCGCCCTGGCCGCCCTTTCCTGCCTGATTACCGTGCTGGCGCAACGAGGGAGCGGCTCGGTGATGCCCCTGGCCATCCGGCCGCTGGACGCCCGCATCGCCAACGCCCTGGTCGCCTACCTGAAGTACGTGGTGAAGCTGCTCTGGCCTTACCCCCTAGCGTTCTTTTATCCCCTGGCCCCTATACCCTGGTGGCAGGCAGTGTGGGCCGGCCTGGCCCTGGCGCTGCTGTCGGTTTTCCTGCTCTACGGGGCCCGGCGCCATCCCTACCTGGGGGTAGGCTGGCTCTGGTATCTGATCACCTTGGCGCCGGTAATCGGACTGGTCCAGGTGGGAGGGCAGGCGATGGCGGACCGCTATACCTATGTGCCGTTTATCGGTCTGTTTATCATCGCCGCCTGGGGGATTGCCGAGGCCACCGCCGGCTGGCGGCACCGGAAAACCATCCTGTCCCTGAGCGCCGCGGCGGTGCTCCTGACCTGTCTGGTCTCCACCTGGATGCAGGCAGGCTACTGGCGGAACTCGGAGTCCCTCTACTTCGAGGCTATTCGCGTTACCGGGGACAACTACATGGCCTATCACCATCTGGGCATGGCCTACACCGACCAGGGCAAATTGGACCAGGCCATCGCCGCGTACAAAAAGTCCATTGCCGTGGATCCTTCCTATTCTCATGCTTACAATAACCTGGGCGTCGTCTACGCCAGACAGGGTAAGTTCAACGAGGCGGTGGAGCAATTTAAGCTGGCTATCCGGCTCTACCCTACCAATGTCAGCTTTTACCGCAACCTGGCCCTGGCCTATAGCCAGCAAGGGAAAAAAGCCGAAGCCGAGGCGGTGCTGGAGCAGGTGAAGTGGCTTACCGGGAAGGGGAAACCATAGTCTGGTGCGGGGTATCCAAAATTCAGGGGAAAATTATTTTTACCGCGCAATTTATGGTACTATGTCGTCGATGAGAGGAGGCGGCTTAAGAAATGGCGCCTTGGGGAGATTCTCACCGAAGCCAAGAAGTCCCCAAAAACCTTTTTGGGATTGCGGTGGCTAAGGCTGCTGCATAATCCCGGTTCAGAGAGGGCCGCATCTTTCCCGAGCATCCAAGGGGCGGGTTGTCAAGCCGTCCTTGCTTTGATAAGACCCCGCCAATTCTTTCCTCCAGGAGAAGCCATGTCTCATTACTATGAGGAAAACGATCTGGAAAGGTTTAATGAGATCGGCAAGCACCGCCCTGAGCTCTTCGACTACTTCATGAACTATTACCAGGGGGTCATGGCCGCCGGGGCCCTGACGGTGCGGGAGAAGGCCCTCATTGCCCTGGCGGTAGCCCACGCGGTGCAATGCCCCTACTGCATCGACGCCTATACCCGGGCCTCCCTGGAGGCCGGCTCCAATATGGAAGAGATGACCGAAGCCATCCACGTGGCCGCGGCCATCCGGGGCGGCGCCACTCTGATCCACGGCATCCAGGTCCACAATGTCGTAGCGAAGATCACCATTTAAGAGCGACATTCATGGTGCCTTTTGCCCGAAAGCTTGAACAGATCGGTTACCCGGTTCTCAGGGCCGAGCGGGTCAGCACCCTGCAGGTCAACCTGGGCTGGCGCTGCAACCAGGCCTGCCATCATTGCCATCTGGCCGCCGGCCCCGGGCGCCCCGAACAGATGGGACCGGCCACAGTCGAGGCGGTCATCGCCGCCGTGGCGCGCTGGGCCCTTCCGGTGGTGGACCTGACCGGCGGCTCCCCGGAGATCAATCCTCATTTCGAATACCTGGTGGGCCGTCTGCACCAGTTGGGCACCCACCTCCTGGTGCGCTGCAACCTTACCATTCTCCTGGAACCCGGCCGCGAGCACCTGCCGGAGTTTCTCCGGGACCACGGCGTGGAGTTGGTCTGCTCCCTGCCCTATTTCCTGGCGGACCCGGTGGACCGCCTGCGGGGTCCGGGAGTTTTTCACAAAAGCCTGGAGGCCTTGCACCGCCTGAACCGGGTGGGCTACGGCGCCCCGGGCTCGGACCTGCAATTGCACCTGATGTACAACCCCGGCGGCGCCTATCTGCCGCCCGCGCAGGGCGCCCTGGAAGACCGCTTCCAGCAGGAGCTGAAGGGCCGCTACGGCATCGCTTTCAACCGCCTCTATACCCTGCTCAACATGCCCATCGGGCGCTTCAAGGGATACCTGGAAGGATCGAGAAATTACGAGCGCTACATGGGGAAACTGGAGGCCAGCTTCAACCCGGCCACCATCACCGGCCTCATGTGCCGCAGCCTCCTCAGCGTTTCCTGGGAAGGCCGCCTCTTCGACTGCGACTTCAACCAGGCCCTCGACCTGCCCCTAGCCGCAGACCTGCCCCAGACCATCTCGGAATTCAACCTCCCGAGCCTGGAACATCGAACCATCCACCTGGACGACCACTGCTACGGCTGCACCGCGGCCGCCGGCTCCTCCTGCGGGGGGAAGCTGGTGAGGGAGTGAAGGTATGATTTTGAGGGGAGGGCCGGGGGAAAGGCAGTTGCCAGTGATTCAGTTATAAACCCAGATACCATCTAAACTCCGGTCATACTACAAGCACTGGAAAATTTTATCCAGGCACTCCACCGGCTATAATAATCCCTCTCGACGCAAGCGCGCCACGACCCCGGCCGTTGATTGGCTCCGGTCCATGGTATAAAAATGTAGCCCCGGCACACCAGCGCCGATCAGCTCTTTGCATTGTTCAAAAGCAAAGTCAATGCCGAAGTTGAGCAGCGCCCGGATATCGCCCTCCGGCAAGGGGCAGGAATCAGAGGGCGGGGAGAGATGATATTGCAGGGAGGAAGATGCGTGGTGGGTGCTGTGGAAGGTTGAGGGGAACATTTATAGGGGGAAAAAGAATTAATTTGCACGTAATCTGCACGTTGACCTACTAATGAAAAAGGCAAGCCCGACTCTTTATCGGTAACTTGCCTTTATTATTGCCATTTACTGGTCGGGACGAGAGGATTTGAACCTCCGACCCCCGCTTTAATGCAACGGGCCTGACAAGACTATTTGCTTCGAGGTGAAAGTAACCGTCTCAGGACGGCTTGCCGTGGTGGTGGTTGACAGCCCCGCAACCTTCGGATATTTTAGAATTTTTAAGAACCGGCCTCGGCGCCCGAACGCCCCCTAGGGGGTGCACCTTCTTCGAGCCTTAACCATGGGGACTCTCAGCGATCTCGTGCAGTTCATCTTTGCCGGATTGACCGGCGGGGCGATTTACGCCTTAGTGGCCCTGGGCTTCGGAGTGGTGCATAACACCATGGGGATCGTCAATTTCACCCAGGTGGATTTCGTCTCCCTGGGCGGCATGCTGCTGTTCAGTGCCCTGTTTGCCGCGGGGCTGCCCATGGCCGCCGCCCTGGCCGTTGCAGTGGCGGGAGTGGCGCTAATAGCCTGGTGGGTCGAGGTCCTGGGCCTCCGGCCATCCCGCTCCCAGAGCCACCTGGTGCTGATCTTCCTGACCATCGGCCTCTCCATCATCCTGCGGGGAGTCATGAAGCTCATCTGGGGCAAAAACCGCATGGCCGTGCCGTCGCTGTCGGGAGAAGAGCCGGTCCGCTGGCTCGGCGCTACGATCCTCCCACAAACCTTATGGATTCTGGCGCTTACTGCCGTGGCCATCGTCTGCCTCGTTCTGTTCTTCCGGAAGACCTCTTTGGGTTTGGCCATGCGGGGAGTGGCGGCCAATGCCGAAGCCGCGGCGGTGGTGGGCCTTAAAGTCGGGCAGGTCAAGGCCCTGAGCTTTGCCCTGGCCGGCGCCCTGGGGAGCCTGGCCGGTTGCCTGGTGACCCCCATCACCACCTTGAGCTATGACGTGGGGGTGCTGCTGGGACTCAAGGGATTCGCCGCCGCCATCCTGGGTGGGTTCGGCTCCTTTCCCGGGGCTATTGCCGGCGGGCTGCTCCTGGGGCTCCTGGAAAGCCTGGGCGCCGCCTATATCAGCAGCGCCTATAAGGACGTCATCGCCTTTGTCGTGCTCCTTTTGGTCCTGTTCATCCGCCCCCGGGGTCTGCTGGGGGGAGAGGCCTAACCGGCACTTTAAAGGGGACAACTCATCACTTTTGACCGCGGGCCGGGGAGAAGAAACGCCAGGAAGGCCATGTTAAGCAAGCCTTCCATTGATATGTGTGTTTAACCTAGGATTGACGCGGAACTATGGCTACGCAGCAGAACCCCGAACGCATCCTCATGGGCAACGAAGCCATCGCCCGGGGGCTCATCGAGGCCGGCGTCACCCTCGCGGCCTCCTATCCCGGCACCCCGGCTTCCGAGATCCTCTCCGCGGTGGTGGCCTTTGCCAAAGAGACCGGCGCCCCGGTGCACGCCGAGTGGTCGATAAACGAAAAGGTGGCCTATGAAGTGGCCCTGGCCAATTCCTACACCGGCCGCCGCTCCGCGGTCTCCATGAAGCAGGTGGGCCTCAACGTGGCCTCGGACCCCTTTATGCGCTCCGCTTACCTGGGCGTCAAGGGCGGCCTGGTGGTCATCTCCGCCGACGATCCCGGCCCCCACAGTTCCCAGACGGAGCAGGACAGCCGTTTCTTTGCCATGTTCGCCAAGGTGCCGGTACTGGACCCCAGCAGCCCGCGGGAAGCCAAAGAGATGATTCGCCGGGCTTACGAAATCTCCGAAAAATACGAGCTGCCGGTGATGCTCCGCCCCACCACCCGGGTCTGCCACGCCCGCCAGAATGTGCCCCTGGCCGCCCCCGAGCCCCTGGCGCGGTCGGCCCGCTTCGAGAAGAATCCCCGACGCTGGTGCGCCACCCCCCAATACCTGCGGGAACTGCACCGCCTCCTCAATGAAAAAATCCGGCAGCTCGCGGCCGCAGACGAGTTTGCCCCCATCCTGACGCCCGGGGACGGCTCCCATGCCGGAACTTGCCTCATCGCTTCGGGCGTGGCATTCGCCCACGCCTGGGATGTCCTCATGGAGCTGGGGCTCTTGGGCCGCATCGATTGCTATCAGGTAACCCTGCCCTATCCCCTTAACCGGGGCTTTATCCAACAGATTGACTCCGGTTACCAAAAAGTCCTGGTCCTGGAAGAGACCTATCCGGTCATCGAAACCCAATTGGCGTGCGCCGCGGTCCAGGGAAGGGGCTCTCAAGCCGTACCCAATGAAGGGGAACTCACCCCCGAAGTCATCCAAGCCGTCCTGGAGCGCGCCCTTTCGCTGCCGCTCAGTCCGGCCCTGGGCGGCCCCCAGGGAGAACTCACCCGGCCGACCCTGTGCGCCGGGTGCGCCCACCGGGCCGCCTTCTACGCCATCCGGGAGACTTTCCCCCACGGCATCTTCCCCAGCGACATCGGCTGCTACACCCTGGGGATGAACCTGGGCGCGGTGGACACCTGCCATTGCATGGGCGCCGGCATCAGCCAGGCCGCCGGCTTTTACCACGCCTACGCCGCGGCTGGTGACGACCTGCCCACCATCGTGGCCACCATCGGGGACTCCACCTTTTTCCACTCCGGCGTCCCGGCCCTGATTAACGCCGTGTTCCACCGGGCCCGCTTTATCCTGGTCATCCTGGACAACGCCACCACCGCCATGACCGGCTACCAGCCCACCCCGGAGCTCGGCCTCACCGCCATGGGCGAGCCGGCGACCCGGGTTTTCATCGCCGACCTGGTGCGGGCTAGCGGCGCCCGCTTCTTACAGGAGTGCGACCCTTACGACCTTAAGGCCTTCGCCTCCCATTTAAAAGACGCGGAGCAGTATTGCCGGAGCGAAGCGGGCGGGGTGGCGGTGCTCATTGCCCGGCATCCCTGCCTCCTGGACAAAGGCGCCAGAAAAGCCCAGCCGGCTTACGAGATGTGCGTCACCGAGGATTGTACCGGTTGCCGGCACTGCCTGGACGATTTTGAATGTCCCGGGCTGGCCCTGAATGAGGCCACCGACCAGGTGGTCATCGACGGCGAGCGCTGCATCGGTTGCGGCTTCTGCGTCTACGTCTGCCCCGCCGGGGCCAGCACGGCTCCTCCCAAGGAGCGGCCATGAAACAGCAGATCATCGTCAGCGGCCTGGGAGGGCAGGGTGCCCTCACCCTCACCCGCCTGCTGGCGGAAGCCGCCTTTGCCGCCCACTTCCCGGTCCTGACCTCCGAGACCCACGGCATGGCCCAACGCGGCGGCACCGTCATCTCCATGATCAAGGTGGGTCCCTTCCGGGGGCCCTTGATTCTGGCCGGCGCCGCGGACGTGGGGCTCTTCCTCACCTTGAAAAACCTAGCCGTCCACGGTTTCTACCTGAAGCCGGACGCGGCGCGCTTCGTCAATTCCGACACTCCAGGCGATTACTGGCACCTCGATGCCCGGACCATGGCGCAGCAACTGGGGGCGCCCGTGGTGGCCAACCTCATCCTCCTGGGATACGCCGTGGGGCAAGGGGCCCTGTTCTGCGACCCCCAACTCATGGAAAAAGTCATCACCGACAAGTCCCCGGCCCGTTTCCGGGAATCGAACTTCCGGGCCTTTGGCGCGGGGGTGGAGGCAGCGCGGCGTGCCAACCCTTAAGACCATCAAAACCTTCGTCGTTCGCCACCGCACCGGCCTGCTGGTCTGTCTCCTCTCTCTGGTCCTGGTCCTTACCCCCCTGTTGGTCCGCAACCCATACAACCTGGGCATCCTCAACCTCATCGGCCTCTATGTCATCGTGGTCCTGGGGCTGAACCTGTTCACCGGCTATGCCGGCCAGATTTCCCTGGGGCACGCCGCCTTCTTCGGCCTGGGGGCCTACGGTTCCGCCATCCTCACCGCCACCTATCATTTCTCGCCCTGGCCCGCCATGGCGCTCACTGCCGCGGCCGTGGCCCTGGTGGCGCTGATCCTGGGCGTTCCCACCCTCAGGCTCTCCGGCCATTACCTGGCCATGGCCACCCTGGGTTTCAACTATGTCATCAGCAGCATCCTGGTGCAGTGGGATGAGGTCACCGGCGGGCCCAGTGGCCTCTCGGGCGTGCCGTCGCTATCCCTTTTCGGGGTCTCGTTCAACAGCGACCTCAAGTTCCACTACCTGGTCTGGACCTTTGCCCTGGTGGCCCTGACCTTATGCCTCAATCTGGTGCGCAGCGGGGTGGGAAGGGGTTTGGCCGCCCTGGCCCAAGACGAGGTGGCCGCCGCTTCCTTCGGGGTGGATGTGAAACGGGAGAAAATCCGGGTCTTCATCCTCTCCGCGGTCTTTGCTTCGGTGGCTGGCAGCCTCTACGCCCATTATTTCGGCTACGTCAACCCGGATGCCTTCAGCATCTTCAAATCCCTGGACCTGGTCATCATGGTGGTGGTGGGCGGCATGGGTTCCATCTGGGGCACCCTCTTCGGGGTGGCGTTCATCACCCTCCTGCCCCATTTGTTGGACTTCTTGGAAACCTACAACGACATCATCCACGGCGTGATCCTGGTCATAATTCTCCTTTTCCTGCCCCAGGGATTTGTTTCCGGGTTGCTGGATCTCATCAAAACCCGTCTGGCCCGTCGCCATCTGGCGGCCGGAAGCTAATATATGAAAATTGTAAGATATTCATCCCGGTGTCTTGGTGGCTAATATGATTATGGAAAACATCCGGAGCCAACCGCTCCTCCGGATATCTGGCCTCACCAAACATTTCGGCGGTTTGCCGGCCCTGGCGGATGTCTCTTTCTGGGTGGAGCGAGGCAAAGTCACCGCCCTCATCGGCCCTAACGGCGCGGGCAAGACCACCCTCCTGAACTGTCTCTCCGGGGTCACCCGGCCCGATGCCGGAGGCATCCTCTTCGCTGGCGCCAACCTTGCCGGGGTGCCGGCTCACCGCGTAGCCCGAATGGGCATCTCCCGCACCTTCCAAAACCTGCGCATTTTCCCGCGCCTTTCCGTTCTGGACAATGTGCTCTGCGGCCTGACCGTCCAGGCCGGGGCCTCCATGCTCCAGGCCCTGCTCCGCCCCCCCGGGTTGCGTCACCGGGAGCGCCGCCTTATGCTAACGGCCATGGAGGTCCTGGATACCTTCGGCCTGGCGGACAAGGCCGGCGTGCCCGCGGGGGCGTTGCCCTATGGCGACAAAAAAAGGGTGGAGATGGCCCGGGCTTTCGTCTCCCAGCCCCTGCTCACCCTGTTGGATGAGCCGGTGGCTGGCCTCAACCCCGATGAGACCGCCCAGATCGCCGGTCTCATCCGCCAGATGCGCCTCTATGGAAACACCATGATCCTGGTGGAACATGACATGGAATTGGTCATGGGGGTCTCGGACCAGGTAGTGGTCTTGGATGGTGGCAGCCGTATCGCCGCGGGGAGCCCTGACGAGGTCCGCCACAATCCCTTAGTCCTGGAGGCCTATCTGGGCCGCATGAGCCTCACCGCCTGAGGTCATCTTAAACTGCAGGAAATATGGCCTGGTTCCGAACTGCTGGGCCTGGATTTTGCCGGTGGCGCGGGCTGGTAGGGCGGGCCTCTTGCTCATCCCACCCCCTCTCCCTTAAGAAACTCGGCTTCCGCCGCGCCCCCCGCCAACCCCCTCCCGGTCGAAACGCTGGCGCCAAGAATCTCCCTGGTCAAGTGGCCGGGATTCATATATAATTCTATAGTGCTATGACCGCTACAACCCCAGCCCCCTTGCTCCGCATCGATAACCTGACGGTGCACTACGGCGCCGCCCAGGCGCTGTTCGGCCTGGATTTGCAGGTGGCCCCGGGCGAGACCGTGGCCCTGGTGGGCGCCAACGGCGCGGGCAAGACCAGCCTGCTCAAGGCCATCATGGGCCTCGTCCCTCCTTCCGGCGGCCGCATCTTCCTGGACGCTCAAGAGGTCACCGGCAAGTCCACCGCGGCCATGGCCGCCCTGGGGGTGGCCCTCTGCCCCGAGGGCCGGGAGATGTTCGGCGACCTCACCGTCCGGGAGAACCTGGAGCTGGGCGCCCTGGCCTTACGCCTCGGCCGCCCGGAAATGGCCCGCCGCCTGGAGGAAGTCTTTGCCCGCTTCCCCCGTTTGGGCGAGCGGGTCAACCAGCGCACTAATACGCTTTCCGGCGGGGAGCAGCAGATGGTGGCCATGGGCCGGGCCCTCATGGCCAAACCCCGGCTCTTGTTGCTGGACGAGCCTTCCCTGGGTCTCGCCCCCCTCATCACCGACGAGATTTTCGACATCATCCACCGGCTCACCCGGGCCCACGTGACTATCCTCCTGGTGGAGCAAAACGCCGCCCGGGCCCTGACCGCCTCCGGCTCCGCTTATCTTTTGGCCAACGGCCGCATCGTGGGCCAGGGCCAAAGTGAGCAACTCCTGGTGGACCCGGAACTACGCCGCGCCTTTCTGGGCGCGGGTTCCGCCCACAACCCGGCGGCGTCCCGCTTGGGCGCCGCGGGATTCACCAATATCAGACTGGAGAAGCCGAACTTGAGCAAGCAAACCTTTATGCCGCCGTTTAAAACCGTGGAGGAGCTTAAGTGCCACCAGCTCGCCGGCCTCAAGTGGACCGTGCGCCACGCCTATGAAGGTTCCAGCTTTTACCGGGCTCACCTGGACGCGGCCGGGGTCTCCCCCGACGATATCCGGGAACTTTCTGACCTGAGCAAGCTGCCCCTCACCACCGGGGACGACCTGCGGGACGGCTACCCCTTCCCCTTCCGGGCCGTGCCCTTTGAGCAGATCGTGCGCATCCACGCCTCCAGCGGCACCACCGGCAAGCGCAAGATCCTGTGCTATACCCAAAAAGACGTGGACGACTGGCGGCATTTCTTCGCCCGCTGCTACGAAATGGCCGACGTCACCCCCCTGGACCGGGTGCAGATCGCGGTGGGCTACGGGGTCTGGACCGCGGGCGTGGGCTTCCAGGCCGGGGTGGAGCAGCTGGGGGCCATGGCCGTGCCCCTGGGGCCGGGAAACGTGGACATGCACTGCGAATTCCTGGTGGACCTGCAAAGCACCGTGCTGTGCTGCACCGCCTCCATGGGCCTGCTCATGGCCGAAGAGGTCAACAAGCGGGGCCTCGCCGACCGGATCAACCTCAAAAAGGTCATCTACGGGTCGGAAAGATCGTCCGTGTCCATGCGGCGCAAGATTTCCGAACTCTTCGGCGGGGTGGAGCTCTTCGATATCCCCGGCATGACGGAGCTCTATGGGCCCGGCACCGGCATCGAATGCCCCCACCACGACTGCATCCACTACTGGGCCGACTACTATATCCTGGAGATCCTGGACCCCGACACCTTGCAGCCGGTGTCCGAAGGCGAGTGGGGCGAAATGGTGGTCACCACCCTGAGCAAGGAGGCCGCGCCCCTGATCCGCTACCGCACCCGGGACATCACCCGCATCATCCCGGGGCCGTGCACCTGCGGCGCGTTTCTGCCCCGGCACTCCCGTATCCGGGGGCGCACCGACGACATGTTCAAGTTCCGGGCGGTGAATATTTATCCCTCCAGCATTGACCACATCCTCTCGGAGATCCCGGGTTTGGGCTCCGAGTACCAGATCCACCTGACCCGGGACGAAGCCGGCCGGGACCATATGCACTTGAAAGTGGAGCGGGGCGAGGGCGTGGAGGCGGGCCGGGCCGACGAGTTGGGCCGGGAGGTCCGTTATGTCATCCGGCACAAGCTTATGGTCACCCCCGAAGTGGAAGTGGTGGCTTACCGCGCCCTGCCGCGCTCGGAGCGTAAAAGCCAGCGCGTCTTTGATACCCGGATCACCGATTCGGTGGTTTGATTTTCACCACGAGGACACCAAGAGCGCCAAGAATCTCTGTGTCCTCTATGCCTCATTAATCCTTAATGCACTTTTTTGGAGTATTGTCTTCTACTGCATTTTGTTGCTTATGGCGCGGAAAAAGAAAGCTTAACGTTACCCAGACTCAATAGAGTGTTAATCAAGAGCAGTTGAATTGATCTAAAGACCCTAAAACTAACCATGGTTACTTCCAACTCCAAGGAGGAAAAGGGCTCATGAAGAATGGACTGGCAAGAATTTTCCTGGTTGCGGCTTTGCTTTGCCTTATGCCCCTGTGGACCCAGGCCGCGGAGCCCATCAAACTCGGCGCCTTCTTCGCCCTCTCCGGGCCCGCCGCCCACATCGGCACCCCCACCAAGCTGGTGGCCGATATGGTGGTGGACCAAATTAACAAGGGAGGCGGCATCAACGGCCGGCCTATCGAGTTGATCGTCGGCGACACCGAGAGCGACCCGGCCAAAGCGGCCACCATCGCCAAGAAATTCATCTTCACCGACAAAGTGGCGGCCATCATCGGGCCCACCTCCACCGCCGAAGGGATGAACGTCAAGAAGATCGTGGAGGAGGCCAGCGTGCCCACTTTCATGACCGTGGGCGGCGATCCGGTCATCATGGGGGGAGAAAAGTTGGGGTCTTTCAATTATGTCTTCAAGTCGCCCCAGCGCTCCTCCACCGCGGTGAAGAAGCTTTTTGGCTATCTCAAGGATAAGAAGCTGACCAAAGTCGGTCTGCTCACCGCCTCCGACGCCTTCGGCAAAGACGGCCTGGTGTGGCTGGAGAAGCTGGCGCCGGATTTCGGCATCAGCTTCGTGGCCAAGGAGTCCTTCGGCCCCAGCGACACCGATATGACCGCGCAATTGACCAAGATTAAAAACGCCGATCCTCAGGCCCTTGTGGTCTGGACCATCGGTCCCGCCGGAGCCATCGTGGCCAAGAACAAAGCCCAGTTGGGCATCAAGGTGCCCCTGTTCCAATGCCACGGCCAGCCGGATCCCAAGTACATCGAACTGGCCGGCAAGGCTTCCGAAGGTGACCGCATGCCTGCCACCAAGTTAATGGCCGCGGCCCAGTTGCCCGACTCGGACCCCCAGAAAAAGGTGATCCAGGAATTCATCCGTCTGTATAAGGACGTGTATCATTACGACAACCAGTTCCCCATCAACACCCACTCCGGATATGCCTGGGACGCCATCTATATCGTGACCAACGCCATGAAAAAGGCCGGTACCGACCCCAAGGCTCTGAGAAACGCCATCGAACAAACCCAGGGCTATGTGGGGGTTTCCGGGATCTATAATCTGACTCCCGAAGATCACAACGGCCTGGGCGTGGATTCCATGGTCATGGTCCAGGTGAAAGACGGCAAGTTTGTCCTGGCGGAATAACCGGGGCCTTATGGGCTGTAATGGCCTGGGCCAGGGGCCTGGTGTGAAGCCAGGCCCCCGCTTGACGACGCAGGTGAACACTTTAGCGGGGGGAAATCTTCAAAACTGATTTTATGGCCGGGTGAAGTTGTCTCCCCCGGTTAATTTTTGGCCTTGAAAGGGAAATCATGCACACTATGTGCACACCGCTAAAAAACGATTAAAGGCAAGCCCGGATAGCCTTCGGTAACTTGCCTTATTTATTGCCTAATCTTGGTCGGGACGAGAGGATTTGAACCTCCGACCCCCTGAACCCCATTCCGTTGACACCGTGTTTCCCATTTTATTCCGCCTTGAGATATTTCTTGACAATATCAATGATTTATGGTAGTTAATTGCCATGAAATTGAGACCACGTTTCCCCTTTTTTACTCATTTAATCTGAAAACGTGCACGTATGGTGCACGTCAAGGAGAGCGGATTATGGCTATCCAGATTTATTGCCCCACGTGCAGAGCAAGCTATAAGCTGGACACAAAGGAGTGCCCTAAGTGCAAGGTCCCCTTTGGGAGAACCAAGAAATTTCGAGTTTGTGTTAGCGTCAAGAAGAAACGAGTCTCCCGGTTTTATGACAACCTCACCCTTGCCAGGGAAGCGGAAACGGCCATTAAAGCGGATATTCTCAGGGGTGATCTGGATATTTACCAAAAAACCAAGCAAGCCCCTATCCTTGGGGAAGTTTGGGCTAAATATCTCCCATGGGCTAAGGAGCACAAAAAGACCTGGGATGATGATATGCTCAACTACCACAAACACTTAGAACCCCGTTTTGGCAAAAAACGGATGGACGCCATAGCTCCAATTGATGTAGAGAGAATGAAGCTGGATTTGAAAAAATCTGTCAACAAAAATGGAAAGCCCTATTCAAGAGCTACCATCAAACATCAGATTGTCTTACTCAAGAGGCTTTATAGCTTGGCTAAAAGGTGGGGGCTGTATGAAGGTGCAAACCCTATGGACCGGGTAGAGGTTCCCAAGCTGGATAACCACAAAACAGAGTTTCTTAGTGATGATGAAGTCTCCCGACTCCTGCAAACCCTTGAGACTTGGCCTTGCCGGGGAAGTGCGGCATTTGTGAAATTTACCTTGCTCACAGGTATGCGCCGTGGGGAACTTTTCAAGCTGACATGGGATGATATAGATTTTGAGAGGGGCATGGTTACTCTACGGGAACCCAAGGGCGGCAAGACTCAGACCATTCCCGTTAGCCCCATGGCCTTGGAAGTGCTCAAGGGCTTGGAGGTTACTTCGCCTTATGTGTTCCCAGGTAAGGAAGGCCAGCAAAGGACAGACTTCAAAGGCCCATGGCTTAGAATCCGCAAGACGGCAGGGTTGCCAGAAAATTTCCGTTTCCATGGCCTGCGCCATCACTTCGCCTCAACTCTGGTTAGCGCTGGGTATGATCTTTTGGTAGTGCAAAAGCTCTTAACCCATAAGGACTCTCGCACCACTCAGAGGTATGCTCACCTATCCCCAGGAGCTTTGAAGGAAGCGGCAACAAAAAGCGGGGAACTATTACAACCTAAGATCACACCGGAAAAGGTGGTGAGTATAGTTGAGTAAAGAAATAGAATGACTCATGGGGCTAATCTTCCTGAAAAATGCCTATAGGTCCTCCCATGTCTCAAGAACAAGAAAAATTCGATACCTTTCTCAAAATCCTAAAAAATATCAATAGTTATTTTCATAAATCCCTCATACCCCCTCTTTTTCCAAATCCAAGATTTAACGAGCTAATTCCTCCCGGTCCCTGGTTTGCAGATTTTGAGCCAGTTGTAACAATTGCTTTAACCATTATGGAGAAGTCAAACATTTTTCGAAATGGAAAATTGAATGGAGGTATTAAAAGAAAGTATGGTACTCAGAGCGTGGGCAAAACTTATATGATAGAAGATTTAGAGCTTTTTATGCTACGTATTTCTCATATCATCCACTTGGATTCAACAAACAAGTTGATTACTTCATCATACAAACCCTTAATTACTTATTACTTTAACAAGGTTTTGGCAGATTTAGCAACTATTAATTATTACTTAACAGATGTTACTAAAACAATTCGCTCTGACATAATACCTAACTTAGTTAAGAAAATAGATGTACTCAAATATAAGGCTTTAGTTAAACCTATTATCCCTAACATATCATTTAGTTGGAATGTTGCGGAGCAAATAACTATATTATTTAAGTATCACGTTCCTAAAGCTAACAAAGAGGTTATCTCTTATAGGGTGTCTGAGGTATTAAATCTATTTACTATCGAGATACCACCAGAAACTATAAGAAATTGGCTTAAACACAATAAGCTCCCCGCTTCCTATTTCACCCTATAATTTCTTTGGTGAAAAGCCCTCACAAAATCCCCAGTTTTTACCCCTGAATCACCAGTAATATAAGCCCTATCAATAAGTTATGCGTTGCCGAATGTCTCTCAACAGCGTAAGCTATATGCAAAAGTAATGATGGAGGCAATCATGGAAAACAATCTATGCCGCATTTCCAAGGCAGATGATCTCCCGTTTAAGAAATCTACCTTTTATAAATGGGTCCACTTGAGAAAACACCCTCAGCTTTTCGTGAAAATCGGGGGTGCTTTGTTTGTAGATTTGAAGGCCCTGGATGAATTAATCGAAGCCGGGAGACTTTCAAGGAAGGCCAGAAAAAATTAAGCGCCGGGGGAGGACCCGGCGCAATAAGAAAGGAGATGTTGGAATCGCTATGTCATTTAATTTAAAACAGAAATACAAAATTGTCAAGCCGGAAGATGAAGATTCAAAACCCAGGCCCCGGCCTACCGTGACCAATCCCCGGAGCGCCGCCGATCTACAAAACGACCCACCACGAAAAGTAAAATGGGTCATTCCCGGCTTAATCCCTGTTGGTCTGAGTATACTTGTCGGAAGCCCCAAGGTCGGTAAATCATGGTTCGCTTTGGCCCTGGCAATAGCTAAAGCCAAAGGTAGTATTGCATTTGGAAAAATCAAAGTCGGTATGGGAATAGCCCATTATGTTGCCCTGGAAGATAATGAAGGAAGGCTACATGAGAGGATAGAAACAATTTTGGGGGGAATAATAGCCAATAACGATTTTCCACAAAAGTTACTTTACTCTCTTGAAATGGCCGCCATAGGTTCAGGGGGCATAGCACAATTAGAAAAATTTTTAACCCAAAACCCTGATAGTGAGTTAATCATAATAGATACCCTTGGAAGAATAATACCAAATAGCGGAAAACAAGGATATAAGTTTGAAGTGGAATATATGGCTAAATTACAAGGCTTGACTCTAAAAAACCCGAACTTGGCAATAATGGTTCTTCACCATGATAGGAAAGCGCAATCTGATGATTTTGTTCATTTAGTATCAGGCACGCATGGAATATCTGGAACTGCCGATACAGTTATGGTATTGAAGAAGTTAAGCAGAATAAATGTCAATGCTATATTGTACATAACCGGAAGAGACATTGAAGAACAAGAATTAAAGTTAAAATTCGATTCTGGTATATGGGAGTTGACAGAGGAACTCCCAATCACTACAGAGCGTAATGCAATTATTGAATTGTTAAAGAAAAATGGACCTATGACTATGAATGAAATTTCCAGCGCTTTGAATAAAAAACAAGAGAATATCAGACAACTTGTATATAAGTTAAAAAAGAAAGGAAGTATTTATTATGAAAAAAAGGTGGTTAATAGCCAGGTCAAAGATATTTATTATGTATGAATATTGATTACTTAATTACACAAGGGCATATTATGTATTAATATCAATATATTATATATGTAATCGGTTATAATTATAATGAAATTACTTGATAACACTGATTACACCCATAACAGCGGTTACAGCAGTTACCCTGCTAGCGTTGTAATTCACCCTTAAAATTGCCGATTACACCCGGAGAGCCAGCAATGATGAGGGTTTTATGGATACTGTAATTGATGTAATCGAATATCACAGCAAGACAAAAAGGGAGCCGAAATAATGTGGAAGCCCCGGCGCAAAAGAAGAAACCCCAAACCTTCAATGTTTCCATGGACGCTTACTTGTAGAATCACAGATTACATGGACTTTTTTCTTAGAGTAGCCGCCAGGAAGCAATTATTGTTAAGGAGCGAGCTTATCCGGGAGATACTTAAAGATGCTCTACTTTCTGGAAAATACGCAACGCAGTTAGATTTATTGAAATATCAATGATGTAATACGGTTAACATGCTAACATGAGTAGTATCAATAAGTTACTGTTAACATTTTTCAGGGGGAATTTGCCGAAATGCCTTTTAAGGACCCGGAAAAGAGAAAAGTGTACAACCGAGAATATAAAAGGCGGCAACGTGCAAAAGAGAGAGAAGGTTTGTCAAACCCTGCCTGTCAAACCCAAAAAGAACCCATAGCTCCCCGGTCATTGGTCTGGAATAAGCCCTATAAGCGCTTGGGGGACTATTATCTTCAAGATGGATGGCTATTTGATTGTTATAGCGGAAGGCCGGTGAAGAGGTATGAAGAGACAGTTTAAAAACGTCCTTTTATTCTCCAGCTTTTTCATCAAGTATCTTAATCTTCCTTCCTACTAACTCACAAAAGCCGATAGAGCATAGTACTTTTAATCCTTCATTCACTTCTGAAGATTTCATTTGTCTAAATACATACGGCATGATCTCTCGGATAGGTACAACCTGATCACCTCCTTTCTTTTTATAAAGTTTTAAAATTAAGTTCCGAAGCTTTTCAATAACAGGATATTTCTGCTGGTCCTTGTCTTTAGGTGTGATGCATCCTCTAATCTTTTTTAATTCATGGTTATAATCTTTTATTATCTTTTCTACATCAATAGCTTTTGCAGATATTTGAAAAGAATTATGAACATTATCTGCTACTAATTTGCATAATAAAGGAGATGGTTCTTCTAACATTTGGTACCATACTTCTTCAATTGCAGAATACAAAGAAGACCCTGAGTGCGTTATAACCATAGTGCTAATATAATTCCGTGATACGTCAGATGCTATTCTCTCTTTGGATAACAAATTATAGAGTATTTTAGCAATATATATTTTATCATCAATATTAATATCTAAAGTTATAAAATTATGAAATCCAATTCCTTGTTTTAGCCATGTATAAAATTGCCATCTTATCCCATTAGTCAAAATAAAAAGATAGATATTTCTATCAATAGCGTATTTCCTAATCTGATGTTCCCACTTACTTATATTTTCATCCATCTTTTTAATTTCAATTAATACTTTAACAATGCCATCTATTTTTAAGGCTAAATCTATTATCCCATTTTCAATAGTATATTGATGTTCTAATTCAGAACAGCTATGTATATTCCAATTAAGTGCGTAAAGAAATGGTATTATAATATGTGAGCTGGTATTAGCCTCATTTAGACTTCGGTAAGTCTTAACTTCATTTATTAGATTTACTAAATCAGTTAAATTACTTTCAGGAAGCATCTTGAGTTCTTTCCTTGCATACTTTGAAAACCTATCAACCTCTACCACCCTTTATTCTAAAGTTCAAGAAGATTTTTGAGAGATTTTTTGAGAGATGAATTAAAAAACTATGTCGCAAGTCGAATACCCATTTTCATGTTCGCATCGAATCTGATAGGGAGGTCATGGGGAGGGGTCCAAAAAATACCCCTATTCCACCTCCCAAGTCTGAATTTCCCCAAGCTCCCGATTCATCAAGAAGCCCCAGGCGGCATGGAAGCCCCTTGCCCATGCTCTCCCCCAGGCTTACCTCTTCCCCCGGCAAGAATGACCCCCTGAGACGGCCCAGGCGGGGCGATTGATAGCAAGGCAAGAGGTTAGATCACCCCGAAATAATCTCCCATTTCGGCGGAAAATTAAAAATGGTGCACGTTATGTGCACGTTGCCCCAAAAAGGAAAAGGCAAGTTCAGGTTAATCGCCTGTAACTTGCCTTTATTATTACCATTTACTGGTCGGGACGAGAGGATTTGAACCTCCGACCCCCTGAACCCCATTCAGGTGCGCTACCAGTCTGCGCCACGTCCCGACGCTTGCTAATCCGCGGCCTCTGCGAACCTCCAAATAATTTCCCTGATCCCGGCGGATGACCGCCGGGGGCGGCCCCTGACCAAAAAACAAAAAAAAACAAAAAACTCACCTTTGCAGGTTCGCAGAGGTTTTAATATAGCAAACCGGCCCGGAACCTGTCAACCATTGGGGCGCCGGGGAGGACTCTGGCTCCCGTGCCAGGCCTCCCACGCCTCATTTAAATCAAGGTGAGCGGAAAAGAGATTATCCTCCCCCTCACCCTAACCCTCTCCCCCATCGGGGGAGAGGGGATTTGGGGAATTGCTCTCACGGCGTCTTAGTGGCACAGGCCTCTGGCCTGTGGGCTTGCCCGGGCGGGGGAACCCCGCCCCTACGGCGGGGGGAGAGGGGATTTGGGGAATTGCTCTCACTTCGCAGGGGAGAGGGGATTTAGTGAGCATCGGTATAATATGTTGATATCGCTGAAATTAAAATGGTCTAGAGTTTAACGGCCAGATAGTTTGATCTTCTCCATGCAATTTTGTTGCCGGACACTACTGATTAATGCCCCTATCAAGAAGTCACGAAACCCAGGATTATATTTTAACCGAAAACCGTAAACCGAAAACCGTGTCTTGAGATCGGTGGGGAAATCTGATAACTAAAAAAGATTGCTCTGGGCAGTGGCAGCTTTACCTGGCCGGGAAGGCCAGTTGAGAGGGAAGGAGAGTTTAATGTCCGGCAAAACGGCAAATATCCGCAATCTGGTCCTCATCGGGCACGGCGGCTGCGGCAAGACCTCGCTGGCAGAGGCCCTGCTGTTCACCGCCGGGGCCACTTCCCGGCTGGGGCGGGTGGATGACGGCTCCTCCGTCCTCGACTACGAACCCGAGGAAATTAAACGCAAGATCACCATTTCCAGCGCCTTCCACCATTACCAGTGGAAAAAACACACAGTCTACCTGGCCGACACCCCCGGGGACGACAACTTTCTGGCGGATGCCCGAGCCGCCCTCCACGTGGGGGACGGGGCGGTGGTGGTGGTCGACGCGGTGGACGGCGTCAAGGTGGGCACTGAAAAGGTCTGGCAGACCGCCAACCACTACCAATTGCCCCGCTTGCTCTTTATCAATAAGCTGGACCGGGAACGGGCCGACCTGGCCACGGCAATCAAGAGTATTAAGGATATCCTGGAAGTGCAGGCCGTGCCCCTCCAGCTTCCCATCGGCAAGGAGGCCGGCTTTAAGGGGGTGGTGGACCTCATCAATCTGAAGGCCTACACCGGGGCCCCTACCGGCTCACAGGCGGGCGGGCCCATCCCCGATGAGTTGCAGGATGAAGTCGCGGAGCTGCGGGGCGATCTGATGAATTACGCCGCCGAAAGCGACGACGCCTTGATTGAAAAATTTCTGGAAGAAGGGGAGCTCACCCCGGAGGAGATTTACCGCGGCCTGAAGCTGGGGGTCCTCAAGGGGGCCTTCGTCCCGGTGTTGTGCGGCTCGGCGGCCGCCAACCTGGGCCCCAGCCTGCTGTTGGACGCCATTAACCTCTTCCTTCCCGCCCCGGAGGAGAGAGGCGCGATCACGGGCCGCAAACCCGGCGCCGATGCCAGGGTGAATCTTTTGCCGGACCCGGACGGCCCCCTGGCGGCCCAGGTCTTCAAGACGGTGGCCGACCCTTACGCCGGCCGCCTCTCCATCTTCCGGATCTACTGCGGCACCATGACGGCCGACTCCACCGTGTTCAACGTGAACCGGGCCGTCCCGGAAAGATACGGCCAGCTCTTCCTGCTGGAAGGCAAGGGCCAGAAGGCGGTGACCAGCCTCGGTCCCGGGGCCTTCGCCGCGGTGGCCAAGCTCAAGGAGACGGTGACCGGCGACACCCTGGCCACCGAGGCCAACCCCATCCTGCTGCCGCCCCTGATGCCTTCCCAGACCATGGTCACCTTTGCGGTGCAGCCCAAGAAGCAGGGGGAGGAGGACAAGGTCTTCTCCTCCTTCTTCAAGTTGATCGAAGAGGATCCCTCCCTGTCCCTCAGCCGCAACGCCGAAACCAAGGAGATCCTCCTGTCCGGGGTGGGCGCGGTGCACATCGAGGCCACCGCCGAAAAGCTGAAGCGCAAATTCGGGGTGGAGGTCAACCTCAAGCCGCCCAAGGTCCCCTACCGGGAGACCATCAAGGGCACCGTCAGGGTTCAGGGCAAATACAAACGCCAGTCCGGGGGCCGGGGCCAATACGGCGACACCTGGATCGAGCTGCAACCTCTGCCCCGGGGCTCCGGCTTCGAATTCGTGGACAAGATCGTGGGAGGCGCTATCCCCAGGCAGTACATTCCCTCGGTGGAAAAGGGCATCACCGAGGCCAAGCAGGAAGGCATCCTGGCCGGCTTTCCGGTGGTGGACTTCCGGGTCACTCTCTATGACGGCTCCTTCCACGAAGTGGACTCCTCCGACATGGCCTTCAAGATCGCCGGCTCCATGGGCTTTAAGAAGGGCTGCGAGCAGGCCCAGCCCACCCTGCTGGAGCCCATCATGAAGATGAGCGTGACCGTGCCGGAAGATAATATGGGGGACATCATCGGCGACCTCAATGGCCGCCGGGGGCGGGTCCTGAGGGTGGAGGCCCAGGGCCGGCTGCAGGTGATCTCAGCCCACGTCCCCATGGCGGAGGTGCTCCTCTACGCCCCGGACCTGATCTCCAAAACCGGCGGCCGGGGCAGCTATACCGTGGAGTTCGACCACTACGAGGAGGTGCCGCCGCACCTGGCGGAAAAGGTCATCGCCGAGGCCAGGGCCGCGAGGGAGAAGGAGTAGGAAGGAAAGGATATCTGAGGGAGGGGGCCAGGGGCCGAGGGCCCACTTGCCAGCCTCCCCCAAACCCCTTCCCCCAACCCCATATATTTTTGAAAGTGGCACAGGCGTCCCGCCTGTGCTTTAATTTCCTGGTTCCCCAGCTTAGCTTGGAAACCAGGGGGAGATCATCCCCGGCGTCTTGGCGTCTTTGCCTGAGATAAAACCATGATATCCCCCCGCATCGCCCCAGGCCGGATTGTCGCCGTCTCCCTCAGCGACCGCAAAGGTGTAGTAAAACACAACGTGCCGGCGGCCCGCCTGCTGGCGGAGCACGGCCTGGAAGGCGACGCCCACGCCGAAGGCGGCTGCCGCCAGGTGAGCCTGCTGTCCCTTGCCAGCATCCACAAGATGGTGGCCATGGGCGCCGCGGTCGCCCCGGGGGATTTTGCCGAAAACCTGACGGTGGACGGCCTGGAAGTGATGTCCCTGCCGGTGGGGACCCGCCTCCAGGTGGGTACGCAGGCGCTGCTGGAGATCACCCAGATCGGCAAGGCCTGCCATAAAGGCTGCGCCATCCGAGAGCAGGTGGGGGACTGCGTCATGCCCCGGGAAGGAGTCTTCGCCCGGGTGCTGAAGGAAGGTCTGGTGAAGCCGGGGGATCTCATCGAGGTGTTTTATAAGATGTTCCGGGTAGGGATTCTGACGGTCAGCGATAAGGGGCACGCCGGGGAGCGCCACGACGCCTCCGGGCCGGAGCTGGCCCGGTTGCTGCCGGCCGCAGATTTCCAGGTGGCTGCCACCGCCGTGGTCCCCGACGAGCTGGAGGCCATCACCGCCCAACTGCTGGCCTGGTGCGACCGGGAACGGCTGGACCTGATCCTCACCACCGGCGGCACCGGCCTGAGCCCCCGGGACCTCACCCCGGAGGCCACCCTGGCGGTGGCCCAGCGGCAGGTGCCGGGCCTGCCCGAGGCCATGCGGGCCGCCGGCCTGGCCCAGACCCCCCACGCCATGCTCTCCCGGGGGGTGGCGGTGCTCCGGGGCTGCACCCTGATCGTCAACCTCCCCGGCAGCCCCAAGGGGGCCCGGGAAAACCTGGCCGCCATCCTTCCCGCCCTGCCCCACGCCCTGGAGAAACTTGGCGGCAGCCCGGCGGAGTGCGGCGCCACTTAAGGACGGTTTTCGGTTTTCGGAAACAATATATATAAGAGCAGGCCGAAGGAATGCCCCCGGGGCAGTTTCAACCCGCCCCTGGGTTGGGTGGAACTGTTAAGGTGCTTCCGCAAGTAAATTCAGTTACCCACAGCGGGAACTTTTAAGGTTAGGCCGGGGAGGAGATGCACCCAAAATCTCTTTTGGACAGCAGCAGCAAAGGCTGCTCAGATGATCTCAGGTATTTATCAGGGCGCCAAAATCTCCACAAAAATCGTCTTTGTGGATTATGGGCCAGGAGATGATATCCGGCGGCCTTCTCCCCCATAACGGCCTGGGAGCATAGCGATGGCATTCCCCAAATCCTTCGCCAAAGCCTTCTTTGGATCTCCAAAACTTACACTTAGCGCATTGCATGAGCTATTCCCCTTTCTGGTGCTTCCGAAAACCGAAAACCGCAAACTGTCCCTCGGCGCGCCCGGGGTCAAAAGCGGGCGGGCCTTAGGGTAGTGATAGGGCGGAAGCCGGCCGCTGGCCGCGGCTCACGGCAGCGGAGGATTATCCTCCACGCCCCCCGGTTTCTCCGGGGTGGCAATGACACAGGAGGAGCGAATCTTCTCCCGGATGGCGGCGATGGCCAGGTAATTCTTCTCTTTGAGTTCCTTCAAGTCCTTGGCCTTTTGCACCGCCTCACTCACTTCAGGGGCCGCCAGGGGATTAGCCTCCCCCCGCTCCAGGGCCTGAAAGGTCTTTTCGCCCAGGAGGCGGGTGGCTTTCCTGATCTTTTGCTGCTGCCAGCAGGCCAGGGTATAGCGGCCCAGGATCCGGGCCCGTCGGGCGGTGTTCGCCGTGAAGGTCCAAAGGTGGCACCAGCAACCGGTGCAAATGGCTCGGGCCGGATTATCTTTAGATTCGGTGCTCATCGGTTCCTCCTTGGTGATACCGGGGGCAAGAACTTCGGGACTGAGTTAGGGGTGCAGGGCCCCAGCCTTCATCGCTCCCCGGATCATTCTCATTTATATCAATATAGGACCGGCTTAAGAGATTGCAATCGGCAAAGCGGCAAAATGGCAGCCCGGCTGAGGTGGCGGCGGAGCGGGCGATTTGGCGGCCGTTGCCAGTTGGTCTTTGCCAATAATCCGAAAGCAGATAGCTTAAGCTAGTCCTCCAGGGTGGTCTCCAGGGTCTTGAGGATGGCGGGCAGGTGGCTCCCGGGCCAGAAGAGGCGTCGGCAACGGCGGCACTCGAAGAACTGGTCATGGTAGTGGAAGACGTGCTCCGGCACCCGGCCCTGGGCCTGCTCCCGGGGGATGGGGCTGAGCCTCTGGTTGCAGCGGCTGCAGCGGCTCAGGGGCTTGAGCTGCCGGGGGGCGACCTTGAGAAGGGACAGCACTTCCTGGAGTTGGGTCTCGGGGGAGACGGCCCTGATGAACAGCAGGTCCGGGCGCTCCAGTTGTTTCAGGGGCTCCTGGCGGGTCAGGATAAAGGTGTCCAGGTCCGGCGGCGGCAGGGAGCCGGGGCCATGGGGCGCCAGGCGGCGGCAGTCGGCGTCGAAGCCGCAAAACCGCAGCCACTTGGCCAGGCCGCCCAGGGGCTGGTCCACCAGGAATTTCATGGCCCCGCAAACCCTCCCGGAAGTCAGCTTAGCCGCGACGCAGGTTTTTGGTTTTTTTGGTTTTTTGTAAGTGCCTGCGGCTACATTTTCCCCAAGAATGAAATCCTGATGGGGCGGCCGTTCCTGGCCGCCCAGCCGAAGGCGATCACTGCAGCCTGCCCAACAAACATAAAACAGGACGTCGACCGTCTCTTAAGGGAGTTGAACCACCGCTACCCCGGGAGGCGGCGCCAGGGTCAGATCAGCCGGACTCAAGGGCGGGTTGAGGCGCAGTTCCTTATAGGCCAGGCGCAATTCCATCTTGGGGGTTTCGGTTTGGAGGATAATCTGGCCGGGCAAATCCGGCCCCGCCTCGCCGAAGTCCGCCAGCTTCAGGGTGAAACGCGGCTGGCTTTGGCCCAGGAAGTATTCCTCCTGCACCGGGTAAAGACCCTGGCCCGCCACCCAAAGGCGCTCCTGAAGCCTGCCGCCCTGGCGCCATTCCAGCAGGTAACGGCCGGTAGCGGTATCGTAATCAAACCGGGCCGGGGGGCCCGGGCTCAGGGGCAGGGCCCCCGCCAGCAGCGGCACCGCCTGGGACAGGGGTACCGCCGGGGGGATAAAGACCGCCAGATTTCGGGGGGTGGCCGGCCCGAGGAACAGCTTCCCCTCATGGGGGGACAATACCTGGACCCGGCTGCCGTCGGTGGCAAAGCCCAAGAGGGTGCGTCCCAGGAGATCCAGGATGTCCACCCGGAGGCTCTCCGGGCGGCGGGCCTTGATCAGGATGGTACCGGAGTAGTTGCGCTCCGGGCTCAGGAAGGTGATGCGGCCCCGGGCCTGTAAAGATTCCAGGGCCTGTTGCCGGTTATGGAGCCGGGCCAGGACTTCCTCGGCGGACAGGACGGCGGGCGGCGGCGCCGGGGGCAGGGCGCGGCAGCCGGCCAGCCCCAGCCAGGCCAGGAGCGCCAGCACTACCAGCCGGGCCATCCCGCCGGATTTCACAGGACCGATCCCTGCAGCAAATGCTCCAGGTTGTCGATTTTCTTGCGCAGTTCTCCGGGATTGGCATCCTCCTGCCCCAGGGCCCGGCGGTAGAGTCGCAGCGCCTCCCGGTTGCGTCGCAGACGCAAGTAGACGTCGGCCAGATGTTCAGTCACGGTGCCATCCTGGGGCATTAGACGATGGGCCCGTTCCAGTTCCACCAGGGCCTTGTCCAATTGCCCCTTCTTGTAATAGACCCATCCCAGGCTGTCGATGATCTGGCCGCTGTCGGGCTTGGCTTGCAGGGCGGCCAGGATTAATCGTTCCGCCTCATCCAGGTTGACTCCTTGCTCGGCATAAGTGTAGCCCAGAAAATTCTGGGCGTCGGAGTTATCCGGGTTAATCTCCAGGACCTTTTTAATATAGATGATACTTTCGTTCCGCTCCTGCTTCTTTTCGTAGATCATCGCCAGCCGGAAATAGATTTCCTCGGGGCGCTCCACCTTGTCCAGCCCTTGCTTGAGGACCTCGATGGCCTGGTCCCAAAGGCCTTCTTCTTCATAAAAGTAGGAACTGGTGAGATAGACCTCCTCCCGGTCCGGGGCCAGTTTCCGGAGGTCCTCCAGGATTTGGCGAGACCGCTCCTTGTCCCCCTGCTGATACTGCAGGTAGGCCATGCGAAGGCGGGCCAGGATGAATTGCTCCGACTCGTGGCCCACCAATTGATATTCCCGGAGAGCTCCCCGGTTATCGCCCTTTTCCTCCAGGGCCAGGGCAATATAATAATGGGCCCGATCCTGGAAATGGGGATTGGCCAGCAGAGGCCGAAATTCCTTGATGGCGTCGTCCGGGAGTTTCTGTTCCAGGAAGATAACCCCGACATTGAAGCGGGCCGAGGGGTCGTTTTTCTCAAATCCCTTGACCGTGGCGAAGGCCTTCTGGGCCTCGCCGTAGCGGTTGAGGATCAAAAGCAGGCGGCCGATGTTGGCCCAGGCCCGGGGGTTGTTGGGCTGAGAGCGCAAGACCCGGCGGTACATGGCCAGGGCCCGGTTGAACTGTTTTTCCCTTTCCAGGATCGATGCCAGATCGAAAATAGCCGGCACGAACTGGGGGTCCAGGCTCAGGGTCTTGTTGAGTTCCTGTTTCCCCTCCCCCAGGTGGTTGGTTGCCAGGAAGAAGCGGCCAAGGTAATAATGGCCCACCACCGATTCCGGCTCCAGGCGCAGAATCTCCTGGATGGTGCGGATGGCCTGGGGAAAGCGGCCCTGCTGGGCATAGAGGGTGGCCAGGAACAGACGGGCTTCCCGGTTTTCCGGGTCCAATACCAGGATATGTTCGTACCCCCGGATGGCCTCATCCAGTTGGTTGAGGCCCACGTGCAGGCCGGCCAGCAGGAAATAGGCCTCCTGTTGTTGGGGATCCAGCTTCAGAGCCTTTTCCACGTGAGCCAGGGCCTTTTTGACGTCCCCCTGGCGCTGATAAAGGGAAGCCAGCTCCAGTTCCAGGCGGGCCGATCCGGGGTCTTGTTTGAGGGCTTCCTCATATTCCCGGATGGCCCCGGGTTCATCTTCCGCCAGCAGCATTTGTTGGGCCTGGAGATAGTTGTAATAGGCCAGGCCCTTGGAGGTTTCCTCCGGGGAGGCTGCTCCGGGGCCCAGGCCAAGGCTGGCGCAGCCGCTCAAGCTCAAGGCCAGCCCGAGGCTCAGGATCGCCAGCCCGGCCCTGGCCCTAAAAGTTCGTCTGCGTTGGACCATACAGGTTTGACCAGTGGCTATCGATGCCGCCAAACTACCTCCCCCCAGACCCCGGAGTCAATCACCCAGGGGATTGCGGTAATCTTCCCAATCGGAGATTTCTGACTTGAGGAATTGCCGCAGTCTTTTAATCAACCGGTCTTCGATCTGACGCACCCGTTCCCGGGAGATCCGATGCCGGGCGCCGATCTCCTGCAAGGTCAGGGGCTTCTCCGCCAGCAGGCGCAAGTCCAGGATATCCAGCTCTTTGTCGTTGAGTTCCAGACGGAACTGGGAGAGCTTTTGGCGGAACAGGTCTTTCAGCTCCGCCTGGGCCAGGATCTCCTCCACCTGGGGCTCCGAAGCAGGGAGGAAGTTCTTGTGGTATTCGTCGGAGCCTTCCTTCAGGGGAGCGTCCAAAGAAAGCTCCCAGCCTCCCAGGCGTTGGTCCATTTCGATAACCTCTTCCTCCCGTACCTTGAGGGCGTCGGCCAGTAGCTTGGGACCGGGCTCGAAGCCCAGGGCCCGGAGCTTTTCCTTCTCCCGTTTCAGGTTGTAAAAGAGCTTGCGTTGCGACTGGGTAGTGCCGATCTTCACCAGTTTCCAGTTGTCCATGATGAATTTAAGGATATAGGCCTTGATCCAGAAAGAGGCGTAATAAGAGAGCTTAATGCCGCGGTAGGGATCGAACTTCTTGATGGCGTGCATCAGGCCGATGTTGCCTTCCTGAATCAGGTCCAGGAGGTTCTTCATCCAATATTGTTGAAACTCCAGGGCAATCTTGATCACCAGGCGGAGGTTGCTGGTGATTAAGTGGGAGCCGGCCTCTGGGTCCCCGGTCTCGCGAAACCGGCTGCTCAAGGCCTTTTCCTCCCCCGGGGTCAGGAGGGCAAAGCGGTTCGCCTCCCTGATGTAACGCTGCACCAGGTCGAGATCCGCGGGGATGGGAAGGACCGCCTCCGGTTCTTCCTTCTCCTCTATTTCCGGGGCTACCTCCGGTTCCAGGATCTCCGTCAGCTCTTCCGGACACTCAGAAATTTCCAGTTCGTACTGATCGCTCACTGTTGGCTTCCCGGATCGAGGAAAGGCCGCCCGTTACCAGGCGAGCCTTACGGGGATCCCGCGCTTCTGGAGATATTGCTTGATTCCTTTGATAGTGTAATTCTCGTAATGGACCATGGAGGCAATGAGGGCCGCGTCGGCCCGGCCCTGGGTCAAGACTGCATAGAGATGCTCCGGGGTGCCGGCCCCGCCGGAAGCGATGACCGGGATGGACACGGCCTGGGAAATCATCCGGGTCAGGGTCAGCTCATATCCGGCCTGGGTACCGTCGGCATCGATGGAATTGAGGCAAATCTCCCCGGCGCCCAGGCGTTCGCCTTCCTTTGCCCACCACAGGGCGTCGAGGCCCGTGGGGGTGCGGCCCCCATGGATCACCATCTCGTACCCCGAAGGGATGGCCTCCGAGACCCCCACCTTTTTGACATCCATCCCCAAAACGACGCACTGGCTGCCGAAGGCCCGGGCCCCCTGGCTGATGAGGTGGGAATTCTGAATGGCGGCGGTGTTGACGCTCACCTTTTCCGCCCCGGCCAGGAGCACGGCCCGCATGTCGTTGAGGTTGCGGATGCCGCCGCCCACCGAGAAGGGAATGAAAATCTCGGCGGCTACCCGGCGCACCACCTCGATCATAATCTCCCGGCGGTCGCTGGAGGCGGTAATATCATAAAAGACCAGTTCGTCGGCTCCGGCTTCATAATAGAGCCGGGCCATGGCCACCGGATCGCCGACGTCCACGTTGTTGCGGAACTTGATGCCTTTGGTAGTGCGGCCATCCCGGACATCCAGGCAGGGAATGATCCTTTTACTCAGCATCGGCGCCGTCCCAGGCCAGGAAATTTTCCAGGATTTTCAGCCCAAAACGGCCGCTTTTTTCCGGGTGAAACTGGGTAGCCACCAGCGAGTGCCACCCCAGGACGCTGGGAAAGGGGAGAGCGTACTCGGTAACCCCCAGAACCATGGCCTTCTCTGCCGGCTCCGGATAGTAACTGTGGACAAAGTAATATTCGGCCTCCTCCGGCAACCCTTGAAACACCGGATGCGGCTTGAGGAAGCGGACGCGGTTCCAGCCCATGTGGGGAATCTTCAACCCTGGCTGCCCGGGCAGCACCCGGGTGCGGCCCGGGAGCAACCCCAGACAGGGGGTCTCGTTTTCCTGGCTGTATTCCAGGATGATCTGGGCTCCCAGGCAGATGCCCAAGATGGGAGTGCCTTTCCGGAAGCTCTCCTGCAAGGCCCGGTCCAGGCCCAGCTCCCGCAGGGTAGCCATGGCCTTACCGGCCGCTCCCACCCCGGGGAACACCACCCGGTCGGCGGCCGCCACCTCGGCTGCATCCTGGGTCACCCGGCCATCCATCCCCAGGGCCTGGAAGGAGTTGACCACGCTGGTGAGATTGCCCGCCTGATAATCGATGATAACCAAAAAGGATCCGTTACCTTATCTTAAGAAATTTAACTAATCCGCAGCCCTGAGTCAATAAGCTTATCCGCCAGGCCAAAATTCCTCCAAAGATAAGTTTAGCACCTTCAACTAGATTTGTCATGGCCCTGGACCAAATCCATCCGACCCGCAGTAGTGTCAGGCGAGGTTTTTGCTAAGCGGCAGGCAGTAGAGATCTGTTTGAACTTAGGCATTCCTGACAGCTAATCATTTCAGCGAATTTGCCAGCTTTTTCCCTCTCCCCCCCTTGGGGGGAAAGGGCAGGGTGAGGCGGGGATGGACGGTCGGCGAAGCCACCGCTCACCCTTCCCCTACAAAAAACTCCCCTCGCAGGGGAGAGGGGGTTTGGTGAGCATCGGTATAATATGTTGATAGCGTTGAAATTACAATGGTCTAGAGTTTAACTGCCAGATAATGTAAGCGTCTCCATGCAATTTTGGTATCGGACACTACTGCCGGGCCGTGGGTTTCCAGGCCCCCTCCTCCTCACCCTGGTAATCCCCCCGCAGGTGTGTTATCTTAGCCGGTAAAATTTCCTGATGAGGCGAGAGCCATGAAACTGCTCACTGCTGCCGAGATGCGGGAGTTGGATCGGCGAGCCATTGCCGAAGTGGGGATCCCCTCCCTGGTTTTGATGGAGAATGCCGGGCGCTCCACCTATCAGGTGCTCCGGCGGGAATTTCCCGAGCTATCCGGGGAGGTAGCGGTGCTGGCCGGCCGGGGCAACAACGGCGGCGACGGCTTCGTGGTGGCTCGCTACCTGGCCAACGCCGGGATCCCGGTGGCCGTTTTCTTACTGGGCCGGCGGGACCAGGTGGGGGGCGACGCCCGGGTGAACCTGGAAATCCTGGCCCACCAGGGGCTGGAGGTGGTGGAGGTCCTGGAGGAATCCCATCTCCAGGCGGCCCTTGACCGCCTGGCCCGGGCCGGCCTTATCGTCGACGCCCTCCTGGGCACCGGTCTCAACTCCCCGGTGACCGGCCTGCTGGCCAGCCTCATCCACCAGGTCAATCACCTTAAGCGGCAGGTCCTGGCGGTGGATATCCCCAGCGGCTTGTCAGCCGACACCGGGGAGGCGCTGGGGGTGGCGGTCCAGGCTGACGTCACCGTGACCTATGGCTGGCCGAAAATCGGCCAGATCGTGGCCCCGGGGCGGGACTATGTGGGCCGCCTGTGGCAGGTGGACCTCAGCATCCCGCCGGACCTGGCCCGGGAGGCGAAGGTTTCGATGGCCGAGGCCGGGGAACTGCGGGGACTGCTGCCTTCCCGCCCCTGGGACAGCCACAAGGGGACCTTCGGCCATCTCCTGGTGCTGGCCGGCTCGGAGGGCAAGACCGGGGCGGCAGCCCTGGCCTGCCGGGGAGGGCTCCGGGCCGGGGCCGGCCTGGTGACCTTAGGCGTCGCCCAGAGCCTCAACGACATTATGGAGGTGAAGATCACCGAGGCCATGACCCTGCCCCTGCCCCAGGCCGAAGGGGCCAGGGCATTGGGGCGCCAGGCCCTGGAGCCCATTGAGGCCTTTGCCAGGGGTTGCGCCGCCCTGGCCCTGGGGTCGGGCCTGGGAACCCACCCGGAGACCCGAGAATTGGTGCGGACCCTGGTGCAGCGGTTGGATCGCCCTATGGTGGTGGACGCCGACGGGATCAACGCCCTCGCCGGGGACCCCCCTGGTCTGCCACTAACAAAAAAAACCAAAAAAATCAAAAACCTGGGGGCCGCCGGCCCTCGCATTCTCACCCCCCATCCCGGGGAACTGGCCCGCCTGTTGGGCTGCTCCACGCAGGAGGTGCAATCCCGGCGGCTGGCGCTGGCCCGGGAGACCGCCGGCCAATACGGGGCGGTGCTGGTCCTCAAAGGGGCCCAGACCCTGGTGGCCGCCCCGGACGGCCGCCTCAGCCTTAACCCCACCGGCAACCCGGCCCTGGCCAGCGGCGGTACCGGCGACGTCCTCACCGGCCTCATCGGCGGTTTCCTGGCCCAGGGGCTCTCTGCCTGGGATGCAGCCCGCCTGGGGGTCTACCTCCACGGCCTTAGCGCCGACTGGTTCACCGCCCGACACGGACCCCGGGGCCTGGTGGCCGGAGATCTGCTTTCGCTGTTCCCCGAGGTGTTGGGCCAATTCGCCCGGGGCTTTATCCCCCTCGTTGAGGAAGGCATATGCTACAAGCGCGTGATATCATGACGCAACCGGTGCTCACCGTCTCCCCGCAGACCCTGGTGAGCGATCTGGCCAAGACCCTGGTGGGTAAGAATATCAGCGGAGTGCCAGTGGTGGACGCCGACGGCCGCCTGGTGGGCATCGTCACCCAGAGCGACCTGGTGGAGCGGGCCCAGGAATTGGAGTTGCCTCCGGCCCTTAATATCCTGGACTTCCACCTCTATCTGCAGGTCCCGTCCCATCTCTTCCGCAAGCTGGAGAAGATGCTGGGCGCCACCGTGGGCGACATCATGAGCCCCAAGCCGGTGACCGTCTCCCCGGACACCCCGGTGCCCCGGCTCGCCGCCCTGATGGACAGGCAGAAGGTGCACACCCTGCCGGTGCTGGAGGCGGGAAAGATCGTGGGGATTATCGGCAAGATGGACCTGGTCCGGGCCCTGGCCCGGGAGTGGGCCGATGAGGGGGCCGGTGAGGCCCCTTGAGTATGTGACCAACTCACCCCGGGAGACCAGGAGCCTGGCGGCCCGCTTGGCAGCCCGGCTGGCCCCGGGGGATATCATCGCCCTGAATGGCGAACTGGGCAGCGGTAAGACCGAGTTCGTCCATGGCCTGGCCCAGGGTCTGGGGGTGCCGGCCTCGGTGGCGGTGGCCTCCCCCAGCTTCACCCTGGTCCATGAGTACCCCGGCCGGGCGCTGCTGGTACACCTGGACCTGTACCGCCTGGAGGACCTCCCCGCCGAGCTGCTGCCGGACCTGGAGGAGTATCTCTCCGGGGAGCTGGTGCTGGCGGTGGAATGGGCCCAGCGCCTGGCCGGGCTGCTTCCCCGGGACTACCTGGAAGTGCGGCTGGCCATCCTCAACGAGAGCCAGCGGCAACTCACCTTCCTGGGCCACGGCCGCCGGGGGCGGGAATTGTTGGAGAATCTGAAACAGAAAACCGAAAGCAGAAAACGGAAAACTGCCCCATAGGAGAGCCCGATGGCCAAAATCAGCGCCCGGCGCCGCTCGCTGTTGGAAAATCCTGAAGAGGTCTTAAACCTGGCCCAACGCTTGCTGGAGCAGGGGAAACTCCGCTGGAAGTGGCTGGCCCTGGGTCTGGCGCTGGTTTCGCTGGCCCTGGCCGCCTGGGCCATCCACGCCGGCATTAAGGGGCGCCAGGAAAAGCAGGCCGCCGCCGCCCTGGCACAGCTGCGTCCCAGTCTGACCGGAGAGGCCGGGTCCGAGGCCGCCCAGGCCCTGGAGCGGGTGGTCCGGGACTACCCCGGCAGCCGCGGGGCTCGAGAGGCCCAGTTGCTGCGGGCCAATCTCCTGTACCACCTGAAAAATTACCCCGAGGCCGCCAAGGCCTACGCATCCCTGCTCCATAGCGGCGACCCCGCCTGGGATGCCTTGCTCAACGAAAGTCTCAGTTACTGCTACGAGGGGCTGGGCGACTATAAAAAGGCGGCGGCAGCCTTGAAGGCCGCACATTCGCAGCTCCCCGGGCCCTTAAGCAGCGAGATCAGCCAGCGCCTGGCCTTACTCCTGGAGCAGGCCGGCGACTATCCGGCGGCCGCGGTTTATTGGAAAATGCTCCTGGATCAACCCGGCTCGCCACTGCTGGTTCCCTACCTGAAGGAAAGGCTGAGGGCCGACGAGGCCCGGGGGAAAAAATAGCCGTACCCCATCCCTCTTCACTTCCTGGTCGCCAGCCTGGCCTTTACCATCTCGAGGTTCAATTGCACCAGGGGCGCCAGCTCCTGATCGCCGTAAACCTCCTCGGCAGGGCGGAAGGCCAGGCAGAGGCCCTCCCCACCGCACACCCGGTTCACCTTCACCCGGTAGCCCCGGGCCCGGGGCAGGGCCTTCTCCAGGTAGTTCAGGGCCTCCCCATACTTCTGCTCCTTCGCCATGACGGCCGCGAGATTATTCAGGACCAGGGGGTTATCGGGGTCCTGCTGCAGAAGCTTTTCGAAGATGGACTTGGCCTGGTCCAGCTTGCCCGCCTCCAGAAGATCATAGCTCTCCATCAGCATCTGCTGGATCTTGGCCTGGTCACCCTGCCCCTGGGCAGAAGTGGCCCAGGCCAGGAGCAGGCTCACCAGGAGCGGCAGAACGGTTAGCCGGGGAAGCCTCATCTCTCTCCCTCACTTTCACGGGGACGTTCTTTAAAAATAAGGGGGCTGAGTACCACTGTCAATCTCCCCCGCCCCCAGCGCCCGCTTCCAGCCTTTACCGAAAACCGAACCCCTCCCAAAAAAAAGGCCCCGGGAAGGGGCCAAAAGGGGGCGGCAGTTTAAGGATCGTTTATCTAAGGCCCTTGCCGGGGATGGGACTTGATTCCATCATCCCTTTGACCATCTCGATGTTCATCTTGATTAAAGGGGCCAGCTCCTGATTGCCCGTCTTTCCGGTGACCGGGCTGAGGGCGATGCAGATGTTGCCCACGGTGCACACCCGGTTGACCTCAACCATGTAGCCTTGGGCCTTGGGTAGGGCCTGATTCAAATAGGTATCGGCCTTATCGAATTTTTTCATGCCGACCATCACCGCGGCCAGATTATTCAGGGCCAGAGGGTTGCCGGGGTCCTTGGCCAGGACCCCATCCAACAGTTTCTGGGCCTGGGCGTATTTTCCTTGAGAGATCAGGGTATAGCTGTCACTCAAGGCCTTGCTTTCATCCGCGGCCAAGGCCATCCCCGCCCCGCACAGGGCCAGGACCAACGCCAGGCAAATGACTTTCATCTGCGTCCGTTTCATATCGCTCTCCCTTAAGGTTAAGATGCCGAATTTGGTTAGTGTGAGCCGCCCTTACACTATTAAGATAATTACTATTCTCCGCTTGTCAAATAATATCCCCGGATATTTCGGGACTGATGGCGGATTTTTCGGCAGCTCGCCCCTGGCGGCCCAAATTCCTCTGGGGCCAGCGAAGGGGTAACCCGGAGAAGTGGATTATTTAAGGGGTTAGCAAACAGGTCCGGCGCCCCGGAAATCAGTCCCGCAGGCGCGGGTCAATGGCCTCCCGGATGCCTTCGCCCAGGAGGTTGTAGCTCATCACCGTCACCAGGATCGCCAGGCCGGGAAAGACCGAGAGCCACCAGGCGATCTCGATGTTGTCCTTGCCCATGGTGAGCATGTTGCCCCAACTGGGGGTGGGGGGCTGCACCCCCAGGCCCAGGAAGCTCAGGGAGCTCTCCACCAGGATGGCCCCGGCCACCCCCAGGGTGGCGGAGACCATCACCGGGGTCAGGGCGTTGGGCAGCAGGTGCCGCCAGATGAGGCGGACATCCGAGGCTCCCAGGGCCCTGGCCGCCACCACGAATTCCCGCTCCCGCAGGGAGAGAAACTCCGCCCGTACCAGCCGCGCCACCCCCATCCAACCGGTGAGGCCGATGACCGCCATGATGTTCCAGATGCTGGGCCCCAGCACCGCGATCACCGCCAGGATCAGGAAGATCGTGGGGAAACAGAGCATCAGGTCCACCAGGCGCATAAGGATCTGGTCCAGCACCCCGCCGTAGTAACCCGCCAGGGCCCCCACCAGCACGCCGATCAGGGTGGCGATCCCCACCGCCACAAAGCCCACCAGCAGCGAGACCCGGGCGCCGAAGATGATGCGGCTCAAGACATCCCGGCCCAGGGTGTCGGTGCCCAGCAGGTGGGCCGGGCTGGGAGGCATGAGCACCTGCTTCAGGTCAATAAAGTCGGGGTCGTAGGGGGCCAGCCAGCGGGCCAGCAGGGCCACGGCAAACAGGCCCAGGACCAGGACCAGGCCGCTTATGGCCAGGCGGTTGTGCCAGAGACGAACCCAGGATTCGCTGATTCTCATGATCATCCCATCCTGATCCGCGGGTCCGCCAGTCCGTAAGCCAGGTCCGCCAGCAGGTTGCCCAGCAGGGTGAGGAAGGCTACTATGACCAGCTCTCCCATCACCACCGGATAATCCCGGGCCATCACCGCCCACCAAAGCAACTGCCCCATGCCGGGAATGGCGAAGATGGTTTCGAAGATGACGCTGCCGCCAATGAGGCCCGGCAGGCTGAACCCCAATATGGTGATCACCGGCAGCAAGGCATTGCGCAGGGCGTGCTTGAAGATGACCACCCGCTCCGGCAGCCCTTTGGCCCGGGCGGTGATGATGTAGTCCTGGCCAATCACCTCCAGCATGCTGCCCCGCATGTAGCGGGACACGCCGGCCAGGCCCAAGAAGGCGGACCCCAGTACCGGCAGGGTGACGTGGGCCCCCAGGTCCCTAAACTTTTCCCAGAAGGAAAGATGGGAGAAGCCCAGGGAGGTGAGGCCGGAGATGGGCAGCCAGTCCAGGTAGACCCCGAAGAACAGCATCAGCAGCAAGGCCAGCCAGAAGGAAGGCATGGCGAAGCCGAAAAAGACCAACAGGGTGGTGCCTTTGTCGAACCAGGAATGGGCCCGCTGGGCGGCCAGCACCCCCAAGGGCAAGGCCACCGTCAAAATGATCAGCAGGCTCAGGAGATTGAGACCCAGGGTGACGCCGATGCGCTCCCGGATCTTGTCCCACACCGGACGCCGATCCGGGGAGAAGGAGCGGCCGAAGTCCAGGCGGCTGATGCGTTTAAGCCATTCCCAGTACTGCACCTGCAAGGGCTGGTCCAGACCGTAGAGCTCCCGCAGGCGCTTCTGGGCCTCTACCGACGCCTTGGGGTTCATGGTGGTCTGCAACTCCGTGGGGGTGCCCGGGGCCAGGTGGATCACCAGGAAGGAGACCAGGGTGATGCCCAGGAGCATGGGAATCATCAACAGTAATCTTTTGCTGAGATAGAGCCACATATCTGAGTTTGAGCTGTAGGGGCGACAGTGGCACAGGCTTCCAGCCTGTGATTGAGTCGCCCAATTTTGAGTTTCAAGTTTCGAGTTTGGGGAATTCCGCCATGGCGGCCATCCCCCCTCACTCGGGATAATTAGCCCCATGGGGCCTGGGCCGGGGCCGCGTGCCGCCGCTTCAGGACTGACGCCAATCGTTTAAAAGTTAGCGCATTTGCGCCGCTGATGCAAGGAGAATGGCCGGGGCGGCCGGACATCCCCCCAGTCCGTAGGGGCGGGTTTTAAACCCGCCCCTATACGGCGAAGAACCCTGCCAGCGCGGCTGCCATCTCCTCCAGTTGATCCGGATGAAACCAGTTGATCTCCGGGTCGGCCCGGAACCAGGTGAGCTGGCGCTTGGCATAGCGCCGGGTGTCCACCTCAAGTGCAGCGATGGACTCCTCCCAGGACCGCTCCCCCTTGAGGTATTGGCGCAAGTGCCGGTAGCCCAGGGACTGCAAGGGCTTCAGGTCCGGGGGATAACGCCGCAGCAGCTCCTCCACCTCCTGAAGAAGTCCCTGGGCCAGCATGGCCTTCAGGCGCAGGGCGATCCTTGACTTAAGTTCCTCCCGGGGAAGCCTGAGGCCCAGCTTCAGGATGCGGTAGGGGCAGTGCCGGAAGCGATGGGCCTGGAAAAGTTCCGAGAGGGGCCGCCCGCTGGCCTCCATAACCTCCAGGGCCCGGAGGATCCGGTAGCGGTCGTGGGGGTGCAGGCGGCCGGCGGTGATCGGGTCCAGAGCCGCCAGGCGCCGGTGCAGGAGGAGGGGCCCCAGATCGGTAAGCTCCCTCTTCAGGCGCAGCCGGATTTCCCCCCGGGGCGAGCCCTCCTCAAAGAGGCCATAGAGAAGGGCCTTGAGATAGAGGCCGCTGCCCCCCACCACCAGGGGCGGTATGCCTCGTGCGTGGAGGGCGGCCAGCACGGCCCGGCCCTCCCGGGAGTAGCGGGCCGCGTCATAAGGTTCCGGGGGGGCGGCCACGTCCACCAGGTGATGGGGCACAAGGAGGCGTTCCGCCGGGCTGGGCTTGGCGGTGCCGATATTAAGCTCGCGGTAGACCTGGAGAGAGTCGGCGTTGACGATCTCCGCCCCCAGCCTGCGGGCCAATTCCAGGGCGATGGCGGTCTTGCCCACCGCAGTGGGGCCCAGTAACACCGCTACCGGAGGATAATTTTTATTATTTCTCGACCTGGTCATGAGCCTAAATTATATCCAAAAGCAACCATGCCAGGGTTGCCACCGAAAACCGGAAACCGCATCATTTGGGGCGGCGGAAGCTCTGGTGGATGTCGCCGTAGGGGATCAGGCGCCACAGCAGGCGGCCGTGGGGGCAGTGGGAGGATACCGGGATTTCATCCAATTGGGCCAGCAATGCCTGAACGGCCTCCTCCTTCATGGGGTCTCCCGCCTTGAGGGCCCCCCGGCAGGCCATGAACTGGCAGGCCTGCTCCCGGATCGCCTGGGGCGAGGCGCCGCCCTTCAAGGGGGACAAGACCTCCACCGCCTCGGCCACCACCGCCTCCAGGTCGGCGTGGCTGAGAAAGGCCGGGGCCGCGGTGATCAGAAAGCTGGCCCCACCAAAGTCCGAGAGGCCCAGGCCCGCCTGGGCCAGGACCTCCAGGTGCTCCCGGACCCAATCGGCCTGGGCGGCGGGAACCTCCACCACCTTGGGGAAGAGCAGCGCCTGGCGGGCGGCCCCCGGGCCCCTGGCCTTCAGGGATTCATAGAGAACGCGTTCGTGGGCCGCGTGCTGGTCGATGAGGACCAGGCCCTCCGGGGACTGGGCCAGGATATAGGTGTTCTTCAACTGGCCGATGACCTTAAGGTCCTGGAAGCGCCAGGAGCGGGGGGCCGGGGACGGCGTCGCCCCCGGCGCCGGCGCCGGCGGCGGAGGCCAGGGGGTCGCCGATCCCCAGGGGGTCGGGGACGACTCCAGGAGTGAGGCCTCGGCCGCCCGCGGGAAGTCGGGCTGCAAGGTCACCCGGTATCCGGGAGCCGCCCCGGAGAGTGGCCCCAAGGCCTGACGCAGGGCCGCCAGCAGGAGGGCGTAGATCCGGCCCGGATCTTGAAAGCGCACCTCGGCCTTGGCCGGGTGGACGTTGACGTCCAAATCCGGGGCGGGGAGCGTCAGGTGGAGCACCGCCGCCGGATGGCGCCCCCGGGGCAGCAGGCCGGCGAACACCTCTTTCAGGACCGCCCCCAGAATGCGGTCCTGTACCACCCGGCGGTTCACCAGGAAGACCTGGAAGCGGGAGCTGGCCAGGGAAAAATCCGGGTCGCTGATTAGCCCATTGACCTGCAAGGGGCTGGTCCCGAGGGATACCGGCAGCATCCGCGCCGCCACCTCGGCGCCGTAGAGGGCCGCCACCCGGGCTGGCAGCTCCTGGGGGCCCGCGGCAGTTAGCAGCACCCTGGTTGGCGTCTTCAGGGTGAAATGGACCTCCGGATACCCCAGGGCCAGGTGGCGCACCACCTCCACGATGTAGGCCTGCTCTCCTTCTTTGCTCTTCAGGAACTTGCGCCGGGCTGGGGTATTGAAAAAGAGATCCGCGACCTCCACCTGGGTGCCGCCGGCGCCGGCCCAGGGAGAGGATTCTTGCATTTCCCCGGCCAGGGTCACCAGCCGGAAGCCGGGGGATGCCCCCGGAGGGCAGGTGACCAGGGTCAACCGGCTCACCGCGGCGATGCTGGGCAGGGCCTCGCCCCGGAACCCCAGGGTGGTGATGTTGAGGAGGTCGGCCTCATCCCTGAGCTTGCTGGTGGCGTGGCGCTCCAGGCTCATGAGGGCCTCCTCCGGGGTCATGCCCCAGCCGTCGTCCACCACCCGCAGGCGCCGGCACCCCCCCTCTTCGATCTCCACCACCAGGGTCCGGGCCCCGGCGTCCAGGGAGTTTTCCACCAGCTCCTTGACCACCGCGGCGGGGCGCAGGATGACCTCCCCCGCGGCAATCTTGGCCGCCACCTGGGGCGACAGAATCCGGATGGCCCGCGGTCTTTTTACCTCTTGCCTTGGCCCAGTCACTGGTTTATCATTTCCCCTTGAGGAGGGCTGTGACCCGGTTCTTCTTTACCCGCCCCGCCGGCCATCAAGACGGCCTTCTTCTGGCCCGCGGGGCATTTTTTATGAGTTTCGAGTCGTAGGGGCGACAGTGGTACAGGCTTCCAGCCTGTGATTGGGTTGCCCTGAATTTCGAGTTTCGAGTTTTACTAGAAAATTAAGCTCTTGAAATATCCAATAGACTATCTTAAGAAAAAGCCTGAGCCGTGAGACTGACGGCTGACCACCCTGTACTACCAGACTCGAAACTCGAAACTGATCACTGCTAATATACCAAAAAATCGCAGCAGAAGGGAGCCTCGCATGGGCCGGGAACGACCAGCATCAGCCCCCCTGCCGTCCCGGGAGGAACTGCTCCTGAAGGCGGCCAAGGAGATCGTGGTCAAGTTCATCGAGGTGGGCCGGGTCTCCCCCGCCTCCTTTAGCGACACCTTTAACCTGGTCATCGACACCTTGCGCCAATCCCTTAAGGATTAAGCCAGGCTGCCACCGGCAGTTTTCTGTTTTCTGTGAAAGGCAAAGGCCAGGGCCTGTAGCAGAGACAGAAAACAGGAAACAGGAAACAGAGAGATGATGCGCCGCAGCGGCGGACGGGCTCCAAACCGGCTCCGGCCGGTGAGCCTCACCCCGGGTTACCTCGATTTTGCCGAAGGCTCCTGCCTGATTACCTGGGGCCGCACCCGGGTGTTGTGCGCCGCCACGGTGCTGGAGACGGTGCCGCCCTTTCGTCTCGCCCGCGGCGGCGGCTGGGTCACCGCCGAATACGCCATGCTGCCCCGGGCGTCCCACGGCCGCCAGGAGCGGGAGTCCCGCCGGGGCCAACTGGGGGGCCGGACCCAGGAGATCAGCCGCCTCATCGGCCGTTCGCTCAGGGCCGCGGTGGACCTGAAGGCCCTGGGGCCCCGCACCGTCATCCTGGACTGCGACGTCCTGCAGGCCGACGGCGGCACCCGCACCGCCAGCATCACCGGGGCCTTCGTGGCCCTGAACCTGGCCCTGGAAGGGTTGCGGCGCCAGGGCCTGCTGGCGGCCCTGCCCATTTCCGAGCAGGTAGCCGCGGTGAGCGCCGGCACCTGCCGGGGTCAACTGTTGCTGGACCTGGACTATGAAGAGGATTCCCAGGCCGCGGTGGACGCCAACTTCGTGGGCACCGGCAAGGGCGAGCTCATCGAGGTGCAACTGACCGGCGAGGGGGGGCCCTTTCCTGCCAACCAGCTCCCGCAGATGTTGGCCCTGGCCCAGGAGGGCCTTAAGGAGCTGTTCCACCTCCAGGAGGAGGCCCTGCGCCCATGGCTGCCCCTGTCCTGGTGATGGCCTCGCGCTCGCCCGGCAAGATCCGGGAGCTGCGGCAAATCCTGGCAGACCTGGAGCTGCGCCTGTTGGGGTTGGACGATTTCCCGGGACTGCCGGAGATCGCTGAAGAGGGATCGAGCTTCGCGGCGAACGCCGAGACCAAGGCCCGAGAAGTGGTCCGGCTCACGGGGTTTCCGGCCCTGGCGGACGACTCCGGTTTGGAGGTGGCGGCCCTGGGGGGCCGCCCCGGAGTCCATTCGGCCCGCTACGCCCAGGACCGCACCCGGCCGGCGGGCCCCGGCGACGCCGACAACTGGGGCAAACTCCTTGAGGAGATGCGGGAGATTCCCTGGGAGCAGCGCCAGGCCCGGTTCGTCTGCGAAATCGCCCTAGCCCTGCCGGACGGCCGCCTCTTCCGGACCCGGGGGGAGTGCCCCGGCCGCATCTCGCTTTCGCCCCGGGGGACCCAGGGTTTCGGCTACGACCCGGTCTTCTGGGTGGAGGAGTATGGGGCCACCATGGCCCAACTGGGCCCGGAGGTGAAAAACCGCATCAGCCACCGGGCCCGGGCCCTGACCGCCTTGCGGCAGATCCTGGCCGGCCTCAGGGGGGAGTTGGCCCGATTCAGTGAGAGTCGGGACGTGGCGCAGTCTGGTTAGCGCGCCTGCTTTGGGAGCAGGAAGTCGGCGGTTCGAATCCGCCCGTCCCGACCAGTTATTTCAGCAAGTTAAGTTGAGGAACTTCCCTACCTATCTTTGCCGTGTGAGACTCTGTGTGAGACTCTTCCTCCATCGGCCAGACCTGATCTGGTTGTGGAGTTTCGACATCTCTGGGATAATAAAAACTGGCAAGATCTCTTTTCTGGAGTAATCCAGACGCAGGTAGCCCAGGAGCACCTTCGTCTCCCGGCCGCCCAACAACACGGCTCCGCCTGGCTGGTGGCGACGGCAATGCCATTTTCGGACTCCTGGGACTGGTGGCGGGCATCTGGATCGGCACCCTCTTTTTCAGAAAGGGATATAACCTGGGGCGGGCCTCATCCACGCATTTTTCGGTGGGCTGGCTGCTACCCCTGATTATTTTGGGACTCCTGGCCTTACGGCTGAGTTTATTCGGCAACGTGAATACCACAGGTTTCTGGCCGGAACCGGGGTGTGCGTGCTGGGGATGGAGGTTGCGGAAATGGAAGGTTTGGGGGTTGGTTTCGGGGGTGGGAGACATGGGTTTAATAGCCCATTAGTTTGCTAATGGCTAACGGGCTTCTTTTTATGATCTGAACTTTATCTTATCCATTAGGTGGCCATAATTTTTCCCTTCTAACTCTGATTTCAATTACTTGCTCTGAAACGCCAAAAATCCTTCGGAGAAAAGGAG